>VFSW01002779.1_pt1 | contig 26370 bp, 25 predicted proteins | sample 5358111 | NCBI WGS metagenome assembly VFSW01 (sample SAMN11554181, study PRJNA540505) | mine drainage metagenome | isolation source: sediment from site ElyBrook_90M | place: USA: Ely Copper Mine, Vershire, VT | collected 2017 | reverse complement strand
GCTTCCTTCCGGACCTGACCCGGTTGGCGAGTGGCTCGTCCACCGCCAACCTCCCATGCCTATATCGGCCGCGAAGGCCGGGAAAGCAAGCGGGCGTCGCTTTGCCGCGCACCGTCGGCGGGGTCCGGCCGAGCCGACGGCTAAGGTGTCCTACTTATGGAGAAATCCTGAATTTCATGAGGGATTGGGTTGTCGCTAGTGTTTGCCAGCCTCGCAGTGGGCGATAAAAGTCACAGGGAGGAAGTCAATGTCGGCACAAGTGGTGGTCAACGTGAATAGCGCCTCCGTCGGTAAAGGTGCGGAGGGCGAAAAGTGCTTCAAGCTCGGCTTGATGTACTCAACCGGCAACTTTGTGCCCGCGGACATGGTTGCCGCGCATAAATGGTTTAACATCGCGGCGATGCGCGGCAACAGCGAAGCGGCTCAGCTGCGCCGCGAGATCGCCGGCGAAATGTCGGAAGCCGAGATCGCGGCGGCGCAGCGCGCTGCGCGTGTCTGGCTCGCACGCCACTAGAGTCATCACAGTCATCGGCCAGTTGCCGGACGCCTATCCGCGCTTCTCGCGCCGGTCTTTAACCCGCGCCGCTTTGAACTCAGTGCGCGGCAGCGTGCCCGGTGTGAGCACTTCGACCGCCGCCGTTACCTCGCAGCGCGTGCGGATTTCGTCGACCACGGCAGCCGCGACCGCGTCGCCGGCATGGTGCTCCACCCGCACCGTCATCACGTCGAGACCGTCGGCGTTGGTCACAAGCACGATTTCGAACTCATCGCCAATTCCATCGATCGAGCGCACCGCGTGCTCGATCTGCCCGGGAAACATTTTTATGCCGCGCAGATTGATCAGGTCGTCGGCGCGTCCGGCGAACGAGCCGACCGCCCGCACGTGGTTCCGTCCGCATCGACATCGCGTGCGATCGAAGGTGGCGTAATCGCCGACCAAAAAGCGCAATTGCGGCGACGACTCCGAATTGAGGTTCGTGCAAACGGTCAGTCCGCGCTCGCCATCGCGCTGCGATTGACGCGACCGGGGATCGATTGTTTCCCAGATCTGGACATCCTCAAGGAGGTGCGTGCAGACCGGACCGTCCGCCGGCTGCGAATACGCACACGAGAATCCGCCGACATGCGGTGAGGCTTCGGTGCAGCCGTAAAACTCGACCAGCCGCGCCCCCCAAAGCTCCTGGATGCGTTCGCGGGTCGCCGCGACACTCATGCCGGGCTCGCCGGCGACAAACAGCGTGCGCACGGATGTCGAGCGCGGATCGACGCCGAGCGCCTCCATCGTACGCCCGAGATGCAGCGCGTAGGATGGTGTGCAAAGCAGAATAGTCGGCTTATAGCGGATAACAATGTTGGCCCGCGCCCGGGCATCCATGCCGCCACCCGGCAATGTCGGCAGGCCCATCTTGGCGAGCGCGTATTGCACGCCCCAAGCCCACACATGCGGCCCGTAGCCGGTGATCATGAAGATCGTATCGCCCTTGCGGAAATCCATCGAATGAAGCGCCCGCGCGTTTGCCCAGGCCCATAACTCGCGGTCGATGTGCGAATAGCGAAATACGCGCGGGGCGCCGGTCGTGCCGGACGAGGAGAACATCATCCAACCGCGCTCGGCCCATATCGCCTCGGTCATCGCCGTATAGCTGCCATAAGGCGGTTGCGCGGCCGCATCTTCCGCCATTTCCAGCTTGTCGACTACCGGCCATTTGCCGATCACGTCATCGACTGTGCGCAGGTCAGAGGGAATGAGGCCGAGCCGGTCGAAACGGCGGCGATAAAAATCGCTGTTCTCGTAGAGGAACGGGACCACGGCGGTGATCTTGTCGTCTTGTATGGCGCGCAACTCGTCACGCGAAGCTGTGTCGAGCCGCGGCGACCAGTATTCCGCAGAGCCGGGCGCATCGCGGTCATGACGATGGCGCTCGATGGTGGCAAGCCATGCTTGGCGTGTCGCCGCGGCGCGCTCAGCCGGATCGGTCACAGGCTCCCCTCCCTTTGGCGCAAAATATTACAAAAGGCGCGACGGCTGCTAGAAGCATGAGATCATTTCCTCACCCTGGGGGGCTCGGCGTACAGCGTGGAGCCTCGAAGGGCTGCGCATCCTCCGAGGCTCGCTTCGCTCGCACCTCGGATCGGGATCATAAGCAGAGGCCAAGTATGCATAACCCGCCGTTTCGCGCCGATCACATCGGCAGCCTGTTGCGCCCGCCGGCGCTGCGCCAGGCCTTTCGGGCCCATCATGCCGGCGAACTCGACCAAAAGCGCTTTGTCACCGCCCAAGACGCTGCGATCCTCGACGCTATCAGGCTGCAGGAGGAAGTCGGGCTCAAGGTGGTCACCGACGGAGAGTTCCGCCGCGGCTCGTATTGGGGCCGCTTTGTCGAACGGATCGAAGGGCTCGGCGTGGATAAGGCGCGCTTCAGCTTTCGCGGCGAGGACGGCGAACAGTTGGCCTTCAGCGCCCCGTTAGTAACCGGCAAGCTGGCGCGGCGAGCGCCGATCGCGCTCGACGAATTCACCTTCCTGCGCGCTAACGCGACCGCACTCCCCAAGATAACGTTGCCGGCGCCATCGACCATGCACTTCTGGCGCGGCGTGCAGTACGCAACGCCGGGTGTCTACGATAACCCGCGCGACTTTTTCCACGAGCTCGCCGGGATCTATCGCGCCGAGATCGCCGACCTTGCCGCCGCAGGGTGCCGTTATATACAGCTCGACGAAGTCGCGCTGGCGATGCTTTGCGATCCGGTGGTGCGAAAGCAGGGGGCCGCCGGCGGCGACGAACTGGCGGAGCTGATCGATCTTTATGTGGAAGCGATCGCCGAGGCGGTCGCCGGGGCACCACCCGATATGATGATCGGTGTGCACATGTGCCGCGGGAACTTCAAAGGCAAATATCTCGCTGAAGGCGGCTACGACCAAATCGCCAAGGCCTTGTTTGGTTGCGCCGGCGTGACCCACTTTCTGCTGGAGTTTGATACTGCGCGTGCCGGCGACTTCGCGCCGTTGCGCCACGTCGCGGCCGGCAAGGGCGTGGTGCTCGGGCTCATCAGCTCCAAGAATCCCGTGCCGGAAAGACTGGACGATCTGCTTAAGCGCGTCGGCGAGGCGGCGCGCTTCATTGACAGGGATCGCCTCGCCATCAGCCCGCAATGCGGCTTTGCCTCGACCGTTGCCGGCAATCCGGTCAGCGAAGCCGATCAGCGCGCCAAGCTCGCGCTGTGCGTGAAAGCGGCGCAGACGGCGTGGAATTGAGCCGTAAGGGCCACGATAGGGCTAACGATCGTCGACTAGCGTGGTTGGGCACGGCACGCGCTTGACCGCGATGGCGCCTGCGGCTTCAATTCGGCGCAAAATGTCAAAAGAGCCAGCTCCCGCCGCGCCCCGCCAGGCTTACTCTGGTAGTCTTCTCGATCGCGCCGCCGCACAGCGCGACGACGAAGCTGCGCTCGCTGCGCTGGCGAAGAATAGTCGCGCCGGCTTTTACGTGATCGGCGGCGAGTCGGTGGTGCTCAAACAGCAGGGTGACGGCTTCGATCCGTTGTTTTTGCCAACCGAGGCAAAGTCCTGCGGCCGCGCGCGCGAAACCGTGTTTCTCGGACTGCAGGGCGACGCGCCCCGCTTTGGCGCCGGCCTGGACGCAGACGCGGTCGAGCCGCTTAAAGCAAGAAACGATCTCAAGCTCATCGATCTGCGCTCGATCGCAGTACAAGGCACGGTCGCCGCCGGGCATCTGCCGCCGCTCGCCGAAGCCAAGGCGATACTCGGATGGCACGCCCGCCATCGCTTCTGTCCAAATTGCGGCGCGGCAACCAAGCTGGTGCAGGGCGGCTGGCGCCGCGATTGTCCGTCATGCAAGGCCGAGCATTTTCCCCGTACCGACCCGGTTGTCATCATGCTGGCGATCGCGGGCGACCGTTGCGTGCTCGGCCGTTCGCCTCGCTTCCCGCAGACCATGTGGTCGTGTCTCGCCGGTTTCGCGGAGCCAGGCGAAACCATCGAGGAGGCGGTGCGCCGCGAGGTGCGTGAGGAAGTGGGTCTAACCTGCGCGAGGGTTAAATATTTCTCCTCCCAGCCCTGGCCGTTCCCGTCGTCGTTGATGATCGGTTGTCATGCGATGGCGTTGACGGAACAGATCGTCATCGACAAGAACGAGATCGAGGAGGCGCGCTGGTTCGACCGCGACGAGTTGAAGCTGATGCTGGCGCGCGAGCACCCGCAGGCGTTGACCGCGCCGCCGCCGATCGCGATTGCTCATCACATTATTCGCGACTTTGTCGAGCATGGGCGTCAAGTATTGGATTGAAGAATCGAACTGAAATCCCGGCGTGATGGTTTGCTGGAGTGACGATGTCGCTGGCTGACGGTTCGCGGGACAAGCGCAGCGGTGGCGTGGGCGCGCCGCGTATTCTGTGCACCGGTATTATTGTGCTCGACGAAGTTTTCCGCGTTGAAAATTTTCCGAAAGCCGACGGCAAGGTCGAGGCGAACGGTTTTTTTGTCGTCAATGGCGGCTGCGCGGCGAATGCCGCGGTCGCCATCGCGCGGCTGGGCGGTCGCGCAGCGCTTGCCGGGCCGTTGGGAGGGCCTGCGGGAAAGGACGACAACGGCGATCGCGTCTTGGCCGCGCTTAATCGCGAGAACGTCGATACCAGTGCCTGTCAACGCGTCGACGGTCTCGCGACCGCCCTTTCGGCGATCTTCATCGACGCTAGCGGCGATCGCACCATCGTGACCTACCGCGACCAGCGGATTGCCGCGGTCACGCCGGAGGATCCGGAGCGGTTGGCAGCTTCTGCCGATCTGGTGCTGGCGGACAACAGATATCCGCAGTTTGCCCGGCCGATTTGCGAGGCCGCGCGGCGGCGCAAGGTGCCCGTTGTGCTCGACGGCGATAAACCCGCCGTCGTGGACGATCCGTTCTTTCGGGTTGCCTCACACGTCGTCTTTTCCTCCGAATGCCTGCTCGCTACGACCGGCGGCAGCGATCTCGGCGATGGGCTCAAGACCATCGCGCGCCATACCGACGCCTTCCTTGCCGTCAGCAACGGGCCAAACGACATCCTTGTCCTCGACGGCGGTTCATTCCACCGCGTACCAGTGTTTCCGATCCGCGCGGTGGATACTCTCGGCGCCGGCGATGCTCTGCATGGCGGTTTTGCTCTGGCGCTGGCCGAGGGGCGCAGCGAAACCGAAGCGCTCCGCTTTGGCGCGGCTGTTGCCGGGATCAAGTGCACCCGCATCGGTGGTTCGGGCGGCACGCCCACCCGTACGGAAGTCGAGAGATTGTTGGCGGAAAACAGCGCACCAGCTTTGGCGGCCGCTACGCCGTTACCCTGAGGCAGCCGTAAAGCGGCCCTTGAAAGATGCGGCCGTGCGGCCAGTCCGTCCGCTGCGGGCACTCTTCGAGGTTGGAGCTGGCAGCACGGCGGGAGTGAAGGCTTGCAAGCATCGCTTGATTCAGAATAATCTTCTATGTAAACGCTATATTTCGGGTCGTCATAAAAGATTATTCTGTGTTGGTATATTGATCGGGTGCAAATCACATGGACGCCATCGACCGTAAGATCCTTGCCGTGCTGCAGGAGGACGCTTCGCTTGCGGTGGCCGAGATCGGCTCCCGCGTTGGCCTGTCGTCGACGCCGTGCTGGAAACGCATCCAACGGCTGGAAGCCGACGGCGTCATTCAGAAGCGTGTGGCGCTGGTCGATCAGGGCCGCATCGGACTGGGCGTTACCGTGTTCGTCTCGATCGAGACCGGCGATCACTCCCAGGATTGGCTTGAGCGCTTCGCCAAAACCGTCAGCGCCATGCCGGAAGTCATGGAATTCTACCGCATGGCGGGTGACGTCGATTACATGCTGCGGGTCGTGGTGCCCGACATCGCCGGTTACGATTCCTTTTACAAACGGCTGATCGCGTCGGTGCCGCTGACCAATGTCACGTCCCGTTTCGCCATGGAGAAGATCAAGTCGACGACGGCGTTGCCGATACCGTGAGGCGCGGGCGCGGGGCTTAGTGCCCCGTCGCGAGCGAGCCGGCGGCTACGGCTTGAGAATTGCGGTTGGTCGTCTCCGATAACGTCTTATCAAAGTATTCCGCAGAGTCGCCAAGGGTAATGCGGCGCGAGCAGTCCGGCGTGCAGCTGTAGGTTTCGCGTTCAACACCGCGATAGACGACAACGGTCTTGTCGTTTGGTCCAGTGACCTCGACCGAGTGTTCGGTCAGCACGGCGCCGTGGCGGTCGAGCACGACGAAGTTGGTCGCTCCGTAGCCCTTGCCGGTAATGATCGCGAGGCCACCGGGTTGGATCGTCAGATCGGCGATGAGCGGATTGCCAACCACTACGGTCGACGCCCGTTCGGGCAATTGCATGAGCCTGGCCTGGTCGAGAAATACCACGATCGGTTCAGCAGCGGTGGCCGGCGCAGCGAGAGTTATCAGCAGGAGGATGGCCGGCAGCCGATACGACGCGAGTAAACTTGCCCGCACGCGCGCGCACCACGCCATCATCGTTACTCTCCGAAACGCTACGCGGATTACAAACAACCGACGAGGGCTGTACTACGATGCTGCCACTTCACTGCAAAATAGTGAAGGAAGTGCAAATTGGCCGAGCCGTCGGCGCCCACCGAGGAGCGCACAAACCATTCCGGACAAGGTCGAACTCGCGCACCCGCCGTAGAGTGAAGCGGATCTACTGTGCGGCTTTTTCTTGGGTGAAGGGATGCGCGAGCTGGGCGCCGAAACTCGTCGGGAATGCCGCGTCCGCGATCCCGTAATGATCCGGTAATTCGCCGGCCGGCATGTAAAAGGTTCCGAACAGGAGGTCGAGAACCGGAAAGGTCGCGGCGAAGTTCTTTTCGCCGCCGCGATCCGCGGCGGTGTGGTGCCAGCGGTGGAAGACCGGAGTCGCAATCACGTATCTGAACGGTCCCAGCGTCCAGTCAAGGTTGGCGTGGACGAACGCGGAATGAGCGATGGTGATAGGCCCGAGCACGACGAACACGTTCGGCGAGATGCCGATCAGAAGCATGACGACGTCGGCAATCACCGCGCCGAAAAAAAGATTCACCGGATGAAAGCGCGCCGCCGAGATCCATTCCAGTTCTTCCGAGGAATGGTGCACGGCGTGATACTTCCACAGCTGCCTGCCGTGGAAAAGCCGATGCGACCAATAGGTGATAAAGTCTTCGCCGATCAGGAAGACGATCATCTGCGCCGCCAGCGGAAGCGCCGCCAGCGGCCCATGGCCGTTCTCGTAGAACGCGATCAGGCCGTCGGCCGTGGTGATGCCGAACAGAACCGCGGCGCCGGCAATGAGCATCCCGATGCGCAAGTAGCGGGTGAGCACCGGTATGAAGAACCAGTAGCAGAGATCAGTGACCAGGTCGCGCTTATGCCACCACGGCCGGCTTGGATTGCAGGCCCAGAAATAAGTCAGCACGGTGAAGACGCCGGCGAGCGCCAGCGAGATCGGTATGCCCTTTATAAAGGTCTCGCCGACACTGACGACGAATGCGAGCACTTCCTGATTCATATCGGCCGCTTGTTAGATTTTTCCCGGCGACGGCTCGCGCGCTGGAGCAGATGCCTCTGGGCGCAATGATATCGGGGAAGCTCATTAATAGCCGATGAATCACAGCACCGTGTCACCGCGGTGACATACGAGAAACCTTTGTCTGCTATGCGTTGATCTGCAGACTGGCGGCGAAACTGGTCGGATCATTTTGCGTTCGGCGGTCGCAACCGCAAACGAAAAAATTTACGCGATCTGAAGTGCGATATTAACTACGTTGCAGTTCGATGGAACCGCTCCAAGTTTCACTGATTGATTTAACCGCATCGCAATTTCTCGCGGCTAGGTTTCACGGCGATCCAAATGGTCCGGCTAACGGGCATTGGGTCGAGCTCAGACAGCCACGTGTGGACCTAAGGAGCCAGATATGAAGACCCTGTTTTCGCGTTTCTTGAAGGACGAGTCGGGCGCAACGGCTATCGAATATGGCCTGATTGCCGCCGGCATTTCCGTTGCCATCATCGCCGTCGTCAACGGCCTCGGCACCAAGCTGAACTCCACGTTCAGCAGCATCTCCACTCAGCTTAAGTAGGCGTTATCTCACATCGTCACGCAAAGGGCTCCGGTGGATCACCGGAGCCCTTTCGTTTTTTAGTGCGCTCGATAACGCACTCTCAACCGGCGCTGCATTAAACCCGCGATCGAGAACAATCGACGGGGCCTGTCATGATTTTACTGATTGAGGCGATCAAGCTGACGCTGTTCCCGGCGATGATGGCGTTTGCCGCTTCGAGCGATTTGTTCACCATGACGATCGCCAATCGTGTTTCGCTGATCCTCGTCGGCGGCTTCGGCCTGCTCGCAACGCTGACCGGGATGAGCGCGGCCGACATGCTGTCGCACGCCGGCGCCGCAGCTGCGGTGCTTGCGGTCGTGTTTGCCTTTTTCACCTGCGGCTGGATTGGCGGCGGCGACGCCAAGCTCGCCGCTGCAACGGTGCTGTGGCTCGGCTTCGCGCATCTCGCGGATTATCTGCTCTACGCTTCGCTGATCGGCGGTGCGCTAACCGTACTGATCATCCAGTTTCGTGCCGTGCCGCTGCCGAGAGCTTTCATCGGCCGCGAATGGGCGGAGCGGCTGCACCGCCGGGACGGCGGCGTTCCCTACGGCATCGCGCTCGCCGCCGCGGCTCTGCTCATCTATCCGCATACTGAGTGGATGACGACTGCGGCCCTTTAGCGTGCGTTCACCGTTTAGTAACCGTTACTCGACCTGGTTTGTTTTCAAATCAATTTGGGTTTCTTAGATCCAGGCCTCCTTGCAGCGGACCGTCGTGCATCAAGGCTGCAAGAAGTCGCGTCGTAAACGCGTAATTAACGCGATTTGGATACGGCTTATTAACCATGCCTTGACGTTTAGCTGCTGAAATCTGGCAGACGACGGTCCGTCCGGCCGCCAACGTCACATTGGAAGTCGAGCGTAATGAAACGCGCGCGCCTTATCGTACTCGTTGTTGCGCTTGCCGCGGGCGGCGTTGCCGCCATGTTGGCGAGCGGACTCAATCGAGCGCCTGAGCCGCCCAAGGCCCCGCCGCCTCCGCCGCCGCTGGCGACGGTCGATGTGCTGATCGCCAAGTCCGATCTCGATACCGGCCAGGTGGTCGGTGCGCACGATGTCGGCTGGCAGACTTGGCCCGCCTCCTCATCGGGATCGAATTTGATCAAGAAGACCGACCGGCCCGACGCGATCAAGGACTTCGTCGGCGCTATCGTGCGCACGCCGGTCGCGGCCGGCGAGCCCATCCGCGACTCCAAGGTCGTCGCGTCCAAGGCCGGCGGCTTCATGGCTGCGGTTCTGCCGCGCGGCATGCGCGCGATTGCAATGGATGTGGCGCCGGATACCGGAGCCGGCGGCTTTATCCTGCCGAACGACCACGTCGACGTTCTGCTGACGCACCGCGACAAGGCTGCGGAAAAGCTGTCCGGGGTCGAAAAATATATCAGCGAGACGATCCTGCGAAACGTGCGGGTTCTGGCAGTCGACCAGGTGCTCGGCGAAAAGGACGGCCAGAAGGTGGTGATCGGCAAAACCGCGACAATCGAGCTTGATCCGCATCAGGCGGAAGCGCTTGCGCTGGCGCGTCAGACCGGCACGCTTTCACTGATATTGCGCAGCCTCCTCGATTCGCAATCCCCGACGCCAGAAGGCGGTGAGGCCAAGGACGAGGCGAAGACGGCGGTTAGTACGGTGCGTTACGGCGTGACGACGCAGTCGACGGCGCGCTGACAGCACGAAGGGGACTTCGACGATGGCATCAGGAACACCGATCCGCGCGGTCGCTCTTTTCGGCCTCGTTTTGCCGGTCGTCTGCTGGTGCCTTGCGCAAAGTAGAGCTGCCGAGCCGGTGGTTCGCGAGCCGGGAACGCAGCCGATTACGGTTGCGGCAGGCGACTTCAACTCGCGCTTCCTGCCGCTGGCCAAGGGCAAGTCGGTCGTCATTAATTTTCCCCGTGACATCAAGGATGTGTTGGTTGCCGATCCCAAGATCGCCAACGCAGTCGTGCGCTCCTCGCGGCGCGCTTACATCGTGGCTGTTGCTTCGGGTGCAACAAACATCTTCTTCTTTGATTCTGACGGTAAGCAACTCGCGGGCTTCGACATTGCCGTAACGCGCGATGTCAGCCCGATCCGTGCGACCATCCAGCGCCTCATGCCTGGTGCGGACGTCCGTGTGGAAGGCATCGGCGACGGAATCGTTCTTACCGGCACTGTCGCGACCCAGGAGGAAGCGCAACAGGCGTGTGACGTAGCTTCACACTTCGTTTCCGCCAATGAGAACAGCTTTAGCGGCAGCAGTGGCTCCGGCGGCGGCCAGGGTGGTGCAACGGGTAACGGTGGCAGCAGCACGTCAACGGTCATCAGTCTCGGTGGCCAAAGCGGCGCCGCCGGCGGCGGCTGTTCGAGTCCGACCAGCAAGGTCGTCAATTCCATCGTTGTCCGCGGCCGCGACCAGATCATGCTCAAGGTGACGGTCGCGGAGGTCGAGCGCGATCTCGTCAAACAGCTCGGCATCAACCTCTCGGGCTCGGTCGGGTATGGCACCGCCGTTGTGAACTTCAACAACACCAACCCGTTCTCGGCATACGGCCAATCGCTCAGCGGCTCCAGCATCGCGGCCGGATGGAAATCAATCACCGCGACGATACAGGCCATGGAACAGGCCGGCGTCATCCATACCTTGGCTGAGCCAAGTCTGACCGCAATCTCCGGCGAAACCGCAACGTTCCTGGCCGGCGGTGAATTCCCGATCCTGAACGGCTATTCGTGCTCGGCTACGTCAAGCACGCCGGGCGCGCCGACGACGTGCCAACCGGCGATCGAGTTCAAGAAATTCGGCGTCAGTTTGAACTTCACCCCGGTAGTGCTGAGCGAGGGCCGCATCAGCCTGAAAGTCATGACCGAGGTGTCGGACATATCGAGCCAAAATGCGCTGACTATTCCAATTCCCGGCTCGACCGACACCGTGACCGTCCCATCGATCCGCACCCGCCGGGCCGAGACCACGCTTGAGATTCCCTCAGGGGGCTCGCTGGCCATGGCCGGCATGATCCACGACGAAACGCGGCACAACATCAACGGTCTTCCCGGCTTGGCGGAGCTTCCCGTCCTTGGACCGCTGTTTAAGAGCAACGACTACGTCAACCAGCGGACCGAGCTGATGGTGCTGGTCACGCCCTACGTGGTGCGCGCGGTCGCGCAGAAGGATTTGTCGCGGCCTGATGACGGCTTTGCTGATCCAAGCGATCCCGCGCAAGTGCTGCTCGGCCGCTTCAACCGCATTTACGGCGTCGGCGGCACTCCCGATCCGCCCGACAACTATCGCGGCAAATACGGATTCATCCTCGACTGAGGCCTCGATGCTCTCGGCGCGCAAGGAGATGACGATGCAGACTGTCAAGCAAATGATCGCCGGCCGCCGCGCCAACATCGGGCCGGCCGTTCGCGCCGCAATCGTCGCCGGATTTTCGCTTTTGGTCTGCGCCTGCAACACCGATCAACAGGTCGCCGCCGTTCCCGACGTTCCCTCCGATTATCGCCAGCGTCACCCGATCACGATGTCGGAAGCCGATCATACGCTCGAAGTATTCGTCGGCTCCAATCGCGGCGAGCTCAATGCGACGCAGCGCGCCGAAGTCCTGGCATTCGCACAAACCTGGAGGCGGGAGGCCACTGGCGGCGTTATCGTCGATCTGCCGGTCGGCACCAGTAACGAGCGTACCGCTGCGGAGGTCATGCGCACGATTCGCTCGATCCTGGCCGCAAGCGGCGTGCCGCGTGACGGTGTCGTTGTACGTGGCTATCACCCGCCGACCAGCGCGCTTGCGGCCATCCGCATCTCCTATCCGCGGATTCAGGCCCAGGCTGGACCGTGTGGCCTCTGGCCGGCGGATATCGGGCCCAGCTTGAACCGAGACTATTTCGAGAACCAGCCGGTGTGGAACCAAGGCTGCTCGACCCAGCGCAACCTTGCCGCGATGGTGGACAATCCGGCTGACCTGGTGCAGCCGCGCGCCGAAACACCAGCCTACGAGATGCGGCGCACAGCGGTCGTGGAAAAATACCGGTCCGGCACCGGCACCGCTACGCAAGGACAAACAAGTGATACAGCCAAGATCAGCGACCTCGGGAAATGATGCCGTCACATGATGAGTTCATCGAGCCAAGCCGTTCAAGTTGAGAGTCCTGGGGCCGAGGCGGCCGGCCGCGATGAGCGCATCGCGCCGGCGCCGCGTGTTTCGGTGCAGGCATTTTGTGAAACCGTGGAGACCGCTGCTGCGATCCAGGCGGCCGGCGAAGATCGGCGCATGGCCAGAGCGCATCTGCGTATTCAGATGGGCGGGCTGGTCGCCGCCGTCGAGGCTTATCAGAGCTCGCCGACGCCGAATGTCATCATTCTCGAATCCGAAAGCCGTGACGAAGACATCCTCGGGGGTCTCGATCAGCTGGCCCCGGTCTGTGACGCCGCCACGCGGGTCATCATCATTGGGCGCATGAACGATGTCGGGCTTTATCGCGAGCTGGTACGCCGCGGTGTTAGCGATTATCTGATAGCGCCGGTTGGCGCGCTCCAGGTGGTGCGCTCCGTGTGCGGTCTGTTTTCGGCGCCAGATGCCAAGCCGGTTGGCCGCGTGATCGCCGTCGTTGGAGCCAAAGGCGGCGTAGGCGCCTCCACCGTCGCTCACAACATCGCCTTTTCTATCGCGCGCGACCAGATGCTCGACGCGGTCGTGGCCGATCTCGATCTCGCGTTCGGGACTGCTGGCCTCGATTTCAACCAGGACCCGCCTCAGGGAATTGTCGAAGCGGTGTTTTCGCCCGACCGCATCGATAATGCCTTCATCGACCGGCTGCTGTCGAAGTGCACCGATCACCTGAGCCTTCTGGCGGCGCCGGCGACGCTCGACCGTGTTTACGATTTCGGGGCGGATGCATTCGGAGCGATCTTCGATTCGCTGCGGGCGACGATCCCATGCATCGTGCTAGACGTGCCGCATCAGTGGACCGGCTGGACCAAGCAGACCCTGGTCGGCGCCGACGATATCCTGATCGTTGCCGCGCCTGATCTCGCCAACCTCCGCAACACCAAGAATCTCTACGATTTCCTCAAGGCGGCGCGGCCGAACGATCAGCTACCGCTCTATTGTCTCAATCAGATCGGCGTCCCCAAGCGGCCGGAGATCAAGGCCGCCGATTTCGCCAAGGCGCTCGAAAGTGAACCGGTTGCAATCATTCCGTTTGAACCGCAGCTGTTCGGCGCAGCGGCGAACAACGGCCAAATGATCGCAGAGATTTCGGCCGGCCATCGGACTGCCGAGTTGATCCGGCAACTGGCACAGCGGATGACCGGCCGCACCGAGCCGAAGAAACAACGTTCGAGCCTTCTGTCGCCGCTCTTTGAGAAGCTTCTGCAACGACAATCGTAGCTGTCATCGTGTGTCGGAGTAGCGTTGGTGTTTGGCAAGCGTTCCACCGGTAACACCGCCCCGGTTCTCGCCGAGCAGCTGCCGGCGGCGCCGCGCCCTGCCGCGCCACACCCGGCAGCCCAGGCGGCAGCAGCGCCGGCCGTTGCGGCCCCCTCCCAAGGCGGACGCACTCCGTTTCCGTCTGCCGGCCTCGGGGCGCCAATTCTCGGAGCGCCGCCCGCCGCGAGAGCGAATGCCGGCCCGCAAAGCCCGCCTCAGGAGGTTCCCTCCGCCATCGACACGCGCCGTTCCGATTCGTACTACGAGACCAAAGGAACGATTTTTGGTGCGCTGATCGAAGCGATCGACCTCGGCCAGCTTGCCAAGCTCGACTCCGATTCCGCCCGCGAGGAAATCCGGGACATCGTCAACGAAATCATCGCGATCAAGAACATCGTGATGTCGATCTCCGAGCAGGAAGATCTGCTCGACGACATCTGCAACGATGTGCTCGGCTACGGGCCGCTTGAACCGCTGCTGGCTCGGGATGAGATTTCCGACATCATGGTCAACGGTTCCGGGACGGTCTACATCGAAGTCGGCGGCAAGATTCAAAAGACCGGCATCCGCTTCCGCGATAACCAACAATTGCTCAATATTTGCCAACGCATCGTCAGCCAGGTCGGGCGCCGCGTCGATGAATCCTCGCCGATCTGCGACGCGCGCTTGCCGGACGGCTCGCGCGTCAACGCCATCGTGCCGCCGCTGGCGATCGACGGGCCGGCGCTCACGATACGTAAATTCAAGAAGGACAAGCTCACTCTCGAGCAGCTCATCCGGTACGGCTCGGTTTCGGCGGAAGGGGCGGAAATCCTGAAGATCATCGGCCGCTGCCGCGTGAACGTCCTGATCTCCGGCGGTACCGGCTCGGGCAAGACTACGCTGCTGAACTGCCTGACCCGCTACATCGACGACGACGAGCGCATTGTGACCTGCGAAGACGCGGCCGAACTGCAGTTGCAGCAACCGCACGTCGTGCGTCTGGAAACGCGGCCGCCAAACCTCGAAGGCGAAGGCCAGATCACGATGCGCGATCTGGTACGCAACTGCCTGCGTATGCGGCCGGAGCGGATCATCGTCGGCGAGGTGCGCGGACCGGAAGCCTTCGACCTGTTGCAGGCGATGAACACCGGCCACGACGGCTCGATGGGTACGTTGCATGCCAACATGCCGCGCGAAGCGCTCTCGCGGCTGGAATCGATGATTACGATGGGCGGTTACTCGCTGCCGTCGCGCACGATCCGGGAAATGATCTGCGGTTCGATCGATGTCGTCATTCAGGCCGCGCGTTTGCGAGACGGTTCACGGCGCATCACCCATGTAACCGAGGTCATGGGAATGGAAGGCGACGTCATCATCACCCAGGATCTGTTTCTTTATGACATTTTCGGCGAGGACGCGAACGGCAACCTCATCGGCCAGCATCGATCCACGGGTATTGGCCGGCCGAAGTTTTGGGATCGGGCGCGGTACTACGGTGAGGACGTTCGCCTCGCGGCCGCGCTCGATGCGGCTCAGGCCGCCGACCGGATTAGAAACTGAGGACGGAACCGGCCATGCAAACCTACGGCATTTTCCTGATGGTCGTGGTCGCGATCGGTGGCGTCGGGTGGGTGTTTCTGTATCCACTTTTGTCCGGCGAGCGCACCGCAGCGCGGCGCGTGGCAAGCGTAGCCCGCGCCGGGCCGGTGACGCAGCGCCCGGTACGCGGGGCGCAGAAGTCGCGACGCGAGCAGATCGCAGGCACGCTGAAACAGCTTGAGGCACGGCAACGGAGCGCCAAGCGTGTGCCGTTGTCGGTACGCATTACGCAGGCGGGGCTCAACTGGTCAACGCGGCGCTTTATTATGACCGCAGCGGCGTTAGGCGCCGTCGTCTTCCTGGTTGCGATGATGGCGGGCACCGGCCTGTTGGCCGCCCTGGGCTTGGGATTCGCTGCCGGCGGTGGGTTGCCATTTTGGATTTTGTCGTTGCTCAAGAAGCGGCGGGAATCGCGTTTCCTCGAGACCTTTCCGGACGCCGTCGATGTCATCGTTCGCGGCATCAAGGCCGGTCTGCCGTTGATCGACAGTCTCAAGCTGATTGCCGCCGAGGCCGGTGAGCCGATTCGCAGCGAAATGCAGGCCATCATCGACACGCAAACAATCGGCATTCCGCTCGGCGAGGCCTGCCTGCGACTCTACGAACACATGCCGCTTCCGGAAGCGAATTTCTTCGGCATCGTCATTTCGATCCAACAGCGCGCCGGCGGCAATCTCTCCGAAGCGCTCGGCAACCTGTCGCGGGTGCTGCGCGATCGCAAGAAGATGAAAGCCAAGATCAAGGCCATGTCGATGGAAGCCAAGGCTTCCGCGACGATCATCGGGGCGTTGCCGATCGCGGTGATGATCCTCGTCTACGTCACGAGTCCGCAGTACATGTCGTTGCTGTGGACGGAGTCGCTCGGCCGCATGATGATGGCCGGCTGCGCCGTTTGGATGTCGATCGGCATCCTCGTAATGCGCAAGATGATCAATTTCGATTTTTAAAGTCCCGCCTATGTATCAGCTCCTCGATCAGTATTTCGAACCGCAATTTCTCACCATGATGTTCGCGGCAATCGCGGCCGGCGCCACCGTGCTGACGCTTGCGATGCCGCTGATGGCAAAGGACACGCTGTCGACGCGTATGAAAGCGGTGGCGTTCGAGCGCGAGAAGATCCGGCAGCGTGAACGCGAGCGCATGGCGCAGGGCAACAAGGTTGCGCTTCGGCAATCGCCAAAAGCGTACATGAAGACCATCGTCGAGAACTTCAATCTCAGCAAATGGGTCGGTCAGGAACAGGCACGCATCATGCTGGTGCAGGCGGGCTACCGCGGGCAGGCACCCTATGTCACGTATCTGTTCTTTCGCATGGTGATGCCCGTCGCCATGCTGCTTGCTTCACTATTTTATGTTTTCGTGGTGATCCAGCTGGCGCAGCCGACAATGATCAAGATCGGAATTGCGATTGGCGCCGCGTATTTTGGCATGTTAAGTCCGAATTTGTTTCTAAAAAACAAGATTCAGCGCCGCCAGGTTTCGATCAAGCGCGCGTTTCCGGACGCGCTTGACCTGCTGTTGATCTGCATTGAATCGGGCATGTCGGTCGAAGCGTCTTTCCAAAAGGTCAGCGAGGAGGTCGGCACGCAGTCAGTCCCGCTGGCTGAGGAGCTGACGCTGACGACGGCCGAGCTGTCGTACCTGCCGGATCGGCGCCAAGCTTACGACAATTTGGCGCAGCGCACCGGCTTGGAAGGGGTGAAATCCGTGTGTCTTGCCTTGCAGCAGGCCGAGCGCTACGGGACGCCGCTCGGCGCGACCATGCGGGTATTGTCGCAGGAAAGCCGCGATGCGCGCATGTCGGAAGCCGAGAAAAGAGCCGCGGCTTTGCCGCCCAAACTTACGGTGCCGATGATTTTATTTTTTCTGCCGGTGTTGTTTGTGGTCATTCTCGGCCCGGCGGCGATCAAAGTGATGGGCCTTCAGTAGAACTTCAGCTGGCACCGTCTACCGGTCGTATATTTCGGCTCGGGTCGCGCAGGTCTTTGCCGTGCGCCAGCATCTGCCGCAGATAGGCAACATTGGCTGCGGCCTCTTCCGGCGGCAGATCGGCCCGGGCGATCGTCTCCGCTTCCTTGAAACGACCTTGCAGGCCGACCACCAAAGCCAAGTTTTGCCGGACGCGCGGATCGACCGGTCGCTGCGCCGCAGCGCGGCGCAAAGTTGTCTCGGCGTCGCGCAAATCCTTGGAGAGCGCATAGGAGAGGCCAAGATTCGAAAGCACCGAGGCCTCGTCCGGAACGATCTTCAAAGCTGTCCGGTAGTAACGTTGCGCTTCGTTGTGCCGCCCAAGTTGGTCGAGCACCGCGCCCTGAGCGGACAAAATGCGCCAATCGGGTTGATCGGGCGAATGCGCCCGCTCGAGCACTTCAAAGGCCTGGTTGAGATTTCCGGCTTCTGCCAGGGCGCGGCCGTAGGCGCCCAGCACGGTCTTGTCGTGCGGGTTTTCGATCGACGCCCGCTCAAGGACCGCGACCGCCTGCGCACGCTGTCCGGTTGCACGCAATGCTTGAGCATATTGCAGGGCGACGTCGATTTTCGCCGGATTGGCGCGATACTTCTCGCCATAGGCCTGCACGTCGCGCTGCCAGTCGGCGTCCGAACGATCGGACGCTGCGGCAGGCGCGACCCGGAGTGATCCGGTCGTTTCGGCGTTTTGCGTCGTTTGGCATCCGGCGGTCGCCGCCGCGATCGCGAAGAGCAGGACTGCCGAGCTTAACAGGCGTGCAAAGGGAATACTGTTGCTGCCGTCAGAGGCCATCTCGATTGCCGCCGAATGAGGTATATGGCGCCGGGGCACACGGCCGCCGCAGACCGGTCAGCAATAGAACGTTAACCCTAATGAGAGGTTAACGGGTGGCCTCGAAGATCAGCTTCGGAAAGTCCCGTTAGTCAGAAATCTTTCAATCAGCGCGGTTCCCGTATGGCGGCGCGGTTTAAGCCAGCACCTTGGCTGGCGCTGCCAGCGTTTCGCCGACGTAGCTCGACGTATCGCCTTTGGGCCGTTCGCCGGCAATGGCGTGACCCTCAACCATGTAATGCACGGCTTCGGCGATGTTGGTGGCATGGTCGCCGATACGCTCGATGTTCTTGGCGCAGAATAGATGGTGGATGCACATGGAAATGGTGCCGGGGTCCTCCATCGTATAAGTCAGCAATTCACGGAACAGCGAGACGTAGAGCGCATCGACTTCCTTGTCGGCCGCCCAGACTTGCAGTGCTTTGCTGGGATTGCGATCGACGAAGCTGTCGAGGACGGCAGCAAGCTGCGACACGACGAGCGCCGCCATGTGCTTGAGCCCGCGCATCAGCGTGCGCTGCGAATTGTCGCCGCTGACGGCGATGACCCGCTTGCCGATATTCTTCGCCAGGTCTCCGACCCGTTCGAGGTCATTGGCAATCCGCAACATCGCCACCAGCGCGCGCAGATCGATCGCCATCGGCTGCCGCAATGCGATCGTTGCGATCGCTTTGTCCTCGATCTGCCGCTGCAGCGCGTCGACCGTCGCGTCGGCGGCGATGACCTGACGCGCCAACCCGACGTCGCGGCGGGTGAGCGCGTCGATCGAGTCTGTAATTTGCTTCTGAGCAAAACCACCCATCTGCGCGACCAACTGGGTGAGCTTGATGAGGTCGGTGTCGAAGACTCTGGCGGTGTGCTCGGAAACGTTCATGTCATTGTCTGCAGGCGCTGGTGACTCTATGGGTTGCGCGCAACGTTGTTGCCAGGCAGCAAACCCAGGACACAAATCTAACCCAACGCCTTGATGGTTCTACGATTCATGCGTGACGATCCGATGACATTCTTTTTGACGCGCCGCCAAGGTTGATTTGCCCGCTGGTAACTGTGTTGGCGCCGGGGTGTCATCTCGCCCACATCGAGCAGCCACTAGAATCGAACTGATTCGCAACGCCGGGTGCCGGGCTTAAAGAGCATGGAAAACGCGCCCTGATCGCGGGGTTGAAACAGGAATTGGAACGATGGCGCCATGGCTTATTGATGCCACCGGGGCAACCGGAGCCGTTTTGACCACTCTTTGCTGGGTTCCACAGGCAATCAAGATCATCCGTGAACGCGAGACGCGCGCTATTTCGCTGCGGGGGACGTGGCTGTGCGTGGTCGGTGTTTTTCTTTGGCTGATTTACGGCTTGGCTATCGTCGATGGACCGCTGATTGGCTCGAGCTTCGTCACCCTGCTGATGACGGCGACGATCCTGGCGCTGAAAATTCGCCACGGGTGACGACGTGAACGGAAACTTACGTCAGCACGCGAACCGGTTTGCCGTCGAGGAAGGCGCGGATGTCCTCCGCCATGCCGGCGAAATAGGCTCGGTAGTTCTGTTCGGCGACATAGCCGAGATGCGGCGTGAGCACGACATTGTCGAGCTTGCGCAAGGGATGATCGATCGGCAGCGGCTCGATATCGAACACATCGAGGCCGGCGCCGGCGATACGCCGTTCGGTCAACGCGGCAATCAGCGCCGCCTCTTCGATGATCGGCCCGCGCGAGGTATTGATGAGGTAAGCGCTTTTCTTCATCAGGCCAAGTTCATGTGCGCCAATCAGGCCGCGGGTGCGCGCTGACAATTGCACATGGATCGACAGGAAGTCGGCGCGGCGGAACAGATCGTCGCGGCTAACGTACTCGACGCCGGCCTCACTGCACTTCTCGGGCGTGAGGTTTTGGCTCCAGGCGACCATATTCATTTTAAACGCGCGGCCGATGTCGGCCATACGAGCACCAAGTCTGCCCAGGCCCAAGAGCCCGAGCGTCATGCCTTCGAGATCAAGCCCGATGGTCGTTTGCCAGGGCGCGCCGGCCTTGAGCCTCGCGTTCTCGTAACCGATGTGGCGCGCGAGTTCGAGCATTAGCCCGGCGGCGATGGCCGCAGTGGCGTTGCCAAAGCCCGGAGTGCCGCAGACGACGACGCGCCCTTTGGCAGCTTCAAGGTCGATCGAGGCGTTGCGCATGCCGGTTGTGATCAGAAGTTTGAGATCGGGCAGGGCCTCGATCACGGCACGCGGGAAGGCGGTGCGCTCGCGCATGGCGCAGACGATGGCAAAGCCTTTCAGCGCCGCGATGACCTTGTCTGCGCCGCCCAGATGTTCGTTGAACACGTTGATCTCTACGTCGCCTTTGACTATCGACCAATCGGTCATGGTCAGCGCGACGTTCTGGTAATCGTCGAGAATAGCGCAGCGAAGCCGCATAAGGCCCTCGTCTTTCCTGGGAAGCGCTATCGTATGATGGGTCGAGCGCGAACGGAACCCATCAGGGCGTGACCATGGGTTTTGCGGTCCCTCGGCCCAGCCTGCAGTCCGCCAAGCTCGGGGCGGAGCTTAGGCGTTAGCCTTGGCGATCTCGCTCAGTGTGGAGGCGTTGGTGGCGCTCGGCGTTCGGGACGTCGCAGAGCCGCTCCGCTTGGCATGCCATTTCGGGCCGGGCCCGCGCATATAGTGCAGTTCCGGCCGATAGGCATTGAATACCTCGGCAAACGTCCGCGACAATTGGCGGACGGTATCGGACAGGTTTTTGCGCATGACGCGCTCCCAAGCCGCTTTGCGGAGCCGCGTCGTTTAGCCGTGCTCTGTTCAGAGCCCTAAATTCGCGAAGGCGCGGCTTTACCGCAAATTTTCGGCGATAAATGATTAAAAATTGGTTCGAAAGCTTGCGTCTGAGCGTTTTCACTCGCGAAATAGTTTTCAGACTTTACAAAGCCTTTCGGGTCTCATGATCCGTCCGCAGGACCGCTGAAATCGGCTCACGCTCGCTGATCAACAACGGCATCCCACCCTCCGGACGCAGCGTCACCTTCGCCACCGGTTTTGGTTTGTGAGCGGCAAGCGGTTGAAAACGAAAGGCGCGGACCAGCACGGCCAAAATCACCGCCGCCTCGACGGTCGCAAAACTCGCGCCGATGCAAATGCGAGGCCCTCCTCCGAACGGCAGGAACGCATATCGTGAACGCGTCTTTACGCGTTCCGGGGAAAACCGGTCGGGGTCGAAAGCGTTGGGCCATTCCCACAAGCGCGTGTTCCGATGCAGCGCAAATACCGGAATATGGATGCGAGTGCGTTCGCTGATCTGAACGCCTCCGAGCTTCATTGGGGTATTCGGCAGGCGCCCGATGCCCGGCGCCGGCGGATATAGGCGCATCGCTTCCTGAATGACTTGGCGGCAGAAGAGCAGCCGTTCCAAATGCGAGGCGGCGATGGGGGCATCGCCGGCGACCGCGACGACCTCGTCAAAGACGCGCTGTTGCGAGGCTTGATCCTTCGACAAGAGCCAAAGCGTCCAGGTCAACGCAACGGCTGTAGTCTCATGGCCGGCCGCGATGAAGGTCAGGAGATTGTTGACGACTTCGCCGTTGCTCATGCTGCGTCCGGTTTCGGGATCGCGCGCGCTGAGCAACAAGTCGAGAAGATCGGGTTCCGACGAGGGTTTCGCGCGCCGAATCGCGACGAGGCGATGAATATCCTGATGCAAAAAATCACGCGCCTGCATGGCGCGGGCCCGGTTCGGGAACGGCATCCATTCCGGAATGGAAAACATCGTGTAGATGAGATGCCAGGGAATGGTATTGAAGTTCTCGGTCAGCGCGCGGCCGTAGCGCTCGGCATCGAGCCGTTCCGAGCCACCCAGCATGGTCTCGACGATGATGTCGAAGGTGGTCCGGGTGATGGCCGCAGCCGCATCGACCGGACGATTCGGGGCGGCCTGGCGCCAACGATCAACTTGACGCTGCGCCATTTCGGCGAACACCGGAACGAACGAGAGGATTGTCTCGTGCCGGAAGATCGGAGCCACCGCGCGGCGCTGCCAGCGCCACTCGGCCCCTTCCGCGACGAAGATTGAATTGTCGCCCACGACCGGTTTGAAGGAGCGGCGGGTTGCCGGATCGCGTCCGAACGCGTCGGCTTTTTCAACCAGGATTTCGCCAATGACGTCGGGCTCGCAGACGAGCAGAACATCGGACCACCGGGTTTGCACGCGGGTTACGCCTGCTTCGTAGCCGGCGCGGGGAATCGTCTGGATGTAATTGCGCCAAAGCATCGGCAGCCCGCGCAGACCGAGGGGCTGCGGCGGCGGCTGGAAGGGAATGAAATCCGGGTCCAACAGCATGAGATTGACCTTGCAGCGGCTTGCCCTTTACTGACGCGCCCATTACATCACCGGCTGCTTCCGGACATCGGCGCGACGCGCCCTCACGATAAAGGCAGGGCGCATAAGCCCGGACCAAAATGGCCCGTCAGTTCATTTATCACATGCAGGGTCTCTCCAAGACCTATCCCGGCAACCGGAAGATCCTGGAGAACATCAATCTGTCATTCTATCCCGACGCCAAGATCGGCGTGCTCGGCGTCAACGGTGCCGGGAAGTCCACGCTTCTTCGCATCATGGCCGGGCTCGACTCGGAATTTTCCGGCGAGGCCTGGGCGGCTGACGGCGCCCGCGTCGGCTACCTGGCGCAGGAGCCGCAGCTCGATCCGGAAAAATCGGTCCGCGACAACGTCATGGAGGGCGTGGCGCCGCAGCGGGCGGTTCTCGACCGCTACAACGAGCTTGCCGCCAATTACTCGGACGAGACCGCCGACGAGATGACCAAGCTGCAGGACGAGATCGAGGCCAAGGGGCTGTGGGACCTCGACTCCAAGGTCGATCAGGCGATGGATGCGCTGCGCTGCCCGCCGGATGATGCCGAGGTGATCAAGCTTTCAGGCGGCGAGCGGCGGCGGGTCGCGCTCTGCCGGCTTCTGTTGGAGCAGCCCGAGCTTTTGCTGCTCGACGAGCCGACCAACCATCTCGACGCCGAATCGGTGATGTGGCTCGAGGGCCATTTGCGCAATTATCCGGGCGCCATTCTCATCGTCACGCATGACCGCTATTTCCTCGACAACGTCACCGGTTGGATCCTCGAGCTCGACCGCGGCCGCGGCATTCCCTACGAGGGCAATTATTCGGCCTGGCTCACACAGAAGCAAAAGCGTCTCGAACAGGAAGGCCGCGAAGAGGAAGCGCGGCAGCGCACGCTCGCCCGCGAACAGGAATGGATCGCAGCCTCGCCACGCGCGCGGCAGGGAAAATCCAAGGCGCGCTACGAGCGCTATGAGGAGCTGCTAAAAAAGGCCGGGGAGAAACAGACTCAAACCGCGCAGATCGTCATCCCGGTCGCCGAGCGGCTCGGACAGAACGTCGTCGAGTTCGAGCACTTGAAAAAAGGTTTCGGCGACAATCTCCTGATTGACGACCTGACCTTCAAGCTGCCGCCGGGCGGCATCGTCGGCATCATTGGGCCCAACGGCGCCGGCAAGACCACGCTATTCCGGATGATCACCGCGCAGGAAAAGCCGGATCAGGGCACCATCAAAATCGGCGAGTCGGTGCATCTTGGTTATGTCGATCAGTCGCGCGATACGCTGGACGGCAAAAAAACGGTGTGGGAGGAAATCTCGGGCGGTCTCGATCAGCTTCAGCTCGGCAAGCGCGAGGTCAATTCGCGGGCTTATTGCGCGGCGTTCAATTTCAAAGGTGCCGACCAGCAGAAGAAGGTCGGCTCGCTATCCGGCGGTGAGCGCAACCGCGTGCATCTCGCCAAGATGCTCAAATCCGGCGCCAACGTGCTGCTGCTCGACGAGCCGACCAACGACCTCGACGTCGATACGTTGCGTGCCCTGGAAGAAGCGCTCGAGGATTTCGCCGGTTGCGCCGTCATCATCAGCCACGACCGCTGGTTCCTCGACCGCATCGCCACGCACATCCTTGCATTTGAGGGCGACAGCCGCGTCGAGTGGTTCGAAGGGAACTTTCAGGACTACGAGAAGGACAAGATGCGGCGGCTGGGGACCGATACGGTCATTCCGCACCGGATCAAATATAAGAAGTTCTCACGCTAGCATTCACGCCTGAATGGCGCGCTGTCTCACAAATTCGGGCATGCGCCATGTCGTGCGCCGGCATCGCGCTTTCGATCACTTCACGAGCAGGCCGTTGAGCACCAGGTCGAGGTGAGCGCTGAAATAGGTTTTCAGATCGAGCGGATGACGGTCGTCGAACATCATCATCCAGAGGTCCACCAGCGCGATAGGCGCGATGATGACCAGCGGGCACTCGGTCACCGCGGAGCGCCGGATCTCGCCGCGATCCATCCCGCGCTGGATCGCCTGCTGGAGTACCTCCATGCAGGGGCGGTGAATTTCCTCGTGGTAGCGGTCGGCCAGGGCCGGGAAACGCGACGCTTCGGCGATCAACATGCGTACCACTTCGCGCCGCCGCCGGTCCTCAACGATATGCTCGTAGATAAAGCTGAACTGCGCCCGCAATAGTTCGGCGGTCGAACCGTCGTGACGTTCGAACATGTCCTGCACGGTGTCGAGCGTCGCTTTCATCAGCTCGCGCACCATTGAAATGAACAAGTGCTCCTTGTTTTCGAAGTAGACGTAGATCGTGCCCTTGGTCACGCCCGCGCGCTCGGCGATTTGATCGAGGGTTGTCGTCGCGTAGCCGTTACGCGAGAACTCGGTGAAAGCCGCTTCGAGGATCTCATGAGGGCGTTCGGCCTTGCGGCGGCGCCGGGTTTCGGTGCGGGCTTCCATCAAATCGGTCATTGAATGACCTCGATCCCGAGGCGAACTTAGCTTATTGACTAACCGGATAGTAAATAACTAGTCTGCCTTTGTTAAGGGTGGATTAAGTGCGCATTTGGGCGGGGTCTTTCAGGTGGCGCCATTGCCGGCAGGCTGGCGCCCGCGGGGCTGAATATTTGGCCCGCGTCGGCCTCTTTATGCCGCAGGCCGCCGGTTTGGTGGCGTCGTTGTCCGTTTTGGCGGCTTGCGCCGTCGGTCCGGATTTTGCGCCCCCGCCAGCTCCGCCGGTCGCCGGCTATACGCCCGAGAAAGCCCTCGCGCCGACGGCGGCTGCTCCCGTTAGCGGTGGTGCGGGGCAAACGTTCGTCAACGGCCGCGACATCCCGGGCGAGTGGTGGAGGGTGTTCCATTCGAAAGAGATCGACGCTTTGATTGCCGAAGCGCTCCGCGCCAATCCAAATCTGCAGGTGGCACAAGCCGCGTTGTGGCAGGCCAAGGAGACTTTGTATGCGCAGGCCGGCACTATGTTGCCGAGCTTCGACGCCAATGTTTCAGCGGTGCGTCAAGCATTTTCGCCGGCGGAATTTGGCCTGGCCGGTAATTCGGAGACGTTCAATCTCTATCAGGCCACGGTGAACGTCTCCTATGCGCCCGATGTGTTTGGCGGTCAGCGGCGAGCGATCGAGGCGAACGCGGCGCTTACCGAATATCAGCGCTTCGCGCTCGAAGCGACCTACCTGACGTTGACCGCAAACGTGGTGACGGCGGCCATTCAAGAAGCCTCGCTGCGCGGTCAGATCGAGGCGACACTGGAGATCATCAAGGCGGAAAGCGATCAACTCGTGGTCGTGCGCAATCAGTTTCAAGCCGGTGCCGCCACCCGCGCCGACGTGCTGCAGCAGGAATCGGAGGTGGCAACGACCGAGGCCACATTGCCGCCGCTGCAGAAGCAGCTTGAACAGCAGCGCCACGTGCTGCTGGCTTTGATAGGCCGCTTCCCGAATGAAGCCTTGCGCGAGCATCTCACGCTGGCGGCATTCCATCTGCCGACAAAGTTGCCGGTGAGCCTGCCGTCACAGCTTGTCCAGCAACGGCCCGACGTGCGCGCCGCGCAAGCGCAGTTGCAGCAGGCGAGCGCACAAGTCGGCGTCGCCATCGCCAACAGACTGCCGCAATTTACCATCACCGGAGACATCGGCAGCGCGGCTTTGACGACGGCGGCTTTGTTCACGCCGGCGACCGCGATCTGGAGCCTCGGAGTGGCCGGCGCCCAACCCATCTTCCATGGCTTTACGCTTCTGCACCAGGAGCGCGCCGCCCGGGCCGGGTTTGAAAAGGCCGACGCGCAATACCGCAACACCGTGATCACCGCTTTTCAGAACGTTGCCGACGTGCTCCGCGCACTGCAATTGGATGCCGCCACGCTGAAGGCGCAGCAGCGCGCCGTGCGCGCGGCGTCCGACACGTTCGATCTTACGCGCGGCCAATATCGTCTTGGCGCCATCACCTATGTGGTCTTGCTCAACGCCCAGCGCAGCTATCAGCAGGCCCTGCTTGCTCTGGTGCAGGCGCAGGCCGCGCGCTTTGCCGACACCGCCGCGCTGTTCCCGGCACTGGGCGGTGGCTGGTGCAATCTTGCCCACGTCGCGCCCGATCCCTAC
>VFSW01002778.1_pt1 | contig 26370 bp, 10 predicted proteins | sample 5358111 | NCBI WGS metagenome assembly VFSW01 (sample SAMN11554181, study PRJNA540505) | mine drainage metagenome | isolation source: sediment from site ElyBrook_90M | place: USA: Ely Copper Mine, Vershire, VT | collected 2017 | reverse complement strand
CTGAAGCGGCGGGATTTTCAGAAGAATCTCTTATACGAACTTACAAGCCTTCTTCTGGCGTTCCATCCTCTGATTCGGGTGATGCATTCGGGCATTGCCCAAACGCGGGAAATGATCTGCGACAGCATGGTTACGGAGGAACACGTTGAGGCGGGCACCTATGCACGATCTCTACTACGGCTGGCAGCTGCGATGGCAGTTGGTTCGCGAGGTCCGGGCAATTATGCGGTTGGCATCTTCGATGGCAACATTCTGGAGAAGCGCATCATGAGAATCAGGATGAAGAAGCAGCGTGCTGGAGCGGCTATGCGGTATGGACTGATGATTTCGGCAGCTGCGATCTTATTATCGACAGTGGTTGGGGCGGCGGTGATGGCAGTGCCGGTTGTATCCCAGGCGGGGTCGCAAGACAAGGCACAATCCAACACGTATGGGCATGTGTACAAGGTAGGACATGGGGTGAGCGCACCGGTTCCACTCCACACAGTGCCGGCAAAGTATCCCAAGGCAGTACGGGAGAAGGACGAAAAGCTCGACGGGATCGTCGTTCTCGGGCTCGTGGTCGACGCGAAAGGAATGCCGCAGGACATTCATGTCGTGAAGTCCTTCCGCGCTGACTTCGATGCGGAAGCGGTGAAGGCGGTCAAGCAGTATCGATTCAGCCCTGCCATGCGATCAGGGAAGCCTGCGGCAGCCTCGATCAAGATTGAGGTGAATTTCAAGTGGTACTGAGGAGGGTGCCTGCCCTCGGATTGTTGAGACCGTTCCCGGGTACAGCTTCTCGCGTTGGCAACTGCGGGCGATGCAGCCTGCGATCGAGAGCGGTCAGGCAATGATGGAGAAACTGGCCGGATACTTTCCAATCTGGTTGGTTCGGTCCCGCAAGACTCCAAATCCTGGACGTCCCTACTTCAAACCTACGGAGCACGATTCGATTTGTGGAGTGACCTATGAAAAAACGGAAGATGCTGAAGCCTCCGCCGAGAAGATGGAGCGGCTGGGATCACATCGTCCAACCACGATTTCACTTGCGGAGAGATGGACGTGTTCGCTCTGCAATTGATGCGAACACCATGAGCGTTAGTTTATGTCCCCTCCATTAGGAAGGGCCCCGCTGCTATTTTCTGCCATCAGGGAGGCTGCGCTCTTGAGGAAATCGATAATGTTTTCGTCATCGAGTGCTTTGGCAAGAGCATAAAAGAGGATCTTCCTCGGTAAACGTTCCATCTTCGCTGCCCTTTCGCTAGGATCTCAGGGCGCTATATGAGGGACGTTTTTCGGGGGCAAGGTCAGTATGTGCAGAAAACAGAAGGTGGGGTAAAAACTCAGGACATCGGCCCAACACGGGAAGGCTATGGGCCCTAATTGGGCACAACAATCAGTGTGATCGACTGCGCAGGGAACTTGGTGGTGATGGTGCCGGTTGTGCTTCCTGAAGCAGGTGGCGTCACAGTCACATCGGGCTGCGTTATGATCGCGTTCAGGTTGGCATTGCTGTACAGATACGCCTTGGCGGTTGTGCTGGAACTCGTAAAATTGGCCAACGATAAGGTGGAGGTAAGGTCGCCGTAAGTCTTGTTGATCACAATAACCGTGATGGAGTTGTCTGAGCTGCGCAGCGCTCCATACACCGCAAGTTGGCCCTCGCCATCACCACTGAAGGCGTTCGTGCTGGTCGAAGCCAGTGCCATGTCGCCAAACATGGAATTGTTGCCGTCGTAGTTGCGGTAGATCGCGAACGCCATATTGCCAGGGAGCTGTGTGTTGAATGCGCCCGTTGGCCAGAGCGCAGCCAGATCCAAGCCCTCCCTTCCGAAGATGCCCAGAATGTCGGCTTGGGTCACTGCACCATTGATGGACTCCAATCCGCCAAAGTTGTATTCATCGATTGCTGTCTTCGTGCCGGGGTAGTCGTTCTTCACCCACGTCTGCAGCATGGGGATGAGTTTGGGCGATTGCGCGGGAGGCGAGCAGCTTGTGGTGTAGTTCGGGTCGGTGATGTAGTTCGGTTGCGGATAGTTGGGGTCGGTGTAAGTAGGGTCCCAGAAGGCGCGTGTCGAGTTCATGCGCACCTGCTGCTCTGCGGTGTCTCCGGCGGTGGTGAGGCCGACCCCTCTGCCTTTGTAGGTGGCTGCGAAATAGGCATGTATATCTACGTAATCGAGCAGGCGTATGCCGTAGCTTTGTGAATACGCGTTGAACTGCTGCAGGTAGTACTCGATCATGGGGGTGCCACCGTGGGCCTCACGATCAGTCGGGTTGCTCCATGGTGCGTAGCAGGGTCCGGTACCCCAACCGTTATCGATATCCTTCATGGAATAGAAGTACGCCCACCAGTAGTCGATCACCGGGCCGCCGACCAGAGCGGTTGGGTCGGCCGTCTTAATTGCCAGTGCCGTGCCAATGCCACTATTGGTCACTTCGTCATAGGTGAAGGGGTTTGGATGAACGTCACGGTGTACAGCACTCCACCAGGTGGGTTCGTTGTCCAGATCCCAGATGGCGACGCCCTTGCCCGTGCCTGCGGCGGGGTTGGCGGAACCGAAGACACTCAGGATGGAACTTACCCAACTGCCTGCCCAAGTGCCATTGGCCCAAGCCATCGTTACCGAGTTGGGCACGGGCGTGGAAGAGGCCGTGATGTCAGGAGGAGGCTCTGAGATGCTGGTGATGGCTGCAATCGTACTATTGCCATAAATGTAACAGCCACTGGCTTCACTGCAGCCTGCAGTCCCGTAGGGGTAGATGCCGCTACCGCAATTGCCGTTCGAGCTTGTTTGGCCGGGGAACGACGTTAAGGCGAAACTGCAGGCGCCTGCCAAGTTATTGGCTACCCAGCCGAGCACGGGAACAGTGCCGAGAGTCTCGGCCCCGATGCTGGAATCAGTTGTGATCAGGCCGGTGAAGTTACCGCCTCCGAGCATGTTGGCGGCGCCGGTGAAGTTTTCAAAGTAATAGTCGCTGGCGGAGTTGGTTGTGTTGGTCTTGTAGTTGTAGCGGGAGATATCGTCTCCGCCCCAGCGGATTATGCCGGGGTGAGCAGTTGTGGCTGAGGTCGAATCCAGATAGTACCCATTCAACCCGTAGATGAGCGGGCTGATGGCGTGGGTCTGGTTGCCTGCGTCCACGGTTAGTGCCGGGCCGGCGGCCGTCGACGGCTGCACGAGGGTGACGATTGCACTGCCGCTCTTGGTCGTGTCTGTGGTGCTGGTGGCGGGCACCGGGACAGTTGTTGGGGCCGGATACGGCGTTGTGTAGAGGCCGGCCGAGGTGATGTCGCCGGGGCTGCGGGTGCTTCCTGAGGGCGCGGCTACCGCCCAGCTCACCGACTTGCTGAAGTTGCCGGCGCCAGTGACTGTCGCAGTGAACTGCACCTGGGTCCCAATGGTAGCGGTGTTGGGGGAAACCGTGATCGAAGTAATCGACGACTGGTTGTACGTTGCGGTTACGGTTGTATTGGCGTTCATGGTCACATTGCATATGCTGGCGCTGGGGTTCGATGTGCAGCCCGACCATGAGGCGAATGAATAACTGCCGGACGAGAGCGGAGCTGACAGCGCAACCGCAGTTCCCGCGTTATAGGTCCGTGTGAAACTCGTGACGCCGATGCCTGCGCCGTTGATGTCCGCAGGAGAGACGGTGATGGAAATGCCGTTGGATGGTGCGGCCGAATTCACGGTGAGAACATACGTGGTTGAAGAGGCGGTCACCGAGACCGTAGCCGTTCCAGAGGCGCTTGTGTAGATTGAGGAACTATTCGCGTCTGGTGCATAGTTGATGGTCAACGTGTCGCTGCCCACCGCCAGCGAACCGGCGGTAACAATGATTGAGGCACTGCCATTGCTGAGGGCAGTTGCAGCAGAGGTGTAACTGCCGCTTAGCAGGGTCACGGTGCCAGTGGCCGTGGGGTTTCCACTTCCCCCGTTGACGTCTGCTGTTACCGTCAAAGCTTGGGTTGTGTTGATACTCGGTAAAGATGCCGCAACGGTCACTGTGGGTGTGATCGTTACCACAGGCGCACTATAGTTGGCCGTAACGGTCGTGTTGGCATTCATCGTCATCGAACAGATCGCGGCGCTGGAAGAAGTGCATCCAGACCACGAAGAGAAGGTGTTGCCGCCTGAAGTGTCTGGGGCTTTGAGAGTTACTGTGGACCCGGAATTGTAGACGCGTGTAAAACTGGTTGTTCCGTTGGCCGCGCCGTTGTTGTCTGCTGGCGCCACTCCAATCACTACGCCAGCAGTGGGATTTGTCGAGGAGACGGTGAGCGCGTAGCTCGTTGGAGTGGGGGTGCTTCCGTTGCTAGCACCACCTCCGCAAGCCGAAATCAGCAAGCTCAGACCTATTCCAATCCAAGGCGCCGCGCAGCGTCCAAAGTCTTTCATATTCTTGGCCTCGACCAGCACACCGGACTAACTCCCCGTCCGAAGTCGTCTTCGTACAGAGAAGTCAAGTGCAATCTCTTCGAATCCGCACCATCTTACATCTCGATTAAAGGAAGGTTTGGCTTTTTTGATGCGGCAGTAGTTGCTGCGCTGTTCCTGGACTTTGGCGTGCTGGGTAAAGCCACCCCGGCAATGCCCCAGCGATCCGACTTGAGTCTGGCATCTCGGCAAGATGCTGATAAATAATGCGCTTATGTTCAGTAAGGGCGCGCGGTTTTTCTGTCTCTACACCAATCGGTCCACCCAGCCCTCGATTCGCTCGAATTGACGCATCAATCTCTGATATCGTTCTCTCCCATCATAAAAGTTATAGTTCTGACTTGACAGTCGCTGACGTGAGGCTCACAATTCGTTTCCGATTTCCATAACAACGATCTGCGCGTGGGATACGAGGTTTCAAGACCGGACCGCGCTCACTGCGAAATATGTGTCGCCGAAGCGAATGGAACGTAGCTGACTGGGGGAACAACTATGGAGCTCTTTTTAAGGATCAGGCCTACAGCCTTGTTGCTGCTGCTCGTCGCCGTGCTCGTGCCGCTGCAATCGCCTCTTTTGGGCCAGCAGGCCACCGGAAACGTGACTGGGGTTGTCGCTGATTCATCGGGCGCCGTGATTCCGAATGCAGAGGTGACCTTGACCGACGCGCAGACCGGTCTTACGCGAAAGACGGTCAGCAACAGTGTTGGAGCTTTTGCGTTTGCCTCGATCTTGCCCAGCACGAGTTATTCGTTCCAAATCACTGCCGAGGGTTTTCGCCCCTGGCAGTCCCAGCCTTTTGCTTTACGCCCCGGCGATCAACTCGGCTTTAGGGATATCAAGATGCAACTGGGCGTGGCCAGTGCCTCAGTGACGGTTGAAGCCTCGGCCGATTCCGTGGACGCATCGTTAACCACCGGCGAACGCAGCGATATTCTCACCGCCAAGGATCTGGATACCCTCACCGTGGTCGGCCGTGACGCTACGGAGCTGGTTCGCATGTTGCCTGGTTACGCCATGTCCACGGGCGATCAGGGGCTCTTCAACCGGCCGGGATACAACACCGCCGTTGTCGGTTTGAGCGGCCCCACAGGAGCGTTTTCAGCCAACGGCAGCGGCCCGACCGGCATTGCCGTCGTCACAGATGGAGTTTCGCTCACCGATATTGCCACCAACTCGGGCACGGTGCAGCAGGTAAACATTGAAATGGTTTCCGAGGTCAAGGCCACCAGTTCGTCCTTCAGCGCCGTGAATGCCAAGGGACCGGCGGTGATCAACGCCGTCAGCAAAACAGGCGGCTCGTCGTTTCACGGTGAAGCCTATATTACTGGCCGCGATGCGGTCCTAAACTCCAATGATTGGTATGACAACTTCCTGCGGCAGTCCCGGCCGGATGGTCGGTATTTCTTTCCTGGCGGCCAGGTGGGCGGCCCGTTGCTGCTTCCGCTTACCAGCTTCAATCGCAACAGAGATAAGTTGTTCTTCTTCGCGGCATTTGAGTATTACAACCAGAGCTTTGAGGCCAACCAACAAGCACTGACGGCCTGGGTGCCGACCATGGCCGAGCGGCAGGGAGATTTCAGCCCGACGTCTCTTGATGCCCAACTATGCGGCGGCCGTCCGGATGGCAAGCCCAATCCGAACGCCATACAGCCCATGTGCTACTCAGAGAACTATCTGCCCAACGGAACCCTCGTTACCAACTACGATGCCAGGCCTTATGCCAATTCCTCTGGTGTGGCGCTGGTGAACTGGATGCCCAAGCCCAACGCCGATCCGTTTACCAATGAGTTCGGCTACAACTACATTCAGCAGCTCATTCAGCAGCAGAACGGTGGACAGTTTAAGGCCACGCTGCAATACAACATCGACGACAACAACAGGCTGTTCTTCGTCTACGGCCTGCAGAAAGAAATCGATCAGGACCCGGTAGGTCTGGGCGGTTCGTTTCCAACAGGCTCAATACCCTATCCCGGTGCGGTGACTACCGGCGACGTCTCGAATATTTTAGCGGCACGCTACATTCGCACAATAAGCCCTAGTTTGACGAATGAATTTGATGCTGCCATGTCCTTCGTCAGTCTGCCGGGGAAAATGGGCGACCCGCTGGCCGCGAGCCGGTTCAACATGGACGCCTATAACGGCGGCAACGGGAACTTCAACTATCTGGGCATGTACAAGAATGGCGGTGACTATTCGGTTCCCGCGCTTAGTGGGGGCGGCAGTAATGGCTATCCGAATCTGTTGATGCCCGGGGGCTTCTATAACAACCAAATCCGGACGAAAAAGGTTGATCCTATCATCCAGGACAACTTGAGTTGGCAGAAGAGGAACCACTTTTTCCAGTTCGGTGTGTATTGGGAAACGGGTACCTACAACGGCATTGCAGACCCCGGCGCATATCCGCAGGGCGAGTATAGCTTCAATCCCGGCAACGGATATTTCGAGTACGCCCCGGCACCTTACTCATCCGCACAGTTTGTCGGCTGTTCGAACCCCAGTACGGCTGGCAACCTGCGCAACGCGGGCGCCGCATATCTCGGGAGCTGCATAAATCCCACAGCAATGGCCTACATGGGCTATGCAGATTCCTACACGCAGACAAATTTCACTCCCACCGTCAACATGCGTTTTACTACGCTTGCTGGGTATGTCAACGACCAGTGGAGAATTGGCAGGGTCACGCTCACTTTGGGGGCGCGGATCGAGCACCTTGGACCCTGGGTGGACCGTCATAACAACGGTCTGGCGACATTTTCTCCCAGCCTCTACAACCAGCAGTGCGGTGGCTATACGCGGAACTGCAGCAGCCTCAACATGCCGGGCTTGACGTGGTACTCCCAAAAATCGGGGGTGGAAAACTCCGTCAACTCACCCGCGACAGTTTATTTTTCTCCCCGCGCTGGTGTTGCATGGGATATCTTCGGCAAGGGAAACACGGTCCTGCGCGGCGGCGGTGGTGTTTATCGCAATCAGGAACAGTTCAATCCATACGCTCTGGCGGCCGCTACGGCCCAAGGATACAAGACGAGCATCTTGCAGGGTGCGCTGACCTTCAGTGGGATCGATAGTCAGTCGCCCCTTAATCCTCCGGATTTCAACGTCTATACGCTTTCCCGGTCCGATACGGTTCGCCCGATCTACTACGAGTACAACGGCGGAATCTCGCAGCGCATGCCCTGGAACTCGCTTCTGGAAATCGCATATGTAGGCAGCCACAACGTGAATCTTGGTTCATATAACGGCAGCACGTACAACAGCGCTTCGAATCTCAATGTGATATGCGGCATATCAGCAGGCTGTCCGGCTAATCCCAATCCAGCCAACCCGCAGAATAACCTGTTTACCGTCGACCTGGGATTGGTGCCGTCTTCCATGACCACCACGCAGGGCGTTGGAGGCGGCATCGGCAGCCTAAACACCCCGGAACTGGATTTCTTCCGCCCGTACCCCTTCTACCAGAACGTCTACCAGTTGAAGCACAACTTCTACTCGAACTACAACAGCGCGCAGATCAGCTGGAACAAGACAGCGGGCTTCGTTTCGTATGGCGCTAACTACACCTTCGCGAAGAATCTGGCGACAGCCTCGTCGTGGAACAACATCATCCCGGATCCGGTCAATCTGCGCAACGATTACAATCCCGTGCCGTTCGACCGCACGCAAGTTTTCAACATTCACTACCTTATCGACGAGGGGAAACGCTACAAAGGCGGTAACAGCCTGCTGTCGCAGCTGGCCAACAACTGGCAACTCTCGGGGGTTTCATCGGTGATGAGTGGATTCCCGCTGGCATCTGAGCAAGGACAGAACTTCGGATTCGGATACGGCCAGATTCTGCCGGTACAGACCGCATACCAGAATCAGTCCAATCCTCAATCAAACTCGACGTGCGCGGCCACCTATGGCATTCCCCCCGATAAGAGCGGCTCCACATTTTGCGTCACGAGCTTGAACCCGGTTGTGTGGCTGGGCACGCCGGATGTGCAATTGATGCCGACGCTTGTAGGCAACCCGGTCGGCGGGAAGGCCAAGCACCAGTACATCAACCCGCTTGCATTCGGGGTGCCGTTGCCCGAGACGAACGGGAGATTCCGGCTCCCGTACATGCACGCACCGGCTTACCTGGACCACGACGTGACTTTGCTGAAGAACTTTTCTATGGGTGAGAAGAGAAACTTGCAACTTCGGATAGCAGCCTTCAACTTCCTGAATCACCCGCTGGTTTCGTTCAACAACGAAAATACGAATAACCTGACTCTTGGATTCCAAAATGCAACGGCCGGAAAGCCGCTGACACAAAACGTGCTCACATACCAAAACTTCGGCGTCGCCGATATCAAGGTTGGCAGCCGGTTGGTGGAGTTGGGTGCGAAGTTTTCGTTCTAACGGTTATTTTCCGTTGGTCTGTACGCGATGTTACAGGCCAACGGGCGTGGCCGACGGCAATTGCCTGTGGGCGACGTTCGGGGATTTACGAGAATGCGGTACCTGCCTTACGCCAATTTGATCGATGCGGGCGGCAGATGAGTAGTTCGTAAAGTTTGAATGGATTGAGATTGTTTCGGAGGGGTGGTATGGCCATCGAGTCTGCTGTTTTGGTTCGTCGAGTTGCACGGAAAGCGTGCCTGATTCTGGTTGTCGGCTTGCTCTTGTCCGGTGCGGCCACGGCGCAGTTGCCGATCAAGGCGCCGGTCCCGGTCACAGCTGGCTCGGTTATTCCCTTCAGTCACGGCAGCACAGGCCGATGGAGTCAGATCTATGCGGTGAAGATAGCGCATAACGGTAGCGTCCTCTTTTTGGATACTGCCGTGAGCAACCTCTATCAGTGGGCGCCAGGCGCAGCGGCGCCAACCTTGGTGGTGGGGCCAGCACCGACAGGACAGGTATCGAACGGGTCGACGCTTGAAGCCTCAGGATCGTACTGGAACTCAGGCATGGCTCTCGACGCGAATGACACGCTGTACATCACGGACAGATATGGCAGTGCCGTTCACTTTCTCCGTGTGCCATACGACAAAACCTCAGGAACCTGGATATTTAGCCAGGCTGCCAACTGGACCAATTCGCCCTCCGTTCTCAACAACGGCGTACCGACCTCGATAACACCGCAAGATGTTGCCATCAACTGCGACGCGGGTTTTCCATGTACTATGTACGCCGCTTGGTCAAACACTGGAGAGATCGACAAATTTACTGTGGATGCAAATGGCACGCCTGGAACAGTTGTGCGCATGATCACGGGCATGCAAACGAATGCTTCTAACATTGCGGTCGACCATGCAGGGAATCTTTTCTTTCTTGAGAGCGCCTATTCGTCGCCGAGTACGAGAGTCACGGGTGTGCGTGAGATCCCCGTCACTGCCACGTTGCCACTTACCGGAAATGCAACCGGGTCTCTTGAGCAAACGCTACCGCGAATCGACCCAGCCTCAGCTGGGTTCAATTTCAAGGGAATGACCTTCGACGCGGCCGGTAATCTATATCTTTCCAGCGAGAACGACAACAATGCATATGGCGGTCAGGTCAGCCTGGTGCTGATGGTTCCAAACGAGGGCACTCCGACGTCCCCGAACCTAGTCTGGAACGATACGGTGATGGTTTCGCCGGTCGCTGCGGGATTCCCGGTTGCGATCGACCCGAGGGGGTACCTGTGGATCCCGAATGGGAACGGCGGAAGCAACTGGGCGCCGACTGGTACGACGGCTCCACCATGTTCGGCGACCGACACCTCCACCTGCACCACGTCAGGAATGGTGCTATGGGCCCCAGGGAGCGCCAATCTGGGCTCATCCCCCATTGGAACACCGGGCACCACTCAGACAATCTTCTACAGCTTTAGCGCACCGATGACGCCCGAGAGCTTCGCCTACGCGCAGCCGGGAAGTAAGAACTTCACTACGGTTACCACAAACCCGAACCCAGATCCCACAGTCATCCCGGCGGTACCACCCTGCACGGCTGGTACCTCGTATCCGGCTTTTTCTGCGCAGGATACGACCATATCGCAAAACGCCTGGTGCGCCTTCTATGTGCAGTTGAATGCGCAGACTGCCGGAGGCCTGTCAGGCGAACTGCAGATGCGCGATTCTAGCAATAACATTGTCGCAGGGAGCAACGTTTACCTGAATGGCATTGGACAAGGTCCTGCGGTTTCCGTCCTTTCTTCGGTCATAACACAGCCAATCGCCCTGGGATTGCAGACGCCGGCGCAAGTGGCTGCAGACGCTGTCGGAAATTCGTATGTGGCTGATTCCACTCTGGGTACGGTTGAGATGTATCCGCCCAGACAGACGTCGACGGTTGTGGGAACTGCGTATGGAACCGGGCTGACGGCACCCACGGGCGTGGCCGTTGACGGCGCGGGCGATTTGTATATTGGCGACTCGGGCAAGGTTGTTGAAATTCCGTTTATCAACGGAGCCTTGGTGCCTGCGCAGCAGACAACGCTTCAAACTGGCCTGGGCAACCATCTTAATCTTGCCGCCGACGGCGCGGGCAATGTCTACGCGGCCGATCAGGATAACAAGAGGGTAGTCAAGGTATCGAATCCGGAGATGAATCTTCTGTTGGCGAATCAACCGGTCAACACAATCGGCGCCGACATCACGTTCACCGGGCCGTCGGCCATTGCCACTGACAATGCAGGAAATGTGTATGTGGCCGATGGCTCAAGCCTATGGGAGCTAACGCCCACTGGAGGCGAGTCGGAGATCACCAGCTCGCTGTCGGCTCCGGTGACCGGGTTGGCCGTAGACCCCTCGGGTTCCATATTTGTGGTGGAAGCGGGTGGTCTTGTCTGGATTCCCTATGTAGCTGCCACGGGTGGTCTAAATGTTAATGGCATGGTCCAGATGGTAAGTACTCTGGGCAACAACGCTAGCCCACTCAGCGTGGCGCTGGACGGATTCCAGAACGCGTACGTTACTTATGGCGCCGATGCAACTGCGGGTATGTCGCAGGTGGGCGTTGGTGGCGCGATCAACTTCGGGCAGGTCGTTCCTTACCTTGAGGTTGATCAGGAAGCGCAACTATTCAACGTCGGCAATACACCCTTGATGGTCTCGGCGTTCAGCGGGGATGTCTTTTCGGGCGTCAACGCCAGCGACTACTCCGTGGGGACCCCAAGTGATAGTCCGGCGTGCGATCCAACCACTCAGACTCCACCGGGACAGTTCTGCTATTTCGACGTTGCGTTGACACCATCCGCTGCGGGTCTGAGCAGCGCGTCCGTAGCCGTCTTGAGCAATGCCGCAAACGCGCCATCGGTCAACATTGCACTTTCAGCCGATGCGGTAGCCGATCTTCGGAACCCGACCCAAACCACCATTGCTATTTCACCAGCCAGCGGTGTGGTATACCCGGGGACTGAGACGATCACCGTAACGGTCAGTGCCGTGAATCCAAGTGACGGCACACCGACCGGGTCGGTTGTTCTTTCGGTTACTGGGCATCAGAAACAGACACAGCCCCTGGTGAATGGTGTCGCAACATTCAATTACTCCAATCTGCTCGGCGGAACCTACAATGTCACGGCGGATTATGGAGGGGATGGCACGGCAGGCACCGCACCAAACTTCTCAGTGAGCGCGGCAAAGGCGAAATTTACGATCATCCCGGCGACGCCGGCGTTCAACGTTGGCGCACCGACGGGCAGCACCACTAACGTAACCGTGTGGGCTGGAAACACCTATGTGAATGTAGCGACCAATACGACTATCACAGCTTCGGTAACTTCAACCGTGGGAACGCCCACGGGAACTGTGAGCTTCCTGCAGAACGGGCAGCCGGTCGATCCGACGCAGACCGCGATCCCACTGGACGCTAATGGGAACGCAATCTTCAAAACGACAAATCTTCCGGTGGGAGTGTATAACATTACCGCGGTGTACAACGGCGATGTAAACTATGCCACCGTCAATGCCTTGCTCCCGACTTTCCATGTCATCGTACCCAGCCTACAGATTACGGCGAATCCAACGTCGACGACCATAACACCCGGGACACCCGACCAAGTGACTCTTACCCTTAAGCCTCTGGTTGGATTCAATCAATATGTCACTGTGGAATGCGTCACAGCCACGATGCCGCAATACTCGGAATGCACTTTTGACAATCCAGTGATCGGAGTGGGTAATGGAACAGACCCAACCGCTCCCGCTACCATCGTCGTAACCATCAGCACGAATGTGCCGGTTAACGGTGCCACATCCGGTTCAGTGGCGCGGCCTGCGCCATGGTCTCTAGCTGGAATATTCGGGCTAGGGCTGCTCGGATTGATCGCTGGGCGTAGGAGATTCAACCGCTATCTGACCATAATCTGTATGGGGCTTATGCTGTCTGGTGCATTCATGAGCATCACTGCATGCACCAATGCGGGGTACTCAACGCCGCCGCCTGCGCCTCATGTGACTACACCTTCCGGCACCTATCAGGTGCAAATTATCACCGTCAATCCGCAAACTGGATTGCAAAACTCGCTGACGACGCCGTTGTTCGCTTTGGCGACCACTGTGAAATAGAAGCTGCCGAATCAGGACCGGCGAAACAGAGCTTTCCGGGGGCGAGGGGCGTCTCCCCGAAGGCGGCAGGAAAGGGAAGCCCCGAACCGTGGGTGAAGTGAAATCACTCGCGGAAAGTTCGATAAGAGTCTTTGGGGAGGAATCTTATGGGCACCATGTCGTTCACCGCTCTGCGCAGGTTCGCTGGCTCTGCATTTACGCTGCTGCTCTTTAGTCTGTGCTTGTGCATCGAAGCCGCAGGCCAGGGCGCTTCGCCGCTGGTGACGTCCACGGTGGTCAATGGTTTGCCGACCCCGCCCACGTACGGCAGTATTTGGCAGTCCGCGATCTCGAGCCATGGGGACTTTCTCATCGCAGATTTTCAAAATGCGGCTGTCTATCAATATCCGGCGGGTGGCGGCGCCCCAATTACTCTGTTTGCTAGCGGCACATCCGGTCCTGGTGGAGGTTGGGCCAATCTGGGCATCGCCATTGATAAGTACGATAACTTGTACCTGGATAACAACTGGAACGGCGGGTTGCAGATGGTTCCCTACGACCCCGTCCATAGAACTTGGAATGTGTCCGCGAAAACCGTGGTCGGAAATCTTAGTCCCTTTGGAAGTGGTTATTACCAGGGCGCCGGGCTCGCAGCGAATGCCAACGGCACCTTTGTAATGAGTTCAGAATGCTGTTCTCCAGGGCTCATGTCCTGGACCCAGGACCAATCTGGCAACATCACCAACTACCAGACGGTCATCACCACCGTTACGTCCCGGGCAAGGGCGCTTGCCATCGATAACTCCGGCAACATCTTTATCTGGGAAGATGGCGGCTTGCCTGGAGTTCTTATGGTTCCGGCAGGTGTCGCTGGGCTGGCTAATGACAAGGACGCTCATATTGTGCGCGTGGACCCTGTTTCGGGAGGGGCCCCTCTTCTCTCAAGCATTTCCGGTATGGCGGTGGACGCGGCGGGCAATCTTTATATCGGCGACAGCAGCGCAGGCGTATTCATGGTACCGAATCAGTCGGGTACTCTTAATCCGTCGGCTTGGGTAATGATCACGCCGGTTCCCGCTACCGGGCAAATCAGCCTCAACCAGGCGCGCGACACATTGTATATACCGACCAAGACACTCTGGAACGGTATTGTAGATGTCGCGGCGGTAGGTCTTGGCGGTGGTGAATTGGGGGCATCTCCGGTGGGGACGCAGAGCGCCACGCCGACGGCAGTGTACTACTCGTTCTCCGGCTTAGTAACTGCTCCTTTCACTGGCTCTGTGACTCCGACCAGATTTGTTATTCAGGAAGACGGCGTGACCACGCCGGACTTTGCGCTTTTGGGCGGTGGAACCTGTGCAGCAGGAACAACCTATCCCATTCCTGCCACCGGGTCCGCATCCGCGGTGACTTATTGCACCCTCAACGTCGCGCTGAATCCACATCATGTCGGCAGCGTTTCCGCCCAGTTACTGATGCAGACTTCGCAAGTTGTCAGTGGCCAAACGCTCTATACGACGGTTGCAACGACAGTGTTGCACGGCACAGGGCTGGCAGGGGCAATTGAGACGACTCCGGCATTGGAGTCCGCCATTGGTGGCAGTCTTAAGACCCCGAGCCAGGTGACAACGGATGCAACGGGCAATCTCTACGTTGCGGATGCCGGTCTTGGCCAGGTTCTGATGTATGCGCCTGGTTCCAGCGCATCCTCCACTCCAGTCCCCGTTGGTACAGGATTGACCGCTCCTACCGGGGTAGCGGTCGATGGCGGCGGCGATGTCTTTATTGCTGATAGCGGCAGCGTGTTCGAGGTGCCTTATGGGCCATCCGGGCTGAATGCTGCAGGGCAACTAACGCTTGTGAGCGGGTTGGGCACCAACTTGAGGCTTGCAGCAGATGGACTCGGTCATCTCTATGTTGCTGACCCGGACAATGGGCGGGTTGTGGAGTTATACAGCTTGGGTGGATCATCGGTTGCTTATGGACAGTCGGAGGTCTTTCTTGCCAATGGCTTCAAAGCTCCGTCATATGTAGCTGTAGACGCAAGCAACAACCTGTACGTCATCGACGGCTCGAATCTTTTTGAGATGTCGAACGGCGCACAATCGACGTTGATGAACACGCTCAGTGGTGCCACAGGCGTGGCAATCGATCCCTCCGGCGCGGTGTACGTTTCCTCATCAGCAGGCACCGTGCGGATCCCATACGTGAGTGGGGCTTTGGTTCCCGCCGATCAGACCGCAATTGCCACGACCGTAACCAACCCTACGGCAGTGGCCATCGATAATATGGGGAACGTATACTTGGCCGATGGTACGGCGGCGAACGTGCACTTGGTCAACGCGAGCGGTTCGCTTAACTTTGGTGACGTGCCCCTTGGGGACCAGCCATCACTAGATGCCACTGTCACGAACACTGGAAACTCAGCACTGACCGTTACCGGGTACACAAGCACGAATACGGTGGACTATACCGCATCCGATGTGAGTTGTATCAGCGGCAGTCCGTTGGCGCCGGCTAGTATCTGCCAAGTGGGTGTAACCCTGGCTCCTGGTCCTGGAGAGGAAGGTACTCTCACCGGACAGATCGGGATTCAAAGCGATGCAGCGAACTCTCCGATCGTTATTAACACAACCGGCGTGGGCGCGCCGCTCGCCTTATCGGAATCGAGCATCTCTGTGGGCAGCACGGCAGAGGTGATCAATACACCTGTCACTGTGACTGTGACGCCCAAAAACGGTACTGGCGTTCCCACAGGACAGGTAACTGTGTCCTTCACTACAGTGACTGGCGCAACGGGCACGATGTCGGCCACCTTGACGAATGGTTCAGCCACGTTAACCTTATCGCCAGTGGCGGCCGGGAGCCATAGCTTTACCGTGGCTTATGGCGGCGATAGAGTGTTTGGAAGATCGACGGCAACGTCGACGGCTACGGTAGCGAAGTCGGCAATATCGAGCCTCGTTTTGCCCGGCAAAGACCGACCGTATCTGCCATATGTTCTACAGTCGAATGGTTCCACGCCGTACGACGGATCAACCCAGTATTGGCAGTACAACTTTACCGTGCAGGTGAATGCCGCAGCCGGGCAGCCCACAGGGACGGTCACCTTTATGGATAAGTACCAAGCTGGCGCCAGTTCGACTCTGACATCCGGTGTGGCCTGTCCAGCTAGTTCAGGCCAAGCTGTCCAGACACTGAACCCCAGCGGACAGGCCAGCTTCGCCACTTCTTGCCTGCCGATGCCCCAAAACGTGACCTATACCCCCATCGTTTCCACGCACATCATTACTCCCGTCTATAGCGGCGACGCGAATTACGAAACTTTCACCGGCGAGGCTACCACATTCATCGTCGTTCGCAGTCCAGTTGTAGCAATCACCTCCTCCGCACCGTCACTGAGCCTCACGTCGGGATCCACGGCGAGCGCAAACCTGACTCTCACCTCCATGCTTGGTTATGGATTCGGCGGAAGGAACCAGCAGCTCAACGATTACAACTTCCCGGTGACCTTATCGTGCAGCAACCTGCCACCCCACGCCACCTGTTCGTTTAGCTACCCCAATCCCGATGCGCAGATTTCCACTGCGGTAGATATCCCGTGTGCTGGGACCACAGCGGCTGCTGACAATTGTTCGCCGGGACTCGCGACGGTGACTATCAACACTAATGTGGCCGTCGGCACAACCAGCCAGATTGTCCATCCTGCGCCGATCTCGTTTGCGGCGATGTTCGGATTTGGGATGATCGGGCTCTTCTTCCGGCGTAAGCTTGGGCAGAAAGGGCGCCTGCTCTTGATTCTCTGCATGGCAATCCTTAGTGGCGCTCTTGCGGTGAGCCTGACTGCCTGTTCCACCACAAACCTTAGCCCTGCCTCGGTGCTAACAACGCCGAAAGGAACGTACCAAGTAACCATCACAGCGCAACAGGTGGGCAGCCAGGTGATTACGCTGCCGACCGGCCCAATCACAATCTATGGCAGCCAGAACCAAGTTTCGCTGCCATTCACCCTTAGCGTGACCGTGCAGTAGGAAGAAATGCTCCGGGAGATAGGGCCGGAGAAGGGATTTTCTTTTGGCTGTTACGGGGCAATAATATTCACCGCATTGTGCCAGTTTCATAGCACAATGCGGTGAAGGGGTAGGTGCGGGCCTATAGAAATATAGAGGTCGAAATTGCGGCGGATCTGCGCAATGATCGTTCGTAGGTTGCCAAAGTCTAAGTCAACTTTAAGACGCTCAGCAACTGCATAGCAGGCCCTGTCAGACGTGATTAGTGCCAGGTTCTCATCCAACATGGTGCTACAGCCCGCCAAATTGATGAAAAGCGGATGTGTAGCTCCTGTTCACCGGCAAACTGTATCGGAACGACAAGTCGGGCAGCTTCGGTAGGCTGTAAGCCTCCTGCAACCAAAAACTTCAACAAAATAAACGGCTTATTATGGATCGTCGATGGGCACCCTTTTGTTCCTGTATATTCTGCCAATCGTGTCCATCCCTTCATTGCTGACCTGAAAGCGCGTCTGGATGGCCGATTTCGCAGCGTCGTATTTAGCATTTTTACCTCCATGTGCCCTCTTCGAATACCTGTCAGGACGCTTCTCATAAGTTGCAGAAAGATGAATCTTACCCAGGATATTCGGCTCGTTAGAACAGGAGCTCTCTTGATCTGAACGGGGGGACCTGGGATGAAGAAGAGTCGATACAGCGAAGAGCAGATCATCGGGAAGCTGAAGCAGCATGAAGCCGAGGTGAAGACGGGTACCTTTACCGGGTGCCGAGTAGCAGCGAAGCACACGTCCTTCTGGCGTGGAGTTGAAGCGTAGCGGCCGGGCGTGAGACAGTCACGTGCGGGTGCTATGATTCCAACAAATAAGCTTGGGGCAAGGCGCAAGAAGGCGTGTCCGTTGAGGTCTGTGACAGTGCAGTGGACCGGGGCGCCTCGTGTCAGGTTAAGAACGTGGTTCATCAAGACGCACCGGGATTCACAGCGCGCGGGTTCAAATATGCCATCTGATTTGCCATTATCTTTGCACGATCCCGCACAAAAACCGCCCCCTGAGTTTGCGGAAGAGCGGCAGGAATTGGAGTGGCTCCTGCGCCATCCGGAGATGGCCCGCTCCGCAAACCTTGTCCGCTTCCTCTCTTTCATCTGTAACCGTTACTTCGACGGCGCAGCGGATGACATCCGGGAGTATTCGATCGCGGTGGAGGCGTTGGGCCGTAAGGCGGAAAACTTCGACTCCCATGTGGACCCGATTGTCCGTGTGACGGCGCGGGCGCTGCGCAAGAAACTGAACGAGATTTACTCGAGCGACGGGCAGGATCGTACGATCAGGATCGTGTTGCCTGTGGGGCATTACGTACCTCACTTTGTGCGCTTTCGGCAACCCGGTAAAGAGCCGGATGAAGAAGACAAAGCGGCCTCTGCGGAAGAGGTTCAGGCAAGCGGCGGCGAGACTCGGCTGGCGCGCACCCTTCAGTGGGTTGCGGTCAACCGTCGGACGATGACTCAATCGGGCCTGGTTTTGCTGGCGCTGGGTGTCGTATTCGTTGTCGGATACTTCCTTGGACGGCGTGCTGAGCATCCGTCAGTCCCCATCAACCAATCTTTTGATTGGGGAGAGCCGGTCTGGAGCGACGAGTTTGATGGGGCGGGGTCCCAGACGCCTGATCCGGCGAAGTGGACATATGCAACCGGAAATGAAGATGGGTGGGGTAACCACGAACAGGAGATTTATTGCTCGCCGCGTGGCGAAACTCCGAGCGGCTGCGATTCGCGGCGACCGAATGCGTTTCTGGATGGCGCGGGGCACCTGGTCTTGCGCGCCGAGCGTAACGCAGAGCGTAAGTGGACCTCGGCCAGGATGACTACCAGTGGGCTGAAGGATTTCCAGTATGGACGGATCGAGGCACGCATGAAGCTGCCCGTGGGCCCGGGGTTGTGGTCCTCGTTCTGGATGCTGGGAGCAGACTTCAGCAAGGTGGGCTGGCCCGCCTCGGGCTCTGTGGACATTGCCGAGAATATCTCGCTGACGCAGCGCACCAACGGTCTTGGGCCACAGATGATCCGCGCCACGGTGCACGGGCCCCGGTACTACGGAGCGAACGGATTGTGGCATGACTTCAAGTTGCCGAATGGCGCGCGGGTGGATGACAGCGGCTTTCACACCTACGGTATCATCTGGTCGCCAGGCATGATCCAGTTCTATGTGGACGACCCGGCGAACGTGTATTACGTGCAGGATGCCAACGACATTCCGTCCGGGGGAGGGTGGGTTTTCGATCACCCGTTTGCTCTTATCCTTGATCTGGCTGTGGGAGGCGATTGGCCGGGAGATCCGAATGCCTCCACACCGAACCCGGCGGACGTGCTGGTGGACTATGTGCGGGTGTACAAGATTCCCGCAGTTCCAGCGCCAAGCATTCAGTGGCAGCCCGTGAAGGTGAGGGCAGGCGCCTCCGTGGCCAGCACTGTGAACCTGCGGGCACCGCAATATTCTGGGCGGGTCCTGCTGGACTGCTCGACGCAACCCGCCACGGCAACGTGCTCGCTGGCTACCTCGGTGGTGAACTTCTCCGACACGCTCTCGCAAGAAGACACATTGACGCTTTCGACGGAGTCCTTCTCAGACAAGGGAAAGACGGTGGCTGCCCCGGGGCAGTACAAGGTGACGATCACCGCTACGACGATCAGCGGAGACCGGTCGCAGCTCACGGTGCCCTTTGATGTTACTGGCGGCGGGTAAGCCGAGCTCTCCGTGCGTAAATCGGCCCTGATTTACCCCGGATTTACCCGTAAATCGGGTGGGAACTCCAGCTCCGGTTTTTTGATACGCCGTGCAGCGGCGAAACAACCCCTCCCATAAACGAACCGACCGCCACTCTAATCCCGGTGGCGCGTTTCTTCCCCGCACAACTCGTTGGCTGAAATTGCAACAGGTATCGCGTGGCAGCGCAACAAGATCGGCCTTTCTCAAAGACCCCATTCTGAGCCGAACCGGATACCTCAATGCGGTGATTTTCGCCTTCCACTAGAAGCGGCATGGAAGGGCGGACTCATCACTCTGGGTCCTAAGCGTTTGCACGGATGGGCGACCCGCTTACCTGCGGGCATCGAAGCCGCTACTCGTAAATTTATCGGTCCTTACGTTTTCAGCCGTATTGCGCAACGGGTTGAATGCGTACTGTTTAACGAAACTTTTGAGGATGTTTCCACTTTAATGGCGGAGATGCCGAAGGTTTTCGCCTCATGGCGTGGATCCGGAAGAACGATGCGCGGGTGCGGGGTACGAGAGCAAGCCTGCAAGTTGGTGCATCCGGTTCCGGAGACAGTCCTGGGGACGCTTGACAAGAACACGAAGAGGGCAAGGGTGCTTCCCTCGGAAACGATGAAATGCGCTTGTTTAGGAATACGAAATTACCAGTCCAGAGGGCGAGATCGGAAGCGGAACTGGTGGAGAGCAAAGCCCAACCGCCTGCATGGCTCATGCGGCACTACGGAGGAAACACAGTGATGTTTAGAAGAATCTTGCAACTGGCGGTGCTGGCGGGATGCGCTTTGGCGCTGCCGGTGCTTTCTCAGTCTGACCGGGCCACCATCACAGGCACGGTGAAGGACTCGTCGCAGGCCGTGCTGCCCAGCGTTAAGGTTGAAGTGACCAACGTTGGCACCAACGAAATTTCAACAACAACCACGGACAAGCTAGGTTTTTACCGTGTGGGCAATCTGCCTGTCGGCAAATATGCCCTCAAATTCTCCAAGAATGGTTTCAAAACACTGGACCGCAAGGGCTTGACTCTTCTGATTAGCCAGGTTGCGGAGATCGATCCCACGCTGGAGGTGGGCGGGGCGACCGAAACGGTGGAAGTAACCAGCGCAATGCCGCTGCTGCAGACAGAAAATACGGCGGTGGCTACTAACCTGAACAGCGAAGCAGTGAGTGAGCTGCCACTGAACGTGCAGGGGAGCCGCAACCTCTCCAACTTTATTTTTGCCTACGTTCCGGGCGCGGAAGGCTCCGACTACGGTTCGCACATTGACGGCAGCATGGCCCTGACCAAGGAAGTGCTGATCGACGGCACCTCAGCGGTTTCGCAACTGGGCGGCTACATCAGCGAGTCGCAGCCGCCGATGGAAGCGGTGCAGGAGTTCGAGGCAGACACGGCAGGCATCAGCGCCGACGCGGGACGCAGCGGCGGCGGCGTGTTTCGCTATGAGATGAAATCCGGTACCAACCAGATCCACGGCTCACTGTTCGGCTTCTTGCACTCCACCGGCCTGGATGCGCTGAGCGCATCGAACCATCTGGCAGCCATTACTGACCCGGCCAACGCCGACTCCTACCTGCAGAAGAGCGATTCGCTCTCCGACTGGGGCGGCAGCTTTGGCGGGGCGATCGTGAAGAACAAGCTTTTCTACTTTGGTGCCTTTGAGCGGTACATGCAGGCGATGTGGAGCCTGGGTCCCAACTCGCGGACGGTTCCCACTGATGCGATGATGGGCCTAGACTCGAACGGCAGCATCACGCAGTATGCAGACCTGAGCCCGATGCTTTCTCCTAATGTTCCGGTGTTGACCTACGGCGGCCAGCCTGCGTACGACGACTGCGGAAATGCTATTTATCGCGGAGCGATTGTTGACCCTGCGACCGTAACGGGCGGCGGATTTGGCTGCGTGTTTGTGAATAACCATATTCCGACCCCTATGATCAGCGCCACGACGGCCAAGATCCTGCAACTTTATCACCAGTTCTACAAGCCGGAATCGACGCTGCCGGCCAACAACGCCGGACCTGCCTACAACCCGGATCCTTGGTTCCACAACACGCAGAGCAGCATCAAGATCGACTACAACGCCAGTGAACGGCAGCACGTCAATGGCTCGTTCTACTATGACAACTATCCGCGCATCAATGCGGACCAGGGCGGAGTGTGGTCGCCAAACAGCCAATACGGCGGCCCGATGGCGAATGCCTACTGGCACAACACCACGGCACCAGGCGCGCGTGTGAGCGACACCTATACCATCTCGCCCACACTGGTGAACACCGTGTACGGGACCTTCAACCGTTTCCGCAATCCCAGCATCGCGATCTCGCAGGCTGCTGGCTGGGACCAAAAGCTGGGTATCAATGCAGGTGCAGGAAACTTTCCGCTGATCGTCTTCAGTTCCGGCATGTACACGAATGGCGGAAACTACCAGAACGGCTGGGGCTTCTCCAACATGGGCAGCCAGTTCAACGATTTCTATGCCGGCAATACCTTCATCTACAGCGACGAGTTGGCATGGAACCGGGGCCGCCACAACGTGAAGTTTGGCGTCGAATTCCGCGCTATGCAGTTCAATAGCCATCCAGATTCCAGGACCTTCAACAACATCACGTTCGATCCAACCTCGACTGCGCCACACTGGTACAACGTCAACGCGTATAACCAGATCGGCAATGCCTTCGGCAGCTTTTTACTCGGCGATGCCTACTTGGCAACCGAGATGCCAGTCGATCCCGTCTATGGTCGGCGCAAGGCGTTCTCGTGGTATGTCACGGACGACTTCAAGGTGAGTTCGCGGCTGACCGTGAATCTGAGCCTGCGCTGGGACTTCAACAATCCTTACAAGGAGAAGTACGGTCACTGGTCCAGCTTCGTGCTTGACGAGAAGAATCCGGTTACAGGCGAGATGGGCGCGTACAAGTACCTGCAGAACGGAAGCCAGTCGTTTGAGACTCGCCAGAACTACTACAACTACGGACCACACATCGGTGCGGCATACATGATCACGCCGAAGACTGTGGTTCGCGGCAACATCGGCGTGTTCTTTACGCCACTGAACCTGAATACCTGGGGCGGTATTCCGTACCAGCAGACGGGCAACCCCGGTTACTACAAGCACAGCTCGGAGTCGAACTTCAACTGGGATAAAGGCTACCAGCCGGTGTTCTCAGAGGTGCAGACGCCGGACTACACGCAGTGGGGCGCTGTCAGCATTGATCCTCACGCGCTTACGCCGGGCAACACGCAGCAGTACAGCATTGGCGTGCAGCGGGAACTGGCCCGCAACACCATCGTGAACGCGGACTGGATCCAGAGCCACAGCTACCACCTGCAGAGCGGGACGCTGCGGACCAACCAGCCGACCGTGGCTAACATGCAGAATTATGTTCTTAATGGCAAATTTCCTTCCACGTACAACGGCTATTGGGGATATGGGGGTACAGGACCGGGCTGGCAGGGCATTACGCCTTATCCACAGGTAGCGGTGTCGTATGGTCCGCTTTTCACGGTAGGCCCCCCGCTGGGCAACTCCGATTATAAGAGCCTGCAGGTGAGCGCCACGCGGCGTTCGGCGAAAGGGCTCTCGCTGCAAGCCAGCTATGCCTGGGCGCGGGTACACGGAGACGTGGACTCGGGCTTTGAGGAACTGTGGTGGACAGGCAGCCTGCAGAACATCTACGACCTGAAGAACGAAGCGAAGAACATTTCCTCGTTTGATATGACGCACATCGTTAAGGGGTACATCATCTACAATCTGCCGTTCGGCCGGGGACAAGCGCTGTTCTCCGGCGCGAATGCCGTGGTGGATAACATCATCAAGGGATGGAGCCTGAACGGCGACTTCCACTACAACACCGGCACACCGATCCAGGTTCACTCGACCAATTACTATCCCGGGTTCAATTCGGTCTACGTGAACCTGGCGTCAGGTTGCAAGCTCACGACGGGCACCCGGAAACTGTTCCAGCCGTATTTGAATACGGCCTGCTTCCAGAATCCTGCTCCGGGGCAACTCGGCACAGCGGGCAACTTCCTGTCTCAGGTGCGCAATCCGGGACTGGCGACCGAGGACCTTGGTTTGCACAAGAGCGTTGCCATGGGCCCGGACGGGCGGTACAACCTGACCATGCGCATGGAGTTCTTCAACCTCTTCAACCGCAATCAACTGGGTGGGCCTGACACCAACATGTCTGATGCAACCTTTGGGCAGGTCATCAGCTATGGCGGCGTAGGCGGACGTGTTGGCCAATTCGGGGCGCGTTTCACATTCTGAAGCACATCTTCCAACAACGCTCCAGGCAGGCACACTGCGCCTGCCTGGAGCACTGGCTCACAACTTTGCTCCGGCACCAGCTCTCCGCTATGGCGCGGGGCGATCTAGGCAGATTCGGTCAGGGGAATTCGTATCCATGGTTTGTTCATTGTGGTTACCCATTAGGCTCTCGTTGCTTACGAGCGTATTTATTCTTGCGGGCTGTGGTGGCGGCGTCGGCACCACGCTGCCCGTCACCACCCAGCAAGCCGTGGCACCGGTTATCACTACAGCGGCGGCGCAGAACGGCGCCGAAATCGCGACGCTTACGACGAGTACCTCCGGCGCGACCATCTACTACACGCTCGATGGATCCACGCCCACCAGCTCTTCTGCGGTCTACAAGGCGCCGTTTCTTGTGGCGTCCAATGTGACTTTGAATGCCGTCGCGATGGCGTCGGGAGAAACAGCCAGCAGCGTCACCAGCCAGGCGTTTTCCCTTAACATTCCGTCGAACACGCTGGTCTGGTCTGAAGAGTTCAACAACACCACCGGCGCCAACGCCCAGCCCGAGCCTTCGGTGTGGACTTTCGACACGGGCGCAGGTGGGTGGGGCAACAACGAGCTGGAAAACTACTGTGCGTGGAACGCTTCGGTTTCGCCGTGCAGTACAGCCAACCCCAATGCCTACGTGGGCACGGATGGGTATCTGCATGTCGTCGCGCAGGAGCCCTCAACCGGGGTCTACACCTCCGCACGGCTCAAGACGCAGGGGCTCTTCAGCTTCCACTACGGGAGGCTTGAGGTGCGCGCACAGGTGCCGGAAGAACAAGGACTGTGGCCAGCTGTGTGGCTGTTGGGCAACAACATCGCCACAGTCAATTGGCCTGCCTGTGGCGAGCAGGACGTGCTGGAGCGTGTGAACGCAGCCACCACGCCCGACTGGAACGAAGGCTCAATCCATGGCAGCGGTTTTACTGGATCGAACCTTGGCACGGTTTACGACTTTAGTGGCGGGGAGACTGCGGCAGGTTGGCATACATACGGCATGATCTGGAGCAAGGGCAGCGTGTCCTACTACATCGACGATCCTTCTACGCCCTACGTCACCTACACCACAGCCAACATTAGCGGACTGAGCGGCGCGGTATGGCCCTTCGATTCTGGAGACAATTTTGTCCTCATCAACCTTGCAGTGGGTGGCGCCTGGCCGGGGAGCCCGAACTCCAGCACCACCTTTCCTGCCCAGATGCTGGTGGATTACGTGCGGATTTACACCAACTGAGATGCCTCGATGCCGATCTTAATGGGTGGACTTTTCGATTGCGGCAAGCCTCTAGTCTGCCCGTTCATCGGGAACAAAAGGATAAGCAATGTTGCGATTCAAATACTGCGTTGAAGGATTAGCGGTCTGGGTTACGGCCGCACTGTTTCTGCCGGCAGGTGTCTGCCAGAGCCTGGGTACAACCCATACCCCGCAAAAAAGCGCCAAAGCGGCCACGGCAAGCGGCACGCTGATATGGAGCGACGAGTTCAACGGCCCGGATGGAAGCATGCCGGACCCCAAAAAGTGGGCCGTGGTGGAGAACGACTCCGGCTACGGAAACCAGGAACTGGAATACTACACAAAGCGGCCGGCAAATCTGCACGAGGAAGACGGCCATCTCATCATCACCGCCAGGAAGGAAGCGTTCACAGGGCGGGACGGGCAAACACGTGCCTACACCTCCGCCCGCATAGAGTCCCAGGGTCGCTTCGAAGCCCAATACGGCCGCATAGAAGCGCGCATCAAGCTGCCTAAAGGCAAGGGCCTGTGGCCGGCCTTCTGGCTGCTGGGCAGCGATTTCAAGTCCATGGGCTGGCCAGCCTGCGGCGAGATCGACATAATGGAAAACGTCGGCATTGAGCCGTCCACGGTGCATGGCAGTCTGCACGGCCCTGGCTACTCTGGCGCCAACCCGCTCACCGGGAGCTATACGCTCCCTCACCAAGCCCACTTCAGTGACGGCTTTCACGTCTTCGCAATCGAGTGGGAACCGAAGCAGATACGCTTTTACGTGGACGGTCAACTCTTCGAGACCCAGAAGGCGGAGAGCCTGCCAGCGGGCAAAGCCTGGGCCTTCGACCACCCGTTCTACATTGTGCTGAACCAGGCCGTGGGAGGCTACTGGCCTGGCAATCCGGATGCAACAACGGTGTTTCCCTCCAGCATGCAGGTTGATTACGTACGTGTATATCACCTTGAGAAGCCTCAGGCCTCGAAGAGCATGCTGCACCATCCTTCGTCTTTCTGAAGATTACATCGCCTCTGACTTCGGTATTTACGATGGCCAAAGGGAGCAGTTACGAAATAGAAGGGATCATTCCTGGCTAGCAGCCATTTCTCAAAGGGGTTGATTTTTGCGGGGAGTAGCGGGGCTAAG
>VFSW01002777.1_pt1 | contig 26372 bp, 36 predicted proteins | sample 5358111 | NCBI WGS metagenome assembly VFSW01 (sample SAMN11554181, study PRJNA540505) | mine drainage metagenome | isolation source: sediment from site ElyBrook_90M | place: USA: Ely Copper Mine, Vershire, VT | collected 2017 | reverse complement strand
GTTGTCGGCTACGGGGGTCTGGACTCTTGGGTAACCCGCTCCTCCCGACCGAGGTCAAGCGCCGACGCGGGACGCTTCAGCCGAGCCGCACTCCGAAGGCGCTGACCGTCATCGCTCCTGCGTCGGCCACCTTGGACCCACCCGACGTGCTCGGCGACGCGGGCGCGAAGGAATGGCGTCACGTCCTCGAGACCTGCTCGTGGATCGGTGCCGGCGACCTGCGCGTCCTGCGGCTCTACTGCATCGCCATCGACCGTTCCGAGCTGCTGCAGGCGTTGCTCGCTCAGGACGGCTACGTGCTCTACACCGACAAGGGCTACGCCTACCTCAACCCCGCGCACGGCGCCCTCGCCACCACGGAGGCACAGCTCACCAAGTGGCTATCGCTGTTAGGCCTGTCGCCATCCGATCGCGGGCGACTCGGAGTAGCCGAAGTGAAGGCCATGAGCAAGCTCGAGGAGCTGGCCGCTCGCCGGGACGCACGGCAGGATGGCCGCCGCGCTATCTGACGCCTCCGTCCGCCGCTGCGATCCGCGCTGGCGACGGGGCCGAGTATCGCGCCTTCGCCGATGCCTATGGCGTCATCACGAAGGACAGCATCGCCGGACCGACCGGCCAACCGCTGAACCTCCGGGGCTGGCAGCAACGGTTGTACGACTGCACCTTCGCCCGCAACCCCGCGACAGGCCGCCGCCTGTACCGGACGGCGCTGTGGGGAATGGCTCGGAAGAACGGGAAGACCGGCGGCGTTGCCCCGGTCGCACTCCGGGCGCTGATGCTCGAAGGGCAGGGCGCCGAGGTCTACTCCTGCGCCGCTGATCGGGATCAGGCCAAGCTCGTCTTCCACGCGGTGCGTCGGACCGCCGAACTCAACCACGACCTGTCCGATCGCCTACGGATCTTCCGGGACGCCATCGAGGATCCGCTGACCGGCTCGGTGTATCGGGCGCTCAGTTCAGACGCGTTCAGCAAAGAGGGTCTGAGCCCGACCCTCGTCATCGCTGACGAGCTGCACGCCTGGCCGCATCGCGAGCTGTACGACGTGATGGCCCTTGCGATGGGCGCCCGAGTCGATCCGCTCATGCTCATCATCACGACGGCCGGCATCCGCACCGACATCCGCGGGGGCGACTCGATCGCCTACACCCTCTACCAGTACGGCCTGCGGGTCGCGTCGGGCGAGATCGTGGACCCGTCGTTCTTCATGGCGTGGTGGGAAGCGGGACCTGGACGGCTCGACGTTCTGGCACGCTGGAAGGAAGCCAACCCCGGCTTCGGGGACATCCTGGATCGTGACGAGATCGCCGGCCAAGCGCGCAAGGCACTCAACGGCGGGATGGGCGAGGCCGAGTTCCGGATCAAGCGTCTCAACCAGTGGGTGAACGCCTCCACCGCAGCCCTGCCATCGGGTCAGTTCGAGGCTCGGGAAGCCAAGCGCATCGTGGGCCGGGACGAGCCGGTCGTCGTGTTCTTCGACGGCTCGTTCAACCACGACTGTACGGCGTTGCTGGCGGCGACCGTCGAACCGATCCCGCATCTGTTCGTCGTCGATGTCTGGGAGCGACCGATTGACGATCCAGGCTGGCGGGTGGACATCGGCGACGTTGACCGGGTGGTCCGTGAGACATGCCGGGACTACAACGTGGTCGAACTCCCGTGCGACCCCTTCCGCTGGGCGCAGCTCATGGAGCAGTGGTCGGCGGCCGGCCTGCCGGTACTCGAATACCCGACCTCGTCACCGTCACGGATGGTTCCAGCGTGGGCCAAGTTCTACGACGCGATCATCGGTGGCGGGCTGACGCACGACGGCGACCCGCGTCTCATCCGCCATGTCGGCAACATGGCGCTCAAGACGGACCGCCTCGGGCCGCGTCCGGTGAAAGAGCATCGCGGCTCCCCGCGCTCGATCGACCTCGGCATCTGCGCCGTGGGCGCCTTCGACCGGGCGACGCACCACGCCAGTCAGCCGGTGGCCGTTCCCAGTCCGTACTTCGTATCCATCAAGTGAGGACCACATGGCCCGCTATATCGCGTTTGCCGCCGAGGCGGCCGGCTACGTCCTCCTATCGGCTGGATCGTTCCTGGTTGACGTCCGTCTTGGCCTGGCCACCCTTGGCCTCATCCTGTTGGTCGAAGGCCGCGACCTGAGTCGGCAACCGTGAGCCTGCTGCGCGCCGTGCTTGGCGCGGGTCGAGAGCGGCGGGACCAGTTCTACACGCAGGGTGTCCCGGCCCTCGGCTCTCAGCCGTGGGCCTCTGGTGTTGGCGTCACGCAGGACCAGGCCGTCCGGATCCTGGCGATCCACGCCTGCGTGTCGCTGCTCGCTGACACGATCGCGACGCTGCCGGCCGGGACCTACACTCGGGACGGCGGGGCGCGGACCGAGGTTGACGCGCCGCCGTGGCTCGCCAATCCCATTGCCGCCGACCCCAACGCGACGTGGGAAGACCACGTCAGTCAGCTCATCTGGAGTCAGGAGCTTGACGGGAACTCATTCACCCTCGCCCTGCCGGACGTATATGACGCCATCGAGCTGACCGTTCTCAACCCGCTTCGGGTCGTCATCCGGGAGCGCGGCAAGTACGAGATCCTCCTCAACGGTGGGCGAGAGGTCGTCGGCCCGGACCAGATCGTCCATATCGGGCGCAACCGCCGGCCGGGGGAGCAGCGCGGTATGTCGCCGGTCGAACAGGCTGGCTCGACGTTCGCCATGAAGCGAGCCGCCGAGAAGTTCAGTGAGCGCATCTTCTCCAACGGCATCTTCCTGTCGGGACAGATGCTCCTTCCCGGACCGGCATCACCAGACACGGTCGAGCAGTTGCGGGCCGAGCTGGATACCCAGTACGGCGGGGCCAGCAACGCGGGCAAGCCGGGCATCTTCGCGAACGGCGCGAAGTGGGACGTGCCCCAGCTCAACCTCGCCGACATGCAACTCATGGAGCTGCACCGATGGGCGAAGCTCGAGGCGGCCGGACTGTTCCGGGTGCCGCCGTATTTGATTGGCGTGACCGAGCCCGGCGCGATGGCCTATGCGAGCGTCGAGGCGCAGAGCACCGACTTTGCGAAGTACAGCCTCAACCCGCGGATCATCCGGATCGAGAAGGCGTACAACCGGCTCATCCCGGGTCGGCGCTCGTTCCTGAAGCTCGACACCCACGGCCTCCTGCGAGCCGACTTCAAGAGTCGGATGGAAGGCCATCAAGTCGCCCTCGCCTCGAAGATGCAGCGGGTCGATGAGGTCCGCGCCCTCGAAGACTGGCCGCCCTTCGGCGAGGACGGCGGCGGCTTCCTCGAAACCCCCAACAACGCCGCCGCCGATCCCCGCTACGCCGCCCTCGGGACGCTTGTCCGCAGCGGCTTCGAGCCCGCCGCCTCACTCGCGGCGCTGGGCCTGCCACCGATCCTCCACACAGGCCTCGTGCCGGTCACGGTTCAGGGTGAGAACGTCGCGACTGATCAAGGAGTCAACGCATGAGCGACCGGCAACACGCTGCACAGTGGTTCACTGAGAGCGAGTTCCGCTCCACCGATACGGGCCACACCTTCACCGGCTACGCGGCCCTGTTCGACTCCGACTCGGAGCCGCTGGGCGCGGGCGGCATCGTCGAGACGGTCGACTCCAACGCCTTCCGCCGAGCCCTCGGCGACCAGGCGCGCAAGACGTTCGTCGTCGATCACAACGACGAGAAGCTCCTTTCGTCCACGACGTCGGGACATCTTCGGCTCACCGCCGACAGTCGCGGCCTTCTGACCGACTCCGACCTGCCGGACACAAGCTACGTCCGCGACCTCCGAGAGCTGCACGCTGCCGGCGAGCTGCCGGGCATGAGCTTCGAGTTCGCGCCACGCAAGGGTGGCGTGGCGTGGAGTCAGGACGGCACCCGGCGCCGGCTGACCGACGTCAAGCTGTTCCACGTCACGGTCCTGACCGGCAAGACGCCCGCCTACTCCTCCACGTCGGCCGAGATCCGGGCGCTGGCTGATGCGGTGTCGGCCGATCCCGACGACATCGAGACACTTGTCGACCTCCTGCCCGCGGCGCTGCGCGAGCGGCGGCAACTCGACGCCGCCCAGCTCGTCCTGCTCGACCGGCTGCTCACGATCATCCGCCCGGAACCGCGACGGCGGCCCAACCTCGAAGCGGCACGCGCCCTCATGGAGATGCAGTGATGCCTGAGATGACCGCCATCCTCGATGCGGCGATCGCGCTCCACGAAGCCCACATGAGCGGAGCGGAACCGCCGACGCCCGAAAGTCAAGGCCGACTTGCCGGATTGCTCCAGGCCGCCCGCGCGGCCTGCATGGCCGAGATGGCCGAGCCGCCCGACATGGCCGAGCCCCCGGACATGACCGGCATGTCCAACCTCGAAGCGGCACGCGCCCTCATGGGCGCTCGCTAGACCCAGATGTAGCCGGGAGTCCGGCCGGGAGCCCGCAGGGGCCACCACCCGGGCCACCACCTCCAAGAAGGGTCACCCACATCCCATGCCCGCCGTGAGGTGGGTTCTTTGACATGGAGCTTGAAACCCAATGAGCAAGTATCTGACCACGCTGGCGGAGAAGCGCGACGCCGCGCTTGCCGCCGGCAGGGCACTCGTCGAGACGGCCACCGCCGAAAGCCGGGACATGACCGATGAGGAGTTCGCATCGGTCAAGGCCCACAAGACCGAAGCCGAGACCCGCGACCTCCAGATCGCCGAGATTGAGTCGCTCGAGGCGCGTGACGCCAAGGTCGCCGAGCAGCGCGCTCGGTTCGCCGCCGTCACCACACGCGTCGAGGTCACGGCCAACGAGGCGACGTACCGGCCCGGCGACGGGCAGTCCTTCTTCCGCGACATCCTGGCCGCCCGTCAGGGCGACACGGGAGCGGCCGAGCGACTCCAGCGCAACAACGCCGAGGGCGAGGAGCGCGAACGGCGCGATGGCACCACCGGTGCCACGGGCATGGGCTCGTTCATCCCGCCCGTCTGGCTCGTCAACGAGCTGGCCGCGAAGGCCCGCGTCGGCCGCGTGCTGGCGCCGTTCATGCGGGACGGCGGGTTCCCGACCACGAACTCCATCACGATCCCCCGGATCACCACCGGCTCGTCCGTCGCCGGGCAGGCGGGTGAAAACGCCGCCGTCAGCGAGACGGACATCATCACCGCCCAGCTCACCCGACCGACGATCACGATCGCCGGCCAGCAGGACGTGTCGCAGCAGTCGCTCGACCTGTCCCCCTTCGCCGCCGATCAGATCATCTTCGCGGACCTCCGCAGCGCCTACGAAGCCGAGCTGGATCGTCAGATCCTCCGCGGTTCCGGGACCAATGAGCTGCTCGGGCTCAACGCTGTCGCCAGCATCAACGCCGTGACCTACACGGACGCCAGCCCGACCGTGGGCGAGCTGTACTCGAAGCTCGCCGACGCCATCCAGCAGATCCACACGTTGCGCTTCGCGCCGCCACAGCTCATCAGCATGGCACCACGGCGCTGGGCGTGGTTCCTCGCCGCACTCGACACGACGGGCCGACCGCTCGTCAACCCGACCGCGCCGTACAACTCCGTCGCAGCCTTCGGCGAGGTGGCCTCCCAGGGCATCGTGGGCAGCATCATGGGTGTGCCGGTCGTCACGACCGCGTCACACGCCACGACCCTCGGTGGCGGAACGGAGGATCAGATCGTGATCTTCCGTGGCGATGACTGCATCCTCATGGAAGCGCCCATCCGGACGCGGATCCAGGAGCAGTCGCTCAGCGGCAACCTGACCGTCCGGCTCCAACTGTTCACCTACGCGAACTTCTTCGCAGGCCGGTTCCCGGCCTCGATCTCAACGGTGAACGGCACGGGCCTCATCGCGCCGACGTTCTGAAGCTAATCGCCCCAACGTTCTAAGCACCTCCCCCCTTGCCGTGGGACATCAGGCAGGACTGACCGCACCTAAGCGGTCCTTCCCCATTCGCTCGAAAGGGATCACCTCATGGCCAGCCGACACGGCTCCACCAACAACGCGCTGTACTACCTGCAGGGCCAGCCGTCCGGCCTGTATCAGGAGAGCTTCGATCGGTCCGCGGCGGCCACAACCGACGTGGCCGCGGCCCTCACGACGCAGGTCATGACGTCGGTCGCCCTCTTCCTCGAAGTCGGCCAGACGGTGACCAGCCTGTCGTTCCTCTCGGGCGCTACCGCCGCGAGCGTTCCGACGAACTGGTGGTTCGCGCTTTACTCGGACGCGGCCACTCCGGCCCTGCTCGCGCAGACCGCCGACCAGACGACCGGCGCATGGGCCGCCGACACGATCAAGACGCTGGCCCTTGCGACGCCATACGTCGTGCCGGCTACCGGCGTCTACTACGCCGCGATCATGGTCAAGGCAACCACCGTTCCGTCCCTCATCGCCAAGGTCGCCGGCAGGGCCGCCGTCAACGGCTCGCTCCTGTCTTCCAAGGCCATCGCGCAGACATCCGGCGCGGCACTCGTCGCCACCGCACCGGCCACGATCGCCACCCCGACCGCAGTCGTCAACCAGGTCTGGGTGGCAGCCACCTGATGGCCGGCTCCCTGACGGGCGGGTCCGTTGAAGACGGGGTCGCCCGGACCAACGACGCATACATCGCCGCGCTCCTCCGCGAGCGCGACGGCTACATCGCCCGTGGCCTCGGCGATCGGGTATCCGCCGTCGAGGCTGAACTGGTCCGGGTCGGGATCGAGCTCGACTTGTCGGGGTTCCCACAGGACGAGATGATGGTCGAACGGGCCACGGTCGAACCGAAGGCCGAACGGGCCGTCACGCTCGGCTCGGGACGTTCCGGCGCACAGCGGCGGACGCTCTGACGTTCAGCGACGCGGCCAACCGCGCCGCAATGATCGTTCGCTCGGCCGTCGACACGCTCATCTTCAGCGACGTGGCGGCAGCGATCGGCGGGGGCGTGACGACGATCGGCGGCTTCCCGCCCGTCGCGTATGCCATCAGCTTCATCCAGCGGGCGATCGGTCACAGCCCAACGCCGCGCGGCGGAGCCTCGGCCCCCCAGCCTTCCGGCCGCGCCAGCAATCCGAAACCCGAGAGGTAGTCGTGCCGAACATCGTTCGCGTCAGCGTTAAACAGAGCACCGAGATCCTCAACGCCGGAGCCTACGGCGCGGGTGCCGTGATCCGGCTGCAATGGGCCGCCACCGAAACCGGGGCATTCGCCGACGTGTCGGGCACCGGCTCGACGCCGACCCTGCCGATCGTGGCCGGCACTCGGATATACATCGGCTACGACCCGGCCGGAACGGTCAGCACGTGGTATCGCACGCGCTATGAGAACGCGGGCGCGACGCGGCTCTCCGACTGGTTGGCAGCCTTCCAGGTCGGCGGCGAGGAAGCCGGGCTCATCTGCTCGCTGTACGACGTAAAGCAGCGCCTTGGCATCACGGAAGCCGACACGACCAAGGACGAGATGCTGCTCGAGTTCATTCGCCGGGTCGGAACCGGGATCATGGGCTACACCGGGCGGCAGTTTGTCCGCACCCCGCTGTCGGGCACAACGACGTTCCTGTTCGACGTTCGGGCGACAACGCGGACGCTCTGGGTACCGAAGGGCATCGCCGAGCTGACGCAGGTCGAGGTCGCCACTCAGACCGGCGGCGCCTACGTCGTCGTCTCAGCCGCTGACTGGTTCCTCGACCCGCCCGAACAAGACCGCGACTTCGGCTGGCCGGCAACCCGGGTGACGATGTCGAACATCCCGACGAGCGGCACTCCGTACTTCTACTGGGGCAAGCGAACAGTCCGCCTGACGATGGCGCTGGGCTGGGCGGCCGTGCCGGGTGACATCGCGGGCATCGCCGAGGACGAAGTCATTCGCCGCTATCAGGGCCGCGGGCAGGGCTACACGTCCGCCGAGAGCGGGGAAGGGTTCATCAGGCTCCTTCGTTCAAACGCTCCTGACGATGCGCGCCGTCTCGACTGGTACCGGCAGGTCGCCGTCTGATGAGCTACCTATCCGATGCTCGTTCGGCGATCATCGCCAAAGCCGCCACCGTCGCCGGAGTCACCTACACCTACGCCCGGATGCCCGAGACCCTGTCGGGCTCACCCGCGATCGTGCTCGGTCCCGTGACGTGGACGACGATCCCCGGCGACCGGGAACGGACGACCTACGCCTTCGAGTTGACGCTCTACCAGGAGCGCCTCGGCGACGACGATCCGACGATCGCCGCGGTCGACGACCTGATCGACCTCGTCCAGGCCGCCTATGTCCTCGGCATCACGCTCGGGCAGGGCGGGCAGACAAGCCAATGCGTCATCCGCGGCGGCTCGGCCAACGAGTGGGTGACGATCGGGGAGACGATCTACCTCACGGCAAAGTTCCAGCTCGAGCTCAGCGCATCCCGACAGCGAGGCTATACAGCATGACCAAGTCCGACCTCGTCACGATCTTCCCGCTGCCCGACTTCTATGTGCCGGGCGTCTCCCATGTCGAGCAGGAGGTCTCCCCTGAACGGGCGGCGGAGCTGCTCGCCTATCAACCGCCGGCGTTCACCACCGACCCGCCGGCGGAACCGGCACAGCCCACTGGCCCCGCAGACGCGGGGCCTTCTGATTCCACGGAGGAGTAAGTCGCGATGGTAGCTCCAGTACATGTCTTGGACGTCTGCCAGGTGGGAATAGAAGCCACCCGCGGCACGCTCGTCCCCGCCACCAGGATCTTGGACCACGAGCCCGGGGGCGTCACGCTCAAGCGCACCCCGACGATCATCCGCGTCCGCAACGCCGGATCGCTCGCCACGTCCCACCGGAGCTATCCCGGCAAGGACGTGATCGAGATCGACGTGTCCGGGACATGGACCTACAACTGGGCGCCGTGGTGGTTCAATCACTTCCTCGGACCGCTCTCGGCCGGCGTTGGTGCGGGTGCCGACAAGGTCTGGGCGTTCACCGGCGCCGAGATCAGCGACACGGCCGATAACCTGAAGTCGTCATCGTGGGAAGTCTCCGGCAAGGACGCCCGACCGGGCGAGTACAAGGTCGCCGGCGTCATGGGCCAGAAGCTCAGCCTGTCGATCAAGCAGGACCAGGCATGGACGTACAAGGCGTCACTTATCGGGCAGGTCGTGACGATCGCCGCCAAGACGGGCGCGTTGTCCACAGCCGCCACGATCACCGACGTTCTCGGGACGCTGACCAAGGTCTACATTGACACGTCGTCTGCCTTCGGCACGACGCAGCGGGTCGGCGCCATCGTGTCCGCCGACATCGACATCACGGTTGGGACGAACCCCCGCTACACCCTCGATGGGCAGCGCAACCCGTACCGCATGGCCGTCACCGGCAACCGCACGATCGGCGCCAAGATCGTCGCCGAGTACGACGCGCAGACCGAGTACACCGCCACCCACGCCGATACCGCCAAGCGCGTGCGGGTGAAGGCAACCGGGCCGACGCTCGGCGGCTCGACGTACATCTGCCAGCTTGACCTTCCGGGCACGTGGGACTCCCATGAGTTCGGCGACGATGGCGGAGTCGTGACGGAGATGTTGACCCTGACGGGCCAGTACGACGCGACACCGGCGAGTGACGTGAATGCATCGGTGACCACCGACAGCGCGACGTTACCGTAATCGGTTAGGGACAAAGCGACACTGCCATGAGCGGCGACTTCCGCGCCCACCTCGACGACAAGGAGATGCGGGAGTACCTCGGCGCGCTCGACGAGAAGGGCGTCACCAAGATCCTCCGCAAGGGCCTGATGAAGGGCGGCGCGGTCTACCGCTCCGCTATCCGAGACGAAGCGCCGGTCAAGGGCCGGGCCGGGGCTGGCGCACACGGGACGTTCACCGTCCGCAAGCGCGGCGGGTACATCGAGAAGGACTACGGCACGCCTGGCGGGCTCAAGGCCTCCGTCAAGGTTCGTCGTATCCGCTCCAACCCCGCGATCGGCGTGGTGGTCGGGCCGATGGGCAAAACGGCCTTCATGCGCCACTGGATCACGCAAGGCACGAAGGCGCATCTCATCCGTCCCAGGGGCTCCGGAGGGTTCCTGCGCGTGCTCGGTGGCTTTGTGAGGCTCGTCCACCATCCGGGCTCCAAGGCTAACGCCTTCGTGGGGCGCGGCATCGCCCGTGCCAACGATCAGGCCCTCGACGTAGCCGAGCAGACCATCTTCGATGAGGCCGAGAAGGCCACCACATGAGACTGGCGGGGCGGTACCTCTCCCCGCCAGTCTCGCCTAGAGGTACCGCACCGTGAAACCGAAGGATCATCTTCGCAAGGCACCGCCGCGCCGGACGTATGTCCTCAAGCTGACCGGCGAGTTGGCTGACTTCCACGTCACGATGGGCGCGATGTCCGGGGCTGACCTCATCGCGGTCCGCTCGGGAGAGCTGGCCGCAACGGCGGTCATCGCACTCGTCGCCGACCGAATGATCGAGCACGACTTCGACGTCGCCACCCCGCTGGATCTCGACTACTGGATTCTCGTGGACATCCTCACCGCGTGGGGTACGGCAATGGAGGACGCGGCGCTCCCCCCGGCCAGAGGCGAGCGCTGAAGATGGCGCTCACGCTCGCCAGCCACGACGCCGACGCCCGGCCCGCGATCCCGTTCCGCTACGCGCTCGATCTCCTCGAGCGGCGCTACGGTCAGGCTCCCGGCTCGGCCGCTACCTGGCCTGCCGATGATCTCCTCCGAGCACTCCAGTACCAGCGCATGGAGGCTTCCGTGAAGGTGAGACGTGAGTGAGCGAACAGCGACTTTAACGTTCCTAGCAAAGGACGCGGCCAGTGGCGCGGTCAAGTCCATTGACCGGGCGATGGACGGGCTCGACAACGCCGCGCGCAAGGCGGGCGGCGGGCTCAAGTCGGCCGGCGGCGACATCGTCAAACTCGGCGCACTCGCCGGCGGCGCGGCCGTGGCCGGGATCGGCGCGCTCGCCGGCGGTCTCGCCCTGGCTGTCAAGGCGGCAGCCGAGGAGGAGAAGGGCGTCGCCCGACTCAGCACGTCGCTGAAGGCCAACATCGCGGGCTTCGACGGCAACACTGCGGCCATCGAGAAGGCGATCAAGGTCGGGGAGAAGAAGGCATTCAGCGACGACGCGCAGCGGGCATCGTTGGCCCTGCTGGTCGCTCGCACGAAGGATGTTGCCAAGGCGCAGGACCTCATGTCCGCAGCGATGGACCTCGCCCGGTTCAAGGGGATCTCGCTCGAGGAGGCGTCGTCCGCGCTCATCAAGGTCGAGGGCGGGCAGTTTCGGGCGCTGAAGGCGCTCGGTATCGTGGTCGAGCCGGTCACGATCGCGCAGGACAAGCTCAAGGCATCAACCAAGAACGCCACGGACGCGCAGATAGCCGCGGCCAAGGCCATCGACGCCGCGGCCACGAGTACGGCGGCCATTGCCGCGGTCCAAGCAGTCGCTGCCGGGCAGGCCGACGCCTACGGCAAGACGACCGGGGGTGCGTTCGAGTCGTTCAAGATCGCGCTGGATGATGTCATCGAGAACATCGGCGGGTTCCTCCTGCCGATGGGGACGCAGCTCGCGCAGATGCTCACGAACCAGGTGATCCCGGCGGCCGAGGCGATCGCCGCGAAGTTCGGTGAGTGGGTCGCGGCTAATCGTCCGCTCATCGACCAGATCAATACCTTCGTCAGCGGGGCGCTGGCGGATCTCGTAACGGTCCTGTTCACCAAGATCATCCCCGCCGCCGTGGACATCGCCACGAAGTTCGGCGAGTTCGCAACCAAGGTACTCACCGACGTCGGGCCGTCGGTCGTCGGCTTCGTGGGGCAGCTCGGCGAGCTGTGGACAACGATCACCACCAAGATCATCCCGACGATCCTGGACCTCGCCACGCGCGTCTGGGAGGGCGGGCTCAACAAAGCCGTGGGTGCCGCCTACACGGTGATCGGGTCGGTCATCACCGTCCTCGGGGACCTCGTGAACTGGATCACCGGCAACGAGACGGTCATGGAGATCCTTCGCAGCGCCGCCGACCTGATCGGCACGGCGTTCGGCCTCGTCGCCGACGGGATCACCGGCACCGTTGACTTTTTGGGCAAGCTCGGTGACAAGATCCGCGCGAACACGGACGCCATGAACTTCCTGTCCACGGTCGGCAACCTGATCGCGGACGGGTTCAAGGCTGCATTCGGCTTCATCAGCGACGTGATCACCTCCATCCAAACGGCGATCGGGCTGGCCGACGAACTCACCGGCAAGACCTCCGGCAAGACGGTGTCCAAGGCTGAGACGGGAGCCATCGGCAACGTCCTCTCATTCATCAATCCGTTGGCAGGGGAAGCCTTCAAGGGGATCACCGGCACCCGTGCCGCTGGTGGCCCCGTCCTCCCCGGCGGGAGCTACCTCGTCGGCGAGCAGGGTCCGGAGATCCTCCGCATGGGCGGGCAAGGCGGCTCCATCATCCCCAACAGCGGCGGCCTGTCCATGTCCGGCGTCACGATCAACGTGTCGGGCGCACAGGACCCGGCCGCCATCGCACGCGACATCCTCCAGTCCCTGAAGCGCGAGGTTGACCGCCAGGGCGTCAGTCTGGTACCGGCCTGATGGTCGCCCCGATCCTCACGGTCCGCATCGACTGGGCGAACGACGGCAGCTTCTCCGAGGCCATCGACTCATGTGCCGGCCGGGTCATCGACGCCAGTTGGAGCCGCGGGCGCTCGGCTGACTTTGGCGCCGACGCGATCGGAACCGCCACGCTCCTGCTCGACAACTTCGACGATCGCTACACGTCCGACCGGAACTGGCATGACAACCCATCCTTCGAGGTGGACACGGCCGGCTGGTCGGCTGCGGCGATCACGAATCTCATCGCGGCCGGCACGTCGATCGCGCAGGTCGTCGATAACGCCACGCCAGCTACCGGGATCAGGGCTGGCGAGGCCGTCCTGACGGCCTCCCTGAACTCGGGCGTGGGCTACTCGATCCCATATCGATTCCTGTCGGGCGTGACTTATTCCGCGTCGGTCTGGCTGAAGTCGATGTCCGGAAGTCTGACGGTTCGTGCCGGCCTCGCCAGCGCAGGGACGCCGTCCGACATCGCAAGTTCCGGTCTGGATATCACGACGAGCTGGGCGCTCTCCACCCTCACCTGGACTCCCAAGGCTGACCGGACGGACGTCGTCTTCTTCATCCGGACGACGACGGCCGCCGCGGCCACGGTCCGGATCGACGGGGTCAACGTCAACCCCGGGGCCCTCGCCAACCCCTATATCGAGGGACCGACCAAGGGCCAGCTCGTGCCGTCACGGCCGGTCCACATCTACTCCACATACAGCTCGGTGGACGATCCCCAGTTCTACGGATTCATCCAGCGGGTGAGCCCGAACTACGCGGATCGGACGGTCGCGGTCACCTGTTATGACCCGCTCGCCGCGATGGGCCGCCTGTCCATCGCGGCGCCACAGCGCAGCCGGACACACCGTGAGATCCGACTCGACGCCCTCAACGCATACGGCGCCGGCTGGCGGAACATGCTGGAGAGCAACCCGTCCTTCGAGGTGGACACGGCCGGCTGGGCCACGACGACCGGTACCTTGACCAGGATCACGACTGATGCCGCACCAGTAGCGGGAGCCGGCACGGCCTGCGCAGAGCTTGTGTCCGGCGCCGCCGCGGTCGTCACCTCGCCGCTCGTCCCGGCGATCTCCTCGCCTGGCCTGTACTTCCGCGGCTCGATCTGGCTGAAGCTCATCTCGGGCGCCGCGAGCGTGACTGTCTCGGTCTACGACAACGCCGGTTTCGGCATCAGCAACTACAAGGCCGTGACGGCCATCCTGACGGTCGGCAACTGGACCAAGATCGAAGACGTCTGGCAGGCCGGCGGACCGCTCGTGGCGGGGATCCGGTTCCGGCTCGATGTTGGGCCGTCCACGACGCTCCGGATCGACGCCGCGCAGCTCACGATGGGACCCGAGGCGCGCCCCTTCGCGGCAGGAGTCGGTGCTGCCGGGACGCTCGGCTTCAGCTACCTCGACGATCCATCGTTTGAGGTCAAGCCGGCCGTCGCGACGTGGCGAGGGTTGCGTGACAACCTCGTGTCCAACTCGGGTTTCGAGGTGGACACGGCCGGCTGGTCGGCTGACGGCGATGCGTTTGTGAGCCCGGCCGGGATCGCCAGAGACATATCGCGCTCCCAGAGCGGGGTGGCGAGTGGGCTCCTGAGCAGCACAAACAACGTCAGCCTGCCAAACAAGGGCGTGAGCTATGCGCTTCCCGGCGTCTTTCGCGCCGGCATTGCCTATACGGCGACCGCGTTTTACCAGGGACCGTCGTCGGCGGCAGATCTGGAGATCGGTCTCGGCTCGGCGGGCACACCCGCCGATGTGGCATCCAAACCATACGCAGTCTTCGGCGCACCGCCCACGTGGAAGTATATGAGCGTGACCTGGACCCCAACCGCCGACCGCACCGATGCCCATCTATTTTTCCGAACGCAATCCGCGAACATCCAACCGCTTGCGTACATCGATAGCGTCATGGTGTTCGAGGCCGGGATCGACATCGCCAGCGTGTATCAGCCCTCGTTCGGGTTCGGCGGCCCGCCTCGTGAGCCGCCGAAGGTTGTCCGCACCGCGGCCGCCTCGGGCTCGCGCGCCCTGGAGGTCTCGACCACGGCGAAAAACAAGTCTGGCGTCGGCTATGCGCTCCTGGGTGCTCCTGGCTTCCTTGCTGTCGGCCGTGTCACGTTCTACGCTAATGTGACGTACACGTTCGTCTGTTCCGTCCGCCTGGTTGACGGCAATGCTGCGCTCGCGATCGGACTCGGATCAGAGAACACACCCGCCGACAGCGTCACCGTGCCATTTGTCGCGACCGGCTCATGGGTCCAGCGCTCGGTGACATGGACCCCGACCGCCGACCGAACTGACGTGACCTGCTTCATCCGAATGGACTCGGGGTCCGCCGCGTCCATCTTCCAGGTTGACGCCTGTGCACTCTACCCCGGCTCAACCGCAATCGCGGCCGAGCCGGGGTTCGCGAACCTGCCGGTCGAGGACATCCGGGCGCCCAACGCCGTCCTCACCGGGACCGTGACCTCGATCCTTGCCGCGGTTAATGCAGCCACCGCCTCACGGCACTGGATCGAGCCCACCATGGTCGCTCCGTGGTGGACCTACAGCGTCGAGACCGCCCAAACGGCCGATTCCAAAGCGTTCGCCGAGGCGATCGTCGAGGACATCGCCGACGCCACCAATTTCGACCTCGACGACTCCAGCATCATCAACGTCCAGGTGGTTGAGGGGTCGGGCTACTACGTTGACCAGACGACCGGGGCTATCTATGACGCCGTAGGCCTCAGCCGGACCGTTGTGTCTGACGGGCCGAGCCTCCGGACATTCGGTCGGCGTGATGGCAAGCCGATTGGTGGCGCGCTCGTCGAGAGCCCTCCGTTGGATGCCACGTTCCTCTCCGACCTGGGGGCTTACATTGTCCGACGGTACAAAGACGGTGCTCCGCGACCGCGGATCAGGCGGACGAATATCTGGCCCTCACAACTGCAGCGCCGCCTCAACGACGTCGTTACCCTCACGTTCGCTCGCCAGAGGCTATTAGCGCAGCCCTACGCGATCGTGTCCCTCACCACCAAGGTGTCCGAATCGGGGCAACGCTGGGACACCGAATACACCCTTGAACAGTACCCCTATGGCGAGGCCGGGAACGGCGGCCTCCTCACCCTCATGCTGACGGAGTAAGGGAAGATGGCCAAAGCGACGAGCAACCAAAACACGAACCTGAAGGACCTTGCCCCGTATGCAACGACGGGCGGTTCGATCCTCCTGCCGCGGATCATGGTCCCCCGGGCGGCTGCCGGCCTTGACTACAACGTCGGCCATCAGGGCGTGGCGACCCATGCTGACGGCGACACGTTCGCGGCCTCCGACGCCGTGGCCCTTGCCGCCGGGGTCGATAAGGGCGGCCTCCTCCGCAAGATCAGCGTCGATGCCGCGGGCTTTCAGGATGTCGGAATGGCGACCCATTCCTACGCCGACCAGGGGGGGACGTGGCGGGCGGTCAATGCGACGTTCGGGACCGGGATCGCCTATGCGATCCAGACGGCCTTCAGCTCGACGGCCGCCTTTGCGATCATTCGCAACACCGCCGGCGGTGGCGGGGTGCGGCTCTTTCCCGACTACATCCGGTTGATCCTGACCGTCGTACCGCCCTCGGCGACGCAAATGCAGTACGCGCTCGCCGTCGAGGGCGCCAACCGCTATACCTCGGGCGGCACGACACTCGCGGCGGGAAACGTCAACACGGCGTCGGCACAGGCAGCTTCGGCCTCGGTCATCGTTGGTGCCCCGGCGATCGCTGCGGCCGGTGGGACGGTCCGCTACATCGCTCGAGGAGTTGCGAGATCGGCAATCCCGGTCGTCAACGACGAATACCTCTGGAGCTTCGGCGAGGCCGACGCGGCTGGCTCCAACACGGGCTTCGGCGGTACGACGGCCCAGCGCATCGCTATCCCCTGCCCGCCGGTCGTCCTGGGGCCAGGGGCCAACCATTCAATGCTGCTGCACCTGTGGTTCCCCGGCAACATCACGACCGCCCCCAGCTTCGAGTGTGAGGTGGGCTGGTGGGAGCGGTAGCCAGTTAGTAGCTCGCCTGATCGCCTCTCCTTCGCGCCGGAACGCCCCCTCCCCGTATATCTCGGTGGGAGGGGGCGTTTTCGTGTGTCTATAGCCCAGGTGCCCAGTCTTGGCCGGAGCGCGACGATCACTGTGGTTCCTAGTAGCAGACCGTGGCACTCGTCCAGAGCGACCACCGAGCATCGCTCGCTGAGTCGAGCGTGTAGCGGAAGTCGAACGGCGTCTGGAAGAGTACCGACCATCGAAGGATGGTCGATTTGCCCGGCCCGAGTTGTGGACCGTCGATCTCCGCGCTCATATCGTCGCCTGACCAGGACACGCCTTTCCAGTTCGCCTTGAACAGCGTCGGCGTCGTCGTGAACCAGTCCGTGGTCACAATCGAGAGCGGGATCTTGGCGCTCTTGGTCTGGCCCGAGTTCTTCACGTTCACGCTGAAATCAACGAGGACGCCTGAGATGGCATGGCCCTCGGCGTCTGTGTAGTTCGAAGACCAGCAGCCATTCGCGGTATACCCCAGCGTCCCGAACTTCAACGCGGCGGGGCGCAGAGTCGGCTTCGGCGTGGACGTCGGGGCGGCGTAAGGGGTTGGTGTCGGTGGCGCGTATGGCGCGTGTGGCGTGGGGACTGGCGTCGCGGTCACCGCCACGGTGGAGGGAGTCTGGCTCGGCTCCGTCGTCGCACCCGTCCCTCGGACGAAAAGAGCGCCGCACCCGGCCATCAGCAGCACGACAAACAGCAGGCAACCGGTACCGAGGCCCATGCCCTGACCCAGCCCACTCTTGAAGGACACCGGCGCTTCCTACTCCTCCGGGTAAGCCGCCGACAAAATCGGCCGCCCCTAGCCTACTCCTGCCCCGGCTCCGCGATTCGCCCCATCCCGCCCCGCCTCAGGTAAGCGCCGGGTGAGCCGTGACGAGGAACCTGACACTGAGGCCAGCGATGCTGGTCCGCCGGAGGGCACTCCCCCATCGGCCCGCCCAAGGCGGCCAGGGCGGTTCTGGTGGCCGCGAGAGTCCTTGGAGGAACACGTGCCCCGTTCCGTCCCCGACCCGGTGGTCATCGAAGCCATCATGCGCTCCGTCGCCGACGAGGTTGCCCGTCAGGTGTATCTCGCGGTTCGAGCAGCCCTTCTTTCCGAAGCTGGTCGAGAGCCTGTTCGATCCCGGCCGCCACGCCGGCGGCGATCTCGGCCCGCATAGCGTTCAGCCACTCCGGCGGGAGACCCATCGGCAGGTCGCTGATGGGATCTCCCCCGCCGATCGGATAGCCGAACTTCGCGAGGACCTCCGAGCGTTGCCGATGCAACACGACGGCGAGGCGCTCCGCGTTCGCCATCGATGGCCGGTCCGTTCCGTTCTCCCAGTTGCCAACAGCGCCGCGCGAGGTACCCAGCGCCTCTGCCAGGGCTGCCTGGGATGCAAACCCCGCGCGCCTCCGTGCGTTCTTGAGCCATTCAGTCGGTCGTGCCACGCCTGAAACGCTAGCGGCTGCGGGCTATCTTGTGTCAGGGACTTGACAGAATGCTGAGCACTCGTCAGTATTCCGACCATGCTGAGCAAGTTGATCTCGATCCAGACCCGCGAGGGACTCACAGACGCCGCGATGGCGACCCGTCTCCGGATCGCTCGGAGCACGTGGACCGAGGTTCGAAACGGGCGCCTCCCGCTTTCTCACAAGGTACAGATGGCCGCCGCGGCCGCGTTCCCGGAACTGCTCGCAGACCTGCTCGGGTCAGTGAGCGCCGTTGACAGCGTCGGCGCCGCCTGATGGCCGTTCATGCCACCCACCCGTACACGAGGCACCACGGGCCGATCCCGGGCCGCTCAGGGCCAGCGTTGACGGTTATCGAGGGTCGCCGTGGCAAGCCCGAGATGCTCGTCGTCCGGGCGACGGAGATCGCCGACCTCATCGACGAGCTGACGGCCGCTGGGCAGGACATGGTCGCCCTCGCGTCGCGGCTCGACATCGCCGTCACCAACCATCGGGTCGACCTCGTGCCCGAAGTCGCCACCCGGCTCCGGGCGCTCGGCGAAATGTACCGCGACTGCGCGAAGCCAATCGGTGCGGCATGACGACCTTCCGCAAGCTCAACCCGCAGCGCGGCCCGATCCGATATCGGGACACCTGGCACGCATACCCCGCCCACCAGCCCGGCGTCAGATCCCTGCTCGCCCAGGGGATCGGCGCCGGGCTGCTTCTCGTTTCTGGCTGGATGGCCTTCGTTTACGTGTGGTCGCTGGCATGACCACGCTTTTGTATAAGGTCACCGCGCTCGACGGCGCGGCAATCCACGGCGGCTCCGGGTCGTGGCGGCTCAACCGTTGGCGCTCCGTCCGCGGACCGCTCGTGGCCTGCGAAAAGGGGCTGCACCTCTGCACGATCGAGCAGCTTCCTGCGTGGCTCGGGCCAGTCATCTGGGAAGCCGAGGTCGACGGCGAGACGATCGACGCCGGAGACAAGACGGTTGCTCGCCGGGCGCGCGTCGTTCGACGGCTGGACACCTGGAACGATCGCACCGCCCGCCTGTTCGCGGCCGACTGCGCCGAACACGTCCTGCCGATCTTCGAGCGCGCCTACCCGAATGATGCTCGCCCACGCGAGGCCATCGCCGTCGCTCGCCGGTATGCCAACGGCGAGGCGACACGCGAGGAACTGGCCGCCGCTCGGGCCGCCGCTCGGGCCGCCGCTGGGGCCGCCGCTGGGGCCGCCGCTGGGGCCGCCGCTGGGGCCGCCGCTCGGGCCGCCGCTTGGGACGCCGCTCGGGCCGCCGCTTGGGACGCCGCTTGGGACGCCGCTCGGGCCGCCGCTTGGGACGCCGCTCGGGCCGCCGCTTGGGCCGCCGCTTGGGCCGCCGCTGGGGCCGCCGCTGGGGCCGCCGAGCTTTCGTGGCAGTCGGCGCGATTGGCCGCCTACCTCTCGGGTGAGATCGCATGACCGTACTGGGACGTCTCGCCTGTTTCCTAGGTCGGCACCACGCCGGAGCGGCCCGCTCCATCGGCTCCATGTCGATCGCTCTCTGCCAGCGCCCCGACTGCGCGAAGTACACGAGGGGCCGCTGATGGCCCTTCCCTCCATGCGAAACATGCCGACCGTCACCGCGACCTACTCCGACCTTCGGAAGCAGTGGCTCATCGCCCTTCCCGGCAACGTCGAGATCGCCGTCCCACAAGCCGAGGACGTTCCGGCCGTCGTCCCACAAGCCGAGGACGTTCCGGCCGTCGTGGCGCGCCGCGCTCCCGGCTCCGCGATCGCCTACCTGAACCCATCGTCCATCGGCCCGGTTGCGGGGGCGCACAGGGCCAACCCATAGGCAGGGCGGTCGGGTATGGAGGCCCGGCCTGCAACCACCTGAGGAACAAGGAGAGAGCCGCTGTGACCATTCATGCCGCCCACACCGTCGCTCCCGAGCGACCTGTCGTCTGGTATGCCGCCCCGATGACCGAGATCGAGCATGCCTTCCGGGGCGTCCGAAACGTCTGCAGCGGGTCGCTGTGGACCGCGGCCTGGTCGATCGTCGGACCAATCGAGGCCGTCGACCGGTCGAAGGCGTGCGGGGCCTGTCTGATCCTCACCGGCGCGACGGAGACCGAGCTTCGCGCGATCGCAGGCGACCGCTGATGGCCCGCACCCACGAGCACTGGATCGCCGGTCCTGACGGGACCGCTCACCTCGAGACGCTGCGCGCGTCGCGGGCCGCCTGTGGCGCCGCCGCGACCGGCGAACAGCACGCATGGCCAACGCGGTCGCGTTGCCTCGAGTGCATGGCGAGCCAGGCCACCAGCGCGCTCCCCGAGGAGCTCCTACTCGCCGGGTACGGCGTGCGGACGGAGCTGCCTATCAGCTCGTGACGGTTCCTGCCCCATGGGCGCAAGCAAACCTACACAGGAGATATCGCAGCAATGACTGACTTCATCACCGTTTCAGCCGGTGGGCCCACTCCCGAGAACGACATTCCGGACGGCGTGTACCCCGTGATTCTGACGGCTCTTTCCGATCCCAAGACCGTGACCGCTCGGCGTGGCCCCAAGGCCGGACAGGACATCGACCTCATCGACTGGACCTTTGCCGTTGACGCCCCAGGGCACCCGCTTGACGCTCGCGAACTTCAGGAGAGCACCAGCACCGCAAGCGGACCACGGTCGAAGATGTACGCCTATCTGACCGCGCTCTTTGGCGGCACGCCGCCACCGGCCGGGACGAAGCTCACGAAGGAGCATCTCGTCGGGCGCCGCGCCCTGGCGACCGTGACCCATGACGAGGCCGGCTGGCTTCGCATCGGGAACCTCGGGGCCATCCCGACGACGATGGCGGCCCCGGTGGCCGTGGCTGCTCCGGTGGCTGCGGTGCCGGTCGCGGCGCCTGTGGCTGCCCCTGTGGCTGCCGCACGACCCGCCGACGCGCTCCCCTTCTGACGTGATCGACCTGACGCCGCGTCGGGTCGGCCGGCCCCGTTCCTGCACCTGCGGCTCGTGCCAACGGTGCAGGCGGGCCGACTACATGCGCGGCTGGTACCAGCAAAAGACCCCCGAGGAGCGTCGTGCCCACATCGCGCGTCGCGATCCTGAGCTCGTCGCCGCACGCGAGGCCGCCCGTTCGCTGACGGCCGAGAAGATCGCGTCGGTCAAGCGGTCGCAACTGCGGCACCCTGAACGCCACCGAGCGCGCATGGCGGCGCATTCGGCGACCCAGAGCGGCCGCCTAGTCCGCCAGCCTTGTTTCTGTGGAGTGACGCGCGCCGAGGGCCACCACCCGGACTACTCGCGACCGCTCGAGGTTGAGTGGCTTTGCCGCCGCCACCACGTCGAACGACACACGGCCGATGGTCGCTGACGTGGCAGTCGCTGCGGCTCGGCCGACGAACGACGATCGGATCCGGGCTGCGCTCTGGTTCGCAAACCAGGGGTTCGGTGTGTTCTCCGTCTGGTCGACCGACGAGCAGGGCATCTGCCACTGCTCGCTTGGAGCGAAGTGCGACAACGCGGGCAAGCACCCGATCCCGGCCAAAGGCTTCCGTGACGCGACGACGGATGAGAAGCGGATCCGAACGATGCTCTCTGCCGCGAGCGAGCCGAACTACGGACTCCTGCCGCCCGAGGGCGTCTTCATCCTCGACGTGGACGGCGATGGGATCGCTCGCCTGACCGAGCTCGAAGTGATCCACGGGGCGCTGCCTGCCACGCTGCGGACCGCAACGGCTCACGGCTTCCATATCTACCTTCGATGGCCCGCGGCGCTGCCACGGCCGATCGGCCAACTGTGGGGCTACGTCACGCGCTGGGGAACCGGGGCGAACGCGGGCTACGTGATCGGCCCACGATCTGTCCATGCGTCGGGCACCGAGTACACGCCTGGTAGCACCTTCGAGATCGCCGAGCTGCCGGAGGCGTGGGCGACGGCGGCCGTTGCGCCCAGCACCGCTCCCGCGCCCTTCATCGAGGTTCACGGGTCGTATGCGCTACCCGAGCCGGGGTACGCCGGCTCGCGCTACGACGCGATCCGCGACTACGTCGCGAGCCGGTATATGCGAGGGATTAGCCGGGACGAGATCCTCGCGGGCGTCCTCACCGTCCTCGCGCCGACGTTCGCCAAGCCGCTCGCGGAACCTGATCTCCGGAGCCGGTTCGAGCGCGCCTGGAAGGGCACTCCCGAGAAGCTCGGAGCACCTCTCGCGAGCGAGCGCCAGGAACCCCGCAGGACGATCGTCGGCATGGATGCAGCCGACCTCCTGGCGCTCAACCTACCGCCGCTGCGCTGGATCGTTCCGGATCTGCTGCCCGAGGGCACCACGATCCTCGCCGCTCCACCGAAGGTCGGCAAGAGCTGTCTCGTCTACCAGGTCGCCGTCGAGGCTTCGATCGGTGGGTCGCTCCTCGGCCGACGAGTGTCGCCCGGGAGCGTGCTGTACCTCGCCCTCGAGGACGGCAGGCGGCGCGGGCAGGACCGCCTCGGGGCCGTGCTCGCGGGCCGGACGATGCCCCGCGGCCGCCTCGAGGTCCGCTGGGAGGCCAACCGGATCGGGGCCGGGCTCGAGGACGACGTGTCGCGATGGCTTGACGAGCACGAGGACGCCGTCATGGTCGCCGTCGATACGCTCGGCAAGGTCAGACCCCGGACCGATGGCCGGCGCGGCGCCTACGAGGTCGACGTTCAGGATCTCGCTCGATTGCAGGATCTCTTTCGCGACCGGCCTGTCGCCCTCCTCATCGTCCATCACGCCCGCAAGGAAGCCTCTGACGACTTCCTGGCATCCGTGTCGGGGACGTATGGGCTCACCGGCTCGGCCGACACGATCATCGTGGTTCGGCGCAAGCGGCTCGAGAAGTTCGGGACCATCTACACGACCGGCCGGGACATCGCCGACGCCGAGATCGCGGTCGAGTTCGACGGCCTGACCTGGCGCGCCGCCCCGGGTGCGCTGTCGTCAGCGTCGTTTGACCGGGCCGAGGTCTACCAGGTCATCGAAGAGGCGGGACCGATCTTCCCGAAGGCCATCGCTGACCGGATTGGCAAAGAGCGGACGAACGTCCAGCACATGGTCGACGGCCTTGTCGAGAGCGGTGCCGTTGCCCGAACCGGCAAGGGTTACGTGGCCTCGCGGGTCGTTATCGAGGCCAGAAATGTCCCTAATACCCCCACTCACTCTACTCACTTTGATAGTGAGTCAAGTGAGTTGGGACACGTGCGCGCAGGCGCGCGCGAGAAAGACCCGGTCCAGACCGTTGCCCCGGCCGCCCTCGCCCCGACCGTGTCCTGCCGCTTCCCCCACGACCATTCGACCGCGTGGAAGCGCGCCGCGGACGACACCTGGTACTGCGCCATCTGCTCACCGAAGGAGGCTTCATGACTACCGCGACCAAACCCCGCAAGCTCAAGCTCGACAACCCAACCGTCGGCGTCATCAGAACGCCCCGGCACCTCTACTACTTCAACGGCGCTGGGCCGTGGCCAGGCGTGACGACCGTCACCGACGTTCTCGACAAGCCGGCCCTGACGAAGTGGCATCGTACCCAGGTCGCCGAGGCGGCCATCGCCAACGCGGAGCGGCTGCTGGCGGACCGCGAGGCCGGCAACGTCGACGCCGCGATCGCCTACCTCCTAGCGGTCCGGACCGAGGGCACGGCAGGCCGGGAGCGTGGTTCGCGGATCCATGCGGTTCTCGAGTCGGTCCTGCGGCGTGAGCCGGTCGATGTCGAACCGCAGGACCGCCCGGCGGTCGAGGGGGCCCGCGACTGGCTCAATGAGCGACAGGTCAAGCCGATCGAGGTCGAGGCGTTCCTCATCCACGAGACGCTGGGCTACGGCGGGACGTGCGACCTGATCGCCGAGATCGATGGCGAGATCACCCTCTGTGATTGGAAGACCAGCAAGAGCGTGGCCTGGCCGAACGGCAAGGTCTACGACGAGATGCGCCTCCAGTTGGTCGCGTATGCCCGGGCCGAATTCATCGCCCGACCAGGAGACCCGACCCGCTACCCCGTCCCGCCGATCACGAAGTTCGGGATCGTGCACGTGACCGATGCGGGCACTCGGATGTACTCGGCCGACGTGACGGAGGGCGACTGGACGGCCTTCCGGGCCGCGCTCCACCTCCACCAGTGGAAGAAGTCGTCATGAGTGTCTCCGTCATGCGGCCCACGGCCTCTGTGTCCGCTGCATCCAGACCCCTCAGCGAAACGGAATTCCAGCGACAGGTGACTGACCTCGCTGAACTCTTCGGCTGGGAGTGGGTCCACTTCCGCCCAGCGCAGACGGCTAAGGGATGGCGGACCCCTGTCTCGGGGCCGTTGGGCGCGGGCTGGGTTGATCTCGTCCTCGTCAGAGTCCGCGACCAGCGCCTCGTCTTCGCCGAGCTGAAGTCGGACAAGGGCCGCGTCACCCCCGAGCAGGCGTTCGTCCACGAAGTCCTCGCCGCCGCCGGCTACCCGGTCAACGTCTGGCGGCCGGCGGATTTTGAAGTCATAGCGGAGGTACTCCGATGACACCCCTGGGCCTCGCTGACATCCGCGACACGCTGGCCGAGAACAACGACCGCATGACCGCCGCCGTCATCCGTGACCTCGACTGGATGATCGCCGACGGCTACCAAGTGGCCCTAGCCCCCGCTCGTCTCGCAGGCAAGGAGCCAGCACCAACGTTCGACCCCGACATCTGGCGCAGGGGGGAGGCTGCCCTACCAGTACCAGCCCTCGACGCGCTGCGAGAGGCGCTGGAAGCCGTTCTCGCTGATGAACCTGTCCTGTACCCGAACTCCCCCGGCGGACGCTGGTACTCCGAGGGCTGGAACCGATGCGCTCGTGATGTCCGTGCCGCCCTCCGAGAAGGAGAGACAGCGAATGACTGAACCACGCCCGCTTCACGTCTGGAACGACCCAGACGGCGATGGCCACGACTGCGCCGCCTGCGCCCCGGACTCGATGTGGAAATGCGACGAGGATGCCCACTTCCCGGAGGACCCCTACGGACTGCTCACGGACGATCAGCGCGCCGAACTGGATGCCTCGCTCGAAACCGATCAACAGACCCGCAAGGCCGCACGGTTCGCGGCGAAGGACATTCCACTGTGACCCACAGGAGACGACGAATGAGTGACCGACACGTCCAGACGCTCGCGGCTCTGCTCCATGACGAGATGCGCTATCGGATTGGTATCCCTGACCCACACCGTGAGGACCTGAGCGTGGACGAGCCGACCTGTCAGTTGCTCGCGGCCCACCTCATCGCGTCGGGCGTGTCGCTGGCCCTACCAGTACCAGCCCTCGACGCGCTGCGAGAGGCGGCGCAGGAGGTTGTCCGACTCGGGAACCAGCCGGGGCTGGACGACGACGAATGGGAGGCGGCATTCACCGCTTTGGAAGCCGCCCTCCGCATTGTCGCGGCACGGGAAGCCGAAGCCATCCTCGCTGACGGCTCCGTATTCCTCGCCGGCGAGGCGGCCCTGCCAGTGCCAGCCCTCGACACGCTGCGGCTGGCGCTTCAGAAGATCAGCATCCGCCATTCCGAAGACCCTGCCGGTGGCATGGGGTGGCGCTCCGACGCGGAGGGCAGGTATGGCCACTACGACCACGCCTGCCTGATATGCGGAACTTCGGATGAGTACGCCGTCGAGTGGCCCTGCTACACGCGCCGCATCGCCGATGAAGCGTTGGCCGCCGCCCTCCGAGAAAGAGAGACAACCCATGACTGAACCACGAACCGAACATGGCCGATGGCTGGCCCCGATCCTAGAAGCCGAGGGCATTGATCCTCGACATATTCTCGCCATCGAAAACGACATGATCGAGGCCGAGGCTGCTTCCTTCGATGGGCTGAGAGAGGCGCTGGAAGCGTGTTATCAGGAATTAGAGCGAGAGCACGGGCACTCGTCGGCATGGCCTGACGACACATGGCCTTCCTGCGGGCTCGTTCACGACGCGCTGCGGTCGGCCCTTGCCGCCCTCCGAGAAAGAGAGACCCCGTGAGCGATCCTCGCTGGGACCGCTGCGCCTACGTTTATGGGGGCACTGAGCAACCATGTCGCTCTGAGCGTTGGGAGCACGTCCACCATCCACCGCCCTGTCCCAAAGGCTACGACTCCCGGCACCACGAGTTCGTACCAGGGCCGCCGCACGAGCACGTCTATGAGCGCTGTACCTGCGGGGCGGTTCGGCCATGACTCGCCTCGCGCTCGCCTTCCTCGCCCTCCTGGCAGCCTACGTCCTGCTCCGTCCTCGGTGGCGTTGGGATGTCGGAATGTTGGATACAAACCGACACGACGAGTGCTGCGAATGGGCCTGCTACGAAGACCCCGGCTGCACCTGTCGTGG
>VFSW01002776.1_pt1 | contig 26374 bp, 24 predicted proteins | sample 5358111 | NCBI WGS metagenome assembly VFSW01 (sample SAMN11554181, study PRJNA540505) | mine drainage metagenome | isolation source: sediment from site ElyBrook_90M | place: USA: Ely Copper Mine, Vershire, VT | collected 2017 | reverse complement strand
TCTGCCGCTAATGCTGATGGTTTCCTCCGCGGCGAGTCCGTGGGCGTAGAGCGGCGGCCTTGCGGACGGGGGTGGCGCGCTGCCGGCCGCGCTCGCGCGTATCGGGCATCCGGTGGCGGTTGTGATTCCGCGTTACATGGGGGCGATGAAGGCTCCGGCGAAGCGCGTTTTGAGCGGCCTGCGGATTCCGCTGGGCAACCGGGTCCACGAGGTCTCGATCCGGGAACTCCGGACGGGCGGCGTTACCTGGTATTTTGTGGATCGGCCGGCTCTGTTCGACCGCGCGGGACTCTATGGCGACGCGGATGGCGATTTCCCGGACAACCACATCCGGTTCGCCGTGCTCTCGAAAGCGGCGCTCGAAGTTTCGCGGCGCCTGTTTCCCGCCGATCTGATCCATTGCCACGACTGGCAGGCTTCGCTCGCACCGGCCTATCTGAAAGACCCGCGCATTACGGATCCGCACTTCCTGGGCATCCGGACCCTGCTGACCATCCACAATCTGGGCTATCAGGGGGTTTTCCCCCGGCGAGCCTTCCGCGATCTCGGATTGCCGGAGGAGTTTTATTCCGTGGATGCGATGGAATACTGGGGCGGGATCAGCCTGCTCAAAGCCGGCATCGTGTTCGCCGATGCGCTGAATACGGTGAGCCGGAAGTACGCCGAGGAGATCCAGACGCCCGAGTACGGGTTCGGGCTCGACGGGTTGCTGCGAAACCGGCGCTCGGCGCTCAGCGGGATCGTAAACGGCGCCGATTACGAACACTGGAATCCGCAGACCGATCCGTACATTCCGGCGCATTTTTCCGTGAACGATCTGGCCGGCAAACAGATCTGCAAGCGGGAGTTGCTGCGGGAGATGGGCCTGCCGGAAGCGGCGATCGGCCGTCCGCTGCTGGGCATTATTTCGCGCTTCACCGGGCAGAAGGGCTTCGATCTGATTGCGGAAGCGGCAACGGAGCTGTTCCGGGACGACGTCCATCTCGCCGCTCTCGGGAATGGCGAGGAGCGGTGGGAGAAGCTTTTCCGCGACCTGCAGGCGAGGTTCCCGGACAGGGTTTCGGTGAAATTCGGCTACGACAACCCGCTGGCGCACCGGATCGAGGCGGGCGCGGACATCTTTCTCATGCCAAGCCGCTACGAGCCGTGCGGCCTGAACCAGATCTACAGCCTGCGGTACGGCACGGTTCCGGTGGTGCGGGCGACCGGCGGCCTGGACGACACGATTACGGACTCGCCCGACGGAAGCGCCACGGGGTTCAAGTTTCATGATTACAATGGGAAAGCGCTTCTCGACGCGATCCGGCGGGCATGTCTCCAGTGTAATGACCGTGACGCATGGACCGCCACGATGTTGCGCGGAATGCGGAAGGATTTTTCGTGGACGGCTTCGGCGGGCGATTACTCCGTTTTATACCGCAAGCTTGCATCCGGCGGGGCGCCGGACGACTCTAATATTCATAGCGAGGATTAACAGGAATTCAATGGCTGGAACAAATACACTCAACTTTACCGATGCTGCCTGGGACGCGGACGTCCTGAAGTCGGCCGAACCCGTGCTGGTGGATTTCTGGGCCACCTGGTGCGGCCCGTGCCGCCAGATGACGCCGATTATCGATCAGCTTGCCGACGAGTATCAGGGCAAAGCAAAGATCGGTAAATTGAATGTGGACGACAACGGGCAGACCGCGATGCGGTATCAGGTGCGCGGCATTCCGACGCTCCTGCTGTTCAAAGGCGGCCAGCTGGTGGCGACCAAAGTGGGCGCAACCGGCAAGAGCGACGTCCAGAAGATGCTCGACGAGCACGTAGCGCGCAGCGAGCGCATAGCGTAAACAGCCGCCGGATCGAAGCCTCCCGCGGGATTAGACGCCACGCGGGACTTCGACCCAGCGGCGCTCGCGCGCGCTCTGAAGCACGGCGTCGAGGATCAGGAGCTGCCGCAGCCCGTCGTCGAACTCCGGGTATTCCACGGGCGCGTTTCTGTCCGCTACCGTGCGGTAGAAGCGGCGGAATACCTGCTTGAACGTATCGTCGTAACCTTCGCTGTGGCCTCCGGGAAGGTCGGCGTAAGCGGACGCCGTTCCGGCGAGGAGCGAAGGGTCTTTGATTACCTGCTGGTTGGGTTCGTTTCGCCGGCCGATCCAGAGTTCGTCCGGCCGCTCGCCGTTCCAGGCTACTGAAGCCCTCGTCCCATGGATCTCCACGAAGAGGCGGTTCTTGCGCCCGGCGGAAACCTGGCTGACGGTCATGGCTCCGCGCGCGGTATCTCCCAAGCGGAAGATCATGGAGCCAAAATCCTCGGTGGTAACGGCGACTTCACTGTACTCCTTCGGCTGCGCGGTCTTGCCCGAGAAGGTCTCAACCGAGCCCTGGGGCTTTTTGCGCGTCTTGTGGAAGGTTTGCAGGTCGGCGCAGAGGGAGTTGAAGCGCAGGCCCGTGACGTGTTCCACCATGTCGCACCAGTGGGTTCCGATATCGGCGAACGCGCGCGAGGGGCCGGATTCGATGCGCCAGTTCCAGTCCGTATCGTAGAGCAGCCAGTCCTGCGAGTAGGTTCCCTGCACGGCCAGGATCTCTCCGAGTTCGCCGGCTTCGCGCAGCGCCCGCATATTCTGCACCTGCGGGTAGAAACGGAGGTTATGGAACGTGCAGTTGGCGAGATTTTTCGCGCGCGCGAGCCGCACCATCTCCTTCGCCTCGGCGGCGGATGCGGCCAGAGGCTTCTCGCACAGCACGTGCTTGCCTGCTTCCATGGCGGCGGACGCCATCGGGAAATGAAGCGCGTTCGGAGTGCAGATATGGACCGCGTCGATCGTGGGATCGGCGAGAAAGTCCCTGTAGTCGCCGGTGGCGCGCCCGATCGAGAGTTCGTCCGCGAACCGGCGCGCCTGCCCGGCCGTCCGCGCCGCAACGCCGGCCACTTCGACGTTGCCCAGGCGGCGGAGGCCTTCCGTGTGCGCCCGGCCCATAAAGCCGGTTCCGATAATTGCCGCTTTCAGTTTTTTCATGAACCCATTTTCTCCGCGAACGCGTTCTATTCTATGCGGAGCCGGTGGCGCGAAAGGTACAATCGGTTTAAGACTGCTCTATGGTCGTCAGAATCCGTTTCGGCAGGGGGCCGGTGGTCTCCCGCCGAAAGGGAAAAAACAGCCGGATCGCGATGCTGGTGTCAAGCCTTTTGACGCTCGTGTCGATCAGTTGCGCCAGTCTCGGCCTCTGGCGGATCGGCCAGGATGTCGGCTGGGCCGGGAACTTTGCCTTCCAGCGGGGCATCCTGTCTCACTGGCAAGTGTGGATCGGCGCGGCGGCCGGCGTGCAATGGACCGGCTGGAAACTGAGCCGGCACGCGCGGACGGCGGAAGCGGATGAACGAACCGGGACCGGCGAGCGGGCCGTAGCGAATGTGTAGCCTTCTGCTATCCTACACGTAGATTCGGGCGGTCCCCCATGCGTTACGATACCAGGTACCGGAGTCGCGGTTTTCTCTTTAATTGGTCGTTCCCGAGCGGCGTGAAGTGGCTGATTATCACGAACGTCGCGGTGTATCTCGTCTATTTTTTCGGCTCCATGATCCGCGGCGAGCCGATTTTCGACAGCCTGTTGCTCATGCCGTCCGCAGTGGTGCGCGGCGCCGTGTGGCAACTCGTCACCTACCTTTTTCTGCACAGCCTCAGCAGCTTCTGGCACATTATCTTCAACATGCTGACGCTCTGGATGTTCGGAGCGCCCATTGAACAGACCTGGGGGACGCGGCGCTTCCTGCAGTACTACTTCCTGTGCGGCATCGGCGCGGGTATCTGCGTCGTTTTGGCCAATCTGGCGTTCGGCGATCCGCATCAGCGGGTGCTGGGCGCGTCGGGAGCGATCTACGGAGTGCTGCTGGCGTATGGAATGTTGTTCCCGAACCAGACCGTGCTGTTCATGTTTATTTTTCCGATCCAGGCGAAATTCATGGTGATGATCATGGGCGCCATCGCGTTCCTCGCTTCGTTCCAGAGCGGGAGCGCCGTCAGTAATCTGGCGCATCTGGGCGGCATGTTGTTCGGCTTGATGTACATGAAGACGCAATTCGGACCGCGGCTTGCCGGCGGCCTGGACTTCGATTTCCAGCGCAAGTGGAAGGAATACAAATTGCAGCGGGCGCGGAAGAAGTTCAAGGTTTATCTGAAGAAGCACGGGTCCGGGGACGGGCCCTGGGTTAATTGAAGTGTTAATTGAAGTGTTAATTGAAGTGTCAATTGATTTCAAAGGTTAACTAATCGAAGGGGAAGTCGTATGAAAACCTGGTTCGTTGGCGCGGCAACCGTGCTCACGCTCATTGTTGGCGCGTGGGCACAGGACGGCCCGAGTTCACAGGGGAGCGAAACGGTGGCCAAACCGCGCAAGGCGCCGGCCGCCGACACTACCGGCACTGCCGGCCCAAACAGCGACGGCGACCTGCCGAAGATTCCCTCGCGGCTCAGCCCCAGTGCGACGAAGGGCAACGAGGCCGCCGGGCAGGACGCCACCTTCACGACGGAGACGAATATCGTCACCGTGGACGTGCAGGTGCTGGACAACAACGGCAATCCGATTCCGAATATCCCGCGGGAAGATTTCCGCATTCTCGAAGACAACGTGCCGCAGACGCTGTCGGAATTTTCCGTGGGCGAGGCGCCGATGACGGTCGCGATGCTGATCGAGTTCAGCGGCCGGTTTCAGGCCTTCTACACGAGCGGCTGGGCGGAGACGCTGACGGCATCGTACGGGTTCATCCAGACCTTGAAACCGGAAGATTACGTCGCCGTGATCGCCTACGACCTGCGCTCGACGATTTTGAGCGATTTCACCAACGACCGGCAGAAGACCATGGACGCCATGTCGCTCCTGCGCATTCCGGGCTTCTCGGAAAGCAACATGTTCGACGCTCTTTCGGATACGGCGGACCGCATGTCGAAGATTGAAGGGCGCAGGGCGATCCTCCTGATCTCTTCCGGCATCGACACCTTCAGCAAACTCACTTACGACAAGGCGCGGAAGAGCCTGCAGGAGCTGGGCGTGCCCGTCTATTCGATCGAAATGCTGCAGATTGAGAGGATACTGGCGGAAAGTTACGGCATGCTGGGCGCATCGCAGGATCTCGATTTCCTGCAGGGCGACAACGAACTGAGGACGTTCGCCAAAGAGACCGGCGGGCAGGCTTTCTTTCCGCGGTTCACGGGCGATCTGCCCAATGTATTCCGGTCCATTTCCATGTCGCTGCGGCATCAGTACTCGTTGGGTTATTCGCCCAACAACCAGGCGAAAGACGGCAAATTCCGCAGGATCACGGTGCAGCTGGTGAAGCCCGGCACAAAAGAGCCCCTGCGCATGGTGAACGAAAAAGGGAAGCCTTTCAAGTACACGATCCTGGCGAAAGCAGGCTACACGGCGCCTCGGGCGGTTGAATAAAAGGCTGCGGCGGCGCGACCGTGCGCCTTGCGGGCGAAGTCAAGAACTCCATTCGCCGTTCTTTCATGCGGATGCAAATCCATTGACAGTCGCGTGACGGCTCTGTTACTGTTCGGGTCGATTCCCGAAATGAAAAAAGAAGCGCCGCCCGCCGCACGAATCCTGCTTGTTGACGATAATGTCCATGGCCTGACCGCCCGCAAGATGATTCTGATGGATCATGGCTATGAAGTCGAGACAGCGCCGAGCGGCGAGGAAGCCTGGGAAATTTTTCAGAAAAACCGATTCGACGTCGTGGTGACGGACCTGCGCATGGGCGGGATCGACGGCGTGGAATTGATCCGCCGCATTCGCGCGCTGGATGCGCCTGCGCGCATCATCCTGCTGTCGGGCTTCATCGGTTGCCTGGGCATGACGGAGAAATCCACGGGGGCGGACGAACTGATTTGCAAAAGCAACAAGGAAGTTCCAGAGTTATTGCGCGCCATCGGGAAGCTGGCGGCCCGGCCACGGCGGCGAAAGCCTTCGTCGGAGGGCGGATCATCCCCCGGCTCGCGGACGATGCGCGCCGGGTAACCGGCGGCATCCTGCTTGCCGCCCTTGTAACGGCGCTCGCCGCCTTCCCCGCCCCGCCGGCCGCCGCCGGACGCGCGGTCAAGAGATCCCCCGCCACCGGCGTTTCCGCCGCAACCCAGCCCGCAACCTCTTCCGAACAGGCGATCGCGGCGCGCTGGATGAGGACGATGACCCTGCGGGAGAAGATCGCGCAGCTCGTCGTAATCGGCTTCAGCGGGCATCCGATGAACACGCGCACGCGCGAGTACCGGAAGTTCGTTCACCTGGTGGCGCAGGAGCATGTGGGCGGCCTGATTCTGGTGAACGTTTCGAACGGACGAACCGTCGCGAGGGCCGATCCGCTGGAGGCCGCCAGTTTCATCAATCGCATGCAGCGTCTGGCGAAGATTCCGCTGCTGGTATCGGGCGATTTCGAACGCGGCGCGTCCATGCGCGTGGATGCGACCACCGTCTTCCCGCACGCCATGGCCTTCGCCGCATCCCGCGATCCCGAAGAGGCGCGCATCGAAGGCGAGATCACGGCGCGGGAGGCGCGGGCGCTGGGCGTGCAATGGCTCTTCTTTCCCGACGCCGACGTCAATAACAACCCGGATAATCCGATCATCAACATTCGCTCTTATGGCGAGAGCCCGGCCGACGTCTCGGCCTTCGTCTCCGCGTTCATCGCGGGCGCGCACTCCGTTCCCGGCGCGCGCGTACTGACCACCGCGAAACACTTCCCCGGGCACGGCGATACAGCCACGGACACGCATCTGAACCTCGCGACGATCGAGGGCGACAAACCGCGGCTGGAGCAGGTGGAATGGGCGCCTTTCCGGGCCGCCATCGCGAGCGGCACGGATTCGATCATGACCGCCCACATCGCGGCGCCCGCGCTCGACGATGCCGGTTTGCCCGCGACGCTTTCGCCGAAGATCCTGACGGGTATCCTGCGAGAAGAACTGGGCTTCAAGGGCATTATCGTGACCGACGCGCTTGAAATGGGAGGGATCGCCAAAGGATATTCGACAGGCGAAGCGGCGGTGCTGGCGCTTCAGGCCGGCGCCGACGTGCTGCTGATGCCACCGGACGCCGAAGCCGCCATCAACGCCGTAGCGGCGGCGGTCGCAAGTGGGCACATCTCGCGGAAACGGATCGACGAGAGCGTGATGCGGATTCTGCGGGCGAAGGCGCACGTTGGCCTTGGGTCGAAGAAACTGGTGGATCTGGAAGAGATTCACTCCGTGGTGAACTCGGCGGAGAGCAATGCGGCGGCGCAGCAGATCGCCGATCGCTCGGTCACGCTCGTCAGGAACGCGGGCGATTTCGTCCCGCTCAAAGCCCCCGCAACGACGGCTTTCTTCATTCTGGCGGAAGGGCGCACTTCGGTGGAGGGGGATGCGTTCGCGGCGGAGGTGCGAAAGCATTCGTCGGCTGCCACTGTGATCGTCGTGGACCCCACCATGACGGACGCCGATCTGCAGGCGGCGGTGCAGAAGGCATCGCAGGCCAGCCAGTACGTGGTGGCGGCGTTCGCGTCGGTGGCGGCGTATCGCGGGAGCGTGGCTCTGGGCGGCGGTTTCCCCGCTCTGCTGCAGAACCTGATCGCGACGAAGAAGCCGGTGGCATTGATCGCGCTGGGCAATCCCTATCTGCTGCGGAACTTTCCGGACGTCGCCGCTTACATGACCACCTACAGCACGGTGGCGCCATCGGAGATTGCGGCGGCGAAGGCGCTGTTCGGCGAGATTGCGATCGGTGGCAAGCTGCCGGTCACGCTCCCGGGATTCGCCCAATATGGCGAAGGAATCGCCGTGGCGGCGGCGCGGCCGGGCGGCGCCACGCCCTGACGCATGCGCGCCGGGTTACTGCTTCGCCACCTTTTTCACGGTAATGGTGTCGCCGTCCACATCGCCGGTCACTTTGACGGATTCCCCCGCATTTTTCGCGACGGCCGCGAGGCTCTGGTTGGAGATGTTGTAAACCTTACCGTCCGAGACCAGAACGTATTTGCCTCCGCCTTTCACGCAGGCAAGCGTGCAATCGCGATCGGTCATTTTCGCTTCTTTGTGCATTCCCATCATCTGCGCGTGGCTGGCGCCGCACATGTTGTCGCTGATGGCTCCCCAGGTTACGTTTAATCAAGGCGTCCGGCCGCCCGCGTGTGCAATTCGATACAGCCGGCGGGAACCCCATTTGCCAATGAACACGGCGGGCCTTTGCGCGCAATGCATTCACCGGAAGGAGATCCGCAGCGATCGCGGCAGCGTCTTCACCATGTGCCTGCGGTCGTTCCGGCAGCCGGAGTATCCGAAGTATCCGCGCCTGCCCGTACTGCGCTGCGCGGGCTTTGAACAAGCGCCTGTGAGACACTGCAAATAATCGTCTGCATTTGAGTATTTCCCGCACCCGACCCATGGCGGAATCAAGCACACTGGAACCGCCGCATCAGGCGGCGCCCGCTCCCAAAGCTCAGGCGTACGCTCCGTGGACGCCGAAGTACAACCCCTGGATCGTCGCGCTGACGGTCACGCTCGCGACATTCATGGAAGTGCTCGACACGTCCATCGCCAACGTCGCGCTCCCGCATATCGCGGGCGGGCTGTCGGCCAGCCAGGATGAATCGACATGGGTGCTGACCAGTTACCTGGTTTCGAACGCCGTGATCCTGCCCATTGCGGCCTGGCTCTCCGTACTGGTTGGGCGCAAGCGGTTCTATATGACCTGCGTGACCCTGTTCACCATCAGTTCGTTCCTGTGCGGTCTGGCGCCGTCGCTCGGGATTCTGATCCTGTTCCGCGTCATTCAGGGGCTGGGCGGAGGCGGGCTGGCAACCAGCGAACAGGCCATTCTGGCCGATACGTTCTCGATCGAAAAGCGCGGCATGGCGTTTGCGGTCTACGGCATGGCGGTGGTGCTCGCGCCCGCCATCGGACCCACGCTCGGCGGATGGATCACCGACAACTTCAGCTGGCGCTGGATTTTCTATATCAACGTGCCCGTGGGGTTCCTGTCGCTCTATCTCACGAACAAGATCGTCGAAGACCCTCCTTACATGGAGAGCGAGCGGCGGAAGACGCTGCAGAACCCGATCGACTACATGGGGCTGGGCCTGATCGCGGTGGGCATCGGCTGCCTGCAGTACGTGCTCGACAAAGGCCAGGAGGAAGACTGGTTCGCCTCCAACAGAATCTCGATCATTCTTGCCGTCTCGCTGATTACGCTGACCTGGTTTGTGGTCAACGAGTGGAAACACTCGAACCCCATCGTGGATCTGCAGCTGATGCGGATGAAGAACTTCCGGACCGCGGCGTTCATGATGTTCATTCTGGGGATGGTGATGTTCGGGACAACCGTATTGATCCCGCAGTTCCTCCAGGTGCTGATGGGTTACACCGCGGAGAATGCGGGCAAGGCGCTTTCGCTGGGCGCGGTGGTGCTGGTCTTCATGATGCCGGTCATCGGGCAACTGGTCTCGCGCGTGGATCCCCGAATGTTGATTGCCGCGGGCTTCACGGCCACCTCCATCGCGCTGTATCACATGACGAACATCAATCTCGGGATCGATTTCCGCACGGCCGCGATGTATCGCGTCTACCAGATGCTCGGCGTGGCGTTTATTTTCATTCCGATCAGCACGCTGGCGTATGTGGGGGTCCCGCGGCACAAGAACAACCAGGTCGCGGGGATGAATAATCTGATGCGCAACCTGGGCGGCAGCATCGGGATTTCGATGCTAAGCACCTTCCTGCTGCGGCTGACGCAGAAGCACCAGGTCTATCTGGTGGCGCATGCGACCGCGGGCGACCCGCTGTTTACGGAACGCATCGCGGGCCTTACGCGCACGCTGACGAACCAGGGCATTCCGCCCAATCAGGCGAGCGCGCAGGCTTACTGGCTGATGAGCAGAACCATCTCCGCCCAGGCGACGACTCTCGCTTACGTGGATATTATTTCCATCATGGCGGTAGCCGTTCTCTGCCTCGCGCCGCTCGCGTTTCTGATGCAACGGCCACCGAAGCGCGGCGCGCCCGTGGCGGCGCACTGATTCAGACTTCCGGCTCCGCCACACAGGTGTTGCGGAGTTCGCCCAGTCCTTCCACGCGGACCGTCACTTCCGCGCCCGGCGTGAGCCACTTCGGCGGCTTGTGCGAAAATCCGACGCCCGCGGGCGTGCCTGTCATGACCACGTCCCCCGGTTCGAGCGTCATCACGCTTGAAAGGAATTCGACGGTCTCAGGGATCTTGAAAATCAATTCGCGCGTGTTGGAGTTCTGCATCTTTTCGCCGTTCAGGGTCAGCAAGATGTTCAGATTGTGCGGGTCTTCAATCTCATCGGCGCTGACGAGATACGGCCCCATGGGAGCGAAGGTGTCGAAGTTCTTGCCCATCGTCCACTGGGACACCGCGATCTGGAAATCGCGGGCGCTCACGTCGTTCGAGTTCATGTAGCCGAACACATGGTCGCGCCAGTCGGCTGCCCGGATGTGCCGGCCGCCTTTGCCGATGACGAACGCAAACTCGGCTTCGTAATCCGGCTTCCGCGAATTCTTCGGCAGCACGATGTTGTCTCCGTGCCCGATCACCGTGTTGTTATATTTCGCGAAGATGACGGGAACCTTCGGGATTTCGAGTTTCGCTTCCTGCGCGTGATCGCGGTAGTTCAGGCCCATGCAGAGGATTTTGGGCGGCTTCGGAATCGGCGCGCAAAGCTTCACGGAGGCGAGCGGAAACGTGGCACCGGCCGGCGCCTGCAATACGAAGGCCTGCACCTTTTTGATTGCCTCGGCTCCGCCCTGCAGGACTGACAGGAGATCCGGAAATCCCGCGTGTTTCAGACTGACGACCGCGTCGCTCAAGCCGGCAGGCAACGCAACGCCCGCGTGGCGATGGCCATTGTGTTCAAAAGTGACGAAGCGCATGAACCAGACAGTATAAGACACTGGTACAGGTGCCCGCCTCCCCTCTCATTGAGCCTCTGATCGAACTGCGCCGCGTGACCGTCATGCGTGGCGCCAACGTCGCCTTGCGCGATGTCAGCCTCACCATCGGGGCGGGCGAACATGTCGCCATCCTCGGGCCGAACGGCTGCGGCAAATCGACCCTGATCAAGACGATTACGCGGGAGTGCTATCCGCTGGCGCGCGCGGGCTCGTCGGTCCGTATCCTCGGCCAGTCGCTCTGGAATGTCGTCGATCTGCGCAACATGCTCGGCATTGTTTCGAACGACCTGATGACGCAGTGCACGCGCGAAATCACGGGCTTCGACGTGGTGCTTTCCGGATTCTTCTCAAGCATCGGGATCTGGCCGAACCATCACGTCACCGGCGACATGCGGAGCAAGGCGCACGAAGTGCTCGCGCTGCTCGAAGCTCCGGGTCTGGCGGAGAAACCGGTGGACGAAATGTCGTCCGGCGAAGCGCGCCGCGTGCTGATCGGCCGCGCTCTGGTGCATGGCCCGCGGGCGCTGCTGCTCGACGAACCTTCAACGAGCCTCGATCTCTTCGCCCAGCACGAACTGCGCGAGACCGTGCGGAAGCTGGCGCGGTCGGGCATCGGCATTCTGCTCGTGACCCATCATCTTTCCGATATCGTTCCCGAGATCGACCGGGTCATTCTGATGCGCGGCGGCCAGATCGCCGCCGACGGCCCGAAAGACGAAACGCTCACCGCGGGCGCGCTCCGGGATCTCTTCGGAGTGGATGTGGAACTGGCGCGCCGCGGCGGGTATTACCATCTCTGGTAGCTTCCGTATGCAAGTCCCGGATTATGCAAGTAAAGGATGAAGTCACGCGAAAGCTGCACCCGCCGAAGCAGGCGGAACCGCGCTGGCCGGCCCTGATTGCCGCGCTCGCCGTCGGCGTGCTGTTCTATGTCATGCCGGAGTCTCTTACGGTCGGTCCCGCGTGGCTGCTGCTCGTGGTTGTGGCGATTCTGATGATTCCCGCGTCGCTGTTCCACCGGCTCGGCCGCAGGCGGCTCAACGAAATCTTCGCTTACGCGAATCTCGTGGTGATCACGCTTGCCGTGCTTTCGTCGCTGGTGCTTCTGATCGTGAGACTGCCGGCGCACCAGGAACCGCCCGTGCTGCTGCTGCGCGCGGCGGCGGCGCTGTGGGTCAGCAATATCCTGGTCTTCGCGTCGTGGTACTGGCGTCTGGATGGCGGCGGGCCGAACGAGCGCGATAAGCTCCCCGTGCACAGGGACGGCGCCTTCCTGTTTCCGCAGATGATGATGGACCGGGAACTCCGGCAGCAGATGGGCGAGGATCGCTGGAATCCCGGCTTTGTCGATTACCTGTTTCTGGCTTTCAATACGAGCACCGCGTTTTCGCCGACCGACGTGCCCGTGCTTTCGCGATGGGCGAAAGTCATGATGATCGTGCAGTCGATGATTTCGCTCGCAACCGTGGCGTTACTGGCCGCGCGCGCGGTGAATATCCTGTGACCGGCACAGGGGCCGCGGTCACCCGCCGACCCTCCGCCACACCGCCGTACGTGCGGGTCCGTATACGGCGGTTCGAGAAGTTACGCTAACAATCCCGCAACCGCCTTCTTCGCCCGAATTCTGGACGATCTGACGGACCGGCTCCTCGCAGGGCCGGCGAACGATTTCCACGCCTATATGCTCGTCGGCAGTTCACGCCAGGAGAAAACTTGTATCCTAAGGCCATGTCCACGCTCTCAGCTTCTCTGCTGGACGGCTTGTCGGCGGCCCGCGACGAGAGAGGAATACTGCGCTGCGCCGCCGAGCTGCTTCGGAATTGGTCGGGGGCAACGTGTGCCGCTGCCTTCTCCCTGACGAAAAGCAGCCGGGCGTCACAATCATCCTGGGCGGGTGACCGGCCATCCGCGTTGTCAGAATCCCTGGTGAATCAGTTTCTTGAACGAGTGCGCAGCCGGGACTCCGAAATCGCAGGGGAACTGCCTTCCGGTACCGGTATCGTTCAGCTTGTCCCGGGCCACTACGAAGGCCGGTGCATTTGCGCTCTGCTGGCGTATTGGACCTCCGGGATCCGTCAGCAAAAGCCAGACCTGCCGCTCATTCTTTTGGGAACTCTTGTGGCGGAGAGGCTTGGACAGGCAAAGTTCCGGAACGACTATACCAGCATCGATGCCGCCCGCCAGCAGGAGCTGCAACTGGACACAGAACTGGAAAGGGTGCTCGATCAGGTTGTGGAGGAACTGTCGTTTGAGTATGGCGCCATCTGGCTGGCGGACCGGAACCGCAACGAGATTCGCGTGATCCGCTTCCGGAATCTTTGGGGCCGCGGGCGCTCGAAGGATCGCTACTCTCTTGACGACGACGCCACGGCGGTCGAGGTCTATCGAAGCGGCCAGTACAACCCCGCAAGCCAGCCGGAGGCCGGCTGCACGTGGGTTCCGCTCTATTGGCACGCGGAGGTAATCGGCGTCCTGGAAGCAGGCGGCGTCCAGGGCGACGATGGCGCCCGCACGACCAGCGAAAGGATCGGGGCACTGGCACAACTGGCGCAAAACGGGACGCGCATCGGCGAATATCGCCCGGAGAAGCCGGCGATGGATGTAATGGCGGAGTTTGTACGCAACGACACTGGCGCCGATTCAGTCACGATTTCCGCCTGGCGTGGAGAGGACTGCCTCATCGACGGATGGGACGGCGACGGCCCGTTTGACGCCGCCGGAGCGTTACGGCTGGAAAGCGATTGCCTTGCCCGTCTGCGAACGCGGGTACCCGCACCGGAAACGTGGTTTTGGGACTCCCCGAACCTCGGGGGTCCGGCATGCGCGACCTTGCCCTTCGTCCTAGACGATGGAACCACAATCCTCGTAACGGCCCGCTGGGAAAGCCGCCCCGCGGAGATCGCGGTTCATCACGAAGAGTTGCTGGTTGCCCGCGTTCGAATGCTCGTTCTCGGCGAGATTCTCCGGTCGACGATTCGCCAGACAGCCGAACATGCGTACCATCTGGTTGCGCTCCAGTCCGTCGCGTTTACTTCGGTAGATCAGCCCAGTGCTGGCGCAATCCTGACGAGCATAGCCGAGCGCGCGGCGGCGCTGCTCGGCGCCGATCTGGTCTGCATATACGAGTACTTCAGAGAGGAGAAATTTGGACGATTGACCGCGGAACACGGACAGTTTGGAGCCCCCGAAAAACTGGACCGGGATCGTTTCCCTATGGATGTTGTTCAACGTCACCTCGCAAACGTGCAGTCCCGGTTCGTCGAGAGACTGGATGGTCTTGCCGATCTGCTCCTGACACGCAGACCGGAGGATACTGAAAGATTCGTTGTGCGGGAGGGCGTGCAGTCCTGCGCCATGTTGAAGCTGACAGGCCCCGGTGCCCGTGACATGGTGGGCGTCATGTTTCTCAATTACCGGAAGGCCCGCGCATTCCCGGCCGGATTCCAGAAAGAGGCGGAAGCGCTGGCCCTCGCCGCCGGAACCACGATCAGCCTGCGGCGTTTTCGCGAAAGCAATATCGGCCGCCTGGAGAGAATCCGGAAGGAAACGGAGGCGCTGGACCGGCTGGATTCGTTTATCGTCCAACATATAGGACGGCAAGGCGACGAAAGCATCAGATCCCTTTGCGAACGGGCGCTGGGCGAACTTGTAGCTTTTCTCAAAGCGACAGCCGGAAACATCGTGCGCCACGACCAGGATGCCAATGCCCTCGACTTTCTCGTTTGCTTCGGCTTTCCCACTCCTCCGTCGAGCCAGCCGACGAACACGGGCGTCGCCGGCCGCGCCATAAAGACGGAAATTTACTGCCTGGTCTCCGACACCCGGGAGGACGAGGATTACATCGGCCCCGCGGGTTTCCAGGGGGAACTGCGGTCGGAACTCATCGTGCCGATCGTGCAGCCGAATGGGGTCTGGGGACTGATTAACCTGGAACACTCCTCTCGCGGTCATTTCCGCGTGGAGGATTTGCGCCTGGTCGAATTGTTCGCTCGCCGCCTTGCTTTTGCCGTCCGTCTTTATGAAGAACTCTCGAATCAGATTACACAACGGATTACTTTTGGCGTGATCGCAACCCGCATACAGGATCCACAACAGAGCCTCTTCCGGAAACTGCGTCTCCTGCTAACAGGTGTAACGGCCAACGAGGGCCTGGGCTTCAGCCGCGCGATGCTGCTCCTGCTGGACGAAGACGGGCGGTATCTTCGCGGCAAATTGGCGATCGGATCGCTGGAGGAAACCGAGGCGCGGAAGGTCTGGGGCAGACTTCGAAATCGGGAGCGCGCCCCCGCTTTCCAGCGTTTGACCGACCTGCTCAAACAGACGGATGCGGACAGCGTGGAGATAGAATCCGGCAAACAGTCCGATTCGGCGTTGAGTCGGAAGATCGGAAGTCTCTCTTCGCCCGCCGGAGAACTTCAGGGCGTATTGAAAGAGTGCATTTCCAGCACCGAAGCGCGCACATATTCTACCGGCGATGCCGCGGCCGACTGGCTGGGACACCGTCTGGAGGAACCGCAAAGCGCGACGAATTTATGGAGGTTTTGGGCCGTGCCAATTATGACCGGAGACAAACCGATCGGAGCCCTGGTTGTCGATAACCGGTTCCTTGGGCACAGGGAGCGCGAGGATCCTCCGACCGAAACGCTGCGCACACTGGAAGCGTATGCCGATCTTGCGGCGCTGGTGGTCGATAACACCAGGCTGCGCGAACGCCTCAGAGCCGAGACGTACGAAAAGCTCGACCACGAGATAAAGGGACCCATCCTGCTGGCCCAGCGCTTCCTCCAGCAGTCGCTGGAAGGATCGGGCAGCAGCCCGCTAGAACGGGCAGTCGCTCAGCTGCAAAGGGCCTACTGGGCCGCTTCAAACGTAAAGCTGTTCTCCGATCTGTCGCTTGGCAGGGCACAGTCGGGCGATCCGCGGCAGGCAGGGGCTTTGGACCTGCGGAAAAGAATCCACGCGGTGGTGACGACGTGGAAACTACTCCTCGGTCCCGAGCGGGGGATCTCATTTGAGGAAACAATCGACTATCATGGAGACCTGACACTCCTGGCGGACGGGAACCTGCTGGAGCAATCGCTGCATGCGCTGCTGCAGAATGCGGAGCAGCATTCCAAAGGAACCATTGAGACGACGCTTTCCATCGATGACAGAAGTCTCCGCTTTTCGGTCCGGAACTCCTCATCGATATCGACCGGAGAGTTCGAGAGGATCAAGTCCTGGCGGGCGCGCGGAGCCGAGAGTAAAGGTACGGGATTGGGCCTCAAGATTGCGATGGAGGCCATGAACCTGCTGGGTGGAAAGCTGTCGACGTCATACGTGCCAGGCATATTTGAGGTAGTCGCCGAACTGCCCACGAAGACGAGGTGACGACGATGAACGGCAAGACCATTGCGGTCCTTGAGGACGATTACTACCAGGCCGAGGGATTACGCCTGGTTCTGGAAAAGAAGTTCCCTCAGTGCGATATCCAGCTTTGCCGGACTGAAGAGGAATTCGACCGATGCCTGGGCGCGGTATCGCCCGATGTTGCGATCGTGGACTGGATCGTCTTCAAACCGGGCGATTCGTCGGAGGATAGCTATACTGCGGGGATGCGCGCAATTCGCGGGCTCCTGGAGCGCCCGGGTGGCCGTTACATACCGGTAATCATTCGCACGCTACTGGCTGCCTATATCGTCGCGCCGTACGTGAAACAATTGGGAGCCGTGGATGTTCCCGTCGTGGGGAAGTCGGTCAACGACGACGAGCGCCTTGTGAAGATCTTACACGGATGGCTGAGTTGCCCCAAGATTGTCTAATGCGTAAGCGGCATAGTTTCTGACGGTCTCCCGGGGAATTTCGCAACCCTGCTCCTCGGCGCTGCCCTCGAGTTGGGCCAGCCCCTCCTTGAGGGACTCGGCGGAATCGGGATAAGCAACTGCGGTCGCCATATTGTATTTCGCAAATACCGCACGACGAGCTTCTTCCACGTCCTTTCCGGATACCCCAAATCTGTCTATCGAGTTGTGTATCTCTTGCAATGCGTTTAGTAGCGCGGTGTCGATTGCGCCATCCTCCGGATGAGGGTTTGGTTTTCGCAACTTCTCGAAAAGATCGCCAACCTTCCTCAGAAACCGATCCCCCTCGTTGTTCACCTCAAGCTCACGCACCGTTGTATCGGGGCAGGCCGACCGGGAACTGCCGACGCGAAAGCGGGGAGGCAGACACTCGGCCAGGTATTTTGAAGTCAAGACGGTAACGACATTCGGCGATTTCCGCCTGAAGGCGAGCAGGTGCTCGCGCAATGCTGCCCAAGCCGGCCAGTTTGACTTTCGAATCCCCTGCAACAGGTCCCATTGCGATTCATCGTTGTCGAAGACCCACGCCTGCTTCATTCTGAGCCGCAACTGATCGAACCGGTCTCTCTGCGTGGCGTAATCGCCCCGATATTGTTCCTCAATGCGCCGCGCCGCGAGCCCCAGGGCACGAGTCATCTCGGTCATCCAGGGCTTATCCCAGGTGTCCGGCGACTCGGTCATGCAGATCGCGCCTGCCGCCGCTTCCTCCGCGTCGGCGGCAAACGCCGAAATACCATTGCCGTTCAGAACCCGGAACCACTCATCGTGCAATTCCGCTCCCCTTTGGCACACCACGATCGCTGTCTGAAGCGCCCTGCGCAGGTCGATATAGTTCCACTCACCTTGAACATGGCCTTCACGAGCCATCGTCTGGAGAATATCCGCCAGTTCGGTTGCGCGCAGTTCGCTACATAAGCGGAAAGTATTGGATAAAAGAGTCTTGGCCTCGGAACTCCCAAGGGCCAACGCCTTGTCGGGCCGGGCCCTTAAAAACTGCCCGAGATACTTGATCAGGCGCGTGCGCGCCGCAGCGAAGTCGTAGAACTGCTTATGTTCATTGAGTATCCACTCGTAGGCGTTCTCGTAAGCTGTTGTAACCGGGGCCTCGAAACCCTGGAGCCAGCCGAGCAATCGGGGCGCCCCGCCATGCAGTTCGGGATTCTCGATCCACGCATCAACGTCTTCATTAAACATAGGCTACAGTTGTCCTCAAGGTAACATGCGAGCTGGGTTGGCGCCGGACTGACGGATCGGCTACAGGACGGGGCATTACAGTTCCGACTCCGGGAGCCAGGCGCCATCGCAGAACGGACTCAGCCGCGCACGATGCGCCTTGCGAACTTCGAACAGCCAGGGCGTGAAGTCACCGGACTTGTCCGGCACCGTTGTGCCCTTCACCTGGCCGCATCGAACCGCGGCATTGCCGTCCGCGTCCTTCACTTTGCAGTAATCGAGCTTCAGGGGAATCGGTCGATGCACATATTCACGAACCGGGGTATCGAGCGATGGGGCGCCAAGATCCGCGGCGTATCCACACTCGGTTGCATCGGGTGACGGCACATGGAAGTGAGATCCCGATTCGAGAATCGTTGGCCGGATCAGATCCGGGACGTCGCTGACCGGATAGGCCAGCAGGACCAGCCAATTGCCAACTCTCGATTTCATGCCCATCGCCTCGATCCAGCGATCCGGCCCGGCCGTTACAAATCGTTCGAAGTCCAGATGAGCTGCGGTCCAGACGGGGCGCTTCCCACCAGTGCGATTGGCCTGAGTAACGGCGGAAAGAATGGCATCGAGCGCCCTATCGCGCTGAGACTCGCGGCCGCCCAGGACTTTGTTCAGCCATTCCGGGTACTCCCGCGGCTGCTTTTCGGGAAATCCAGAGTCGCTGAAAATCGCTGGACGAGGCCCGCGCATCTTTTCCACGCCTATGTTGATTGCCTCAAATCGCACGGAAAGGTCGAGGACGTGTACCAGCGAGCCCATGGGTTTCACGGCCAGAATGTTGCGCTTGTTGAGAACAACGTCGGTATAATCAGGCTTCGATACATTTTTCTGGGTGCCCACATACTTATTCAGGCAGGCGTCGAAACCGCGTGCGGGATCGGACGAAACGAACGTCAGAAACGCCGCGCCGCGGGGCTCGCTCACCCGCTCATCCCAAAGAAGATTACTCGAAATCGCCCGCAGAGACGTGCATTGCACCTCCACCTGGTGGCTGTTCACGACTTCCGTCGAATATGCACCCTTCAACCTGGGTTTTTGGAAGATCATCCGCGCGATCTCAAGTAGTATACAAGAAAGTTGATACGTTTCTTCCAGATTCTTGACACCAAACTGAAAAAAGCCGCGGCCCCTTTCGGGAACCGCGGCTTTTTTCGCTGGAGTCTAAAAGGACTTAGTAGTCCATGCCTTCGGGTCCACCGTGGCCGCCGCCTTGCGGAGCGGACTTCTTCTCCGGAATTTCGCAGACCATGGCTTCGGTGGTGAGCATCAGACCGGCGATCGACGCCGCGTTCTGCAATGCCGAACGCGTCACCTTTGCCGGATCGATCACGCCCGACGCTACCAGATCCTCATAAACATCGGTCTGGGCGTTGTAGCCGAAGTGCGGGTTGTCGTTCTCGCGGATCTTGCCCATGACGATCGCGCCTTCTTCGCCCGAGTTCTGGACGATCTGACGGATCGGCTCTTCGCAGGCCCGGCGAATGATGTCCACGCCGATCTGCTCGTCGCCCGGGAGCTTCATGGTTTTGAGCGCCTTGGCCGCGCGCAGGAGAGCCACGCCGCCGCCCGGAACGATGCCTTCTTCGACGGCCGCGCGAGTGGCATGCAACGCATCCTCGACACGGGCCTTCTTTTCCTTCATTTCAGTTTCGGTGGCCGCGCCGACCTTGATCACCGCAACGCCGCCGGCAAGCTTCGCGAGCCGCTCCTGCAGCTTCTCGCGGTCGTAATCGGAAGTGGTGTCTTCGATCTGCGTGCGCAGCTGTTTGATGCGGCCTTCGATGGACTTGCCCAGACCGGCGCCGTCGATGATGGTGGTGTTGTCTTTATCCACCGTGACGCGCTTGGCCTTGCCGAGATCCTCGAGCTTCACGCCTTCCAGCTTGATGCCCGTTTCTTCGAAGATGGCGCGGCCGCCCGTGAGGATGGCGATGTCTTCCAGCATGGCCTTGCGGCGATCGCCAAAGCCCGGAGCCTTCACCGCGCATGCGTTCAGAGTGCCGCGCAGCTTGTTGACGACGAGAGTGGCGAGCGCTTCGCCTTCGACTTCTTCCGCGATGATGAGCAGCGGACGGCCCGAACGGGCAATCTGCTCAAGCAGCGGCAGAAGGTCCTTCATGTTCGCGATCTTCTTCTCGTGGATCAGGATGTACGGATCTTCGAGAGTGACTTCCATGCGCTCTGCATCGGTCACGAAGTAGGGCGAGAGATAACCGCGATCGAACTGCATCCCTTCGACGGTGATGAGTTCGGTCTCCATGGTCTTCGACTCTTCGACCGTGATGACGCCGTCTTTGCCGACCTTCTTCATGGCGTCGGCAATCTTGTCGCCGATGGTGTGGTCGCTGTTGGCCGAAATGGTGCCGACCTGCGCGATCATGTCGCCCGAAACCGGCTTCGACATCTTCTTGACTTCTTCGATGGCCACGGCAACGGCCTTGTCGATGCCGCGCTTGAGAGCCATCGGGTTTGCGCCCGCCGCAACCGACTTCACGCCTTCGCGGAAGATGGCCTGCGCGAGGATGGTGGCGGTGGTGGTGCCGTCGCCGGCGATGTCGGAAGTCTTCGAAGCGACTTCACGAACCATCTGCGCGCCCATGTTTTCGAGCGGATCCTTGAGTTCGATTTCCTTCGCGACCGTGACACCGTCTTTGGTGATGTTCGGACCGCCGAACTTTTTCTCGAGGACGACGTTGCGGCCCTTGGGACCGAGGGTGACCTTCACCGCGTCGGCCAACTGATTCACGCCGCGCAGGATGGCCTGGCGGGAATTTTCAGCGTAAACAATCTGTTTTGCCATGGATATTTTTTATCTCCTTGAAAATCGATTAGCTGGCCTTTTTGGCCGCGACGGGTTTTGCATCGAGGATGCCGAGCACCTCGTCTTCACGCATGATCATCAGATCTTCGCCATCCAGCTTGATTTCGCTGCCGGAGTACTTGCCGAACAGGATGCGGTCGCCGGGCTGAACGTCCAGCGGCACGATCTTGCCGTCTTCGAGACGCTTGCCTTTGCCGACGGAGACCACTTCGCCTTCCTGGGGCTTTTCTTTCGCACTGTCGGGGATATAAAGGCCGCCGTGAGTGTTTTGGACTTCGGTATCAAACCTTTTAACCACAATTCGGTGGTATAGGGGACGAATATTCATTTGGTGTTTTTTACCTCGATTGAAGTTTTGGGGATGGGAATCCAGCCCCTGGAGCCGGAGAAGTGCAAGGTGCCTGCTCCAAGGTATATTATTAGCACACTACCGGGTTGAGTGCCAAAAATTGTCCGCAAGTAGCTGATTTAGAAGGAGATTTATTTGTTGACCGCTTCTGGACCGGGCTGCGCGCAGACGAAATTCGCCGCTTCGTCCATGCTGCCTGTGCCTTTATACGTGGCTGCCTGCGGGTACGGGCACAGCGGACGGGTGCGATCGATCACGCCTTTTGTCGCGTGCGAGGCCACGATTTTGTCCGGCGCTTTGCCTTTTTCCACCCAGTTCTCCAGCGCGCCCACTTTGTCGAAGGTATTGGGGCCTTCGCCGCCTCCGCAATGGCCCATGCCCGGCTCCAGAAACAGGCGAATGGAATCCGGAGGTTTCGTGTCCATTACGCTTTTGTAGTACTGGATGGTCGAAAAGGGGGAGATATTCGGATCGGCCCAGCCGTGATAGAGAAGAAGCTTTCCATTGTGCGCGAAGAAGCGGCTGAGATTCGGATCCGTGGCGTTCATGACAACGTTCCCGGGCGCTTCGGAGCGGACGATGTCCTTGTCGAAATCGAACGTCCGCCAGTCCCATGAGGGGTCCTTGAAGACCACGTATTTATATTGATCGAGAATGATGGGCGAAGGCTCCGGACCGCCTCCCAGGACGGCCCAGCCGAGTTCGGAACCGGGCGCGAGCGACGGGAAAAGCGTCTGGCCGGTGCGCGGGTTGACGGCGTCGGCATAGATTTTGCGCGCGGCTTCCACCTGAGGCGCGGTGAGGCAGTCCGGACCGTCGGCGCCCTGGCACTGAATCGTTTTCGGGTCGAACCGGCACTTCGCCGGGTTTTCGATGAGGCCGTCTTTCACGCCATCGTTCGCGTCGCAGGCCGCGATCGCGGCGCGATGGACCGCGGGATACTTCGCGCGCGGAATGACGCTGGCCGGATCTTTGAGTTCGGCAAAGGCCACCCAGAGGGCGAGGGCGGTCCTGTTGGCGGGTGCGCCCGCGACGATGCCGTCGTAATCGTCAGGGAAACGCTGTGCCTCCTTGAGCCCCTGGCGGCCGCCGGTGGAGCAGCCGTTCCAGTAGGAGAGGCGAGGTCCGCTGCCGTAGAACGCCGTGACGATAGCCTTCGACTTCACGGTCATTTCATGCTCTGACCGCCATCCGAAATCGATGAGTTTTTCGGGATGTCACAGCGCGAAGCTGCCGCTGCCGCCGGTGTGTCCGGTGTCGGTGGAACTGGTTGCGTAGCCCGCGCGCAGGGCGTCGGCCAGTTCGGAATAGCTGATGACGCCGGCCCAGCCGCCGTTGCCCACGGCCTGATACTTGTTGTTCCAGCCGGACAGCGGCAGCCAGACTTCGACTTTGATGTCGGAATCACTGGAGGGCTTGAGCGTTGCCTCCACGCGGCAGAATGCGGGGAGGTTCTTCAACGCGGCCTGGGCGCCCGGCGCCATAAAGTCGCCCGCCGCGACGCTTTGCGCGCTCGCGATGGCGGTGTCCGGAAGGCGCAACGCGGCCAGACTCTCGCAGGATGCCGCCGCCATCGCCGGCGCGTTCGCAAAGACGAGCGCAGAGACGAGCGCAAGCAAAGGCTTCATCGTCATCGATTCCTCCGGGGTCAGTATATCCCGAAGTTATTCCGGAGTGGACTCCGTTGCCGGTTCAGCTTCCGGCTCGGGCACGGTTTTCGTGGCCTTGTCGAAGAGGAAACTCAGGGTCTTTTCCGTCTGGATGTGGGACGCGATGCGGTCCATGGTCCCGTCTTCGGTCAGTCTTTTGCGCACCGTGGGCAGCGGCTCGCGGCTCTGCTGCGCGATACGGGTGACTTCGCGATCGACCTCGTCGTTCGTCACACCGATGGCCTCGCGCTCCGCCACCTTGCCCAGGATCAGAGACGCCTTCACTTCACGGATGGCCGCTTCACGCTGCGCCTCTTTGATCTTGCTCCAGTCGAGATTGAACGAGCGCGGGTCGACGCCCTGCTGTGCGAGCGACCGCAGACGCTGTTCGACGCGGTTCTCGATCTGCTTATCGACAAAGCCTTCGGGCACGGGGAAGTCGTTGGCATCCACCAGTTTCTCGACGATCTTGTCCTTGGCCACGCGCTGGGCCTCGGCTTCGCGTTGCGCGAGGATCGATTTCCGCAGCGCGTCCTTCAGCTCGTCCATGGTGCGGAAGTCGCCGAGATCCTGCGCGAATTCATCGTTCACTTCGGGCAAGTCCCTGCGCCGCAGACCTTTCACGCCGACGCGGAAGCGAATGGTCCGTCCGGACAGTTTGGCCTGGCCGTAATCCTCGGGATAGGTGACGTCGAATTCTTTCTCGTCGCCCGGTGAAGCGGCGCGCAGATTTTCGGTGAAGCCCGGCAGGGTTTCGGGTCCCGCGATCAGAACCACGACCTCGTCCGACTTGATGGGATCGTCCGCGCCGGCGAGACTTTCGAGCGAGACGACTGCGTAGTCGCCGTCCGCGAGCGGGCGCGGGTCTTCGTTGATGTAGGTCGCCTTGCTCTCGCGCAGTTCCGCGACACGGTTCTCGACATCCTCATCCGTGACTTCCGGCTGCGCGTAGGGAACCTCGACGCCGGTGTATTCGGCGGGTTCGAACTCCGGAAATACCTCGAAGTGGGCCTTGAACCGTACCGGCTCGCCATCGTGGAAATGGACGTCGGAGATGCTGGGGGTGCCGACGACGCGGAGATTCTCCTCCTTCGCCCGCGCATCGAAGAATCTGGGCACCAGGTGTTCCAGAACCTGCTGGCGGATGTCGCCGGCAAAGTTGCGGCGGATCAGCGAGGCCGGGGCTTTGCCGGGACGGAACCCGGGCAGCTTCGCCTTGTCCTGAAACGTCTTCGTGACCTTGCTGGTCTCGGTCTCGACCGCCTCTGCGGGAATCAAGATCTCGAGCTCGTGCTTGCAACCTTCTACTAATGCCAACGCGGGTTTACCTCGGGGAGAAAAGAGTCCAAACCTTCAGGGTAACAGATGCGAACTATGCCAGCACCACCGCCGGATGGTACACATTCGGCATCGCGATCCGCCCGATCGCCACCAGCCGGCCGTCCGGTCCGATGGCCTTCACATGCGCCGCGCCCGCATTCACCCGGAACGGCGAGACATTGAAATCCCTCCCCTGCCGGATGTGCGCCACCGCCGCATCGTCCACAAACACCGACGGGAACTCCGGGAGCAGTTCGCTCGCCGGGACGAGCGCTTCTTCCAGCCGGCCCTGCTCCTTCAGTTCCTGCAACCGCTCCAGCTTGAGCGCCTGCGCCAGAAGGAACGGGCCGGATTGCGTGCGCACCAACTCCTCGATATGCGCGCCGCACCCGAGCAGCAGCCCCAGACGGTGCGCAATGCTCCGTATATACGTTCCCGCCGAGCAGCGCACGCGCAGCCGCGCCCGCGTGCCTTCAAGGCCCATCAGCGTCAACTCATAAACAGATACAGCCACCGGCGCGAGCTCGACCGCGATATTCTTCCGCGCCAGCTTGTACGCCGGCACGCCGTTGATCTTCTTCGCGGAAACGGGCGGCGGAACCTGCTCGATCTCGCCCCTCATGGGCGCGAGACAGGCTTCAATCTGTTCGGCCGTGAGATTCGGCTTCGTATCCGGACCGCACGGTTCGCCCGCGCGATCGTAGGTCGAAGTCGCGAACCCGAACCGCACCACCGCCTCATAACCCTTCTCGGACCGGTCCCAGAACTGCGCGAGCCGGGTGGCCTGTCCGATCATGAGCGGCAGCACTCCGGTCGCGATCGGATCGAGCGTTCCCAGGTGCCCCACGCGCCTTGTACCCGCGATGCCGCGCATCTTGTTCACCACGTCGTGCGACGTCCAGCCTTCGGGCTTGTCGACGACAATCACTCCGTCAAGACTCACTTCTGTTGTTCCAGTTCCGCGATCGATTTCATGACCACGGTCCCGATCGCTTCGAAGCTGCGCGGGTCCAGTTTGTCCATCGTGTCCTGCGGCGTATGCCAGAACGTACTCTGCGAGTCGAAATCGATGAGATCGACCGCGCGCACGCCGGCCTTGATGAAAGGCATGTGATCGTCTTCAATCGCGGAGCCTTGCCGCGGAAATGCGGTCGAATAACCGAGCGAATCGGCCACGTCCCACACCAGCTTTCGCAGCGACGCCGCCGAATTCAGATCGTAGACGAGCCGCAGATTCCTGTCCCCGGTCATATCCACATTGATCAGGCCCTTGAGGCGCCGGTTCGTTCCGTCCGCGGCCCACTTCTCCGCAAGGTGGCGGCTGCCGTGCAGACTATCCGTGTCCGTCCATTCATGAATCGCCTCTTCGCCGTCGAAGAAAACCAGATACACGTCGTCGATCCGGGGTTGCCCCTGGAGCGCCGCGGCCAGTTCCAGCAACACGCCCGTGGAAGACCCGCCGTCGTTGGCTCCGACGAAGTTCGGCATCTTCTTCGTGTCGTAGTGGCCGCTGACGGCGATCGCGCGGCCGGATTTGCCGGGAAACTTCGCGATGATGTTTTCCATGGCGACCGGGCCGTCCGGCGTCTGCGCCGTAAAGCGGTCGGAGATGGTTTCGCAGCCGCGCAGCGCCAGCTGCTGCCGGATCGTTGTCCGCAGTTTGGCGATGGCGGGCGAGCCGTCGGGCCGCGGTCCCAGGGCAACGGCCTGCCGCGTGAACGCGAGCGCATCCTCCCCGCTGAAAGTTTTCGCGTGCGCGCCCGCGGCCGGCCCCAGCGCGCAGATAATAATCGCCGCCAGGCGGTATTTCGATATCCAATTCATATATATCCAGAGTAAAGTGTCTCCTGCCGTCAGTTGAACCGAACGCGCGGGAATCCGTTAACCTTTGCCATCACAATAACTTGGCCCAAAAAGTGTTGTACCATAACGTCGGGGGCGGCAGGTGGATTCGTTCGGAATTGGCGCCAGATTAAAACAGCAAAGGCTCAGTCAGGGCCGTACTGTGGAAGACGTCGCGCGCGAGACCAGAATTTCACGCCGATTTCTGGAGGCGATCGAAATGGACGATTTCGAACGTTTGCCCGGACTCATCTTCACTCGCAATTTCGTCCGCCAGTATGCCCTGACGTTGAAGCTGGACCCCGACCCTTTGCTGGCCGAACTGCCGACGCAGGACGAATCCACCGTCCAGTTGCCCGATCCCCCCGCCCCGCCCCGCGCCTCAAACCGTCGCG
>VFSW01002775.1_pt1 | contig 26375 bp, 21 predicted proteins | sample 5358111 | NCBI WGS metagenome assembly VFSW01 (sample SAMN11554181, study PRJNA540505) | mine drainage metagenome | isolation source: sediment from site ElyBrook_90M | place: USA: Ely Copper Mine, Vershire, VT | collected 2017 | reverse complement strand
GCCGTACCTCGTTAATCACGGAATAAACTTCATCACTCCCACTGGGGCGGGAGGCGGGGAATTTATGCTGGCGGCGTGGAAGGGGGGGTCTTTGCCAGCGTAAACGAGTGGAAGAATCCAACAGGATGGCTCAATGCGGTTGGCGGTGGGCCTGCTTTGCAACCAACATATGCGGGGTTCCCAGAAAGACCTCAGAGGGTAAGTAGCGGCGCAGCTCGCCACAGAGCGGGCAGGGCACAACGATGGATTGGAAGGGAAACCCGCTAACGCCGGCGGGCACGTCGCGGCGGCAGCGCTTGCACTCAACCACAAAGCCCTTCCTGGTTGGGATGGTGAAGAACATGGAACCAGTATAGGCGAACAAAAAGAGAAATAATCACACATTGCACAGCTTATGGTGCAGACTTATTTTTATTTTTGCGGGGGCAGGAGGGGTGGTTCGTTACGAGGTGAAGCGCGAATTGAGTGCGTATCTGTAGCCGCTGTGCTTTGAGCTTCAGTTCAAAAGGTAACCGGAGCCGTCACTTTGATGTGCTAACCAGCAGAGAGCAATCGGGGTCGAACAGGTTCAATGTCTCTTTTCTGGGTAGTTCCGAAGAACTGGGGATATCACCTTCGCTTCTCGCCAGGTCAAGACGGAGAAATCTACACCTTCGCAGTTGGCGTCGGAGAGATCTGCCACCCGGAGATCCGCCATCTTAAGTCGGGACTCAGAGAGATATATCCCCCGGAGATTGAAATTTCTAAGATCGAAAACGGCCAGATAGACACCACTCGGCTTCCAGTTCCTCAACTTGCCAGAGTTTCTGTGCAACAAATCGTCGATAATTGTGGACGCCAAACCTATGGAAGGTTCCTTAACCCACAATCAGCGCAGTGGACCGGTCACTCCATGATGGCCAAGGGATACGTTTGGCAGGGGCAAGATCAGTCTTCGAGATTGTGGCTGGCGATGAGTCCATCGGTGGTTTTCAACTGGGGCGGTTCTCCGCCGCGGTGTCGGTTTGGCCCTGTAAACTGGCCACGCCCTTGTATAATCTGTATTTGCAAATTCGGCTATATCCTGTACATCTTCGAGCGAGTCGGTCCTGAAAAGAGAGATTCCAGTTGAGGTTCTGAATGCCGTCCCGTGTCGTCTTGCTGAGCGCCCTGCTGTGCCTGTCATCCGTCCTCCACGCCCAATCGGAAGCCCCCGCGCGCTACCAGATCTACGGCGGCTATAGTTTCCTCTCTAACTCACTGAATGGAGTGCCCGGATCCCACCAGCCGCTGAACGGATGGGATGCATCCGTGGCCTTTCCGTCCTGGCACAACTTGCGTTTCAAGATCGACACCTCCGCATACCGTGGTACCAATTTGGGCGCGCCGCAACACATCTTTTTCATTATGGGTGGCGGGCAATACACCTGGCGTATAGGAAGAGAATCCGTGTTTGTGGAGGGATTGGGAGGAACCGGCGGCGCAAACAAAAGCTGGGCTGCAAATAATGCACTCAGCCAAACCGCCTCGTTTGCAGCCCTGGTTGGCGGCGGCCTAGACACGCGACTCACGCGCCGCATTGCTTTCCGCGTGCATGGCGGCTTTCAGTACTCCAACTTCGCCCTCGAACACGCAACAACATTGGTCCCATACCGAATCCCTGGGCTGCCCACCAATTTCGGCCGCATCTCCAGCGGATTGGTTTGGCAGTTTTAGGGTCTGTCAGAAGGCCGCGATTGGCTCCGCTTGTGCGGGCTGATCTAAGCTGGGCAGCATGGGCATACGGATTGAGGCATCTGCCGGAACGGATGCCTCAGACGTCCGGGAGCGCAGGGTTCTGTTCTCCATCTAAAATGCCTGGTTGTTAAGGTGTCCGTGAAATCGCTTGGAAGCACTGCAATACGCGGCGTTTTTGCCCCGGAAACGGCTCTTTCAGGTCTGCGTGGCTTTTTGGGATGCAACTAGATGCAAAAAAACGGGCCAGGCTGGAGCTATTGGAGTTATATTGGCCCACATTCGGGAAAACAAAATGGTAGATAAGGGTAAGCGGGGTTGGTTTATCTATGCCAATCTTCTAGGTGGCGCATTGAGTTTCAATCGAATTTGTGCGTCCGTATTCGTCCCGCGACGGAGTGAGTGTTGCTTAGCCGGCGCCTTTTGCCTCAACTGCCTTTCCATTCTGGGCGCACTGTGCCTTCTTGCACCCCAACTTGCGCACGCCCAAGACATGGCACTGGTTGAGGCAGGGACACCGGCAGCGGCTGGGAAAGCGGTCAAACAGCCGGTTGAGAGCGAACTCACAGTGGAGGGATTGGCTTCCTACGGTCATTACAGAATCTTCGCCAGCGGGTCAGGCTGCAAGCTCTACACAGCGGGGTTCGAGTACGACCGTCATTCCTGGGGCCATTTCCTGGGAGCACGGGTGGATTATGTGGCGGAGATTTTGCCATTGGTTCTTCTGGACGCACCGCTTACACAAGATGTATGGGGCACTCCAACAAGCCCTGATCGGCACATCGTGCCTGGGATAGGGTTTTCGCCGATCGGCTTTCGGATGCTTTGGCGGAACCACAAGACCATTAAGCCCTACTTGACCGCCAAGGGAGGGATACTCGCTTTCCCCCAAAAGGTGCTCTCGCAGGAGGCGACCTATGTGAACTTCAGCTTGCAGGATGCCATGGGCGTGCAAGTGAAAATGAATGAACGGTGGGATTTGCGCCTAGGCCTCTTCGGCGATTTTCATTTTTCGAACGACTTCCTGGTGCCAGTCAACCCTGGCCTGGACGTAATGAACGCCACTTTGGGGCTAAGTTACCACTTCAGGCAGTAGGGTCTTAAAGAGAGGGCCACGGCAACCGCGGGCCTCCTCAGGGCTGCGTGAGTACACCTTCCAGCCCGGCGGAAATCAGGTCGGCGCGCGGATGTTCGACGATGAAGAACTCGATGGCGCTGGATGCCTGGCGCTCGCTCAGCGCGACATTAAGGTTGATCTGTGTTGCGGCGTTAAGTTACTTAAGTGTATTGTCCTAACGAGTACTTTTTCTTGGCGCAAACAAGAGATTTAGCTCCACAATCTGCGGATTTTCTGTTACTAGTATTGGGTACAGTAAAACTGACCGGGTGGGCTTAACTGTTTTTGGGGTTACTAATGCTCGGTCTGAGGATCACTTATGATTCTACCTCTGCTTCAGATTGCCGCGGTAGCCGGTGTGGCCTTTTACTTGAGCCGGTGGAGAATAGGAATTCGCCGCCGCAATACACAATCGTGGGATTCCATGCTGGCCCGGTTGCGTCCTGACTGGAGCGCCCGCGAACTGAGTGAACATTTCCTTTGGAAAGACATCCTTAACGCAACCCCTGACGATGCTTGGCAGCGCATGGAAGGCCCTAAAGGCTTATGGGTGATGTACCAGAACGCCCGCGTAATGCTGGAGATGGCAGACTATGCCGCCAGAAACAGCACGACGTTGGACCGCGTATTGCTGGAAACACTCCGGAGCGACGCCATGCAAATTCGGCTGTGCGTTTTAATGGCTCTGGGCCAGTATGCCTTCTCGCAGGCCAGCGAGGGCGTTCGAGTGAATGCCTTCCGCGCAGCAAATATGTATATTGGCATGGCTGCGCGCATGACCCAATTGCTTCAAGATAATGCAGCCGCTATTGTTCCAGATTTTGTTGCAGCAATGTAGACAGGCTTCCTCCTCCAGTGCAAACGCCCCGGCCTTGGCTGGGGCGTTTGCTTGCAGGTACAGGCAGCTTCAAACCGGGTTAGATGCTAGAAACTCGTTGATTCTGTTGTACTCTTCAACACTCAAGCGAAAATCGAGCGCTGGCGCCATCCCCTCGACCTGCGCTGCGCTGCGCCCGCCCACAATGGCGGCGGTAACGGCCGGGTTGTGGAGCGTCCAGGCCACGGCCACTACCCCGGGGCTTACTGCGTGTCCGCCGCCTATCTCGCGCAGCAACTCCACAAGACGCATGTTGCGGCTCAGCCGCGGCTCTTTGAACTCAACGGAACGGCGGCGCCAGTCGTCCTCTGGCAGTGCGGCAATGCGCTCAGCCGTCATTTTCCCGGTAAGAAGACCGGAAACCATGGGCGAATAATTGATGACTCCAATGCCATTCTCCTGAACAAATGGCAGCACATCCTCTTCAATGGCCCGGCGCAACATGGAGTAGGGTGGTTGCAGGCTGGCGATGGGCGCAATCTTCTGGGCGCGCTTCATCTGTTCGACGTTAAAGTTGGAGACGCCAACCCAGCGAATCTTACCCTGTTCGCGGAACTTTGCCAGCGCCTCCCAGCCTTCTTCAATCTCCGCAGCCGGGTCTGGCCAGTGAATCTGATAGAGGTCTATGGTCTCGACGCCCAGGCGGCGGAGCGAGGCTTCCAGTTCCTCAGCGAGCGAGACAGCCTTGAGCGATCGGTAGATGGAGCGGTCGCTGTGCCAGCGCATGGAGCACTTGGTAAAGATATATGGTTTGTGGGAAGAAGACTTGACTGCGCGCGCCACCACCTCTTCCGAGTGGCCCAGACCGTAGATGGCCGCGGTATCAATCCAGTTGACACCCAGGTCGAGGGCGCGATGAATGGCAGCAACAGATTCGTTGTCGTCCTGGGGGCCCCAGCCAAATTCCCAGTTGCCGCCGCCGATGGCCCAGGCGCCAAAGCCGATGGGGGTAAGGTGAAGGTCAGTGTTTCCAAGCGTGCGGAGGTGCTGCGGAGTGGATTGTGTCATAGCACCTAAATAGATGATTTTTATGTTCTAAAAGGTGCGGCTTTGGATGATACGGTTTGGAAATCGCGGTATAAGGTCCAGCTTGGATTTCGGAAACATAGCCGCATAGTCGCTCAACCTCCACCCAGGATGGGCAACATCACCAATAAGCTACCTGCTCCCAGATTCAGCGCTGCATTACTCCGGTTTCAGGATCAATTCCGCCCGCGCCCATCAGGACCAGCGAACGCTGAGCGAAGGGGGAATAGACAAGCAGCGTAGTACAGGCCAGCGCCAGTCCGAAGTTGATATGGTGCAAGAGCAGAAATGGAGAAAGTGACCATAGCTCATCAAAGACGATTAGAAATGGCCATATCTTGAGGAACTTTTCGCGTACTCGGGGTGCATGAAAAAGCAGAGCGCTGAGTACGAAGGCGCGGACTGGAATCAGAGTCGCGGCCGTCACGATCAGGACAGTCAGCGCCTGAGTTGCTTTGGGCAGTGCTGAAAATAGATCTTCAATCTCCGCCAGATTTGCCAATGCCCCTACATAGAAGCCCAGATACATGAGCTGAAGCAGAATGAAGAGCGTCCTCACCACGGGATAGGAGGCTTTGGGAAGCTCCTGCGGAGAAGCCAGTATCCGGCTGCGAAGCCTGGTTCCTGGTTTGGCTAGCCCTGCCGGCTGTTGTGTGGCCACTGGGGACAGAGACCCAGAATCCGCAGACGGATTTTCACTGATGCTGATTCGCTCAACTGGCGCAACAAAGCGGTAGCCCCGGCGGGCCAGGGTCTCTATGAATCTGGGAGAGCCAGCCGCATCTCCCAGGGCTTCTCGGATGCGATTGACCGCCGAGTTTACGCCGTGCTCGTAATCGACAAATGTTCCGTCGGGCCATAGCTCGCGGGAGATATCCTCACGGGTCAGCAGTTCACCGGACCGGTCAAGAAAAAGCAGAAGCAGTTGAAAGGGCTGCGCGTTCAACTTGACGCGGAGTCCCTGCCGGCGCAGCTCTCCAGTGGCAGCGTCTGCTTCAAATGCTCCGAAGCGATAGCGCCGGGCTGGCAGTGAATCTGTCATGTCTTTATGTCCAGTGTATCTGCTGGCCGCTCAATCCTGCCCTGCCGCACAAAGTACAACTTACTATAAGTCTATCTGCTGCAATCGATTAGACGGTGAGGAACAATCGTCAACAAGTGAGGTTCCCTGCATTGTTCTGAAATTCAGTACGTAGTAAGGTGCAACTCATGACGCATCGCGAGTTCTCAGATGTGCGAAGATTTACGATCCTCTGCGGGTTTCTGATTCTATGGGCCGCTCCCGGCCGGATTGTGGCTGCCCCTCCGGCTGCGGCAGTTGCTGCTTTCAATTCCTATATTGGTACGGCAGAGTTGCGCCTTGCCCAGCAACACCGCTCGCTAACGGGCTTCCTCGCCGCGCCGGCATCTTCACAACAAAATGAGCTGCGCCTGCGCCAGGGTGAGTTGATCGTGGAAAAACTCACGCCCGCAACCGGAGCAGATTTGCCGGGAGCCATGCTGCACCACTGGCGCGGCACGGCCTTTGCCCCAGGCGCCAAGGCCGCGGACTTCGAGAGGCTGATGAAGGATTTCAATGCCTACCCACAGCACTTTTCTCCGCAGGTTCTCCAGGCAAAAGTCCTCTCGCAACAGGGTGACCATCTGCAAGCCATAATGCGGGTACGCCAGAAGCACGTTATTACTGTGGTGATGGATACCACCTACGAGATCATGTTTTCCATGCTGGATGCAGGGCACGGATACAGCATCTCGCGCAGCACAAGAATCTCTGAGATTGGCTCGCCCGGCACTGCCAACGAGCGCGTACTGAACTCCAAAGAAGAGCACGGCTTTTTGTGGCGGCTGAACACATACTGGAGCTACGAGGAACGCGATGGCGGACTGTATATGCAGATCGAGTCGGTCTCGCTCACGCGCTCCATTCCTATGGGCCTGGGATGGGCGATTGGCCCTTTTGTAGAGAGCGTGCCGCGCGAATCGCTGGAATTCACCTTGCGCTCTGTCTGCAATGCGCTGCGGAAATAGTTCTGTCGAGCGGAAAGGAGACAAGCATGAATACGCGATCAGCCGCAACCAACGATGCAGTTGCGTTTACGCCTGCGCGCCGTGTCAACCAGGCGCTGACTGCCCGGATGGAGAAGCGCGCACTAGAGTGGATGGCGGAACGAGCGCCAAACTGGCTCAGCTCTGACCAGCTCACGCTGCTCGGCTTGGGCGCGCAGATTGGAGCCGGAATCTTCTATGCTTTGTCACGCTTTAACCTCTACGCTCTGCTCGTGGTGATTCTGTGCCTGGCGCTCAACTGGCTGGGAGACAGCATGGATGGGACTCTGGCCCGCGTGCGCAGGCAGCAGCGTCCGCGCTATGGCTTCTATGTGGATCACATGGTGGACAACTTTGGATCGGTGGCGCTGATGTGCGGACTGGGCTGCTCGGGATTTCTTCACTGGCAGACAGCAGCCGCTATGCTGGTCGCGTTTCTACTGCTGTCGAGCGAGAGCTACCTGGCCACTTATACCTTGTCCTGCTTTGAGCTTTCGCAAGGCATCTTCGGGCCCACGGAGATTCGCATTCTGCTGATCGCAGGCAACCTGGCGCTGCTGCACTCCCCGTATGCATTGTTATTCGGGCATAAGATACTGCTCTTCGATTTGGGAGGAACTATCGCGGCGGCAGGCATGTTCGCCATGGCGATTGCCGTCACCCTGCGTCATACGACCAAACTCTACCGCCAGGAGCCGTTGCCGTGAACACGCTCATCCGCTGGAGCAAGTCAGGGCCTGTCCTTGCTCATCTTGAACGGCATCTCGATTCCCTCTTACCTGACTGTCGGCTTTTTTCCTGGCAATCATTGGGAATACTCGGTAACTCAGCACGCTCGTCTCCGCTTGGAACAGAGATTATGGCGATAAGTAATCGTATTTCTCCGTATGCATCGATTTATGCACCAGGAGTGGTGAAATCCACAGATAATTCCACGTTTTGCACTTGCTTCCACAGATTGAACCATCCTACTCTCCGTACCAGTTGGTGACCCTGTAGGGAATTGGAAACGCAGTTCCAACCAGGCAGTACGATGCGGAATCGGATTGAAAGCGGCAGTTCATGACCGGCTTGTCCGGATGATGGAAGGCCGATGTTGAGATTGAGGAAGCATCCAGAGTTTGGCAGGAAGGTGCAAGAACTGGTTTGACATGAAGATTCATCCGCTGTCTATGCATAGGCTGAGGATGCAAAGTTCGCGTCAAGCCGGGGAGTCATCATCGACCCAGCCGTAGATGCAGGATTCGGGATACCTCGAAGACGCATCGACGGCGCTACCGGAAGGTGCGAGATTCGGGGACGCTCGAATATCCATCACCGGGAGCTGCCGAGGGAGCGAGGAACCGGGGCAACCTGGAGACTCACCGTCGGTACAGCCGGAAGATGCAGGATGCGGGGCAACCCGAAGCCTGCATTGAGAGGCGACGCTGGTGGAGCGGAGATGCGGGGCAACCCGCGGATTCGCTGCCAGTACTGCTGGAGGAGCGAAGATCCAGGGCAACCTGGAGATTCACCGCCAGAAGCGCTGAAAGATGCGAGATTCAAGGAGACTTGAAGCTCCATCGCCGGCCCAGCTAAAGGATGCAGGGTAAGGGGAAACCCGGAACCTCATCGATAAGCTGAACGGGACGATGCATGGTCCAGGAAACCTGCGAGTTCACCGCCATCGAGACGCCAGAGACTCCGGTCTCTGGCGTCTTCGTTTTTTTGCCAACTTACAAACGCGGCCACGCAACACTAGAAGCCATCTCATAATCCCCATCAAGTCTGCGCGAAGCGTCCCTCAGGGGCTAAAGCCCGAGTTTTATTGGGCATTGTGCGGCACGGCTAAAGCCATGCCCTCTCAAAGCAGGTTTATGAGATAGCTTCTAGAAGCGGAAAAGATACGATGCCTTGACGCGGGCTGAAGCCGGCAAGCAGCCCGTCGCCCCAGATCGGTATCGATGAGGAAGTGACCCTGTCGCGCAAGCAGATGGTGACGGCCAAGGCGGCCCGCAACCTTGTCAGGAGCGCTTATCCCCTCGAACTTCGCTTCGGCGCAAAAGTAACAATTGTTTGCGACGGTTTCGATTTGTTACGATTGAACGCGCGAAAGCAAATAACGCGAAGCAGGGCATGAACAGAAACCAGTTCCCTGACGCAGTACCGGCTGTTGGCAACGCTCAATAAATTGAGCATGGAAAAACCGTAGAACCGAGGAGGAACGAGTGAATTTTGACGGGCAAGACCTTGGATTGGGATCGTGGACACGGCGCAAGTTCATGCAGATTGGCGCTGCGAGCGCGGTGAGCCTGAGCACAATGAAGTTTGCGGATGCGGAGAACGCCACACGCCAAAGCATGATGGATGTTGCCTTTGCCAAGCGTGAGCCGCGCGTGGCCATGATCGGACTTGGCGGCCGCGGAACCTCGCTGCTGGGAAATCTGCTGGCCGCAGACGCGCAGATGGTGGCGCTGTGCGATGTTGTGCCGGAAAAAGCCGAACATGCCGCCGGATTGGTGGTTGCCGCCGGCCAGAAAAAGCCGGATCTCTACACTAAAGGGCCGCACGACTTTGAAACTCTGCTGGCTAGAAAAGACATTGACCTGGTGCTGGTGGCCACGCCTTGGAGCTGGCACGCGGAGATGGCGTTGGACGCGATGAAGCAGGGTAAGGACGTGGCCATTGAAGTTCCCGGCGTGACCACAATGGAAGATTGCTGGAAGATTGTGCGCACCTCGGAGGAGACCCGCAAACACTGCATGATGCTGGAGAACTGCTGCTACGGCTACAACGAGACGCTGATTCTGCGCATGGTGCAGGCGGGCGAGTTTGGCGACCTGCTCTATGGCGAGGGTGCGTATATTCACGACCTGCGCGAGGAACTGTTTTCCAATGCAGGCGAGGGGCTGTGGCGGCGGACCGAGCACACAATGCGCAACGGCAACCTCTATCCTACGCATGGGCTGGGGCCGGTGGCCAATTACATGGGCGTGCAGCGGGGCGATCGCTTTGGACATCTTGTCTCTATGAGTTCGCCGCAGCGGGGACTGGACAAGTGGCGCAAAGATCACCTGAAGCCGGGCGATCCGCGCTGGGAAGAGCACTACATTGAGGGCGACATGAACACCTCGCTGATCAAGACCGCGAAGGGACTGACGATTACGGTAAAGCACGCGGTCTCGTCGCCTCACCCCTACGACCGCATCAACCTGATTGCCGGAACCAAGGGCATCTTTGAGGATTATCCGCCGCGTATCTACTTTGACGGCGTGAACAAGCAAGACGTGTGGGGAACGCTGGATGCTTACAAGCAGTATCAACACCCGCTTTGGAAACGCGAAGGCGAGATTGCCAAGAAGCTTGGCGGCCACGGCGGCATGGACTACATCATGCTCTACCGGCTACTGCAATGCGTTCGCGAGGGTCTGCCGCCGGATATGGATGTCTATGACGCGGCTACGTGGTCCGCGGTTGCGCCGCTCAGCGTGGCCTCGGTCAGCCGGGGCAGCGCGCCCATGGAGTTCCCTGACTTTACGGCAGGCAAGTGGGAAAAGCGCGGCATCAGCGCCATTGCCACGCAGGAGTAAATTGCTGTTTTGCACCCGGCTCCCAGCGCAAGCGCCAGGCAAAACTTGTGGGAACCGGGACTCATCCAATTACGTAGAATCATGCACTCGGGTGGAGTGTGTGTACGATCGCTCACCGATTCGGGGGAGATGATGACCGTACCGAAGCTGTTTTTTGTGCTCTATTGGGCCTGGATCGCAACGGAAGTTCTTGTCCAACTGCTGACGCGCACCAGCCGCAGCCGTGGCGAAATAAAAGACCGTGGCTCGTTGGCGGTCATGCTGATCGTGATCTTCGCGTCGGTATGGGCAGCGCTGGACTACGCCGGAACGCATACGCGAAACATGCTGGGCGGAGCGCGCTGGCTCGCGATTGTAGCCCTTGTCCTGATGGCCGCGGGGCTGGCCATCCGCTGGACGGCAATCTTTACGCTGGGGCGCAGATTCAGCTCGAATGTCGCGATTCATACGGCACACACGCTGCACAAGACCGGGCTGTTCCGCTGGGCGCGGCATCCATCTTATACAGGCATGTTGCTGATCTTCATGGCCATCGGCGTCAGGGTGGCCAATTGGACCAGCCTGGTCATCATGCTTACCTTCCCAATAGCGGCTCTCTTGTACCGCATCCACGTAGAAGAGCGAGCCTTGACGGAGGCATTCGGCGAGGAGTACGCCGAGTATAGCAAGACCACCAAGCGGCTTATCCCAGGCGTCTACTGATGTGCCGTGCGGTTGTGAACGCGCCGTGTCTTCCGGTCCCAGGTTATTTGGCGGACTTGGCTTTCTTTGCTGCTTGTTTTTTTCTGTAATGGCGGGCAGGCTTGGCAGATGGCTGTTCCGCGCCAAGGTAGGCCGACCAGCGCAACTTAAGTAGGCGCGGAGCGGTTCTGGCCTTGGCGATAGCCAGATCGGCCACCTCGCGCACAATCCAGTCGAAGTTGGCTTCACCCACCGAGTGCAGATCGGCGTCAGGAGCCGGGTTCATAAAGTCGATGGCGTAGGGGACGCCGTTCTCGACGGCGAACTCTACGGTGTTCAGATCGTAACCCAAGGCGCGGCAGAGCTTGAGCGCGTCCTGCTCGATGCGGCGCAGAAGCTTCTTGTCGTAAGCCGGCGGATTCTGGATGTAGCGCTCGGCGTGCGGGAGGCGCGGGTCATACGGCATGATGTGGACGCGTTTCTGGCCAACGACGTAGCAGCGGAAATACTCGTTGAAGTCCACATCTTTCTGGTACATCATGCACAGGTCGCGGGACTGGTCGTAGGCGCGGAAAAACTCCTCGCGATTGTGGACGTGATAGACATCGCGCCAGCCGCCGCCGTCAATAGGCTTGAGAAATCCATGCTCGCCGACATGGGCAAAGACCGCATCCCAGTCGAGGGGAAACTCGAGGTTGCGCATAGAGCGGTCAGTGGTTCCCTGGGGCAACTGCTTGTGGGGCAGTATGAGGGTGGGAGGCACGGCCACGCCCAGTTTAGCGGCCAGCGTGTAATTGAAAAACTTGTCGTCTGCCGACCACCAGAAGGGATTGTTGATGACGACAGTTCCATTTGCGGCGGCGTGCTTGAGCATCGCGCGATAGAAGGGAATTTCGTGTGAGATGCGGTCCACAATAACGGCATAGCGGGACGGCAGATCGAGCGAGACCGCGCCGGTAAGCACAAACTCAGCCTCAATGCCGTCGATATGCCGGGCGTTGATGTGCTCGACCAGTGCACCGGGAAAGCTGTTCTCCATGCCGAAGAGGATGCCGATCTTCTTCATGCCGCAGTCACCTCCAGTAAGACTTCGCGGTGCGCGAACCAGGCGCGCCGCAGCTTACGTCCCAAACAGCCAGTGTACGGCAGCTTCCCTGCGCAGCGTCTGAGATGGGAAAGAGCAATTTAGCGGCGCAAGGCCCGGCAGTTGTAGTCCACCACCGCGCGCACCACCTCGGCAGCGGGGCGGCGCTCTGCCGGCTTCACCTCAAGCCAACTGCAGAGTGTCTCAAAAACGGCGCCAACCAGGCAGCGTGCGGCAATGGCGGGATCGGTTACATAAAAGACCTCTGGCGCCGACTCCAGCGCATGGCAGACCTGCTCGGCTTGCTGACGCAAAATCGACCGCCTGATCTTCTCCAGCCGCGGGCTGAGGCCTGATGACTCGACAATCAGAATGCGCGCCTCTTCTGGATTCTCAATCAGATAGACGAATAGAGCCTCGATGGCGCGGGGAATCCTAAGCAAAGGATCGGGCTGGGAGAGCCTGGCCTCTTCGAGTACATCTGCCATTTTCTTGCCCAACGACTGAAGAACCGCGGCAAATGCGTCCTCTTTATTGCGGAAGTAGGTGTAGAAGCTGCCGACCGAACTTCCAGCTTCGGCAACAATCATGGGCACAGTGGCAGCGTGATAACCGCAACTGCCAAAGTGCTGGGTTGCGGCATCAAGAAGCAATTTACGTCGAGCTTGCTTTCTGGCTGCCGTGGCAGCAGTTTTCCGGTAGACCATATTTGGTGGTAAACCTCTTGTAAAATAAAGAATGACGTGTCATTCTTTTCTTGTCAAGGAAGAAAATACCCATGAGAGCAAGAACGGACCGCGCAGACCGCAAAGCCAGTAAAAGTAACCTAACCCTGAAAAGTGATCAATGGAGTGGCGTTGCAAATCGCGCTGCGAAAAATGGCGCAAATACGAACGGAATGCCGTGCGCCTTCAACACAGGCATCTCCGCCAGCCTCCTGCTGGCTGCTTTTCTGCTGGCTTTGTTGCCGGTGGCTGGGTGCGGACCCAAAGCCAAGGTGGCTGCCGACCAGCCGGTTCCAGTGCGTCTCCGCGCGCCCAAGCGCATCCAGCAGCATGTTTCCGTGGCGGCGAGCGGCGCGGTAGAGGCCAATGTCACGGCCTTGAGCGCCTTCCAGATTGCCGGGCGGGTGGCCAGGGTTTATGTCGAGGAAGGCCAGGCCGTGCGCAAGGGTCAGGTGCTGGCGGAGCTGGATGCAACCGACTACCGCAACGGCTTTGACGCTGCGCAGGGGCAGGCGGATGCTGCTCAGGTGGTGGATCGCAAGGCGCAGCAGGGCTTGCGCGCCCAGGAGCTGGAGCAAGCGCGCATCGATTACGAGCGCTGGCTGGACGAGTACACCCGGATGAAGTTTCTCTACGATCACAAGAGCCTGCCCGCCAACGACTTTGTGAAGATTGAGGCCGGCTACAAGGCGGCACAGCAGCGCTACGAGATGGCGCGGCAAGGCACGCGGGTGGAGGACAAGCAAGCTGCTCACGGACAGGCTCGCGCGGCGAACGCGCAGATGCACGAAGCGCAAAAGCGGCTTGCGGATACCAAGCTGCGGGCGCCCATTACGGGCTTCATCGGGATGCGGCGCATCGATGTGGGCGATACGGTCGCGGCAGGAATGCCGGTAATCTCCGTGCTGGATTTGAATCCGGTGAAGGTACGGGTGGCCATTCCCGAATCAGAGATCGGCAAGGTGCATGAAGGGGCACGCGCCACGGTCAGCATTCCATCGCTTAGCGGCAAAACATTTGAAGGCAAAGTGGAAACCGTGGGCGTTGCCGCAGACCCTGCCTCGCGCAGTTATGCGGTCAAGATCGCGGTCGAGAATCCGGCGCGGCTGCTGCGCGCGGGCATGGTGAGCGAAGCGCGCATCTATTCGCCCGCAATGATGAACGTCATCACCGTACCCGGCAATGCGATTGTTCACGATCCGCAAGACGTATCGCATGTGTATGTGTACCTGCCCGCGAAACAGCGTGTTTATGCGCGGCGCGTGGATGTGGGCGCGCCCATTGGCGATGAAGTGGAGATTCGCGGTGGTCTTGGCGATAACGAGCAGATAGTAGTGGCTGGACAGCAGAATGTGCGTGAAGGTTCGCCGGCCAAGGTGATGGAGGGCATCCAGTGAACCCTGTTCGCGCGGCTCTGCGCTATCCGCAAGTAACCCTTGTCCTGAGCGGAATGCTGGTTCTGGCAGGCATGGTTGCTCTGTTCACCATGCCGCGGCGTGAAGATCCCAAGATCACCATCCGCACCGGCATTGTGGCCGCCGTTTATCCAGGCGCCACTTCAGCAGAAGTGGAAGACCAGGTGACGCGGAAGATTGAAGAGCGGCTTTTTCGATTCTCTGAAGTTCGCCGCGATAAGACCTTCTCCACCACCCGCAACGGCATGGTAATCATCAATGTCGAGCTCAACAAACAGGTCAAGGACTCAGACGAGTTCTGGTCGAAGCTCCGTCTCGACATGGCACAGTTAAAGGCCACCGGGCTGCCTGCGGGAGTGCTGGGCCCAGTGGTGGACTCCGACTTTGGCGACACTGTGGCGGTCCTGATCGCCGTACATGGAGGCCACTATGGACCGCGCGAGTTAAAGGAGTACGCGCAGACGGTGGAGACGGCGCTGCGTGCAATTCCCGAAGTGTCGAAGATAAGGCGCATCGGCGACCAGAAGGAAGAGATCGACGTCGGCACCTCTAGCGAGCGGCTGGCGCAGTATGCTGTGAATCCGCTAAAGGTGATGGGCGCGCTGGCAGGGCGCAACACCGTGCAGTATGCGGGCCGCGTGCCGGCCGGGCAGAACAAGGTGCCCATCGAAGCCGGAGGGCGCTTCCTGACTGAAGACCAGATACGCCATGTCATGGTGGATGTTTCGCCCACCGGCCTGCCTGTGTATATCGGCGACTTGGCCACGGTGGAGCGGGTCTATAAAGACCCCACCGAGTATGCGCGCATTGGCGGCGAGCAAACCATTCTGCTGGCCGTGGAGATGCACGAGGGCAACAACATTGTGGACTTCGGCAATACGCTGCGCGCTACGCTGAAGAGCGTGCAGGCTACGCTGCCTCCAGAGGTAAAGCTTGACCTGGTGGCCGATCAGCCGAGGATAGTTTCAGAGCGCATTGGAGATTTCTTCCGCGAGTTCGGCATTGCCATTGTGGCGGTGATCCTGGTAACCATGCTGCTGCTGCCGCTGCGCGTGGCGCTGGTCTCGGCCATTGCCATTCCGGTCTCCGTCTCCATGACCTTCGGCATGTTAGACGTATGCGGCATCGAGTTGCAGCAGGTCTCCATCTCCGCGCTGATTGTGGTGCTGGGCATGGTGGTGGATAACGCCATCGTCATTGTCGACAACTACGTGGAGCTTCTGGATCGCAAGACGCCTATCGACGATGCGGCGGAGCGATGCGCAACGGAGATGGCGGTGCCGGTGCTGACCGCAACGCTGGCCATTATCGCTGCCTTTGCGCCGCTGATGATGCTCTCCGGCGCGGTGGGCGAGTTCATCCGCTCACTGCCCATTGCGGTAGCCATTTCGCTAGGCACCTCTTACCTGGTAGCCATGCTGCTCACGCCGCTGATGGCGCGCTTCTTTATTCGCCAAGGACTTGTAGATCATGAGCAGCAAGAGACCGGAGCGGAGCGCAAGCCGACGCCGCTGGACCATATGCAGCGGCTCTATAACATCGCTATTACCTGGGCAATGGCAAACAAGCGGACGGTTCTGGTTTCAAGCGTACTGGCCTTTGTGGCCGGAGTGGGTATCCTGCTGCTGGTGCCGCAACTACTGTTTCCGCTGGCCGAGCGAAACCAGTTTGTGATGGACGTATGGCTGCCGGAGGGCGCGAAGATTGAGGCCACCGATGCAGCCGTACGCCGCATTGAGGCGGTGCTGAGCCACGAGCCACTGGTAAAGATGTACACCAGCTTTCTGGGTGAGAGCGCGCCGCGCTTCTACTACAACGTGAACCCGCAGGCTCCTGCCGGCAACTATGCGCAGATTCTGGTAAACACAAGCAGCGTAAAAGGCACTCCGAAGCTGGTGGCGCGGCTGCGGCAAACTCTGCCAGAAGCGGCCCCTGAAGCAAAAATTTTTGTGAAGGAACTGCAACAGGGTCAGGTGATGGAGGCTCCGGTTGAGGTGCGCATCTCCGGTGACGACATTGCCACGCTGCAAACGCTTGGCAACCGCGTGGAAGATATCTTCCGCCACACGCCGGGCGCAACCTACATTCATACCGACTGGCACGAGGATGCATGGCAGGTGGGCATGAATGTGCGCGAAGAAGTGGCCAACCGCATGGGGCTTACCAATGGTGCCATCGCGCAGCAACTGGCGGCTGGCTTTGAGGGTGCACCGGCAACCACCTTCTGGGAGGGCGACCGCGCTGTAGACGTGGTGCTGCGCCTGGACCCGGAAGAAAGGCAGAGCTTTCAGAACGTGGCGGACACCTATGTCATGTCTCCGGTAACCGGCGCCAAGGTTCCACTGCAAGCCGTGGCATCGCTCATCTCCCAGTGGCAGCCGGGCCGGATTGTACGCAGAAACGGCGTGCGCACCTTGACGGTACGCGTCTTCCCCAGTGGCAACCGGCTGGCCAGCGAGATACTGGGCAACGCACAGAAACAACTCGCAGCCATTCCTCTGCCGCAAGGTTATCAAATGCAATTTGGCGGCGAATATGAGAACCAGCAGGAAACCTTTGGCGAGATGCGGAATGCGCTGCTCACCAGCTTGGTTTTGATATTTCTCATTCTTCTCTTTCAATTCCGCACGCTCGTTGACCCGCTGATCGTGATGGCAGCCTTCCCGCTGGCGCTACCAGGCGCGGCCCTGGGACTGCTGGTTACCCACAACACCTTTGGGTTTACAGCCTTTATCGGCATCGTGAGCGTAGGCGGACTGGTGGTGAGAAACTCCATCATCCTGATCGACTACATACACGAACGCATGAAGAGCGGCGCGGAGTTGGAGCGAGCGGCGCTGGAGGCCGGCGAGCGCAGGTTGCGGCCTATCTTTCTCACATCTGCTGCGGCAGCGGTGGGCGTGATCCCCATGATTCTTTCCGGCTCGAGCCTGTGGTCGCCGCTGGCCAGCGTGATTGCCTTCGGGCTGCTTGGCTCCATGGTCTTTACGTTGCTGGCGATTCCGGTTCTGTTTGCGGTGGTACACCGCAAGCACGGCGAGGCTTCCCAACCCGCGCAGTCTCTGGCACGCCCGGCGGCACTGCTGCTTCTGGTTTCGCTGGCTCTGGGCGAGGTTGCGCGTGCGCAGACGCGGCGCATCACGCTGGATGAAGCAGTTGCCATGGCCACCAGGCAAAGTTCGCCTGTCAAGCTGGCGCACCTCAAGCATAAGGAGATGCATGCTCGCGTTGGCGAGGCTCGCGCCAACTATTTTCCGGTGCTGACAAACGATAGCACTGCCGCGCACTTGCAGAACATCGAACACATGGTGATCCCGATGGGAGCCCTGGGCGTCTACCCGGCGACCGGCCCCGTGCCGGGCAAAGACGATTCCCTTCCCCTGGGGCATCACAACTTTATTCTGAGCACCACCACGGCTGCGCAGCCGCTAACGCAGTTGTTCAAGATTCATGCGGGAGTGAGCGTGGCCAAGGCCGATGCGGGCATTGCCGGTGACAATGCCCGCCGCGCGGAAAATGAAGTGGGACTCAAAATGCGGCAGCTTTACTACGGGCTGCTCTCGGCGGAGCGGCGCAAGAAGGCTGCTGAACTGCGCATCGCAGCGGGAGAAGAGCAGTTGGAAGAAGCGCGCAACGGAGTGGAGGCCGGCGCGGTGCTGGAGTTAAAGGTGCTGGATGGCAAGGCGCAGGTGGCCGAGGCGCGCCATGGGTTAGGCTCGCTGGAGGACGCGATTGACGACATGAAGGTGGAGTTCAACGATCTGGCTGGGCTGCCTCTGACGACCGAAGTGGAGCTGGTAGCGCCTGAACCGGAGACCTCCTCCGCCTCCACCGGCGATCCGGTAACCGAGGCGCTGGCGCACAATCCCGAAGTAGCTGCGGCAGAAGAAATGCTGAAAAAGGCTCATGCTGGTTTGAACGCGGCGCGCGCGGAGTATATTCCGGAGATTGGCGCATTTGCCCAGTATGTTCACCAGGATGGCGTGCCGTTGCTGACGGAAAACAACTCCGTGGCGGGCGTCAAAATGAGCTGGACGATTGCCGAATTTGGCAAGCGTCGCGGCCAGGTGAAGGAGCGGCACGCGCAGGTGGAAGAAGCCGAAGAGAACCTGCGCAGCGTCCGGAATTGCGTACGCATGGAGATTGAGAAAGAAGTGCGCAAAGTGCGCCGCACAGAGTCTGGAGTGGAAGCGGCGCGTGAAAGCGTAGAGGCGCGAAAAGAAATGCGGCGCATCACCGCCAACCAGGTTGAAGCAAAGACGGTGAACCCCTCAGCTCTGAAAGAAGCTGAAGGGAAGCTAGCCGAAGCTGAGGCTGGACTCTTCCAGGCGGAGGCGGAGCGGGCCATTGCGCGTGCTGAGTTGGAGCGGACGGTGGGACAGTAGTAAAGTTAAGTGTTTCTTGCTGTACCGGAGGAAATTGTGGCATACCGCGTATTGACTGTGAACCGGGAGTTTGGCAGCGGCGGCGGACGCATAGCGCAGACCATTGCGGAATGGCTTGGCTGGAAGCTGCTGGACCGCGACATCATCGACGCCATCGCCTACGCCGCCCATGTGGATCTGAAGGTGGTAAAGCACTACGACGAGCACGTAGACTCCTGGTTGCGCCGCATCAATCAGCAGGCCATGCGCTCGGCCGCTCTGGCCGCCGGCCTGGAACTGGGCGAGGACGCCGTCTTCGACGCCGAAGAAATGGTGAAAGTCTCGCGGAAGATCATCGAACAGGCCTGGACCGACGGCAACTGCGTTATTGTGGGCCGAGGCGCACAATGCATCCTGCAATACAAACCCGATGTCTTCCACGCCTTTGTCTACGCACCGTTCAAGGAGCGCATTCTGCGCCTGCGCCAACGCTCGGAAAAGGGCGCGAACGCCGAGCAGCGCATCCGCACCGTGGATGAGGAGCGGGCCAAGTATCTGCTGCAGTACTACGGCAAAAGCTGGTGCGACCGCCACCTCTATGACCTGATGGTCTCCTCCCACGAAGACGAGGATGAGACCGCGCGCACCATTCTCTACGCCATGACCGGCAAGGTTACTGCCTGAAGTCGCTGCCCCAGATCCTAATCTTGAGATCTGGGGCGGCGCTATACTCGGCCAGCCCGGAAGCGGAAATCCCGTTGCCTATTTCACCGCCTTCACATCCCAATCGAAACTAGCCTGCGATATAAGCTCGTTGAGCTTATCACTGGCGGCAATCTTCTTCTGCTTCAACTCCTCGATCTGTTTGCGCGTCGTCTGCAACTGGTCTTCCGCGCGGCTCAACTCATCCACAAAACGCTTGGCCGCATCGTTGCCTTTCAGCGCAATCAGGTTTTCGCGGTCGCGTGCTTCATCAGCCATTGCTGCTTGCTCAGTCTTGCGCGCCTCGGCAATCTGGCGATCAATCTCGGCAAGCGCCTGCTGGGCATCGATAACCGGCTTGAGCTTATCCAGCGCATTCGGAACGCGCTTGACCAGGTCGAGCAAATAGACTGACCGGTCTTCGTCTGCATTCAATGTGACCGAGGTGCTTACGGGGCCTTGCTCCCGCACCTCAAGATTAGCCGTGGAGTGCGCGGCCACCGGCAGCCGGAAGCGATAGAGATTGGGCGAGGTCTCGACGGGCTTCACATCGCCTTCCAGCGTCCAGCCGTTGTTGGCGCGCGGATGCTCGATCAGGACTACGCGGTCAATATCTGCTGAGTTGGTGGCTGCATAGGTGACCGAGGCGACATTCATATACGTCTCGACGACAACCCCTTGGCTGATTTGCAGATGGTGCAGGGTGCGCTGGTTGTCGCGGGCCGTCACCTTTACGCGAAGGGCCTGATCGGTGGCATAGGAGAGCAGGCGCTTTTCGCCGGGATGAATGGGATCGAGCAGGCCCTCGCCGGCAAACTCACCGCTCTCGAAGATGGAGAAGCTGCCGGAATCAAGAGTAAGTTTTGAGGTATTTTCAAGCCACACGGCGCGTAGTGGTATGCCTTCTTTTTCGTTCCAAAGAGTCACATGCTCGGCGGGCAGGCTCTGCTGCAAGATAGGCACCATGGCCGACTCATTTTTATGAATCGTCACCGGCTGTGTAAGTGCGTATTCAAAGTAATCGTCAAAAGCTTTGGTGGTCACGTCACCCTCGCGAATCGCGTCGCTGGGGCGAACCACGCCACCGCTCAGGCCTGCGCCCGACCCCTCGGCTCCCGGCGCTGCCTCAGGCGTCTCATTAAAATCAAGTGACTTACTCAGGCCGGCCACGCCATAGCTCCGGGCCACTTTCTTTCTTGCTCCCATCTCCGCCATCGGGATACGCGTTGGCGAAGTAAGCTGGTTATTCATCATCTCGGATTGAACATGCACCACATGATCTGGCGCATTACCCGCCTCATGGGTCTGCGGCGTCGTCTCTACTCCGGTGGCGATGGGAATCTCAACCCGGCGCGTGTAGAGCGGCTGCGAGAGCGGCTGGATAAAGCTCTGCGGCGCTCCTGCCACCAGCGAAAGCCGCACATTGTTCCAGTCCGCACCCACGGTGTTGTCCACTACGGCCCAGCCCTGCACAATGGCGGAGCCGTTGGCGATGCGCGAAAAAACCATGCGATAAGTGCACTTCCACACCGGAACCGCGCTGATATAACTCACCAGCAATTGCCGCTGGCCCTGGCCCAGGGCATCGAGAGTTAGATGGCGCATGCCGTTGGCATGGGTGGTAGAGAGCAGCTCAAGATAGCGGTCTAGCTGGCCTTGAAGGTTCGCATCCAGCGGCCTCACGCCGAGCGCCGGAGTAAGTTCAATCACCCGCACCGCGCCGGAAGTTGCCACCAGCGTCAGATAAAACTTATCCACTGTCTTATCTGCGTCGCCACCGGCTACATTCTCCGTGCGCGTTTCAATGGACATCAGCCGCCCGGTGATGGCTCCGCCCGGCCCTCCTGTCACCTCAACGCGCTGCCCGCGCAATGCCTGGAATAGCTCAGTGGAGCTTGGGTCGTCGTCCATGCCCAGCGAGAGCGACTTGAGCTGCTCGGCCAGCGGCGTAGTGGAGTTATAGTTGACGCCCGCGATGCGGCCCCCGCCCTCGTCCAGTACGGTCAAGGTCTGCAACACGTCGTTCAACTGCGGCGAAGTAAAGTCGATGGCCACACGCTGGTTTCCATCGACAGTTCCGGCGTGCTCAAAGTAGCCTACGCCGTTCTTGTAAAGAACCACCTTGCGCACCGGCAGGTCTTTGATAAGCGTTGGAGTTGCCGCTTTTTGTGGCGTCGCAGACTTCGGCTTGGCGGCCGGTCCGGCTGGTGATTGAGCGGCAAAAGGCAACGTAAAGACAAAAAGACAAAGTGCGGTAGAAATCCAGCGCATCGAGCAGCCTCCTGGATTGAACAAGCAGGAATGTTGCTCCCCGGCGTGCTCATCCGATACAGAATGTTAGCGCATAAGCAGACAAGCGCCGCCCAGGTGCACAATAGTGAGTTGGGCATTGCGGCCAGCCGGTCGCAGATTATCAAGGAGACATGATTCATGAATGGAAGCGCGATCAAGGTTGTAGCCTTCAACGGCAGCGCCAGAAAAGCCGGAAACACGGCAATTTTGCTGGGATATGTTCTGAAGGAACTGGAAAGGGAAGGGATTGAAACCGAACTGGTTGAACTGAGCGGGAAAACAATTCACGGCTGCCTGGCCTGCCGCAAGTGTTCAACCAACAAGGACCGGCGCTGCTCGCAAACCGGCGACATAGGCAATGAGTGCATTGCCAAAATGGAAGAGGCGGACGGCATTCTGCTCGGCTCACCCACGTATGTTGCCGACGTAACGCCTGAGATCAAGGCGCTGATGGACCGCGCCTGCCTGGTGTCAAAGGCCAATGGCGGTCTCTTCCGCCGCAAGGTGGGCGCGGCTGTTGTGGCCGTGCGCAGGGCAGGCGCCATGCATGCCTTCGATGCGCTGAACCACTTCTTTTTCATCAGCGAGATGATTGTGCCCGGCTCGTCGTACTGGAACATCGGCTATGGCCGGGAGATCGGAGAAGTAGAGCAGGACGAGGAGGGCATCCAGATCATGAAGACTCTGGGACAAAACATGGCCTGGCTGCTGAAGAAGACCGCAAGTTGAAGCGGTGAGCAAAACAAGACATCGTGTCCGTCCCTGCGGAATAGGACTATCCTGAATAACAGGAGCTGGCTCCGAGAAGCCGCTCCTGACCAGGGTGGCCGAGGCGGATTTATGTGGCCTACCCTGCCTGACTCGGAGCGCATTCCCCGCGCCGCCGAGGATTTCCGCCAAGCCGGAAGGCACTTGTCTGTGACCTTGTGCGGCAGCTCGCAGACCGGGAGCCCTCCCTTGAATGAGGAGATACCCATGAAAACAGCCGGATCGAACAACTCAATCGAAAACGATGTGCTGCATCTTGGCAGCCAAAGCAAGTTAAGCCCGGAAGAGATTGCCAAGGCCCTGGCGCACCACAACCGGCACCATAGCGGCGATCAACCCAAGCAGGCCGCGGCCAAAACCAGCGGCGGCAAAAAGAGCAAGCTAGGCAAATAGCGCAATCTGAAACCCAGCCCCATCGGCCTCTCGGCGAGTGCATTATGCATTAACCGCCAGGAAGGCTGTGGTTTGTGCGGACGGCACACAAGCAGCTGCGCCACACCCGTACAGGTAAACCGCGCCGCCTGTCTGAGTGGACGTTACAGGCCTTCAGTGGTTTGCGTCGTCAGATAGCGCTCGTAGCCAAGCTCGGTGATCTGGTGCATCTGTGCTTCAAGCCAGTCCACATGCTCTTCCTCATCCTTGAGCAGGAAGACAAACAGATCGCGCGAGCCGTTGTCTTTTTCTTCAGTAGCGATACGAATGGCCGCGTTGTACATGGCGACGGCATCAATCTCCAGCTTAAGGTCGGCCTGGATCATGGCCTTGACGTTGCTGCCGATCGATAGGGCGAGCGGTTCCATGCTTGGCGCGCCGTCAAGAAACAGAATGCGCTCCATCAGCTTCTCGGCGTGCTTCATCTCGTCGATGGACTGTTTCTTGATGTACTTGGATAGTTTGCCGTAGCCCCAGTTCTCACACATTTCTGCGTGAACAAAGTACTGGTTGATGGCGGTGAGCTCCTCGCGGAGCGCGTTATTCAATTGCCCGATGACCTTCTGATTGCCCTTCATGCGGACATCTTAACAAGAAGCTGCATGGAGTGTAACTGAAAAATTACGCGGCCAAAAACCTATAGCTTCCCCAACCAGGAAGTAGCCGCTTTATCCCTATGCCGCGCCAGCCAACTTCCGCAACTGGCCCAGATGGTTCAGGTCGTGGCCGGCCATGGTTTCCATAATGGTCATGAATGTCATCGCGCCCCGCTCGGGATGCATAACAGTACGGTTGGCAGCGCCTGGCAGAGCCGCGCCAATCAGCAGCAGGTTCCATGCGCGCAACGCGGAGAAAACTTCAACAGCCTGGCTGGCCTTTACGCCGGGGTAAGTTGCGGCCCATTTTTCCTGATCGAAGGGTTGGATGGTGGGCGCATACTCAGCCAGTGTCTGGCGCAGACGGAAAGCGAAGACCAGTTCGCAGTCGGCCAAGTGGCAGGCAATCTCCGCCGCGCTCCACTTGCCGGGAGCGGGTGCGGCAGCAGCTTTTTCAGCGCCGACCGAAGCAATCAATGAAGCCAGCGCCTCCGGAGTCGCAGCCAGAATGGATTCGATGGGCCGTCCGTCAAGGTATTTTGCATAGGGGTTCAGCTCGCTCATGATCGTCTCCTCAGTTGATTTTCAGCGCCCTTCATAGATACTCGCGCGCCATGCGCTCCCATGTGGGCCAGTCGTGGGAGTTATACGAGTCCCATACATAAAGCTGGTGAGGTATGCCCTTCTCGTTAAGGATGCGGTCCAGGTTCCGGTTCTGGCCCAGGCAGTGATCGTCCTCGCCGGTGGCCAGCACATAGCTGTTGCGGCGGTAATGGTCAAAGAACCATGGATCGCTCAGGTTAGGCAGGTAATAAGTGGGAAGGTTCAGATAGCAATCCCGGTCGCAACAGCCGTCAAGAAAGTTGGATAAGTCAAAGACTCCCGACAGGGAAAGCAGTCCGGTAAACACGTCGGGATGACGCAAGGCAATGTTGACCGCGTGATAGCCGCCAAGGCTGCACCCCAGCGCAATCAGGCGCGTCTCCGGATTCTTGTGCCGGATCAGGGGCACGACCTCGTGCATCAGGTAGTCCTCATATTGCATATGGCGCGCAATCCGTCCGCGCGGAGAAACCTGCTTGTTATACCAGCTCTCCATGTCCACTGAATCCACGCAATAGAGCTGCAACTGGCCGGCGTCGATCTTGCCGGAGAGGGCGCCGACCATTCCCTGGTCTTCAAACTGAAAAAAACGCCCGCCGGAGGTGGGAAACACCAGCACCGGCAGGCCGGCATGGCCAAAGACGAGCAGCTCCATCTCCCGGCCCAGGCGGGTTGAATTCCACTTGTGATACTCGCGATTCATGATTGGGCGATCCTTGGATAACTTCCAGTTTCTTGATACTGTAACAGCCACGGGTTGCCGTGCTTCAAAGCCTGACAGCCGCGTCAGCCATGTCGAAGCCAGTTGAACTCGACGCGTGTTGTCCATGTTGCGCTTTCTCTTTTCTGCGTCATAGAACCGGATTAGTGCTATTCTTTCCTGAAAAACAGAGCGTGCCTTTCACGGGGCCTTCCCCGGCAAAAGTGCGCAGGCTAACTCATAAGTCATTTTTGCCTTAAAGGGAAGGACTTCAGAGCCATGGCCCATTCCGTCATATCCCCAAGATCGGCAGCATTCAGCGCGCTTTTTCAAGGTTACAACGGTCCTCCGTTTTCCATCCGCCTGTGGGATGGCAGCGTCTGGTCTTCGTCCCTTGACCAGCCACCCGCATGCACCATCGTTCTGCAAAACCCAATGGCCCTGCGACCGCTGATGACCGAGCCCAGCGAAGTTTCGCTCGGCGAGGCATTCATCCATGGCGATCTGGACGTGGAGGGAGACATCTTTTCAGTCTTTTCCATCGCCGAACACCTCCTCAACCGCCCTCGCCGCCCGCGCCAGCAAATCGCGGAGAAGGCCGCCAGCGCTCTCTTTGGCTTGGAGAAGTGGTTCCAGCACGGCGCCATGCACTCGATGCGGAGAGACAGCGCGTCCATCTCATATCACTACGACCAGCCGTCTGCCTTCTTTGAGCCTTGGCTGGGCTCCTCTTACGCCTACTCCTGCGCCTACTTTCACACCCCGGACGATGCTCTGGACCAGGCCCAGGAGCGCAAGCTCGAACTCATCTGCCAAAAACTGCGCCTGCAACCCTTCGAGCGTTTTCTCGACATCGGTTGCGGATGGGGAAGCCTCGTTCTGCATGCCGCAAAGAACCATGGCGCACAAGCCCAGGGCGTTACCATCAGCCGCGAACAGGCAGTGACGGCTAAACGCCGCATCGAGCAGGCTGGGCTGAGCCAGTATTGTGCCGTGGAGCTGCGCGATTACCGCAAGCTGGAGGGCAGCCGTCAGCCCTTTGACAAGATCGCCAGCGTCGGCATGTTTGAGCATGTAGGCCTGGCCAACCTGCCCCACTACTTTGGAGTTGCATACCGCCTGCTCCGTCCTGGCGGCGTCTTTCTCAACCACGGCATCGCACGCTCTCACACCTCGCCCATCCGCCAGAGTTCCTTCATTGATCGCTATGTCTTCCCTGACGGGCACCTGGTCACGCTCTCACAGGCCCTCAGCGCTGCCGAGTCCCAGGGGCTGGAAGTACGCGATGTGGAGAATCTTCGCGAGCACTACGACCTTACCCTGCGACACTGGGTCAAAGGGCTGCGGAGCAACGCTTCTACCCTGCTCAATCACGTCTCGGCGGCCACCTACCGCATCTGGCTCCTGTACATGGCAGGTTCCGCCGCCGCCTTCCGGCGCGGAGATATCGCCATCTACCAGGTTCTGCTCAGCCGTCCAGATCGTGGCCGCTGCTATCTTCCGCTCACGCGCCAAGACTGGTACCCCTGCGCTGCCTCCGCGCAAGAGGTTGAAGTGTAACGCCAAATACGCGCCGGATAGCCATGCACTTGGGATTCGAGATCTGCCCAACAGTCTTTTCCAATCCAAAGATGAGCCTGAAGGAAGCGAAGGGTAGGCGAAGCG
>VFSW01002774.1_pt1 | contig 26376 bp, 24 predicted proteins | sample 5358111 | NCBI WGS metagenome assembly VFSW01 (sample SAMN11554181, study PRJNA540505) | mine drainage metagenome | isolation source: sediment from site ElyBrook_90M | place: USA: Ely Copper Mine, Vershire, VT | collected 2017 | reverse complement strand
CGGCGGTGATTTGGCTTGGCCTATTTCTCTTTATGTTCGGGATCGAACGCCGCGTGCGAAAACTCGAAAAAGAACCTGGATTACGCTGATTGGATGGATCACACTGATTGATTTTTCGATTATGCTAATCCGTCCGGCAACTTCGAATGACGCGGAGGCCATTGCCGCGCTTCTTATTCGTTCGATTCGCGAGATTTGCGGGCCGGATTACGATAACGACGAGCGAATTCTTGCCGCGTGGTGCGCAAACAAAACGCCGGAGAATATGCGGAGCTGGGCAGAGAATCCCAACAATTACTGGATCGTCGCCATCGAGAATGAGACTATTGCCGGCACGGCCCTTATGACGATCTCGGGCAAAATTCACCTCTGCTACCTTCTCCCCGAATATTTGGGACGCGGTATCGGCATAGCCATGCTGAACGACATCCTCCGCCATGCACGCACGCTCGGCCTTCAAAACGTGACACTTGAAAGCACGCGCACGGCACGCGAGTTTTACCATCGAAACGGTTTTATCGAAACCGGAGCGACGATGGGCATGGGAATCATTCCAAGTTTTGCAATGGAACGCGACCTTACCACCAATGATGCCTGAAGGCAAGCTTTCCGGAATCCGCGCCGTCCTTTTCGATATCGACGGCACGCTGCTCGACACCTTCGATTTTATTTACGGTGCCTTTGAATACGCCTTCAAGGAACACAACCTCTCCCCTCTTTCCCGCGAACATATTTCGGAGTTAATGGGCGGCCCGCTGGAAGAGGTTTATCAGACTATGGCGCCGGGCTTCGATTCAACGTTGCTCGCTCAGTCCCACAGAAGGTTCCAATCGGATAACGTGCGGTTAGCGCATCTTTTTCCTTCGACAATGGAAGTACTCACCGAGCTATCTCGTCGCGGAATGAAGCTTTCGGCGATTACCACGCGATCGCTACGAACTTCCGTTCGCACATTGGAATGGACAGGTATTGCAAAATACTTCGACATCATTATTTCAGCGGAAGATGTGTCCTTTCATAAGCCTCATCCGGAGCCGCTTCTGAAAGCTCTCGACGCGCTCGGCCTGAAACCCGATGCGGCGGTCATGGTCGGCGACACCCGCGCCGATATTATGGCCGGCAAAAACGCCGGTACGAAGACGGTCGCCGCGCTCTATGGCTTCGGCGGCGAGCTATTACGTGGGCTGGGCCCGGATTATACGATCGGCGAGCTGAGGGAACTGCTGACTATTGTCTGAACCAGGTTCCGAGAAGAATCCCGGCAAATACTCTTATCCCAAATAATTCTGCAACGGCTGTGTTCGCGGCGTGTGCCGCAACCGGCGAATCGCCTTTTCCTTTATCTGGCGGACGCGCTCGCGGGTGAGCGCAAATTTATCTCCGATCTCTTCCAACGTAAGCGGATGAACATCGTTCAGACCAAAATAGAGTTCGATTACTTCGCGCTCGCGCGTGCTGAGCGCCGTGAGCGCGCGGGATACCTCGAGCTTGAGCGAATCGCTCATCAGGACCGAATCTGGCGGTGGCTGCTGCATGTCTTGCAGGATGTCGAGCAGGCGGTTGTCCTCGCCAACCGCAAAAGGTGCATCGACAGAGAGATGACGACCGGAAATTCGCAGGGTCTCGAAGACTTCGACGGGCGTCATGTCGAGCTTATCGGCAAGCTCACTCGCGGTCGGCTCGCGCTCGAATTCCTGCTCGAGCTGAGAAAACTTTTTCGAAATTTTATTCAGCGCGCCGACTCGGTTGAGCGGCAGCCGCACAATGCGGGATTGCTCGGCAAGCGCCTGGAGGATCGACTGGCGAATCCACCACACGGCATAGGAAATGAATTTAAAGCCGCGTGTTTCGTCGAAGCGCCGCGCCGCTTTAATGAGGCCAAGATTCCCTTCGTTGATCAAATCGCCCAGCGAAAGGCCTTGATTCTGATATTGCTTCGCGACGGAAACGACAAACCGCAGATTCGCCTTGACGAGGATTTCGAGCGCACGCTGGGAATCGGGCGCGTCTTCCTTGATTTTTCTGGCAAGCGCAATCTCCATTTCTGAATTCAGAAGATCAACCCGGCCGATCTCTTGAAGATAAATGTCCAGCGACTCGCTTTCACGGTTCGTGTATTGTTTCGAAATACGCATAGTGCTCCGAGATTTAGTTAGTGACGAACGATGCCGAAGCCTTGCAGGGCTTCGGCGGCAAGATAACCGGCGTGTTCGATGCCGCTTGCGCGCACTTGCGCGCGCCTACTCCGTTTCGAGCACGGAATGGATGTGGAACGAATATCAATTGCGAACGGGGTATCAAGTGCTGATAACAGTTACTGCTCTCCTCTGATAATTATTAAAAGTCTGAACCGCCTGCCGCGTTCTTGCGGCGTCACGGCAGAACGCCGCACGCTCCATATCGAGCGCCCCCGGTCCGGAATTTCTTCGATGAGGAAGGCCATTCGGTCTTGTTGTTTTTGCGAAGATGCACCCGTGAACGAGCCTTCATTTTCGAACGTTCCGAAATTAATTTGGATTTGTACAAAAATAATCGTATATTCCGGGATTCAAGAGGCCTGTTTTCAGCCGATTCTGCCCACTTTAATAAACAATAACGTTATTTCCGCCCAGCTCCCGTGCCCGCTCAAGCGCCAATTCGGCGCCTTCGATTAATTCCTCAACGGTACCATCGCGCCGCGCTCCCGAAACTCCGATCGAGACCGTCACCGAATAGCTTCGCTTACCGATAGCGATGACTTCGCTCACGATCATCTTCCGCATTTTCTCGCTCCACAGATAACCGTCCTCGTCCGTCATTTTAACGAGGAGCGCCGCGAAGGTATGTTCTTCGATGCGGGCGATCACATCGAATCGCCTTGCTCCAAATTGGAGCAGGCGCGTGATTGCAAGCACGATGGTGTCCGAATCCTCCTGCGAAAATCGCGAGGTGAACTCCGAAGCGCCATCGATCTCGAAGAGCACGAACGTCAGCGGCTCATCAAATTGCATGGCGCGTGATAATTCCTGATTGGCGCGGTCGAGCAGGCCATGCTTATTGAGCACGCCGGTCAGCAGGTCGGTCAGCGCGCGAGCGCCGACCATCTCGCCGAGCGCAATGATTTCGAGCGCCGTGGCCGCGCCGCGCGCCAGATGCTCCAGCGTTTCGACGTCCGCGCTCGTAAACCGAGCACGCTCCGTGTGCTCGATCGCGAGCACGCCGTAATTTTTCGTGAACGTCCGAATCGGGATCGTCATAAAGGAATGCCCCACGGCATTCTGGCGATCTTCCTCTAAATTATAACGAACGCTTTGGGCGGTAAGCGAATCCTGCCGCACACTTTTACCCGATGCAAGGCACTTGCCGACGATGCTTTCCTCGAGCGAGATCGGCGTCATCGGCGAAACATAGGCGCCGCCGCGCTTTGTTTGCAGGCTGCTGATATTCCATAGCCGTCGTGAATCGTCGAAGGAAGCGGCGGCCAGCCAATCCCAGTCGATGATCTCCCCCGCCGCCTCCGTGAGCGCACGAAGGATATAATCGGGATTTCGCCGCTGATCGCGCAAGACGCGAAGGGAAGAATCGGGGCTGACAATTTCATGGAGCTTTCGCGAAGCATCGAGCGCGCGCGCGGCCGCGAGCAAATCGTACTTCTCGATATACGAACGGATGAGTCCGGAAAGCAGCTTCGAGTAATCGGTCAGAATGCGAAGCGTCTCGGGACTGAAATGGTCCGGCACGGCGGAATCGACCGTCAGCACTGCAACGAGCCCCTCGCCGAACAAAACGGGCATTCCGGCAAACGAAGCGATTCCAATCGCATCACGATAATAGGGAATGAGATCGAGTTCCGCTTGTGGCGCGATCGTCGAATGTAGTTCTGGGCGCCGCTTGGAAACGATCCGGCTCACGGCGTCCAACTCGATGGGAAAGCGCTTATCGCCGGCAAGGAATTGATATGCCCGGTCGTCGAGCGCGGCGGATTCGAGCACGAGTTGCTGCTTTTTTGTATTGACCCAAAAAAACATAGCACTCGTCGCATTCAACTCATCCCGCAGAATATCGAGCACGTCCCCTAAGAGCACAACGAAATCGGCCCGGGGATCGCGCGTCTCGCTGGCACGGCGCGGGCGCGAATCGAAGGAGCGGAGCGCATCGAGATAGGCCATGAGCGCCGGCTCGATCCGCGGTTCAAGCGGAATTTCCATCTCCGCCTGCTGTATTTGCTGAATTAAGGAAGGAACCGTACGAGCTTTCTCGATTCCCTCCGACGGGCTAGCAAATGGCTCCTCGTCGAACGGTTCTTCGTCAAGCGGTTCCTCCTCGATACGCTCCGTTTCGTTAATCTCTGAAATTTCGTCTTCGTAAATTTCCATATCAAGATTTTCCTCGTCGAGAATCTGCGTTTCGAGCGGATCTTCGTCGAACCCGTCTTGTTCGCCTGTGCTCGCGGCTTGTAAATCTTCGGTATGCTCTCCATTTCGAGCAAAATTTATCGCGCTGGCTTCATCCAAAAACGAATCTTGCTCCGGCTCGGCGTCCGTGAGCACCCGAGCGCTAAATTCCTCATGGTGATGGGCAATGAATAGCGGCTCGGGTGCCGTGGGCTTCGGAGCTACCGGCTCCGGCGCTTCTTCATGAGGAGCCCGCGTTACTCGAACCACGGCTCGTTCATGCTCGGCAAAATATGGGGTTCTGGAATCCGGCGGAAGCGAATCGGGAATGGGAGCAGGGCCATGGGCGACATTCTCTGTACGATGGGGCTTTCGAAAGAACGGTAACTTATTCTGTACGCCGATCATTTCATCGCGCAGCGATTTTATTCTCGGAACGGCAAAACGAATGAGGGACGGCTTTTCTTTTTCCAATCGCTCCTGCCGTTCCTGCCAGGCACGCCGCTCCTCCGCGACCTGCGCCTGCTGGCCCTCGCGCGTGATTTGGAAATCGTCGAACGTGACTTTTTTCATACCCTTGTGCGTGCCATCGACAGAACCACTCTCTCGACGCGATGCGCCATCCCCGATATACGGAGGTTCCGAATTCGGGCGAGCGGTTTCGAGATCATCGCGTTCCTCGTCGGTCATACTTCTATTAACGATGGTTGTGGGCTGCGATCAACACCGATAAACGAACCTACAAGAGTCAAGAGGAATTCCTTATAACCGGAGGTTCCCTCCCCTTTTTTTTATTCCAGCATCTCGGTCACAAGATTCTCCGTGCCGTTCTGCGTCACACTCCGTTTCTCCCCGGCGTGCTCAGTGCTTTCGATAACCAGCGTGAAATTCCGTTTCTCCTGCATCGCACGGTAAACAAGAAGGCCTGTCGAATCTTCGATATGCGCCACGCTATGGGAAGTGGCCACGAAATTCTGAATCGTCGCGGTCGTCGGTCCCTCCTGAAATACTCGCTTTCGTGGGGTCGTCGTCGTGTTATCTTCGAGAACGGCGAGCACGCGATCGCCGCGCTTCTCCAGGCCACGCACCGTCTCCGATGCATCGACATGCACTGGGAACGAAAGGCCGGCCGCCACATTGAGGTTTACATCGGATGAGTCCCGCCAGGTCGTATCGGTAATGAGCGCGCGCGTTGGATTATGAACCAGTACACGCATGATGTAGGCGTTGGCAACCTGCTCGGCCTGGCGTGTCGCCATCTGGCGAACTCGGGACTGACTCCGGATGGAATCCGGAACCGGAGCCAGCAGCCCCGCAGCGATCTGGCTTACATCGAGCATGGAATCGAGATCGCCATATTTATTGGCACGCACTGTGAAATCTTTTCCGACCAGAATATTAAACTCCCGATATTCATCGCTCATCCGGTCGCGCAGATCGTTGCTTGAGTAACTTACTTTTGCCGTATCCCGCTGAGAACTCAGCCGAATGGAATCCACCAGATACGTGAGCGTGACCGAACTGTCCCGCCCTATTTTGCCCACGGTCTGATGAAGAAAAAACTCTGTAGTGCTCGTGGCCGAATGACTCACCGGTGGCCCGCTGGGCGGTGTATCGCTCGAGCTCATCGTCATTCGGTCGATCACATGATACCGTTCGATCGAACCCGGCTTGGGCCGGAAAAACAAATGATGGTTGGTATCCAAAATCGGCACCGCTTTCGCCGGCTGGTTGGTGTCGATGGCAGCGGTATTCGTGGAGGACACTGCCGATTCCTTTTTGCTGCATGAGGCAAGCATTGCGGCCGATACCGCCGCAAGGGAAAGAAAAAATATAAAAAAGTAACGTAGTGAACGCATGAAGAAAGTGCTGAGTGCTAAGAGAATTATTTAGTGCTGATTTGGCGCTGTGGATTTCTTTGCTTCTGTGCCTTCGGAATCGAACATTCCGGCATTGGGATCCTTATACACGCCACGATGGGATTTTATTTCCCGAATTGTAATCTTGCTCGCATGCATCACCTCGATCGGATACACGTCCGTCGTCACGATACGGGTGATCTCCTCCGGCACGGTATCGATATCAACCGCCAGTTTAACGTTTGCCGTGTCCCGATAGAAGGAATGCTTTAAGTATCCATCACTCATGGTAAGTTCTCCTTTGCCTCCGCCATAAAAGTGTAGAATCCCCATGGGCGTAGCAATCCCTTCAAGATATTCTATACGCTGAGGAGGATCGAAGTAGGTGGCACGCACTTTCAGCTCTCCCTTCCCATCATGGGTTGCCGTAACAGTCCGGGTAATCGGAATCTCCGTAGCCGTCGAGGGCGAAGTGTAGGGTGCCCGCAGCGCAGCCATTCCGCCCATGCCATATTCGAGCAGTTGCCCCATGCGAAGCGAATCGGTAAGCGAGAGCATCGCATGAACCATATCGTAATCGTAGCCGTGCCCGATAGCATCTTCATGGAAATCCTTAAGATTGAGGAAGCGGGCGATCGTTCCGTCCGGACGCATTACATAGCGAATAGTATGTCCCAAAAATTGCGCGCGAGGAAGAACTTTGATGTCATGTAGTTCGTGGGTAATGCTCCAATCGTCCGCGGAGTTAAACCGGAAGAAATTTTCCGCATTTTTTCCCTCGCCGAAATTAATCCCGGTCTTGAAGGAGTCGAGCGAAGCCCCAATAATCGCCGAGCCATCCGGCAGAACCTTCTGCACCGTCTCCGTGAAGGAATAGACGGATGTTCGAATACTGGGCCGCGCGCCGCTTGCATCCACTTGAGGAAAGTGCATTGCCAGCCGAAGCACTTCCTTCGTGACAACGCGGTGCATATCCCCTTCGTGGAATTGGATGCGAAATTCAGAGAGCGGATGCGTGATCGGCTCAATACCCTGCCCGCGTGCGGCAGTATCGACCACGATGCTTGCCGCGCTCCCTAAGAGCGCGACGGTCACCAAAAAAATAAAATTGCGAAAATACATCATACTGACCTCAACGAGAGTAATTCTTATACAGCGCGTAGGCCGCGAGCGTCATGCCGTCCCAGATTTCGCCATTAGCGATGAGCCGATCGAGTTCGTCGTGGCCATCGCCGACGGAACCGCCGACGGCGACGGTCATCGGCTCGAACTCTTCGCTCACTTCCGGGCGGCGAGCGTCGTCGCTCCCTTCCGCTGCAACGAGTCCGCGCGCGAGGAAGACGTAACACTCCTCATCACTCGCTCCGTTCATTGGATTGAACCATCCTATCGGAATTAATTCCGTGGCCAGAAAACCAGCCTCCTCCGCAAGTTCTTCGCGAGCGGCCTCTTCATGCGTCAATCCTTCCTTCATTCCACCGCCCACGAATTCCAGACTTTCGCGTTGATTGAGATACCGGAATTGCCGCAGCATCAGAATTCGCCCATCCTCCATTTCTGGAATGACGAACACCGCGCCTTTGGTGTGAGCATAATAAAATTCCCCCGGCGAGCCATCGGGATGAAGATATTCATCCCGCCGGTATTCCCACCACGGATTTTTATGGATGATTTCGCTAGAAAGACGGCGAAGGCGTTGGAGCATCGCGAGTGAAACACGCATGGCGTCGGAATGCTCCTGCAATCGAGCTGCCAGAAGGCGTTTCAAAACTCATAGGAAAGACCGGCAGAAACCAGCGGCCCAATAGCCTCCCCGGACGCAAATTGGGTCCCGAATATGGATGCGATCAGTTGAATACGATCGAGCCCGTATCGTACTTCGAAGCCGGGAATGAACCAAATATAGACATTTCCAGTACCTAAAACGGTCGTATCGTGAGGAACTGATTCATTATTATCCAGACCAGCACCCCGGACCGATTCCTGGCTCACATCATGATAAACATCGACATCGGAAATTCGAAGCAGAATCATGACGGAAAAATTGTTCCGGTCATACCCCGCCGCGCCCTGTATCCACGCTGTTGCGAAACGGGTTTGTTCGTTCCCGGATATTTGCCATCCTATTTCTGGTATAAGGCCACCATCCAATGTTTGAAACGTTGAATTCCCGATTCCCCATCCGATTCCACCATAGACCTCACTACACAAACTCTTTGAAGTCGTGGTGTCGAAGAACCCGGCGCCGATCTCGCCGGAATATTGATTTCCATTCGGATCGCCGCTCTTGCGGAGAACAGCCGAGCCGCTCGCCAGCATCCCGAAGTGTTGCGTGAGCGCATAGGCTGCCGTGACCGTCTCACCGCCGGTGGAGGCGCTCGCCGTCGCACGGAGTTCCCCTTTGTGCGAGAGCAATACCGCGCTGGGATTCGGAGGAAAATACGGCGGAGTGGAAACGGGAGCAACCGTCGCACAACCGGCAAAGAGAATCGCGGAAAATGCGAGGATCGTTTCGCGGCTCATGCTGCAAGAACACGCAAGGCTGCGAAAAGAAGCGAACAAGTGAGTTGCAGCCCCCCTATGGCCGAGTAATGAATTTAAGCAGCGAGTCCGTGTAATTTTTGAAGCCCCATGTTTGCGGCACCGTGGAGTGATCCGCGCCCGGGATGCGGTGCTCTTCCCCATAGGTTCCGTGATAGTTTGCAAAGACGACGTCGCCATTGGTGGTAATATTCAGAAAGGCATCGGCTATGCCCGCTGTAAGGAACAGGGGCTGCGTCACCGATTTTATTTGCTCGGCATTATCGAATTTGAGCGTCGTGACGGCGGAAGCGGGAAGATTGAGTCCGGTCGCATCCGCCGTGATCGAGCCGGTCGAGGCAAATGGCGATTCGAGAATCAGCTTCTTTGCCGGAAGCGCGCGCGGGTTTGCCGCGAGATAGGTTGCCGGCGCGCCGCCCAGGCTAAACCCATACAGAATCAGGCGATCGCTCGTCAAACCCTTGGATTTTAACCACGCGATGGCGGCATTCGCATCCGCGTAGAGACCTTCTTCCGATGGAGTCCCCTGCGATAGACCAAAACTCCGATAGTCCATCATCATCACCCCAAAGCGGTCCTTCCCGCCAACATTCGCCAGCAGTTGCGCGCGCGGATAGTAGAAATCCATGTTGTGGTCGTAGCCATGCGTGTAGACGATGACCGTATCCGTTGCGATGCGCGTGGTATCGCCTAAGTAAGCAGCGTAGATCGTCGCCGGTGAGGACTCGCCAATGCCCTGGCTTTGCAGGGTGAAGACATTCACGAATTGCGCCGGAAGCGTGTAGGAAGAATCGAGATGGAAATCGACCGTGCCCGTATAGGCCGCCATAGAATAGCCGTTAATCGTTGGGCCGGGATTCAGCAAGTTCGCATCGAGATTAAAGCATCCCGAACAAGCCGCCGCAAGCGTCAATAGAACTATTATTCGTGACATTAAAATTTTCGTGTTAGTCCAAGATAAATTCCAAATGCGCCATCTCCGCCAATTCCGTGGTACCCGACGGCATTCGGGGTGTTTGCAATTCCGGGTTCCAAATACTTTAACTCGGTCGTGTATTGCCAGTGCTTCCCTTCGAACCGGTGACCGATCGCGATACCTGGAAACCAATGCCGGGTCTGCGGCTCGTTATCCGAACGGGTGGAAGTGAAATCGAACCAATTGCTGCTCGTGAGATAAATCAGGTTCCCGGAAGCGCCATAGTGCCAGTAAAAGTTAACATCCGCTTCCGGCCAGATGCGAAAACTTCCATCGCGCATCGCGAGCAGAAGATTCGCGACGGGACTGACGGAGATCGCGGGAACAAGCTGCGCCTGAGGAAGCAGCTCTTCGAGCGCGCCGAGATCGAGCTGCACATCGTCGAACGCAAGCGCGGTCGTGTGCAGGCCGCCGAAGAGCGTGAGCTTATCCGAATAGCCATAGCCGGCGGCGATGGAGGTTAGCGGCATGGGGATCGTCGTGCCCGCAAAATCGAAGAATGGCCCGCCAAGCGAAGCGGTGAGATTCGTATGCCCTTCCGGTACCGGCTCGACAAAGCGCGTCGGTGCGCAAGAAGCGACAAAAAGAAGGAAGAGAAGCGCGGCGGGAAATTTCATGATATTAAGGCCAGCAATTTAATACATTCGGAGACCATTCGTCAGGAATTTAGAAATATTTTTGAAATTTATTCAAATCGGATTTTGCGGAGGCGGGGGTGTTTGAATAATTAATCCGCTCTCGGTGTAACTTTTGGCCGCGAAGGCGATTATTTCCTTTTTAGGGAGAATTCGATATGAAAATTTACCTACAACTTTCGATCTCATGCGTTTTAGCATTTTTCCTTTTTGGGGCAGCCGGAAAAAGCCATGCTCAGGCGAACTCGTCGCACCTGAATTATGAGGTAGTCTATGATTCGGACTGCTACACACCCCTCGAAGGATCGACTCTTATCCAGTCAACCGACTTCCTGAATTTCACCGGCGCCGCGGACGCTGATGACGGAACCGCGAACAGCATACCTGTCGGCTTTACATTCGAATACAATGGCGTGCTTTCGAATTCGGTTAATGTGAACGTCAACGGATGGGTTACGATTAACCCTATTGGGAAAATCAGTCCAAATCCGGTCACGACATCAAATAACAACGCCCTGTTCACAACAACATTGCCGAATAATACTCTTGCACCTTATTGGGGCGATCATTATTACCGGACCCTCGAAGCGGGTTACAAGCCCACCCGCATATCATACTTGACTGCCTATGTGCCCTTCGGAGCCCGGGATACAAACTCTCCACCATTTACAACGATCGGCATCTTCACGGTCGAATGGAAGGATTTAAACATTAACGACAAATCAAATCCAAAATCCGCAGCTTCCTTTCAGCTTATCATTCGTCAAAACCCGAGGGCCTGGGATCGTACCGCACAGGACCAGCGTGCAATCATTGAATTCCGTTACGGGCCAGCAGATACTGCCGCCGTGGTAGCAGGCGCTTCCGTTGGCATTGAAGACTCATTGGGATTCACCCACCTGAACGGACTTTTCGAGAGTTCGCAATTCAATGGTGACTCCTCACGGCTCAGCACAGCACGAACGACCTGCTGGCCGCCGCCCAATTGCACGCCGTGCGTCGCGATTGAATTCGTACCAGTTTCACAACTGGCGGCCGTGACAAATTCTACAACCAACTATTCGCTCGAAGCGTATCCTAATCCCTTCACCCAAGCCGCGACCATTAGCTTCCATTCCGCCACAAGCGGCCAGGCGCAAATCACGATCCTGAATCTCCTCGGGGTCGAAGTCGCTCGCCTTTACAATGGCGAACTCTCGGCTGGCGACCATTCCTTCACATGGGATGCTCGCGGCACGGCGCCCGGGATGTATGAGTGGGTCGTCCGAGCCGGTGGGGAGTCTTCGGAAACGCCGATTGTGCTTCTGCGATAAATTTTCAAGTAATCTTTCGGGATTTCTTGACCTTGCCAACCAAAATGCTCATATTTGAATCAGTGTTTGATGGGCACCAAGTTTCTTATTGTATGCCATTTTTTGCTCTTTGAAAGCCGGCAGGATGGTGCATGAAAAACGTGAACTCGGAATGGCTAAAATGAGCGGTTTTGATAGTATTCAATGGACAGGAAATGCCTGCACAGAAAAAGCACCAATCCATATAAACGAACCATATTGTATTGAAAGCTTGAGGCTTGCAACTTCCTCCATGTCGCTCGCTCTTGAAACAAAAACCGCCCCATCCGAACTCTCTTCGCTTCTTGCGGCGTTATCGCAGGCTCTCTGTTTTGGGGAGAAACCACCCCTCCATCGTGGGCGATGATCCCCTCCTTGGAAAGGATGGGAAGTTAATTTGAGCGCATGAGTCAAAATCTGTTAGAGGTATCGCATCTCAAGAAATACTTCCCCATCAAAAAGGGGATTTTTTCGAAGACCGTCGGCCATGTGAAGGCCGTCGACGACGTCTCGTTTACGATCAAAGCGGGCGAGACGCTTGGCTTAGTCGGCGAATCCGGTTGTGGCAAAACCACGACGGGCCGCGCCATCCTGCGGCTTATCGAACCAACGGGTGGCTCCGTTAAATTCAATGGCGAGGAAATCACGACGATGCCCGCGCACCGCTTGCGCGAGATGCGGCGGCAGATGCAGATTATTTTCCAGGACCCATATAGCTCGCTCAACCCGCGTATCACGGTCGGCGGGATGCTCACGGAAATCCTGAAAGTTCACAATCTTCGCAAAACGGACGCGGAGCGAAAAGACCGCGTGAACGAATTGCTCGAAACCGTTGGACTCAGCCCGCTTCATGCGAGGCGCTATCCCCATGAATTCTCCGGCGGTCAACGTCAGCGCATTGGGATTGCGCGGGCGCTTTCGGTCGAACCAAAGTTTATCGTCTGTGACGAGCCAGTCTCGGCGCTCGATGTTTCGATTCAATCGCAAGTCCTTAATCTGCTAATGGACTTGCAGGAACGCCTCGGCCTCACGTATCTCTTCATCGCGCACGATCTTTCGGTAGTGAAGCACATTTCCGACCGCGTGGCCGTGATGTATTTGGGCGAGATCGTCGAGAACACCGATTACAAATCGCTCTATGCCGACCCGAAAGCGCCATACACGGAGGCGTTGCTCTCGGCGGTGCCAATCGCGAATCCGCGCGCGAAGCGTTCGCGGATTGTGCTCACGGGCGACGTGCCTTCGCCAGCGAACGTACCGAGTGGATGCTACTTCCATCCTCGCTGCCCGAAAGTGATGCCGGAGTGCTCCTCGGTCCATCCACTGCTTGCGGAGGATTCGGCGGACCATTCGGTTCGCTGCATCATTTATCCGAATAGCTGGCCAGCGTCGGTTCAGATTCCAGAGCGCATAAGGAGCGGCGCGCAGCGGGAGGCGGTCGCCGAGCCAGTATGAGAATTATTTTGGTGATTTTCGGTTTCAAAGAGTATGATGACGTATGAGCAATTAGTTGATGAACTTCATACTCGCACGGCGGACGAATTAGTCGATCTGGCAAGGATCGCGCGGCATTTTGCCAGAGAGTACCGTCGGGATGAGATTCTCAGAGATGCAAAAGAAAGTATGGACGATTATCTAGCGGGTAAACTAGCAAAGCCCACGTCCGATATCGACGAACTTTGGCGGCAGATCCATTCCGGCGAATGAATGTCGTTTTATCAAAGTCATTCCTTCGAGCATTCCGGAAGTTTTTGAAACAACATCCAGAGCTTGAACAAACCGCTCGGGAGAAAATTCGATTGTTTGGTGAAAACCCTTCCGCGCCTGCTTTGGGCAACCATAAACTCGGAGGCAAGCTAAAAGAAAAACGTGCATTCGAAATCAGTCAAAAATATCGCATTGTATTCGAAATGACTCCCGAAGGCAATGCCCTTTTTACGAATGTCGGCGATCACGACGATGTCTATTGAAGAAAATGGAAACTACCGTTAATCCCAGCCTTGCCGAATACCGCGCGAAGGACGTAATCTTCACGCCGTCGAACCTCATCAGCATTATGCGGGCGATGTTCGTGCTGCCGGCGATCTTTTGCATCGTCGCCTCGCAGCGCGATACGCGGCTTTACTTTCTCGTGGCCGCCATTTTCGTTGCTGCTGCACTCACCGACGTGCTGGATGGCATTATCGCGCGTAAGACGAATACCGTAAGCGAGTTAGGAAAGATTGTCGATCCGCTCGCAGATAAGATTTTCATAGGCTCCGTCGTTATTGCCATGGCAGTATATGGGTTGATTCCGCTTTGGTTCATCGCAATTATTTTGGGACGCGATATCATCATTCTTTTGGGCGGTTGGTGGGCAAAGAAAAAACTTGGCATCGTGTTGCCATCGAATTATCCGGGCAAAATCGCCGTGGTCACCGTCGCGCTCACGCTGTTATTTATGGTTATCCGGGCCGGTATATCCGGAAACCCAGCCACCCTGATGTCTCTGATTGTATTGCTGGAATGGACGGGCGTCGCGCTGATGGCGATCTCGCTCATTATATACGGGAGGAGGCTGAAAAATTTACTTTCCGCTGCTGCGGCGGCATAGTACCTCTCGTTTTTCTGCTCGCTCTCGAAGCTTTCCTCGTCTCTTATTTGTTCGGCTTTTGTCGCACGGTGAATTCCGTACTTAGCACCTTAGCATTTTAGCACTTCCCCCGCATGGGTTTTTTCGATAAATTCAAGCTTACAAAGCTCCGCGAGGGGCTGCAAAAATCACACGATGAATTCGTGCGAAAGATTAACCGCGTCTTCTATCAATCGCGGAAGATCGATGATGAACTGATGGCGGAAATAGAGGAGACGCTGCTGCTTTCGGACGTCGGCGTTGCCACAACGGAGCGCATCATGGCGCATTTGGAGCATGAGATGCAGTTCAAGAAATGGTCGGAAGCCTCGCAACTGCGAGATGAATTGCGAGACCAGATTGGCGAGGCACTTTCTGGGAAGTGGCAAGTGGCGAACGGCCAACAAGTAATAGCGGATTCTTCACTCGCCACTCGCTACTCGCCACTCGCCACTTTTGATGCCCCGCTTCCCGCAAGGCCGTATGTCATTCTCATTATTGGCGTGAATGGCGTCGGCAAGACGACAACGATCGGCAAGTTGGCCTATAATTATCGCAATGCTGGGAAACGCGTTATCATCGGTGCGGCGGACACGTTTCGCGCGGCGGCAAATCAGCAGTTGGAGATTTGGGCCGAACGTGCCGGAGTAGAGATCGTCCAGCAGCATCATGGCGCCGACCCATCCGCCGTGGCGTATGACACGGTGCAATCCGCGATCGGCAAAGAGGCAGATATCGTGCTCATCGACACTGCCGGGCGGTTGCATACAAAGCAGAATCTGATGGCGGAACTCGAAAAAATGACGCGCGTCATGCGAAAGCTGAAAGCGGACGTACCGAACGAAATTCTCCTCGTCCTCGATGCGACGACGGGGCAGAACGCCTTACAGCAAGCGCGGGAATTCACGAAAGTTGCGCCTATCACCGGGCTTGTTCTCACGAAGCTCGACGGTACGGCGAAAGGCGGAATTGTCATCGCGCTCACGAACGAGCTTCGGGTGCCCGTGCGTTACATCGGAGTCGGCGAGAAGATAGAAGACCTTCAGCCGTTCGACCCCGCTGAATTCGCGAAGGCGATGTTCGGCGATGAAATTTTTCAGGAAGCTGAATAATCTCGGTTCAGACAATCATGCCCGGCGTTAAGCGTTTACCAGAATCCATCGCGCAGAAAATCGCGGCCGGCGAGGTCGTGTCGCGGCCGGAATCGGTCGTGAAGGAACTGCTGGAAAATGCGCTCGATGCCGAAGCGCAGCGCATTACGATCATCCTGAAGGATGCGGGCCGCACCCTGATCCAGGTCGTCGATGACGGCATGGGCATGTCCCGCGAGGACGCGCGAACTTCCATTGAGCGCCATGCTACCTCCAAGCTTTCCACGATCGACGACTTAGAACACCTCACCACATACGGCTTCCGCGGCGAAGCGCTTGCTGCAATTGCCTCCGTTTCGCAATTCGAAATGCGAACGCGGCTGGCGCGGCAGGAGTTGGGCACACTCGTTGAAGTCGAGGGCAGTATTCTTCGGAAGTGTGAATCGATCGCATGCGACGAAGGGACTTCGATCTCGGTTCGGAATCTCTTTTTCAATATCCCGGCCCGGCGGAAATTTATGAAGTCGGAGGCGACGGAATTCAAACACGTCGTCGATTCGGTGACAAAAGCGGCGCTTGCACATAGCGATGTCCATTTTATATTCGTCGCCGATGGGGATATGATCTTCGATCTTCCCGCGGAGATCCCGCTTCCGGAACGAATCGAGCAGATTTTCGGCGGCAGATTGCGCGGCGCGCTGCTTCCGATCGAGAGCGTCTCGCCCGCGCTCCACGTCACGGGGTTTGTGAGCGCGCCAAGTTTCGTAAAGCGCGTTCGCACCGAGCAATTCTTTTTTGTCAACAACCGTCCGATCGTTTCGCGGAGCTTGTCCTACGCGGTCGCGAGCGCGTATGAGCATTTGGTCGAGAAGGGCGCGTTCCCCTCGGCATTCCTGTATCTCACGATCGATCCCTCGCATATCGACGTGAACGTGCATCCGCAAAAACTCGAAATAAAATTCGAAGACGAACGTGGCGTGATGGAAGAAGTCCGCCGCACCATGCAGGAAACGCTCGCCCGCGCTACGCAAGCCTCTGCCACCGAAGGCGCGCTCGCGCCGGAGATGGCAATGCCCAGCGCCATTAATGCTGGCATCGATCCGGCACGTATGCGATTTCCGGATTATGCAACGGCACCGAAGAAAAATGAGGAATTGGAAATTGGTAATGTTGCGTCAGTCGGCTCGAATGGCAATGGCAATGGCAATGGCAATGGCTACGCGAAGCCGAGCAATAATGCTCCATCTCTAAACGAGGGATTGGGAACTCTGGAACGCCTCTTCGGCGCGAAGTCGGGCGATCTCTTTCACGGCAAGCACATTGAAACGCTGGCGGGCGGGCCGCCGGTCGCGGTTTCGCGGTCGGCCATCGAGCGTACCGGGCTTGCGGCGGAAGTCCTGAAAGACCGGCCCATTCTATGGCAACTTCATAACAAATATATTTTTTCGCAGATCAAATCGGGGCTGATGATCGTCGATCAGCATGTGGCGCACGAACGTATTCTATACGAGCGTGCGATCCGCTCGATGGCCGACAATCATCCGGCTTCGCAGCAACTCCTGTTTCCGCAGCACCTCGATCTTTTGCCGCGCGAGATGGCGCTGGTGCGCGAACTCTTGCCGGACTTAGAGACGATCGGGTTCCAACTCCGCTTTTTCGGCGGCATGAGCATTATCATCGATGGCATTCCCGCCGATGTTCATGCCGGACGCGAGGAATCCATTTTACGCGAAGTGTTGGAAGGCTATGACGAGTCGGGCGAAACGCGCACCACGCCCAGCCGCGACCGGCTCGCCGCAACGTTCTCCTGCAAAGCCGCGATCAAAGCCGGCGATAAACTTTCGCAGGAAGAGATGATGGTGCTTATCGAGCAACTCTTCGAAACGCAGATGCCCTACGTCTGTCCCCACGGACGGCCCATTGTTATTAAGCTCGCGATCGACGAACTCGACCGGCGCTTCGGACGCTCGCCGGTCGAAAGCCTCGCAAAAGCGGAAGCGACTTAGCAACGAACCGCCCAGCGTTTAGCGAGCGGTAGAAAAAAGCGCGGAGGCCCGAGCTGTTCCGGACGAGAGTATCAGAAAATATTCTCCCGGCAGGAGATCCATTGTGCCGATGGAGAAGTTTCCTCTCCCGCGATCGAACGATTCGACTTGGCGCCCGACAAGATCATAGATCGTACCATGGATCGGGGCAGCCGAAGCTGCCGCCCACTCAACATGCAATTCCGCGCCATCCGATTCGTAAAATATTTTGAGTATGTTTCCTTTGCTTCCCAAAAAGCTAACAACGTCACTCCCCTGTTGGAACGATTGAAGAATGCCGGACCAATAGGCAGTATCCCAATCTTTATAGTCGTAGGATTGGACGGCTGTGCTTGGGGGCCGATGCCAGTAATCGAAATAAGTAAAATGCCAGCCTTTTTCGAGTGCGATGGAAGCCATGTCCGCAAGGAATTGCGGGCCGCCAGAATGCGGGTAGGTCATTCCAAACTCGCCCATGAAGATCGGACGATGCGTTTTCTGCTCGACCTGCTCGATGTAATTAAAAAGTGTATCTTCGATAAATGACTTATCGTATCGAGCCATATCCAGCGTGCCATTGATCGCATCGAGATAGGTTCCAGGATAGATGACCTGCGCGGTGTCCGCCGCCTCGGTGTATTCGATTGGGTGATAGTCGTGGAACTCGTAAACAATATTGGGATCCGCAATAATGGGCACGAGGGAAAAGATGGTAGGATTCGAATATCCCGGCCCCTGAATCAGAATCGGAATATCCTGCGATGCGGCGCGAATCGAATCGACCCACAATTGGGTGATCGCGGTCAGATCGACGCCATTGCGCTTGCAGTAATATTCGAAGGTGGCCGTATCAAGGCAACAGAGGCTGTCGAAAAAGGGATTTGGTTCGACAGTCGGCGTGATTCCTACGAAAAACGTGTCCGTTGCATAGCGCGCCGTTATCTCCCGCAGCATGGAACCATAAAGCTGCTGCTCCAAATGATTCTTCCATATCGTGGAAGGTGGATCTTGCCCGCCTTCGAGCGCCACATCGTAGCGCCCCGGTCCTTGACGGACAGCAATAGCGTAATGGAGACCCGCTATTCGGCAACAACCTACCCGCTCATCGAGTAAATCAATGTTTTGCTGGACTTCCGCGTAGGGCGTGACCGGCGACCAAAAACCATCGGTCGCAATATAGGCAAGCGTTGCGCCGGTGCTCTTGACAAAGAGAACATCCTGCTGAGAAACGGGAACGTTTGGCGAAATAACAAAGCCCCGGAAATGGGAAGGTTCTCTCCAGAGATCCATTTTTGTCACACTCTGCGCATGAAGGCTCACACCGAACAACAGGAGTAGTGGAACGAGAACGGAGTGAGTGAGGGGCTTCATCGAAAAATGAAAAACATCGAAATCCGGCCAACTGTGCCCTCAGTCCCGATCCGATCCACGATCTCGACCGGCGCTTCGAACGCTCGCCGGTCGAGAGCCTCGCAAAAGCCGAGGCAGCGAAAACAGTTATTCCTTTTTGAGAAGAATCGTAATTTGGCCAGGTGTGTGCGACGAGGCAACTACGGCCGGATGCACGATATTGAGGACGGGGCCATCATCCTGCGAGACGTAGGTATCAACCGATCCGCTCCCGGTAGCAATGACGGCATTCAAGTTTAAGTCATGCACCGCGTGTTTTGCCGTAATTTGTGCGGAACCGAGAAGGAAAGTAGTGTCGCTCGCTTCTTTGGCGGTATCTAACAATTTAGCGCTGGCACTGCCGACAGCGATCTGCGTATCTGCGGCGATCCAGGAAGCACCCGCCGCTGCGGAAAGTTTTGCCTGGAGCACCCATCCAGCAATGAGCTTTTTCCCACCATTGTAATTGAGAACCACTTGATTCGTATTTAATGATTCCAGCCCATAATTATAATGCCAATAATCCCCATTGCTCTGTGCGATATAGGTAGTGTCGGTCGGCGCGACACCGCTCCCAGGATTCGAATGTGTGTTTTGAATTTCGGTCACGCCGGACATGCCTTGATAGGAGGTATCGGTCGCAATCACTTTCGCCGTGATCGTGTCCCCGGAGCCGGCGATTGGGTTGCCCGTATTTGCATCAAGGTTTTGGGCATAATAAACGTAAGTCCCACCTCTCACATAATTCACCTGTGGAGATGTCACCGGCGGCGCGACATTGCTGCTGCAGCCAGCGGCGAGCGCGAGAAGAAATATTCCGGAAAAATAGAAAGTCGTTCGTTTCATTGTTATTCGTTAAATTACAGGAAAAAAGGATGATTACATTAATAAAACCCCCTCGGGAGGCAATAGTTACAGACTGAACCACGATTTTTTAAGATTCGATTGATTTCTGGGATTATTTCTCAATCATAGAAAAAGTAGGGACGTGCTGCGCACGTCCCCATTGTCTGAAAACGGAGGCCATTAGGACGCGCGCGGCACGCCCCCACGATTAGAACTTCACCTTCGCGATATTCCCCTTCACGTCCTCCGCACTCTTTCGAAGGGCCGCTGCTTCTTCGGGTAGGAGCTTGATCTCAATAATTTGCTCCATGCCGTTCTTGCCGACCTTTACGGGCACGCCGACGACGGTATCCTTCAACCCATATTCGCCTTCGAGCCAAACGGAGCATTGTAAAATGCGCCGCTTGTTCTTCACGATGGATTCCACCATCTGCACCGCGCCTGCGCTTGGCGCATAATAAGCGCTGCCCGTCTTGAGGAAATTTACGATTTCAATTCCGCCATCGCGCGTCCGCTGCACTATTTGTGCGAGACGGTCGGCGGAAATCAGTTCCGGCAACGGAATCCCGGCCACGGTCGAAAAGCGCGGCAGCGGCACCATGGAATCGCCATGGCCGCCGAGCACAAAGGCAGTCACATCTTCAACGGAGACGTTTAGCTCCAGTGCGACAAACGAACGGAACCGCGCCGAGTCCAGAACGCCGGCCATACCGAGCACTCGATTGCGTTTCAGGCCGGCCCGCTTCATCGTTACGTAGGTCATCACATCGAGCGGGTTCGAGACCACGATGAAGATCGCGTTCGGGCTTTTCTTCGCCGCGTTTTCGGCGCAGCCACCAACGATCTCTGCATTCTTCGCGAGCAAATCATCGCGCGACATGCCGGGCTTGCGCGCGAGGCCGGCCGTGATGATAACGATGTCCGAGTTAGCGGTTTCGTCATAGCCGTTTGTGCCGGTAATGCGGGTGTCCGTGCCTTCGACGGGCGCGGATTCCCATATATCGAGGCCCTTGCCCTGCGGGATGCCATCGACCACATCGACCAATACCACTTCTTCGGCGAGTTCTTTATCCGCGATTCGTTGCGCGGTCGTTGCGCCGACGTTACCGGCGCCAATTACAGTTATTTTCATTGAGTGTTTTCCTATTTTTAATGGTGAGAACCAAACGCATCGTCGCCGATGCTTCCTTCCTTACAAAAATACGACACTTTGGGATGGGTCTGGCGCGAATTCTTTTTAATTACCGATTTCTCGCTATGGAAAAGCTATCCCGTTGACACGCGGTATGAGCTATCACGAAGCATATATGGATGATTATGGGCCGCAACCCAAATGTGGCCAATCGATATCGAAGGGACAAATTTTCTGCTGCAAAGTAGCTTAGCGAGAAGCAATCTGCTGAGAAGCGTCAGATTTGAGAGAAATCAGGACAAAGGAACCCAGTCCAAAGGCTGCTTGCACCTCCGGATGTGCGAGCATCCGGAATGAGCAATAATCAGCGCGGTTATCCGCGAAAAACCCCGCTGCAAGGCGGGGTTTTTATTGGTAGGACTTCGGCTACATAAAGGAAAATTAATTGAGCCTGGTAACTTTCATGTAAGAACCGGAATTAACGGTAGCCCCGCTTCCGCCAGAATTGTTGAATTGCAGGTAAACCGTTCCCCCGCCACTGGAGGACGCGGTTGTAAAAATGCCGTGAACATAGATAATCCCATTGGATCCGTGCGTGTTTGTCTTTGGTGAATTTGCTGTCACCGTATTATCCGCAGTAATTATTGATGTGCCAATATTAGTATTTTGAAGATCACTCGTGGCCAGAAGACCATTTACACCGACCATAATGGAACTGGGACTTCCCGGGATATTAACTGCGACTCCTAAGTCATTGCTAGACGAAGTGAAAGAGATCACACCGTCCATTTCCCAAGTTTGGTTCGAACCCACCGACCAGGAAAAATCCGTATCGTTGATAAGCGTATTGCTGCTATACGTTTTGCTTGACGCTCGCAGCACACTCTGGGCAACACCAACGACACCCTGAGCTCCTCCTGAGGATTGTGAAGCTGCGATTACCCAATCATTCGCAGAACCATCATAGAAAAGGGTCACTGCGGTGGCGCCCACGAATGTTACATCGCTATTTGCTAGCGTATTAATTCGGTTCCCGGAGGAGGAACTATTGTTGTTGTTGGCAAGCGTCATATTTTGACCGGTCTTATTATATAAGATCAAATGCTTGCCATCATACCCATTCGCAAATCCCGTAATTGTAAAGGACGCGGGCTCGCTGGTGATAAAGAGTGTACTGGTACCGGACGTGCTAAGGTTATTAAGGGTCGCGGTCGTCGTCGTATTTGTTGTGGCACGGGTTGCAAAATCGCCGTTCACATCCAGCTTCACATTTGGCGAGGTGGTATTGACCCCGATGCCTGAAAAATACTGGGGCACGGTCCAGTCATCCGAATGAGAAAGTACGATTCCGAAATTCGAGGTGGTTCCGATGCCAGTGAGCGTGGAATCGGTACCGAGCGTAACATACGCGGGGGCGCCGGCGTTGGAATAAAGCACTTGCCCGGCCGTCCCCACCGCGAGGCCTGTAAGCGTATTGTTGGCGCTCGAGTAAAGCAATTGATCGGCAGTCGTTGTCGCGGGATACGTTGCCATGCTCCACGATGGCGCAGTGCTCGCGCCCGAAAGCAAAATCTGGTTTGCCGTCGTGGTCCCGGAAAGGATGGCACCCGCAGAGCCAGTGCTATAAAAAATTCCGCCGTTCGAAGGCGTCAGGTTTGCGTTTGTCCCGCCGTTGGCCAGTGCCACGACGCCGGTAACGTTCGACGCAGTGCCGGTCGTATTCTGATTAAGCGTGGGAATATCTGCGGCCTGGATCGTTCCCCACGAGGGAACGCTGCTCGTCATGGTAAGGTAATTTTTGGTCGCCGTGGAGTTACCTGCGAGACGCGAGGCGGCGGGTGTCGAATTTTCGTAAATAATATCGCCCGAGGTAGTCATCGGGTTCGTCAGAATGGACGCCCAACTCATGGCGCCGCCGGTAGTGGAAGTAAGCGCCTGTCCGCTCAATGCTGGAGCGGCGGTGGGCATCGTATAGGTCACGGCCGCAGTCGCGTTGCCGGCCTGAATCGTCGTGAGGTTAGCGCTGCTACTATTGGCGAGCGCAAGCCCGCCAGTTGAAGAAGAAACGATGCCGGATTGAATCGTCCCCGAAATGACCGGTGAGGTCGAAATTGAAGGAACTCCGGTCGCGCTGGTAGTAAGGACTCCGCTGTTTGCCGTCGCGAGGCCACTGACCGTATTGTCCGCGTTCGAATAGAGTAATTGATTGATGGTCGTCGTTGCAGGATAGGTGGCCGAACTCCACCCTGGCGCGGCACTCGCGCCGGAAAGCAGGATCTGATTTGCCGTCGAGGTGGCCGCCAACCGGGAAGGCGCTCCTAAAAGACCGCCATAGATCATGTCACCGGGCGAGGTCATGGGGTTCGTGAGAAATCCCCCAACGCTCAACCATGAAAGCGATCCGCTCCCATCGTTGAGCAGCACTCCCGATGCGTTCTGGTTCGGCAGCGTGAGCGTAATGCTTCCCAGAGGCATGGCCGGCACTTTCAACGTCAGCGTTTTCGTCGGATCGTTGCCGGCACCCGCCAGGACGAGGGAGCGCACCGCATCCGTCTTGTACGTCTGGGCGGCAAGCATCGTGGGCCATGCAGCCCACGATGCAACGGCCGCCAAAACCACCAAAACAATGACGATCTTCCGCATGTAAATCAATCCAATTTATCCGTTTATAGGTCCGCCATGTTACTGGGCGGAAATCAGCCTCCACGCACCAACGCCGCTGTTATACGTCGCGTCGTAAATAAGCGTAACGGTTCCATCCTGCGCCATAATAACGTTCGTAGCGCCCTGAAAATGGAATTGATTCGCGGGCGTGGCCTCGAGTCCGTCAGCGTTGCTGAGCGTGATCGGGTTCGAGCCTGTGTTTACCAGCACGATCATACTTCCCGCCGGGCGGGCCACGATACCACGAACCGTCGTTGCCGCGGCAGCGGAGATCAGAAAGTAGGAATTAGTCGTGGCCAATGCCCAGTCTACTTGAGATGGATTGGCGGCAACTGTCGTCGTCGCTGAAAGCGCCACGCTTCCGAGCGTCGTCGCGCCGGTTACGCCAAGTGTTCCGCCGACGGTGGCGTTGGTGGTAACGTTAAGTCCGGTCCCGCCTGAACTGAAGGTCTGCTCTGCATTCCAAGTGTTCGCATTCGCGAGATTGACGCCAAGCTGATGCGAGCCATTGACCTGGAGGGTGGCATCGTGGGTGATGTTATCACCATTGATCGCATTACCCGGATTGCTGTTGATCGCGGTCGCAATCGAACTGCCCGCGCCCGTCTGAACGGAATTGACCGAAGTAACGCCACCGGTGGTAATGGCCACATCGCCGGTCGGGGCAACCGCCGTAGCAACACCGCCGCTGCCTACGATAAGGTCGCCGTTTGCCAAGCTCAGCGAAGAGAGGCCGACCGAACCGGATGGAAGCGTGACTGTACCCGTCGCGGTCAGGTTGTTAAACGTGCCCAGCCCAGTCGAAGTGAGATTCACAAAAGTCTGCGTGCCGCTCCAGCTATTCGCATGGCTCAAATTGAGCGACGCCGTGATGGCTCCTGTGAAAGGGCCAGCGCCGGTGCCTGTGAGGGTCAGAGTTCCGTCGGTATTGTTGGCGGAAAGAACACCCGTATTCGTGAGTGCCGTCCCGATGCCATCGCCCGAAAGACCCGTGCTGACGCTGAGGCCTGTGAACGCGACCGTCGTGCCGTCGTTTGCCGTGGTGAGGAAGGTATTCGCTGCGCCATGCGTGATCGAACCCGCTGAAACCGACCCGCTCGGGAAAGTGACTGGACCCTGAAATGTCACAGCGCCGTTGATCTGCGTCGTGCTTCCCGCGCCGGTTGAACCTATCACATCCGCTACGCTGGCCGCATTAGCTCCTGTACCGAAGGAGTTCGAGGTCGCGCTGGCCCCTGTGCCGAGCGTAGCGTCACCTCCCGAAGTTATCGTGCCCGTGGTCTGGATTGTTCCAGATCCGGCATTTAAACTTGTTACGGTTGCAGCGCCCGCCCCGAGGGTGCCCGTAGTCGTGATTGCTCCAGATCCGGCATCCAAACTGGTTACCGTCGCAGCGCCCGCGCCCAGGGTGCCCGTGGTCGTGATCGCACCCGAAGTATTGATCGAGGAAGTGCCACCGATCGTAGCATTGTTCATCGTCAATCCGTTCGGAAGCGTCGAACTGATCGACGGCACGCCTGATCCGTTGGTTACGAGGACGCCGCTGATTGCAGTCGGAAGTGCTGAGCCATAACCCCCAACGCCAACCATGAGGTCGTTCGTCGTCAGGCCGATGGAGCCAGCGCTAACCGAGCCGGATGGCAGGGATACCGTTCCGGTGAAGTTGACCTTGCCGGCGATCAAGGTCGTGCTATAGGTACCAGTCGAACCGTTCCCATTACCAATATCAATCGGATTGGCAAAGGAACCGGTGCCGATGTTCACTCCGCTAATGTCGGTAGTGCTAAGATTCGCCGCGCCGCCCGAAGTGGAAAGGCCACCGGTGGATGTAAGCCCCACCGCCGAAGCCGCGCCGGTGAAGGTGCCGGTGCCTCCGTCAACGGCGCCTGTCGTCGTTATCGTGCCGCCACTTGCCGCCGTAAGAGTCTTCGCTGTAAGGTCGACCGGAGTCGTGATCGCCGTTGACGCGCTTCCGCTATTGAGCGCGGCGATAATGTCATTAGCCGCCGTCGTAGCAATGGAGTTGCTATTTGCCGCGCCGGTGACGTCACCCGCAAGGGTAACCGTAGCAGCGGGATCGACCCAACTTAGCACTCCACTACCGTTGGTCGAGAGCACATTGCCGCTCGCTCCAGCGGTAGTTGGCAGCGTCCAGGACATGGCAGTAGAAATCGTGCCCGCCGTGATCGTAAACAGGTGCGTCGGGTCGGTCCCGCCGCTCGGAAGGACGAGCTTTGTGCTGAAGTCGGCCTTGTACGTTTGCGATTGCGCGTTCGAGGAGAACAGCATCAGGAGCGATGCCGCGATCATCAGGACAGGAATCGCGAGTTTTTTGTGTGTCATTGTTTTCATGTGGGTTAGTAAACCGTGTGAACTAATTATTCAAAAAATATTGGTTAGTTTGTCGAAACGAGCTCCCATTTGGCGAGCGTCGCATCGTAGATGAAGGTTGCGGCTCCCTTTTCGCCGAGAATAATGGGCTGCGCGCCCGGAAGATCGAATTGATCGGAGCTTGGCGAGCCTCCATCATGGTCCGTAAGCTGAATCACATCCGTAGGCGCCGAGCTGACATTCACGAGCGTAATCACACTTCCATTCTTAAAGCTACTGCCGACTTGAACTCCCGTGACAGTGAGCGTTGCGTTCGTACTATTCGTGAGCCGGATATAGCCGGCGGCGTTGGAAACGCCCAAGTCCTCGGTGGCCGGCACGGTTTGGCTGACGATGGCATTCGTTACCGTAGCGCCGTTCGTGATGTAGGTCACGCCGCCGTTAGAAGCAATACCGACCACTTGTCCGGCTGTACCAGCCGGAAGCCGCGCAAGCGTGGTGGGGGAATTTGCGACGAGAATTTAGCCCGTGGCGAAGGTATTCTGTGCGCTCCCCCCGTTGGTTGCCGCAACG
>VFSW01002773.1_pt1 | contig 26385 bp, 22 predicted proteins | sample 5358111 | NCBI WGS metagenome assembly VFSW01 (sample SAMN11554181, study PRJNA540505) | mine drainage metagenome | isolation source: sediment from site ElyBrook_90M | place: USA: Ely Copper Mine, Vershire, VT | collected 2017 | reverse complement strand
ACGAAGAGCACGCGCTCGAGCCCTTCCATCAACCGGGCCGACTCGGCGAGGAAGAGATGCGCGTTATGGACGGGGTCGAAGGTGCCGCCGAAAATGCCGATTCTCACGAGTAGGTAAACTCATACGCGCCGATGCGCACCGTGTCCCCTTGCGCCGCGCCCATCGCGCGCAGGCGGCGTTCCACGCCGATGCGTTCCAGGGCGCGCTCGAAGCGCGCGAGCGATTCGTCGGAGTCGAAGTTCGTCATCGCCGCGAGACGCTCGACGCGCTCCCCACTGACGACGAAGGCTCCGTCCCGCTCGCGTTCGATGGTGAAGTCGTCTTTCGGCACCAAGTCGATGCGCGCCACGGGCTCGACGCGCGGCGGGGCGGGTGCCTGCGCGAGCGTTCGCGCGAGCGCGTAGACGAGCTCGGCAACACCCTCGCCGGTCGCGGCGCTGATGCCGGTGGCGTCGGGATATCGCTCGCGTATCTCCGCGAGACGAGCGCGTGCATCGGGCAAGTCCAGCTTCGAGATGCACAACAGCATGGGCTTTTCGAGCAACGCGCCGCTCCACGCGCGCAGCTCGCCTTCGATCGTCTCTTTGTCGCGTACGATTTCGTCGAGCGGCTTCGCGCCGTCGAGAAGATGCAGGAGCACGCGCGTACGCTCGACATGACGGAGAAAACGATCGCCGAGGCCGGCGCCTTCGTGCGCGCCTTCGATCAAACCGGGAACGTCGACCATTACGAACGATTCCTCACCTGACACGCGCACGACGCCGAGTTGTGGTTCGATCGTCGTGAACGGATACTCGGCGATCTTCGGGCGCGCCGCGGAGACCGCAGAGAGCAGCGTCGATTTCCCCGCGTTCGGAACGCCGACGACGCCGCAATCGGCCAGAAGTTTCAGTTCCAGGCGTAGCGCGTACCGCTCGCCGGGCTCTCCCTTTTCGGCAAAGCGAGGTGCTTGGCGAACGCTGGTGGCGAAGTGCTGGTTGCCCAGGCCGCCGCGTCCTCCACGGGCGACGAGAACGCGCTCGCCGGCGGCGGCGAGATCCGCGAAGAGGGCCTCGGGCTTGCCTTCTTGGGAGCGATAGACGAGCGTACCGACCGGAACGCGAATCGTCAGGTCCGTTCCGCCGCGTCCCGATTTGTTCGAAGTGCCACCGTGCTTGCCGGAATCGGCTTCGAAAGCACGCCGATAGCGAAACTCGACCAGCGTCGAGAGCTCCGGAGTTGCCGCGAGATAGATGCTCCCGCCGTGACCACCGTCACCGCCGGCCGGCCCGCCCTTCGGGATGAACTTCTCTCGGCGCCAGGCTACGATGCCGTCGCCGCCGTTACCGGCCGCAACGTTGATCGTCGCCTCATCGATGAATTGCAGTGCGCTCGTGCTATGGCGTGCGTGGGCGTACGACGACGTGCTTGCGGTTACGGCGGTTGACGAACTCGACCGTGCCGCCGACGAGCGCGAAAAGCGTGTGATCTTTGCCCATCCCGACGTTCTCGCCCGGATGGAACCGCGTTCCACGCTGGCGCACGATGATGTTTCCCGGGATCACGCGCTCGCCGCCGAACTTCTTGACGCCCAGGCGCTGCGCGTTCGAGTCCCGGCCGTTGCGGGTCGAGCCGGCGCCCTTTTTCGAGGCGAAGAGCTGAAGGTCGAAGCGGAACATAGCCGCGTGAGTATAGCAAGGGCCTCAGAGCCTTGGCAAGCGCTCACGCGCGCACGGCAGGCTCCGAAAACGTGAGGGTTCGGGCCTCGGCATCGAGGGTCGCCTCCAAGCCGATCGGCAGCACCCACTGATGGGGCACGTGGCCGGAAGGAATGCCGCAGAGAACGGGGCGGTCCACGCCTGAGAGCAGTTCGACGACCACTTGCTCGGCAGTCTCCCCCGACCCGGCCTTCGGCTCGCAGCGGGTCAAGCCGCCGACGAGCACCCCCCGCACCCTCTCGAGAGCTCCGGCCAGACGCAGCTGCGTCAGCATACGATCGATGCGGTACGGCTCTTCGTCGACCTCCTCGAGCAGGAACAAGGCCTCGTGAAGCGCCGGTGCCCAGGGCGTTCCGAGGAGGCTCGTGACGACGCTGAGATTGCCGCCCGCAATGCGCCCTTGCGCGCGTCCGCCGCGCACGGTCGTCGCGGCGACGGCGTCGAGGGTGCCGATGGGTTCGAGCGACATGCACGCGCGCTCGACGTACGACCGCGCGGTTTCGTCGAAGTACTCCTCGCGCGCCGCGACCGGTCCGTGAAACGTGACGACGGCGCTTCGTTGCGCGACGGCGTCGAGCAACGCGGTGACGTCCGAGAACCCGAGGACGATCTTAGGGTCGGCGGCGATGGCGGCGTAATCCACGTGCTCGAGAATGCGCGTGGTGCCGTAGCCGCCGCGTAGGGCGACGATCGCGCGGATGCTCGGGTCGCGCGCCATACAATTGAAGTCGTCGGCGCGTTCCGCGTCGCTGCCGGCGAGGTAGCCGTGGCGAGCGGCGGCGTGACGGCCCACCACTGGCTCGACTCCGAGGCAGCGCAAACGCGCGACGCTGTGCGCGATCTCGTCGTCGGTCACCGGCGCAGCCGGCGCGATCAAGCCGATGCGCTGGCCTCGGCGCAACGCGAGCGGCTTACGCATCCCCGACGGGAATGCAGGCAGCGCAGACATCGCGTGCGTCGTTCACCGCAGGGGGAGGTGCCCCTTGAGGGCCTCCGTAACTTGCTTCTCTAATTTTGGAATCGCTACATCGTCAGCCGGGCCAAGCCAGGAATGCAGCCCGGCGACGCGTCGTTGTCACCGGTCTGGGTGCCGTGACTCCGCTTGGGAACACTCGCGAGGAGTTCTGGCGGCGGCTCTGCGCCGGCGAGTCCGGCGTCGGCCCGATCGCGAGTTTCGACGCATCCGATTTTACGACGCGCTTCGCGGCTGAGGTGAAGGACTTCAACGGCGAGCAACTTATCGGGAAGAAGGAAGCGCGGCGTATGGACGCCTTCGCGCAGTACGCGTTCGTCGCGGCGCGCGAGGCGATCGAGGACGCGAAGCTTCCCGAGGACGCAGAGCTGCGCAAGCGCGTCGGGGTCGTGCTTGGAACCGGCATCGGCGGCATCCAGACGTTCCGCACGATGTCCGACCGAGCGCACGATCTGGGGACGTGGGCGAGGACCTCCCCGTTCTTCATTCCGATGCTGATGAGTAATGCCGCTCCGGCGCACATCTCGATGGCGAATGACCTTCGCGGCCCGATCTTCGCAACGGCCAGCGCCTGTGCGAGTGCGAACGACGCCATCGCGACCGCCTACAATCTCGTCGCGAACGGCGACTGCGTCGCGATGCTCACCGGCGGCGCCGAAGCGACGATCACACCCTTGGCGATGGGCGGCTTCTGCTCGATGCGAGCGATGTCGACGCGCAACGACGATCCGGCACGCGCCTGCCGTCCCTTCGATCGCGAGCGCGACGGCTTCGTCCTCGCCGAGGGCTCCGGCATTCTTTTGATCGAGGAGGCGGAGCACGCGCTGGCGCGCGGCGCGCGGATCTATGCAGAGGTCCTCGGCTACGGGCAGTCGGCCGACGCGTACGATATCGTGGCGGTCGATCCGAACGGCGACGGCGTAGTGCTCGCCTTGGAGCGCGCCTGCGCGAGTGCCCGCATCGAGCCGGCCGACGTGGACTACATCAACGCCCACGGGACGTCGACGCCGATCGGAGATCCGGCCGAATCAAAGGCGATCGAACGCGCCTTCGGCGAGCACGCGTATCGCATGGGCGTAAGCTCGACGAAGTCGATGACCGGGCACGCACTCGGCGCCGCCGGTGGCATCGAGGGCGTCGCGACCGTGCTTTCCGTGGCTCGCGACATCATGCCGCCGACGATCAACTACGAGTTTCCGGATCCCGAGTGCACGCTCGACTACGTTCCGAACGTCGCGCGGCGAGCCCCGATCCGAACGGCGCTTTCGAACTCGTTCGGCTTCGGCGGACACAACTGCGTCATCGTTTTCGGCAAGATGCGTGGCGGGTGAGAGCCGGCGCAAGCGTATACGGGGGCTGCTCGCGCGCGCCGGCGTGCGATTCGCCCCCGACTTCGACGCGATCGATCGGGCCTTCGCGCACGAGAGCTACGCGCGCGAGTGCGCGTGTCCGTCGAACGAGCGCCTGGAGTTTCTCGGGGACTCGGTGCTTGGCGCGATCGCTACGACGTGGCTCTACGAGCGGTTTCCCGACGAGCCGGAAGGCGGGTTGACGTTGCGCAAAGCGTGGATCGTCAACGACGCGCAGATCGCCCGCACGGCAGGTCGCCTCGGCTTCTCGCAACTCGTGCTTCTCGGTGCCGGTATGCGCAGAGCCGCCGGCGCAGAGAACACGTCGATTCTGGCGGACGCTTTCGAAGCGTTCGTCGGCGCGCTCTACGTGCGGTACGGCATGGAGCGGGCGCGACGCTTCGTCGTGCGCGAGCACATCGAGCATCTCGATCACGAGAGCGGCGCTCCGGTGGATGCCAAGACGCGGTTGCAGCATCGCGCACAGGCACAGATGAACGCGACGCCCGCGTACTACGATGAGAACCGAGGCACGCCCCAGTTGCCCGCATTCTTCTCGCGCGTCGAAGTGGACGGAAGGTTGCTCGGAAGCGGCACGGGCTCGTCGAAGAAGATCGCCCAGCAGGCAGCGGCGCAGGATGCGCTGCGCGCCCTCGAGCAGAGCGAATGAAGCTAAAGCGCATCAAGGCCTTCGGATTCAAGACGTTTGCCGAGCCGACGACGGTCGAGTTCACCGGCGGCATCACGGCGATCGTGGGGCCGAACGGCTCCGGCAAGTCTAACCTGGTCGACGCGTTTCGCTGGGTCCTCGGCGAGACGTCGACGCGGTCGCTGCGCTCGGGAAAACTGGAAGACGTCATCTTCGCCGGTAACGACAAGCGCAAGCCGCTCGGCCTCGCCGAAGTCTCGATCGCGTTCGACAACAGCGATCGATCGCTCGCGCTTGAGTACGGTGAGGTCGAGATCACGCGCCGCGCCTATCGCGCGGGGGAGAGCGAGTACTTCATCAACCGCAGTCAGGTACGGTTGCGCGACGTTCACGATCTCTTGATGGGCACGGGCCTCGGCCCGGGATCGTATGCGATCGTCTCGCAAGGCGAGATCGACTCCGTGCTCAAGAGCAAACCGACCGAGCGGCGCGTGCTCTTCGAGGAGACGGCGGGCATCAGCAAGTTTCTCGCGCGCAAACACGAGTCGTTGCGTCGCTTGGAGCAAACGGAAACCAACGCCATTCGCATCAGCGATCTCATCGCCGAGACCGAGCGACGCATTCCCGAGCTCGAGACGCAGGTGCGCCGCGCCAAGCGCTATCGCCGCGTCAGCGCGCGCGTGCGCGACTTGGAGATCCTTTCGTATTTGCGAGCGAGCGCGTCGCGGCGGGCGGAGCGCGAGCGCCTACGGGAGGAGCTGAAGGAGAACGACGAGCAGCGAACGGTGACGGCGACCCACGTCGCGACGGCGGGCGCGAATCTCGCCGAAACGCGCACGCAGCTGTATCGGCAGGAACTGGAGCTCGAAGAGTTTCGGGCACAAGCGCAGACGCGCCGCGCGGAGTTAGCGCAAATCGAAGCCGAGTACGCCGCGGCGCTCGCCCGCCGGGAAGCGCTCGAAGCGCAATCGACGCAGACCTCGCACGACGTCGCACGCGTCGCGCAAGAGCGAGATGCGCTGGAGCGCTCGTGCCGCGAGCTCGACGAACAGAGCGCACCGCTCGCGGCGCTGGCGGCGCAAGCGCGCGAACGGGAAGCCGCCGCGCAGGCCGCCGTCGCTGCGCAGCGCGCGCGCCTCGACGCCGTGTTCACGCAACTACGTGCGATCGACGTCGACGCAGCGGATCGTGCGGCGCGCCGTGCGGAGCGTCGCGTGCAGAGCGAAAACCTTCGGGCCGAAGTCGAGCGGTACGAAGGCGAGCTGCGCGCCGAGCGCGACCGCCTTGCGTCGCTCGAGATGCAGCTCGGAACGGCGACGCAACAGCTCGCGCAGCGCAAGCATCAGCTCGATGCGCTCGAGACGCGGACGCTCGAAACGCGCGAGGAGGTCGCAGCGACGGAACGTCAGGCCGCCGATGCGCACGACGATCTCGTTCGGGCCGAGAGCGTGTACCGCGAGCACGCGGACGAGATCACGGCGGCGCAATCGCGGCTCCACACGATCGAGGAGCTTGAGAACGCGCTGGAGGGGCACGTCCCCGGGACGCGCGCCGTCGTCGAGGCCTGGCAGCGCAAGGAGCTCGGCGGCATAGAAGGCGTCGTCTCCAACATCGTCACGATCGAAGAGCGGTACGCACGCGCGATGGACGTCGCGTTCGGCGCGCGCCTCTCAAACATCGTGACGCGCACGACCGCTGACGCCGAACGCGCGATCGAGTACCTGAATCGCACCGAATCCGGCCGCGCGACGTTCATGCCGCTCGACCGGCTTGCGAAGGGCGCAGCCTCCTCGCGCGCGTTGCACGAACGGGGAGTCATCGGTTACGCGTCGAGCCTGATCGGCACGGCGACGCAGTACGCCGGCGTGGTCGAGGCTCTCGTCGGCGACGTCCTCGTCGTCGACACCCTTCATACCGCATTGCGCGTTGACAAACGCGTGCCGGCCGCTACGATCGTTACCCTTGCGGGCGAGATGGTGACGAGCGGAACCGTGACGGGCGGCCGTTTCAGGCGCGAGAGTTCGATCCTCTCGCGTCGCGCCCAAGCCATTCAGCTGCGCGAGCAGCTTGGAGACATGCAGCAGCGGCTCGCCCAGCACGAGACGCAGGTGCGCGCGGCGCGCGCGCAAGCCGACGGAGCGTGCGCGAAGCGGGACGGCGCACGCGAGGCGCTTGCGAAAGATGGGCTGCGACTGGCCGAAGTGCGTGCGGAGGTTGCAGCGCGAAGCGGAGAGCTGACGCGCATGGAAGCGGACGTGGCCTCGGCGAGTGCTGCGGTGGCGGAGCTCGTCGAGCGCGAGCGCGTCGCGCAGGTGCGCGTGCGCGGCTACGAATCCGCTGAGCCGGGAGCCGAGCGCATCGATGACGAGCGGCGTCGCCTGGAGACCGAGCTCGGGCGCGTTCGCGAGGAGATCGCGCGTGCCGAGGCGGCACAGACGCGCGAGAGTGCCGAGGCCAGTGCGGTACGAGAACGCGCGGCGGCGCTGGGGGCGCAGCGCAGTGCATCGGCGGCTCGCCTCGCGATGCTCGATCAAGACGACGAGCGCGCGCGACTCGCGCGCGAGCAGATGCTGGCGGAGATCGCGTCGCTGATGGAGCAGACGCGTACGGCGCACGCGCGGGTCGAAGGCCTGCGGCGCGGCGTTGCCGAGGTGGACGCGCAGCTGGAGCGAGCGCGCGCCGAGCGCGAGCGTCTCGTCGAGCGCCAAACGGCGCTCGAGTCGGACGTGCACGTGGCCGAAATCGCGGAACGTGACGCGATGGGCGCGGGCGAGAGCCGGCGCACGCGTCTGACGCAGATCGAAGCGGAGCTCGGGATGATCGTCTCGCAGTTCGCGCAAAATCCCGCAACCGACGACGAGTGTCGCGACGTCGAGGAGCGGTATCGAGGCGAGCCGGACAGCGTCGTCGAGGATCTGCCGCGCTTGCGCGACGAGCTCGCGCGGCTCAGTGCAAACGTCAACTTGAATGCCGAGGCCGAGCGCGAAGACGTCGCGGAGCGCGATCGCTTCCTACGTACGCAACTCGACGATCTTTCGAGGGCGCGCGAGACTCTGCTCGAGTCGATTCGTGAGATCGAGCAGCAGACGCAGGTGCAGTTCAATCAAACCTTCGAGCGGGTCGCACGCGAGTTCGCGAGCGTCTACGCGCGGCTCTTCGAAGGAGGCACGGCGCGCATGTGGCAGACGAATCCCGAGAACCTCTCCGAGACCGGAATCGAGATCGCCGTGCAGCCGCCCGGGAAAAAGCAGATGCCGCTGCCTGCGCTGTCGGGTGGGGAGCAAGCGATGACGGCGGCCGCACTCATCTTCGCGCTCATCCGCGTGAAGCCGTCGCCGTTCTACCTCTTTGATGAAGTCGATGCCGCGCTCGATGACGCCAACGTCGCGCGCTTCTCGGAGATGGTGCGCGAACTCTCGCACGGCGACGCGGACATGATCATCGTCACGCACAACAAACGGACGATGGAGCTGGCGAACCGTATGTACGGCGTCACGATGGGCGAATCAGGCGTGACCTCCGTCATCTCGGCGGAGCTGACCGCGAGGCAGGCGGAGCCGGCGATTGCGTGAGCCGCACGGCTGCGCGCTTCTCTGCCTCTCAGACACGACCGGCGCTGCGAGCCTCGGTCGCGCACTCCTGGAAAGCGGCATGCGCATCTACGCGACCAGCGGCACGCGAACGTTTCTCGAGCGCAACGGCATCTCGGCGACCGACGTCGAGGAACTGACCGGCTTCCCTACGCTCTTCGGCGGTCGCGTCAAGACGCTGCATCCTCACGTCTTCGGAGGGATTCTGTACGATCGAAATTCGGCGGCCGACCGCGCGGAGGCCGCGCGTCGTGGCATTCCGCCGATCGATGCGGTCGCGGTGACGCTCTATCCGCCTCCCGAGATCGACGTCGGAGGCGTCGCGCTGCTGCGTGCGGCGGCAAAAAACTCTGCATCCGTGAGCGTACTCTCGGATCCGTCGCAGTACGAGGCGTTCGTAGCGGCGTTGCGCACCGGCGCGATCTCGCAAGCCTACCGGCGCGCCCTTGCGGCCGCCGCCTTCGAGCGAACCGCCGCATACGACGCACGCAACGCGGTGGAGCTGGGGAGCGCAGGCACTACGGTTGCTTTCCCGGCGGCCGGGCGCGTCGCGTTGCGCTACGGCGAGAATCCGCAGCAGACCGGTGCGCTGTACGTCGCGGGCGCGGACGCGATGCCCGAGCAGCTCCACGGCAAAGCCCTTTCCTACAACAATCTGCTCGATCTCGACGCGGCGCTTCGCATCCTCGCGCGCGCCGCCACGACGGAGCGTGCCGGTGGCGATGCGGTACGCGCTGCAGTCGTCAAACACGCGATTCCCTGCGGCGTCGCTCAGCGCGCGAGCGCCGAAGACGCAGCGCGCGAAGCGCTCGATGCCGATCGCCTCTCCGCCTATGGCGGCACGGTTGCATTCGACGCGCCGCTGCCGGCCGCCGTCGCACGCATCTTGGCGCCGCTCTTTCTCGAGATCGTCGCGGCGACGGATTTCGACGCCGACGCCCTCGCGCTGCTGACGAACAAACGCCACCTGCGCGTGATGCGCTTCTCGGCCGCTCTGCCCGAACGCCTCGAACGCGAGCGTTCGGTGCGAAGCGCCCTCGGAGGGTTGTTGGTACAGGCGCCGGATGCGAGCGCCGAGCCCGAGCACCTTCGCGTGGTCTCGCGACGGGTGCCGAGCGGCGAGGAGTGGCGCGACCTGCTTTTTGCGTGGGACGTCGTGCGACACGTGAAATCGAACGGTATCGTCATCGCGAGGGATGGCGTGACGCGAGGTATCTGTGCCGGTCAAACCAACCGCGTGAGCGCCGTCGAAATTGCGGCGCAGCGGTCTGGACAGGGAGCGCGCGGTGCGGCGTGTGCGAGCGACGGATTCTTTCCGTTCGCCGACGGGCTGGAAGCCGCAATCGCCGCAGGATGCAGCGCGGTCGTCGCTCCCGGTGGGTCGATTCGAGACAAAGAGGTCGTTGCGGCTGCCGACCGCGGCGGCATCGCTCTCGTCTTTTCATCGTACCGCCACTTTTTGCACTAGGCTCCCTAGGGTTCCCTAGCGGTAGACGAACGGATCGCTCGGAGGAGCGATCGTTTCGACGCGCCGGGCCGCGAGGCGGAGGTCGCCTCCGTCACGTTCGACGGTGCCCTCCGCATGGAGCCACGTGCCCGAAGCGGCGTGGATGCGATCTTCGAGACGAACGACGACGGGCGCTGCGTCGGCGCGGCAACAGGTGATGGCGAAGCGCACGAGCGCATCGGCTCGCGTCCCGTGCACGAGCGTACCGGTGAAACTGAGGTGCTCCCCGGCAAAGAGATCCGTGAGCGTCGTCTCGGTTGCGTTGTAGGCAGGCGCGGGCGCGCCGAGCACCGCACCCGCGAGCATGAGCGCAGGCGCGAGGCGGGCGCGCGCCGATTGCGCCCGGCGGTACGCGACCGCAAGTACGGCGCACCCCACCGCGCAGAACGCGAGCGGCAAGCAGAAGCGCGGATGCACGAGCGCGTCTCCGCCGCGCAATGCGACGAGCACAAGCGCGAGCGCGAGGATCGCGTAGGCGACCGCATCGTGCGAGACGTGCGGTGCGCGTGCGCGCAAGAGCGCGCGTGCGTCGACGATGCCGCTCGTGCAGAGCATGCCGAGCGCCGCAAACGGAGCTCGGGTGTGGAGCGCCGCGGCGAGAGCGACGGCGCCGAGCGCGCACGGTGCCGCCGCGAACCCGGCCATCGCGCCGCCCAGCCATTGGAATATCGGCGACGTACGAGCGAGATCGATCTCGCCGAAGGCGTGTGAGGCGACTCCTGCGAGCGCGACCGCGGGAAGCATTGCGGCAAGCTGCGCCGGGAAGGTTTCGCCGTGCTCGCACGAGCGCCGTGACGAAAAGCGCGAAACCAGCAACGCCGCCGCCACGCGCAGGAGCGCGGGCAGCGGCCCGAAGGCCATCGCCGTCGCGGCTGCAGCGGGCAACGAGCGCGCGGAAGCTCCGGGTCCGCAGCCGCATCCGAGGAACGGCAGAAGCGCCGCGACCGAGGCTCGCGTCGCCGGAAGGCGCGCCAGCAGCGCTTGTGCCGCGATCCCGGCAAGAATAAACGGAGTCCCTTCGAACAGGGACCCCGCAGCGGTAGCGAGCGCGCCGCGCACCGCATGTGCCGGCAGCACCGCCAGCACGAAGAGCACGCAACACGTCACGATTACGGAGTTCATGCCGGAAAAAATCACCGCTCCACGCGGGACCGAAGATCTCATTCCCCCGCAGTCGGCACGATGGCAAGCCCTCGAGTCGCGCGCGCGCGCGCTCGCGCGGTGCTTCGGCTATGGCGAGATTCGCACGCCGCTCTTCGAGGCGACGGAGCTCTTCGTGCGTGGCGTCGGAGAGACGACGGACATCGTCGAGAAAGAGATGTACACGTTTCTCGACAAGGCGCAGCGGAGCATGACCCTGCGACCGGAGTGGACGGCGCCCGTCGTGCGCGCGATGCTCGAGCACCATCTGCTCGCGCAAGGGCCACAGCGCCTCTACTATATCGGACCCATCTTTCGATACGAACGCCCACAGAAGGGACGCTATCGCCAGTCGCATCAGTTTGGCGTCGAGTGCACGGGCTATGCCGAGCCGGCAGCCGACGTGGAGGTGATATCGCTCGCGTGGGAGCTCGTGCGCTCGTATCGCATCGCCGACGCGGCTTTGAAGATCAACTCCATCGGCGACGAGACCTGCCGGCCGCGCTACCGCGAGGCGCTGCTCGAACATTTTCGTCCGAATCTCGCGCAGCTCTCTCCCGATGCGCAGCGCCGCGTCGAGCGCAACCCGCTGCGTTTGCTCGATAGCAAGGAAGAGCGCGACGCGCCGTTCGTCGCGAGCGCGCCGCGATTCGAAGCGTATCTGTGCGACGCATGCCGCGAGCATTTTGCGGCGGTGCGCGCAACCCTCGATCTGCTCGACGTTCCGTATCGCGTCGATCCGCGCGTCGTGCGGGGGCTCGACTATTACACGCGCACCGTGTTCGAGATTCAATCCGGCGCCCTCGGCGCGCAGAGCGCGCTCTGCGGAGGCGGGCGGTACGACGGTCTCATTCGCTCGCTCGGCGGACCGCAGACGCCTGCCGTCGGGTTCGCGCTCGGAATGGAGCGTTTCTTGATGATCGTCGAAGCAGCGCAAGGCGCACCCATCGAGACTCGAGCCGGCATTCAGGCGATCGGGCTGGGCGTGCAGGCGCGCGCGGCGCTTCTCCCCGTGGTTGCAGAACTGCGGCGTCTCGGCGTTCCGGCATTCATGGACTACGAGGATCGCAAGCTCCTCGCGCACCTGAAGACCGCCGATCGCAATGGGGCGCGTTTTGCGCTGATCGTCGGCAGCGAGGAGCTTGCATCGGACGAAGCGGTGCTGCGCGACCTCGAGCTTCGCGCCGACCGGCGCCTGCCGCTGCGGGAGCCGAGAGTCCTTGCGGCCTCGCTTGTAGAAGCGACGATATAGTATGAAGGAGCGAGAGACGCTCGAAGAGCTACTCGGCATCATGCGCGAGCACGACCTCGACCGTATCACGGTGAAGGCCGGCGACGCCGTCTACGAGCTCGTTCGCCGCCAGCCGCAGAGCCCAGCAGCGTTCAACGGTTCCGCGGTCGCGCCACAGGGCGCGCAGACCCTCGCAAGCTCGGGCGCCGCGCCCACGAACGTCAAGCGCGTGCTTGCGCCGCTGACCGGCGTCTTCTACCGGCAACCCTCGCCCGACGCAGAACCGTTTGTGAGCGAGGGCGATCGCGTCGACATCGGCCACGTCCTCTGCGTGCTCGAAGCGATGAAGCTCTTCAACGAAATTCAAAGCGATTATGCCGGGACCGTCGTGCGCGTCATCCCCGGCAACGGTGAGCTCGTCTCACAAGGAGAGGAGCTCTTTTGGATTCAGCCGTGACGAAGGACGTTCGGGGCAGACGCGGTTTCGACGAGCTCGTCGCCGATCGCCGCGGCATCTTCGACGCGCCGCACTACCGCGCGCAGGTTGAAGCGATCGCCGATGCAGTGGTGCGCGCGCTACGCGCCGGAAAGAAAGTGTTGTGGTGCGGGAACGGGGGAAGCGCGGCCGAGGCGCAGCATATGGCCGCGGAGCTCTCCGGCCGATTCTTGCGGGAACGGCCGGGCTTGGCGAGTGAAGCGCTCTCGGTCAACACGTCGGCGATTACCGCGATCGGCAACGACTACGGCTTCGACCGCGTCTTCGCGCGGCAGGTCGAGGCGTTCGCCCAGCCGGGCGACGTCGTCATCGCGCTCACGACGAGCGGAGACTCGCCGAACGTCGTGCACGCGCTCGAAAGCGCTCGGCAGTGCGCTGCGGTCGCGGTGGCGTTTACGGGTAATGGCGGCGGACGCATTGCCGCCGCAGCGGATCTCGTGCTCGTCGGCCCGGACGGATACTCGGCGATCGTGCAAGAGGTGCACCAGGTCATGGCGCACATTCTGTGCGATCTCGTCGAGCAACGCATCATCTTCGGCGACTAGGGGCCACTCGGAGCTTGATTGTGGATACCGCACGCAACGACCGTTTGAGCGTCGACCGCGCGCGTGCGCTCGTGGAACGCATGCGAGGACGCACGGTGCTGGTCGTGGGCGATCTGATGATCGACGAGTGGATCTGGGGAACCGTCTCTCGGATCTCGCCCGAAGCGCCGGTTCCCGTCGTCCTGGTTTCGAGTCACTCGTTCACCCTCGGCGGAGCCGGTAATGTCGCGAACAACTTGCGTGCGCTCGGCGCGCGGGTGAGCTTTGCGGGGCTGGCCGGAGCCGACGCGTTCTCGGAGCACGCGCGAGGTCTGCTACGAGACGAAGAGATCGACGACGCGGGAGTCTTCAGCGTTCCCGACCGCCCGACGACGCGCAAGACGCGCATCGTCGCCCACAACCAGCAGGTCGTGCGCGCGGATTGGGAGTCCGCGCTCCCCGCGTCGCCGAGCGATCGCGACCGCATCGCGCAGTTCGTGCGCGAGCGCGCCGCCCGTAGCGACGCCGTGATCTTCAGCGATTACGCAAAGGGTCTGCTCTGCCGGGAACTCGTGGAGGCGGCACTCGTCTGTCCGATCGTCGTCGCGGATCCCAAACCGGCCAACCTCGATCTCTTTCACGGCGTGACGTGCGTCGCGCCGAACGTGCACGAAGCGGCTCAAGCAACGGGGGTGAGCGTTAGCGACGAAGCTTCGCTGGACGAGGTTGGCCGCCGGCTGCTCGCGCGCATGGACTGCCGCTACGTCGTCATCACGCGCGGCGAGCACGGCATGTCGTTGTTCTCGCGCGACGGCATCAGGCTCGACGTACCGTCGGTTGCGCGAACGGTCTTCGACGTCAGCGGTGCGGGCGACACCGCGGTAGCCGTGCTCGCGCTCGCGCTGGCCGCGCAAACGCGCGTCGAGGAGGCGGTAGAGCTTGCGAATTTCGCCGCCGGCGCGGTCGTGGAGAAGCTCGGCACCGCGACGGCGTCGGTGGACGAGATCCTCGCATTGGTGTCGCATGAGCCCTGAGCGCTGGTTCGGCCAGCTGCTCGACCTCGACGCAGCGGTGGCATGGCGCGAAGAGCAGCGGGTTGCCGAGCGCCGCGTCGTCTTCACCAATGGATGTTTCGACGTGCTTCATAGCGGGCACGTCGAGTTTCTCGCATGGGCACGTTCGCAGGGCGACGCGCTCGTGATCGGCCTCAACGACGACGACTCGGTCACGCGTCTGAAAGGCGCCCAGCGCCCGATCGCGCCGTTCGCGCAGCGGGCTCGCATGCTGCAAGCGCTACGCAGCGTCGACGTCGTCGTCGGCTTCTCGCAGCGAACGCCCGAGGTGATCCTCGAGCGAATCCGCCCCGACGTGCACACGAAGAGCGCGCAGTATCGTGAGGAGGAACTGCCCGAGCGCGCCGTAGTGCTGCAGCACGGCGGCGTCGTTCTACTCGCTCCGCACGTTGCGGGAAGCTCGACGACGCAGACGATCGCGCGGATCCTCGCGCGCTACACGGACCGGCGCTAGAGATGCGCGTGGTGCTGACCGCAAACGGCCCCGGTGAGGTGGCCGGCTGGCTCTGCCCGCTCTTGCAAGATCTGTACGAGCGAGCTCCCGAGACGGACGTGCACGTGTTCATGGTGCCGGACGATTACGCGACCGGAAGAGAGGCAGAGGTGGTAGCCGGCCGGTTCGCTCGGGCGCACGTCTACGATCCCAAGCGCTACATCGCCGTCGCATTCGGCCGGCACGTCGACGGCATCCCGAGTCGCGCCGATGTCGTGCAGTATCTCGGCGGCGACCTCATGCATGCCGCACGGCTGCATCGCCGTTTCGGCGGCACGGCATCGACGTACAAGTTCTCTCGTTCGCGGTACCGGCGACTCTTCGATCGCGCGTTCGCCGTCGACGAAGGGAACGCCGCGCAGTTGCGGGCGTGGGGCACGCCGCCGGAGCGCATCGAGATCGTCGGAAACCTGGCGGTCGACGGCGCCATCATGCAGGCGTTCGAGGAGCCGGAGCCGCAGGCGCCGCGCGATGGGGTGCTCATCATGCCTGGATCTCGCAGGCACGAGGTCGAGCACTTGGTACCGTTCTTCTTCACGATGGCGCTTCGCATGCTGCGCGAGCGGCCGGATCTGCCGATCGCGATGGGCGTCTCGCCGTTTACGACCGACGAACAGCTGCGCTCGGCGGTCGAGCGCGGCGGCGATCCGCGCGTCTTCTCGACGCGCGGAAGCCTGGTCGTTGCGGACGACGGCCGTGCCGTTCTCGCGTCGAGCGACGGCGGCGTGCGAATCCCGGTCTTGCGGCGACCGCTCGCCGCAGCGCGCCACGCACGCCTCGCCGTCACGCTGCCCGGAACCAAGTGCATCGAGTTGGCGGCAATCGGCGTACCGACGATTGCTATCACGCCGCTCAACGCCGCCGAGCTCGCGACGTTCAACGGGCCCCTGACCTACTTGGATCGCATTCCCGGCATCGGCCGTCCGCTCAAACGCGCCGCCGCCGTTGCCGTGTCGCGCAGACATCCCTTCCACACCCAACCGAATATCGATCTCGGGGAGATGGTGGTACGGGAGTTGCACGGAACGCTCACGCCCGGTCGGGTGGCGCGCGTCGCCCTCGAGAGCCTCGAGGATCGCGCCTGGCTCGAAGAGAGCGCCGTCCGTCTGCGTGCGCTCTATGCGGGGCACGCCGGTGCCGCGCGGCGTATGGCAGAATCACTCCTACGCGTGAGCTCGCCGCAGTGAGGATATCGGTCGTCATCGCCACGAAAGACCGTGCCGCGTATCTCGAGCGCGCGTTGCGCTCGCTCGGGGCGCAGATCGGCGCGCCTTCGTTTGAGGTCGTCGTCGTCGATAACGGCTCTGCCGACGGTACGCGCGAGGTCGTCGATCGCGTCGCTGCACGCGCTACGATCCCGGTGCGCTATGCGTACGAAGCGCGCTCGAATCGCGGTCGCGCGCGCAACGTAGGCGTACGCGCGTCGCAAGGATATCTTCTGCTCTTCTGCGACGACGACGTCCAAGCGCCGCCGGGGTGGATAGCGGCGCACGAGGCTGCGCATACGCGAGGAAGTCTCGTCGTCAGCGGGCCGATCCTGAATATCGCGTCGTACGACGAGCGCCCCCGTCCCGGGCTCGCAAACTTTTCGCGCGCGTTTTTCTGCACGTGTAACGTCTCGCTTCCACGCTACGCGTTCGAAGCGGCAGGCGGTTTCGACGAGGACTTCGATCTCTACGGTTGGGAGGACACGGAGCTCGGTATTCGTCTGCACGGTCGGGGCTTTCACCGGCGCTTCGCGTGGGACGCGTACATCTGGCACGTGAAGCCTCCGGCGGAGAACACGCTCCAAGTCGAAACGCGCAAGGCGATGGAAAAGGCGCGCATGGCCGCACGCTTCGTGCACAAGCAGCCGACGCGCCGGGCGCGGCTCGCTGCCGGCGCTTACGGAGCGAACGTCCTGCGTGGCAAGTATTTCCTTCCGGACGCGCTCCTCGCCGCGTACGCCGGCGCCGCTTCGAGCTCGTGGATACCCGCCCCGCTGCGGGCGCTTGCGAAAGCGCAATTCCTCGATGGCATGTACACGCGCGAGCTCGTGCGTGCCCTCGACGACTGACGATGCGCGCGCGAGCGCGCTCGTCGTGTGTGCCGGTGGCGGAATCGGCGACTCGCTCCTTGCGTCCCCCGCGGCGCGGGCTCTGCACGAGCGCTTTGCGCGCGTCGACGCATTGACGCTCCCAGGTCATCGCGCCGCACTCGAACGCGTGCCGGACTTCGATGCGGTGCTGACCGACGACGGGGAAGAAGAGGAGAGGCTCGCACGGCGTCTTGCCGAGCGCGCATACGCGGCGGCGATCGTGACGTGGGCGACGGCGCGCGTCGCGCGCGTCGCTCGGCGCGCCCGGATTCCGATCCGAGTCGGACAGGCGCGCCGGCTCTACTCCGGGTTCTTCACGCGCCGCGTCGTGGTGCGAAGCGAGCGCGGCGACGTCAGTTCGCATTGGACCGACGTGCTCCTCGATTACGCGCGCGCGCTCGGATGCGATACGGCGGATGCCGTGCCGCGCTTCGAGCCCACGGCGGCCGACGACGCCGAAGCAAATCGGATTGCACGCGAGCGCGGCATCGAGGCCGAGCGATACCTGATCCTGCATCCGTCGAACGCCATCGCAACGCAGCGGAACTGGCCGGTGGGCGGCTGGGCGGCGCTCGCGCGGGCGACGCACGCGCGCTTCGGGCTTCCCGTCGTCGTCACGGGAAGCGCTGCGGAGCGCTCCATCGTCGAGGGAATCTGCGCCGCGTCGAGCGGCGCAAGCGTTGCCCTTGCCGGGGCGACGAGCATCGGCGCTTTCGGCTCGCTCGCGAAACGCGCCCGGGCCTACGTCGGGATTACGACCGGCGCGATGCACGTTGCGGCCGCGGTCGGTGCTCCGACCGTCGGCATCTTCCCTTTCCAGAGCGATTTTCCGGACCGGTGGGCTCCGCTCGGGACGAAGACGGCAGTGGTGCGCGCATCGTACCCGTGCCATCGCGGCGATACCAAAGAGCGCTGCTCCGATTACGCGTGCATCGCGAACCTCGACGTCGAGCGCATTCTCGCCGCGACGGAGGCGCTGCTACGATGAGTGAGACGTTGATTCGCTTCGAGCACGTCACGAAGCGCTTCGGCGCGCACGTCGCGCTCGACGACGTTTCGATCGACGTCTTTTCGGGCGAGATCCTCGTCGTGATCGGTCGCAGCGGGAGCGGAAAGACGACGATGCTGCGCTGCGTCAACGCGCTCGTCGTTCCGGATTCCGGGCGCGTGTTCGTCGAGGGACGCACCGTTGCGAGCGGCGATGTCGTCGCCTCTCGCCGTCGCATTGGCTACGTGATTCAGTCGGGCGGCCTCTTCCCACACATGACGGTTGCGCAAAACGTTTCGATTCTCGGGCGAGCGGCCGGCGACGCAGCGCAACGGCGCGCGTCGCGGGTCGCGGAAGTGCTCGCTACCGTCGGGCTCGAAACGCTCGAATCGCGCTATCCGTCCGAACTCTCCGGCGGCCAGCGGCAGCGGGTTGGAATAGCGCGCGCGCTCTACATGGACCCGCCAATTCTCTTGCTCGACGAACCGTTCGCAGCCGTCGATCCGCTGACGCGCATGGATCTGCAGGACGAGTTCTCTCGACTGCACCACCGCTTGGGCAAAACGATGGTCTTCGTCACGCACGACGTCGACGAGGCGCTCTATCTCGGCGACCGCGTCGCCGTCTTCGACGCGGGGCGGCTCGTGCAGACCGACGCGCCCGACGATCTTCGCCGCAAGCCGGCAACCGAGTATATCGCACGCTTTCTCCAGCGGCGTCGCGCGCGGGGCGATGCCTGATGCGGCGCGTCATTGTGGCCGCGATGCTGCTGCTTGCGATCTCGATCGTCGCGGCCGGTCGCGCTCACTCTGCCGCACCGACGGTCGTGATCGCCTCGAAGCAGGATACCGAGGGGCAGATCCTCGCAGAGATCCTCGCGCAGCTCATCGAGGCGCGTACGCCGTACCGCGTCGTTCGCCAAACGAACCTCGGCGGCACGCTGCTCGTCTTCGCGGCCCTGCGCTCGGGAGCGGTGGACGCGTATCCCGAATACACGGGAACGATCGACGCTACGATCCTCCACCGCACGCTAACCTTCGGCGCGATCCGTGCGGCAATGCAGCGCCAATACGCGCTCTACGTCTCGGGCGAACTCGGATTCAACAACACGTACGTTCTCGCCATGAACGCGCAGATGGCGCGACGTCTGCACGTCCGCACGATCTCCGATCTCGCGGCTCACCCCGGCTTGCGCTGGGGCGTTACGCCGGAGTTCCTGCGGCGCAGCGACGGTCTGCCGGGGCTCGAGCGCGCGTACGCGCTTGGCGCCGTCGATGCCGTGGACATCGAGAAGAGCCTTGCATACCAGGCCCTCGCCCGCGGCACGATTCAGGTAACCGACGCATACTCTACCGACGGTCAACTCGTGCGGTACGGCTTCGCGACGCTCGAGGACGATCGCCACTTCTTCCCGCAGTATCGCGCGCTCTATCTCGTGCGCGACGCAACGCTGCTGGCGGCGCCGCGGCTGCGCGCGCTGCTGCGCCAGTTGAAGGGGGCGATCGACGATCGCACGATGCGTGCGATGAACGCGCAAGTCGACATCGCGCATTCTTCTCCGGATCGCGTTGCAGCGCAGTTCCTCGCGCGCCGTTTCGGGATCCGGCGCGCGCGAGCGCCGGAGTCCACCGCGCAACTCGTACTGCGCGCGCTCGGCCGGCACGTCGAGCTCACCCTCGTTACCGTGTTCTTTACCGTGCTGCTAGGCGTTCCGCTCGGACTGCTGGCCGCGCAATGGCCTCGCGTGGGCCACGCGATCATGAAGGTGGTCGGAACGCTGCAGACGGTTCCGAGCATCGCACTCCTCGCGCTGATGATTCCGCTCTTCGGAATCGGCGTGATCCCCGCCATCGTGGCGCTCGTGCTGTACGGTCTTCTTCCGATCGTGGCGAACACGCGTGCCGGGCTTCGTCAAACCCCCGACGAGCTGCTCGACGCCGCGCAAGGCATCGGTCTCTCGCGCGCACAGGTCCTGGGCTGGGTGCAGTTTCCCATCGCACTGCCGTTCATACTTGCCGGCGTGCGCACGTCGGCCGTGATCGCCGTCGGCACGGCGACGATCGCCGCGCTGATCGGCGCAGGCGGCTTGGGCGACTTCATCCTGGCCGGTCTGACGCTCAACGATCCGCGCACGTTGCTGCTCGGGGCGATTCCGGCCGCGTTGCTCGCGATCTTCGTTGACGAGGCGATCTATCGCATCGAGCTGCTGCTGCGTCCCCGAGGACGTGCGGGCGATTAGGGATCCGTAGGGAAAGGCGGCGCTGTGCGGGTGACGATCCAGCTCTGTACGTATAATCGCTCGGTTCTGCTCGAGCGCGTTCTCGACGCGTGCTTCGAGCAGACGGTCCCGGACGGAACGTACGAAGTCGTCCTCGTCAACGACGGGTCTACCGATGCAACCGCCGAAGTCGTCGCGCGCGCGCGCGCACGGGCGACCTGTCCGTTCGAGGTGATCGACCAACCCAATGCCGGCCTCGCCTGCGCCCGCAATGCCGGGGTTGCCAGGGCCTGCGGCGAGCGCGTCATCTTCATCGACGACGACGTGCTCGTGCTGCCGAACTTCGTCGAGGAGCATCTGCGATCGCACGCGCGGCACCCGTCGTTCATCGTGCGCGGCGGAGCGATCGATGTGGAGAGCTTCGACGATCTTCCCGTGCCGACGTGGTCGATCAAGAATTACAGCGCCAACTACTTCTGGACGACGAACGTCTCGGTGCCCGCGGCGGCTCTTCGGGCTGTCGGCGGATTCAACGAGGATTTCTCCGAGTACGGCTGGGAGGACATCGACGTCGGCCTTCGCTTGCGTTTCGCAGGCGTACGCGCGACGTTCAATCCGCGCGCGCTGGTCTATCATTACAAGCCGCGTCCGCGCAGCGACGGCGTCGAGAGGATGGTGCGCCAAGCGCGCGCTCAAGCGCGCACCGCCGTGCAGCTCGCCGGTCTGCATCCGCATTGGCGAACGGCCCTGGCAACCGGAGAGTACGCCGCGGCTCGCGCGCTCCACGCGGCGATTCGGCGCGCCGGCGTGCCGGAGCGATGTCGTAGGCTGTTGCAGGGATTGCCGCCCTGCGGCGTCCTTTCCCAGGCGGAGCTACGCGCGGCGCGGCGCTTGGCGCGCGAGAGCTACTTCGACGAGTTAGAGCGCGCCCGCCGCAGCGCCGGCGGATCGTAAACGATGCGCGTTCTGCTCGTGCGCACCGATCGCATCGGGGATCTCATCCTGTCCACGCCGGCAATCGCGACGGTCCGTGCGTCGTTTCCGCAAGCGCACGTCACGATGGTCACGAGCACGTACAATCGCATCGCGATGGAGCGCAACGAAGACGTCGACGAGCTCGTCACGCTGAACGACGGTACGAATGCCGGGCATCTCGGCGCGCGCCTGCGGGGCTACGATCTCGCGATCGCGCTGGCTCCTCGCATCGTCGATTTGCGACTCGTCGGAGCGACGCGCGCGGCGTACCGCATCGGGTACACCTACCGGCGACGGTGGCTCGCGCGGCTCGCGGCGCCGCTGTACGTCGATACCATGATGCTCTCGGAGGCCGACCCTGCGCTCTCCGAGCGCGACCCGCGGCGATACGTACGCCACGAAGTCGAGCAACTGCTCGATCTGGTTGCGCTGGCAGGCGCGCGGCAGCGCGTCACGCGCCTGCGCCTCGACGTACGCGACGTGGACCGCGCCGCCGTTGCAGCGCTTCCGCAGGCCCCCATCGTGCTGCACTTGGGCCTGCGGTGGTTTGGCCAGGGAAGCTCGCCCGAATCGACCAGGACGTTGCTGCGAATGCTTGCCGAACTCGGGCCGCCGGTCGTCGTCACGTGCCCTTCCGAGAGCCTCGACTACGTCGCTGCGCTGGACGCCCCAAAGGACTCGTGCACCATCATGCCCGCGCTCCCGTTCTTCCAATGGGCGGCGGTCTTCGAGCGGGCGTCGTGCGTCGTCACGGTGGACACGGCCGCGACGCACGTCGCGAGCGCCGTGCGCAGGCCAACGGTCGTCGCTTTCGAACACCGGTACTACGAGCTCAACAGCCAAGAATGGGCACCGTACGAAGTGCCGAACGTGCTGGTGAGAAAACCTGCTTCAGAGGAACCCACAGCTTTAGCGCGCTTTCGCGACGAAGTCGTCGAAGGCGTCAAACGACTCATTCATGCCTGAACTCTCCGTCATCATTCCAACCTACAATCGTCTCGAGACCTTGCGTCACGTCGTTCCGTCGCTTCTCGCACAAGACGTTGCGCCGGAGACGTACGAGATTCTCGTCTGCGACTCGGACTCGCGCGACGGTACCGCCGAGTTTCTCGCGGGCATGCGCGAGGAACACCCCAACGTGCGCCACCTTCCAGGGCCCTACACCGGACGGGCCATGGCTCGAAACGCCGGCATCGCTGCGGCGGGCGGCGAGATCGTCCTCTTCAACGACGCCGACATTCTGGGGTCGGAGGACCTCGTGCGCCGGCACCTGGAGCGGCATCGCGCGCAAGACCATCTGGCAGTCGTCGGTTGGGAAGTACAGGTGCGCACCTACGACGAGTATCGCGAGAAGCGCGAGCATCCCGAGAGGCGCGGCGCGCTCCATCCGCCGACGCGCAAACGTCTTTCGTGGCTCTACTTTCTCACCGGGAACGCCTCGGTGCGGCGGGAGGATCTCTTGCGCGTCGGATCGTTCGACGAAGAGTTCACCGGATACGGGCACGAGGATCTCGAGCTTGGGTTCCGGTTGCAACGCGCCGGCGTCGACATCGTGTACGAGCCACGCGCCGTGAACTACCATTGGCAAGACGTTCCGCACGAGGATCAGCGCGAAAAGATGCGCCTTGCCGGCCATTCGGCCGTGCGGTTCTACCGCAAGCACCAAGAGGTTTGGGTGCTCCTCAACCTCGGCATGACCCCGGTCTCGCGCGGCGCGCACTCGCTCTTGACCAAACTTCCGACGGTGCTCGGGTACTTCGACGCACGCGCGCCCCGCAGCCGCTTCGCGCAGCGTCTGATCGAACAGTACTACTACGTCGGCGGCATCAAAGAAGCGATGGCCACCGGAGGGCCACACGCGTGACGCGACGGTCGTGCGGCGCCTTGCGCGCGAGGGATGCCGGTAGCCGCGTGGAGCTCTGCGGCTGGGTGCACCGTCGCCGCGATCACGGCGGTTTGATCTTCGTCGATCTACGCGACCGGGATGGCTTGACGCAAGTCGTCTTCGATCCGCAGCATGCGGCGTTCGCGCCCGCCGAGCACCTGCGCAGCGAAGACGTGCTGCGGGTTTGCGGCCTCGTCCGCAAGCGGCCGCAGGGCACCGAGAACGCCAAGCTCGGCACGGGCGAGGTGGAAGTCGCCGTCGAGGAGCTCGAGATCCTCAACCGATCGCTCGTGCCGCCGTTTCAGGTCAACGTCGACGAGAACGCCGACGAGAGCTTGCGCTTGGAGTACCGGTACCTCGACCTGCGTCGCCCGCGGATGCAGCGCAATCTCACGGTGCGCCATCGCATCATCAAGGCGATGCGCGATTTCTTCGACGAGCGCGACTTCCTCGAGATCGAAACGCCGCTGCTCATCAAGGGCACGCCGGAGGGCGCGCGCGATTATCTCGTGCCTAGCCGCCTCTATCCTGGAAGCTTCTACGCGCTGCCACAGTCGCCGCAGCTGCTCAAGCAGATCTGCATGATCGCCGGGTTTGGCCGGTACATGCAGATCGCGCGCTGCATGCGTGACGAAGACCTGCGCTCGGATCGCCAGCCGGAGTTCACGCAACTCGACGTCGAGATGAGCTTCTGCACGCAAGACGACGTGCTGGAGACGATGGAATCGTGCATCGGCAATGTGTGGAAGCGCGTCCTGGATGTCGAGCTTGCGCCATTCCCGCGGATGACGTTCTCCGACGTGCTCGAGCGGTTCGGCACGGACAAGCCGGATCTGCGCTTCGGGCTCGAGCTCGCGGTCGTCGACGACGTATTTGCGGGAACGGAGTTCGTCGTCTTCCGCTCGGTGCTCGAAAGCGGCGGCGCCATCGTGGCGCTGCGCTTCCCTGGGGGAGCCGCGCTCTCGCGGCGCGAGTTCGACGCCCTCACGGAGGAAGCGAAGCTGCTCGGCGCGCGCGGCATGGTGTGGGTCGCACTCGGCGTCGACGGGATCAAGTCGTCGGCGCAGCGATTCGTCGAGGAGCGTCACGCCGCCGCGCTCGCGAAACGCCTCGGAGCCGAGCGCGGCGATGCCGTCCTGCTCTTCGCCGACGATCGCGTCGCGGCGCTCGGCGTTGCCGGGAAGATGCGCGTCGAGGTCGCACGGCGCACCGGCCTGCGTCGTGCGGATGCGTTTGCCTTCTGTTGGATCACCGACTTCCCGTATCTCGAGATCGATGCCGAAACGGGGAAGCCGGTTCCGGCGCACCACCCGTTCACGGAGCCCGCCCCGGGCGAATGGGATCTCATCGAGCGCGATCCACTGCGCATGCGCGCGCAGCACTACGACATGGTGCTCAACGGCTACGAGCTGGGATCGGGGTCGATTCGCATCCACAAGCCCGAGCTGCAACGGCGCATATTTGAGATGCTCGGCATGACCGCGCAGCAGATCGACGAGCAGTTCGGCTTCTTCGTTCGAGCGCTCGATTACGGCGCGCCGCCCCACGGCGGCATGGCGCTCGGCATCGATCGCATCGCGATGCTCGCCTGCGGCGAGGAGAGCCTCCACGAGGTCATCGCGTTTCCGAAGACGCAGACCGCGCGCGACCTCATGATGGACGCGCCGGCGCCCGCCTCCGAGAAGCAGCTCCGCGAGCTGCAGCTACGACCGCAGCCGCGCGCCTGAAAATCGCGTCGAACATCGGCTGCGTGAGCTTGCCGGTGTTCGTGTTCTGCCGGCTCGGGTGATACGAGGCGATGACGAGAATCTCGCGCGTTTCGTTGCGGGCGACGACTTCCACGCCGTGTCCGAAGCGTGGGCGCTGCGGATCGAGCGCAAAGCCGCGCTCGCGCAGCACCCGCAGCGTCGCGGTGAAACCGATCGCGCCGAGCGCGACGATCGCGCGCAGGCGCTGCAGCGCGTCGAACTCGGCGAGCAGATGCGGGAAGCAATTTCGTAGCTGCTGCGGAGTCGGCGCGTTGTGCGGCGGGGCGCAGCGCATCGCCGCCGTGATGAGTGCGTCGCGCAGGACGACGCCGTCGCCGCGATGCGTCGCCGTCGGGCGCGACGCGAAGCCCGCTCGGTGGAGTGCCGGGTAGAGAAAGTCGCCGGATGCATCGCCCGTGAAAGGCCGGCCGGTGCGGTTGCTGCCGTGTGCGCCCGGCGCGAGTCCGACGAGCATTACACGCGCGCGTTCGTTGCCGAACGCGGGAACGGGCTTCCCCCAGTATGGCTGGCCGGCGAAAGCACGCCGCTTCTCGCGCGCGACCCCGGCGCAGTAGGCGCGCAGCTCCGGGCAGCGACGACACGACACGACGCGGCGCTCGATGGCGGCGAGCGCGTCTGGGTTTCCTAGCAGCCTGCTAGATCTCCCACTGCCATGCGTTCCACTCGTCGGCGATGAATGCAGCCGGTCTGTAGTTGCGTAGGTCCGTGTTCATCGCGACGTACGCCGTCTCCCAATAGACGAAGATCGCCGGGTTCAGCGCGCGCAGCCGCTCCTCTTCGCGTTGATAGAGCGCTTTTCGCGTGCGCTCGTCGAACGTGCTCGCCGCGGCTTGACTCGTCGCATCCACGACCGAGTCGCGCAGCCACGACGTATTTGCGCCGTTTGGCGGGATGAACTGCGAGTTCCACGAGCCGGAGTTATCGGGGTCGGCACCGTTCGTCTCCACCGACCATTCCATGTCGTAACTCCCTCCGTAGACCGGCCCGTTCTGTGCGAAGAGCACGTTTGCCGGATAGTTACGGATGACGACGTCGAAGCCGAGCGGCTTGAGCATCGACTGGATCAGCAGCTCCGCACGCTCGTTCTCCGCATTGTTCGTCGTCGTGGAGATGGAGAGGCGCATCGCGAGCGTCCCTTTGTGCAGGACGCCATCGTTTCCCATGCGCCAGCCGGCGGCGGCGAGCAGACGTCGCGCGCCGGACGGATCGTAGCGATACGGCGGCAGCGTCGGCGCCGCCCACGACTGCGGAAAGATGTCGGAGACGGCGGGGACGCCGTACCCGTGATAGACGGTGTCGGTGATGCGCTTCCAGTCCACGCCCAACGCGATCGCCGTACGGACGCGAACGTCGGCGAGCTGCGGCTTACGCATGTTCATCGCGAGATGGCGCCAGTTGGCGACGAGTCGCTTGACGACGCGAATGCCCGGAATCTCGCGCAAGTACTGAACTTCGTCGCTGTCGACGCTCGGATACACGTCGATCTCGTGCGTGCGCAACTGGCTCAGCAGCGTGTTGGGATCGGGGATCACTTTCCAGACGATCTCTTTGAGATGCGGCGGTCCGCGAAAGTAGAGCGGATTCGCCGTGAAGATCAGCGAGAGCCCGTGGTTCCATGCCTTCAGGAGAAACGGGCCGCTCGAGATGGGTGCGCTGTTGAAAGCCGCGTAGTTGATGTTCGGCAGCTTCGCCAAGAGGTGCGCCGGCAGCGGCGGATAGGCATCGCCCCCCATCGTGAGGATCTCGAGGCC
>VFSW01002772.1_pt1 | contig 26386 bp, 21 predicted proteins | sample 5358111 | NCBI WGS metagenome assembly VFSW01 (sample SAMN11554181, study PRJNA540505) | mine drainage metagenome | isolation source: sediment from site ElyBrook_90M | place: USA: Ely Copper Mine, Vershire, VT | collected 2017 | reverse complement strand
CGCTTCGCAGCGCCTTGTTTCCTATGTGCCCGGCGCGCGCCGCCGCCACCCCCACCTCCACCGGCGCGTTCGGCGTCTTGCGGGAGCGAATGCAATCGAGGAAGTTCCGCACGTGCTCGATGGCCCCGTCATGCTGCGATGCCACCTCCTGCGTCACATCCTTCAGATCCGGAAACTCGGTGTATCGCGACTGCTCCGGATAGACCGCGAAACCGCCCCGATGGAGCCGCATCAGCGCCTTCGTGCCATGGAAGATCAGGCCCCCGCCTTCCAGGTATCCCATCAGGCTGCAATCGAAATTCACCAGAAAGTTGCCGGGATAATGAAACGCGGCGTTGACCGTATCGGGCCACTGCCAATCCGGGATCACGTAGTGGCCGCCCATGGCCTGCGCGTCGATGGGCGTGTCGCTGGCCATGGCCCAATGCGCCACGTCCACCCAGTGCAGAAACAGATCGGTCAGGGAACCGCCGCCGAAATCCCAGAACCAGCGCCAGTTGCGGTAGCGCTCCTCGTCGAAGGGCTGATCGGGCGCGGAGCCCAGGAACATCTTCCAATCCAGTTTCGACGCGTCGATGGGCGTGTGCCGCCCGGCGCGCCCCAGCAGGTGATTCTGATACCAATACGTGCGAATGATGGTCACCTGGCCCAGCCCGCCCGAGGCCACGATGTCCCGCGCCTGCTGGAAGTGCGGCCAGCTTCGCTGCTGCATGCCGGTCTGCACCACGCGTCCGGATTCCCGCACCGCCTCGATGAGCGCCCGGCCTTCCTCCACGCGGTGCGTCACCGGCTTCTCCACATACACGTCCTTGCCCGCGCGCACGGCGTCGATGGTGATGGGCACGTGCCAGTGATCGGGCGTGCCGACGACCACCGCATCCACGCCGGGCAGTTCCAGCAGTTTCCGGTAATCGGTGAACTCGCGCGCCTCCGGGGCGAGCTTGGCCAGGGCTTCCCGGCGCCGCGGTTCGTACACGTCGCACACCGCGGCGATCTGGCTGTCTCCGCCCTTGTTCAGCAGGCTCAGCAGATACTGGCAGCGCCCGCCCGTGCCGATGCCGCCGATGCGTATGCGATCGTTGGCCCCCAGGATGCGGCTGTAGGATGCGGCGGTAATCGCCGCGGCCCCGATAAAGCGACGCCGGTCCGTCATGCTGTTCTCCCTTCCATGCCTTCCAGTTTCCACGGCGCGCGATAATCGCGCACCAGCATGGGGTTGGCTTCCCCGCCGCCGGTGAAACGTTCCGCGTCGCCATCCCATTGAAGTTTCCGCCCCACGCGCAGCGCGATGTTGCCCAGGTGGCAGGCCGTGGTGGCGCGATGCCCGATCTCGATATCGGCCACCGGCAGTGCGCGCGACCGCACGCAGTCGAGGAAATTCCGCACGTGCGGCACGTGTTGCACCGAAGTCGTGCCGCGCCCCGCCGGCCCATCCAGTTCGTAATACATGCTGACGCCGGTAAGATCGTCGAACGCCGCGCGGAACGAGATGCCGCCCGGTTCGCTGCGATCTTTCATGCGCGGGGTCACTTCGTAGCCCGCGCGGTCCACGAACAGCGTGCCCCGCGTACCGTGAAACTGGATGCCATAGCTGCCGAACGGCTTGTGGCCGGGGTCGCCGTTGTGCCCGTACGAATCGTGATGCAGGCAGGTGTAATGCAGCAGGAACCCCGGATACTCCCAGGTGACTTCGTGCGTATCGGGCGTGTCGCGCCGGTCGCGGACGTACAGCTTTCCGCCGGACGCCGTCACCGCGCGAGGCCGGTCCACGCCCATGGCCATGTGCACGATGTCCACCAGGTGCACGCCCCAATCCGTGATGCGCCCGCCCCCGTAGGCAAAGAACGACCGCCAGTTGCCGAGGAACCGCGCCGGGTTGAACGCAACCTTCGGCGCGGGGCCGAGCCAGAAATCGTAATCCAGGCCCGCGGGCGGTTCCGAGTCCGGCGGCGTGCCGAGCCCTTCCGGCGAGCCGGCCTCGTGAATCCAGACTTGCACGTAGTGAACCGCGCCAAGCTCGCCCGAGCGCACCATGCCGGCCGCGCGCTGGAAGTGCGAACCGGAGCGCTGCTGCAAGCCCACCTGCACGATGCGCCGGTTGCGGCGCGCCGCCTCCACCATCAGGCGGCCTTCCCGCACTACGTTGGACACGGGCTTTTCGACGTAGACGTCCTTGCCGGCATCGCACGCCGCCACCATGATCAGCGGGTGCCAGTGATCCGGCGTGGCCACCACTACGGCGTCCACCGCGCGATCCTCCAGCAGTTTGCGGAAGTCGGAATAGGCCCGCGCTTTGCCGGCCAGTTGGCGGGCCGCCTGCAGGTTCGGCTGGTAAACGTCGCACACCGCCACAATTTCGGCGTCGGGCTGTTTTTGGAAATCGGCCAGGTCCATGCGGCCCATGCCGCCACACCCGACCACGCCGATGCCGATGCGGCCGTTGGCGGCGCGCGCCTGGCCGGAGAGAGCGCCGGCCATGGCCGCGCTTTTGAAGAGATCTCGTCGATTCATGAGCGTCGCCTCCGGGCGACTCTCATTCTATCGCCGTGCTCAAGGCTTGAGGAAAACGATCCGCGCGCGGGGAAATGCGCCCTGGCCTTCCGGGAAGCGCACCGTGAGCGGCTCCGCGCCCGCGTCCGCGCGCCAGCCCGCGCCGCGCCACACCCGCAACGCCGCCGCCGATCCCGCGGGGCCGGCCAGCTCGAACTCCACCCGGCCCGCCTCCACTCGCGTGTCCAGAAGGCGCACCTCTTGCGAGCGGCCGCCGGGCTCCGGCGCGCGCAGATCGGGCATGATCTCGACCCCTTCGGCGATGCGGTAGACCACATCGGCGGCGTTCAGCGGACCGGTTTCGACCGCCACGCGCGCGGGCCCGGGCAGGCCGTTGATCGCGACGCTTTCCACCACGCTGCCGGGCGGCAGTTCCGGCGCGATCCGCAGCGCCAGCGCTTGGCCGGCCACGCGCAGCCGCACGCGCAGCGCTCCCGTCTCGCGCATCACTTCGCCCGACACCTCCGCCTGGCCCACGCGGTAGCCCTCGAAGCGCGTGTGCATCCAGAAGGCGGGCAGGCGCGGCGTGAAGCGCAGCTCGCCCGCAATGGCATCGCCCTCCAGCCCCAGCAGCCCGCTTACCAGCGGGTGCACCACCGCCGCGGACGAGAACAACTGGTGCGGCACGGCGTGCGGCAACGCCTGCGCGCGGTCGCCGCTGAAATACTCGGGAATGGCCCCGGCTTCCAGCCACCCCGTCAGCGACGCCACGCCGTAGAGATGTTGCAGCCCGGCCGCCGCGCGCCGATGCCGGAACTCGGCCAGCGTTACGAAGCCGGTGACGAAGGGCCATACGCTGCCGTCGTTGTAGCTCAGCGGATCGTAGAACGGGCTATCGGTGGCGAACAGGCGCGTGCCCCAATCGGTGCTCAGCTCGGGCCGGTTGAAGGCGCCCGCCGCGCGCGCCGCTTCTTCCTCCGGCAGGGCGTCCAGCGCGATGGCCTGCCAGGAGGAAAGCGCCTCGTAGCTCGATCCATCCGTGAGCCGTCCGAAGGGCAGGAATCCCCGCCGTTCGGAGAACCAGCCCGCCAGCGACGCCCGCCCGCGCCCGAGTCGCTCTCGCGCGCCCTGCGCCAGGGCGGTGTCCCCCTCCAGCGCCGCCAGCCGCGCAAAGCCTTGCAGTCCCGCCAGCCACACGCCCGCCAGGTAGACGTCCTTCTCCACGCGCCCGCTCAGCGCGCCCGTTTCCACAGCCGCCGCGCCGGCCTTGCGGTTCGACATCAGGCCGTCGTCGTCCAGCGTCGAGACGCAGAAGCGGTAAGCCTTCTGGATGGACGGCCACGACTGCCGCAGGAACTCGCGATCCCCGCTGCGATACACATATGCCGCCGCCGACATCAAATACAACGGCGTGGTGTCGGCATGGAAATAGCCGTACGGGTATTTGCTCCAGTCCAGCAGGGCCGCGCTCTGCGTCAGCTCGTGCATGATCTTCCCATCGGCCCGCTGATGGCCGCGCTGGAACTCCAGCACCTCGCGGGTGCGGGCGAAATCGCCGTAATCCAGGATGCTCCAGGAGTTCATCAGCGCGTCGCCGCCGAAGAACCAGGCGAAGCCGGGACGCTCGCTCGCGCCGGAAGGCGCGAAGCCCGCCACAAGGCCGCAGCCCACGCCGTTCACGCAAATCCAGCCCCGGTCGAGGGCCGGCGCCGCCGCGCGAAAGGCCTCGTTCAACACCGGTTCCGGCGTTTCCACGCGCATCGCGCGGACCGGCTGGTCCCTGCCTTGCGGCAGCGACGCCAGCACCTCGCGATACACCCGCAGGGCCGCGTCCGATCCCCCATCCGAGGCCGCGATCACGATGGGCACGGGACGCCGCGCCGCTTCCGGCGTGATGTCCATTTCCATCAGCACCGTGCGGTCCGGAAACTGGTGGCCGACCTGCTCGCTGCTGCGCGCGAACAGCGGCGAGCCGACCACCGCGGAGTGTTTCCAGGCGCCCTCGCTCAGCACCAGCGCATGCTCCTTTTCGTCGAAGTCGCTGGACTGGCCGCCGAACGACGCCGGCCACATCGGCCGCATCTCCGGGATGAAGCTGGCGCGCAGCCGCAGCGGCCGCGACGTATCGATCTCCAGCAGCACCACCGCCGCCGGTTGGTCGAAAGCGGCTATCCAGGTTTGCCGGATAGTGAAAGCCGCGTGCGCGTGGGTGATGGTCACGCGGCCGGGTTCGGCGGCGATGCGCTCCGCCAGGTCCGCCAGCGGAACCGGCTCGAGCGAGCCGTCGAAATACACGGACAGCCGGAAATCGCGCAGAATTTTGACCGGGTAGACCCAGGCCTCGAAGGCGCCGTCTTCGCGGCCCAGCAGCGCGGCGCGGCGGCCCACGGCTTCGGCGTAGTGCGACGGCTGCACCGGCTTGGATGGCGCGGCGGCCAGCGCAAAGGCGGCCGGCAGCAGCAGCGCGGAGATCTTCACTCCCTGCTTATACCATGCCTGGCCGGGCCATCATGCTCATCGCGCTATGATCGATCCAGAGACCTGGAATTGGAAGCGCCCGTGAAAGAGCGGCAGACCATCCGGCGCATCGCCGTCATCGCCGCCGGCATCGCCATCTCCAGCGCACTGCACTATCTCACGCCTCCTTCGCTCATCCTCTGGCACGAATTGTTTCAGCGGCTCTATTACCTGCCGATCATCTACGCCGCGATCTACTTCGGCTGGCGCGGCGGGCTGGCGGCCTCGGCTGTCTCGGCGGCCTGCTACATCCCCCACATTCTGTCGTGGCATCACGTCAACCCGGACTACGCCTTGAACCAATATGCCGAGATCATCGTGTTCTTCCTGGTGGGCACGGTCACCGGTGTGCTCGCCGACCGCGGCCGCAAACAGCGTATGGACCTGGAGGCCGCCTCCATGGAGCTGGCCAAGGTGAACCGCGAGTTGCAGGACAGCTTTGAACAGATCAAGAGAGCCGACCGCCTGTCCGCCATCGGCCACCTCTCCGCCAGCCTGGCTCACGAAATCCGCAACCCTCTGGCCAGCATCGACGGCGCCGCCAACCTGATCGAATCGCCCCAGACCTCCGAACAGATGCGCAAAGGTTCCCTTGCCATCATCCACAAAGAGATTCAGCGCCTGAACCGCCTGCTCACCAACCTGCTCGACTTCGCGCGGCCGCGAACGCCGGAGTTCCAGTCCGTCGAGCCCAGCCGGCTGATCGACGCCATCATCAACCTGGCCGGCCACTCCGCCGCGCAGGCGGGAATCACCTTCCGCAAGGAAGTGCCCGCCTCCGTGCCTGCCTTCGAATGCGACCCCGAGCAGATGAAGCAGGTGATTCTGAACCTGGCCATCAATGCCGTGCAGGCCATGACCGGACCGGGCGAGGTCCTGTTGTCCGCCCGTCAGGTGGACTCTTCCGTGACGATCGCCGTTCGCGATTGGGGGCCGGGCGTCGGCGAAGAGAACATGGAGAAGATCTTCAATCCGTTCTTTACCACCAAGGAAGCTGGTACCGGCCTCGGCTTGTCGGTGGTGCATCAGATCGTCACCCAGCATGGGGGCATCGTAAGAACCGAACGCAATCCCGGCGGCGGCATGACCTTCTCGGTGGTCCTTCCCATGCGCCAGAGGAGAGACCGTTGACCCGCAAACGCATCCTGGTAGTCGACGACGACGATAGCCTCCGCTGGGTGACGCAGGCGCAACTCCAGCAGAGCGGCTATGAGGTCAGCGCCGCGGCCAACGGCGCTGAGGCGCTCGCCGGCATGCGCCAGACTCCGCCCCACCTGGTGATCACCGACCTGAAGATGCCTTGCATGTCCGGCCTCGAGTTACTCAGGCACATGCGCGCCGCCTACCCGGAGATCCTGGTAATCGTGGTGACCGCCTTCGGAACCGTGGAGACCGCCGTCGAGGCCATGAAGGCCGGCGCCTACGACTACATCACGAAGCCGGTCAACATCGACGAACTCCGGCTGATCGTCGATCGCGGGCTCGATCATCTCGATCTGCGCGAGGAGGTGCGCCTGCTCCGCGGCAGCCTGGACGCCAAGTACGGATTCGAGAACATTCTCGGCCGTTCCAAGGCGCTGCTCTATGTGCTGGACACGGCCTCCCGCGCGGCGCAAGCCACTTCCACGGTCTTGATCCGCGGTGAAACCGGCACCGGCAAGGAGCTCCTGGCGAAAGCCATTCACTTCAACAGCCGCAGAAAGGACCGGCCCTTCGTCACCATCAATTGCGGCGCTATCCCCAAAGACCTGCTGGAATCGGAGCTGTTCGGTTACGCCCGGGGCTCGTTCACCGGCGCGTCGGCCAATAAGCGGGGAAAGGTCGAGATGGCGGACGGCGGCACCCTGTTTCTCGACGAGATCGGCGAGCTTCCCGTGGAGCTGCAGGTGAAGCTGCTGCGGCTCATACAGCAGGGCGAAGTGGAGAAGCTCGGTGTGGCCGGCGTCACCACTATCGACGTCCGCATCATCGCCGCCACCCATCGCAACCTGCAGGCCATGGTGGAGGACGGCGCCTTCCGCGAAGACCTGTACTACCGCCTGGCCGTAATTCCCCTGGAATTGCCGCCACTGCGCAACCGCGTCGATGACATCGCCGAACTCGTCCAGCATTTCTTCCTGAAGGCCAAGGACAAGCAGGGCCGGCCGGATCTGGTATTACCTGCCCGGCTGCTGACTTATTTCAGCGGCTACACCTGGCCCGGGAACGTCCGCGAGCTCGAGAACATCATCGAACGCATCGTGGTTCTGGCGCGCGGCGATGAGATCACCCTCAACGACCTGCCCGATTTTCTGCGCCGCGAACGTCCGCCGGTGGAAGAGATGCGCCTCCATTTACCGCCCCAGGGAATCAACCTCGAAGCCGTGGAGAAGGAACTGATCGTCCGCGCACTGGAGAAATGCAACGGGAACCAGACTCGCGCGGCCCAATACCTGGACATCAGCCGCAAGACCCTGATCTATCGCATGGAAAAGTTCGGACTCCGCTAACGGGCGAACTCGGACACGATGTCCCGGAATGCCAGCACATCGCCGCCGTGCTCGCGCGCGAACTCGGTGGCGTCGCTTTGCTTCCCGAACGCCAGCAGGCTTGGGGAGCACCGGTCGTATTCAACACCCGCCGGCCGCTTATCGGCGTTCATCGGCCCGTGCGTCGGGGCGCACATGTTCACGCCGCTTCCCTTCACCACGAAGGCCTCGGCCGGCGACAGCTTCTCGCCCGTGAAGAAATCCGTCAATTCCGTGACGCGAATCGGCTTCCCCTCCTGCTGGTGCTCGGAAAGCGCGCAGGCGGGGCAACAAAACACCCGCGGCCGTCCGCAGTCCAGCGCCACGGTCCGGGTATGCGCGTGAACCGGGCGCCGGCAGGCGTAACAAAAATCCGGTTGTGAACTCCGGTACACCGCGAAGCCGGCGTATCCCAGGCCGGCCGCGACCGCCACCATCGCCAGGATCGTGAGCCGGCGTCTAGCCCTCATAACAGACTTGCTCCTTCTTTAATTCTAATGCCTCACCGCTTCGAAGTGTCCGCCCGGTACGCGGTCAGCGCCTGGAGCCCTTTTGCCTGATTCAGCCGCAGCCACAAGTCGTTGTACCGGTCCTCCTCGAGCCGCTGCTTCAGGGAAAACGCAAATTGCTTCCGGCTCCCGTAATCCAGCTTCGCCCTCTCGTAGGAGGTGATGGTCAGCTCGAACGGGCCTGCGCTGCTGATATTGTCGATGTCCTCATAACGCCACGTGCGCGATGCGCCGCGTCTGGCCGATTGGTACACGATCTCGCCGGTCCCCACGCGCAGCAGGCCCTCGTCGCCGCCGAATCCGGCCAGGTGCTTGGCGGGCATCTCCCACAGCACGCCCGCCGGGATCTCCGCGATGACGGCCACCAGTCGCTGGTCCAGGCGGGCTTTCAGGACCTGGTACGCGCTCTCGAAGCTGCCGTCCGATACCAGATCGAACCTGTATTCCCGGTCGGCGCCCAGCTTCCATTTGTTGTCCGCGTAAGTCAGCACCGACAGAGACCTCGGCGATATCTTCAACTGCTGGATATCCTCATACTCCCAATGCCACGCCCGCGGGCGCCTGGGCTTCTTTCCGTTGCCGTAGGTCTGCTCGAACGACACGCCGGTGGCGCCGATGGTCAGTGTCCCCATGCTCTGGCGCGACTGCGCCTGCCTGACGCCATATTGGAAGCTCTGCTGCCCCATCAGCACGGGCGCCAGCAGCAGCCCGCTTATGCACGCGATAGTTCTTTTTTCAATTCGAAATTCCATTTCCATACCTCGTAGATCGCGGGATAGACAACCAGCTCCAGCAGAAACGATGTGAAGATGCCGCCGATCATGGGCGCCGCGATGCGCTTCATCACGTCGGCCCCGGTCCCGATCGACCACATGATCGGCACCAGGCCCATGAACATCGTTGCCACGGTCATGAACTTCGGGCGTATCCTCTTCACCGCGCCATGCATGATGGCTGCCTGAAGGTCCGCGAGACTCCTGAGTTTTCCTTCGGCCTTCGCCTGATCGTGGGCCAGGTCCAGGTACAGCATCATGAACACGCCTGTCTCGGCATCCACACCCATCAGCGCGATCAAACCCACCCACACCCCAATACTCATGTTGTAGCCCAGGAAGTATAGAAACCAGACGGCCCCGACCGCCGAAAAGGGCACCGCCAGGATGATGATCATGGTCTTGGTCAGCGACTTGGTGTTGATGTACAGCAGCATGATGATGAAAAAGATCGTGAGCGGAAGCACCACCGTCAGCTTGTCGCGGACTCGCTGCATGGCCTCATATTGGCCGCTCCAGACGAACGAATAGCCGGCGGGAAGCTTCACGCGATCGCGCACCACGGCCTTCGCCTCCTCGACATAACTGCCGATATCGCGGCCGGCCACGTCCACGTACACGTAACCGTTCAGCATTCCATTCTCGTCGCGCAGCATCGCCGGCCCGCTGACCGTTCGTATCTCGGCAAGTTGCGCCAGGGGCACTTGGGTCTGGCCGTCCATGGCCGGAACCAGAACGCGCGCCAGCGCATCGTGCGTGCCGCGGTAATCGCGCATGTACCGGACATTCACCGGGTAGCGCTCGCGGCCCTCGATGGTGGTGGTGACGTTCTCGCCGCCAATCGCGCTCATGACCACGTCCTGGGCGTTGTCGATGCTCAAACCGTAGCGCGCCAACTGGTCCCGGTTCCACTTGAAATCGAGGAAGTATCCGCCGCTGGTGCGTTCCGAAAAGACGCTGCGCGTGCCCCGCACCTTCGGCAACAGGGCCTCGATCTGCGTCCCCAGATCTTCGATCTTCTTGATGTCCGCCCCGTAGATCTTGATCCCCACCGGCGTGCGGATGCCGGTGGTGAGCATGTCCACGCGAGCTTTGATCGGCATGGTCCATGCGTTCGAGGTCCCCGGAATGGTGAGCGCCTGGTCCATCTCATCGACCAGTTGTTCGGTGGAAATGTGGTCCGGCGTGAATCTCCGGAAAACGGCCCTGGCCCACCCCGGCGCCCAGGAGGAGTACCAGGTGTCCACCTTGCGCCACTCCGTCTCCGGCTTCAAAACGATCACCGTCTCCATCATCGAGAACGGCGCCGGGTCCGTCGATGTTTCGGCCCGGCCTGCCTTGCCCAACACCGTCGCCACCTCGGGAAATCGCTTGATGATGCGGTCCTGCACCTGCATCAACTGCTGCGCCTGTGTGACGGATATGCCGGGGAGCGTCGAAGGCATGTACATCAACGATCCCTCGTCCAGCGGCGGCATGAACTCGGAGCCCAGCCTTTCGAACACCGGAATGGTTGCGGCCACCAGCGCCACGGCCCCGGCGATCACCAGCCACTTCCATCTCAGGGCCCGCGCGCACACCGGCTCGTACAGGCGAATCAGAACTTTGCTGATGGGGTGGTTCTCTTCCGAATGGATCGTTCCCACCAGCACCGCGTTCGTCGCGCGAGCCAGCCAGCGCGGCCGGAACTCGAAGTTCTTCATGTGCGTAAACAGCAACCGCATCGCCGGGTCGAGCGTGATCGCCAGCACCGCCGCAATGACCATGGAAAAGGTCTTCGTGTAAGCCAGCGGTTTGAACAGCCGGCCTTCCTGCGCTTCCAGCGTCAGCACCGGCAGGAACGCCACCGCGATCACCAGGAGCGCGAAGAAACTCGGCCCGCCCACTTCTTTCACCGCGTCCACAACCACCCGGTGATAATCCTGCTTGCGCCCCGTGCGCTCCCATTCTTCCAGTTTCTTGTGCGTCTGCTCCACCACCACGATGGCCGCGTCCACCATGGCGCCCACAGCGATCGCGATGCCGCCCAGCGACATGATGTTCGACGTCAGCCCCATCATCTTCATGGGAATGAATGCAATGATCACCGCTACTGGAATCGTGACGATCGGAATGATGGCGCTTGGAAAGTGCCATAGGAAGATCATGATGACGATCGCCACGATAATCAGCTCTTCCGTGAGAGTGTGTCTCAGATTGTCGATCGAGCGCAGAATCAGCTCGGACCGGTCATAAGCGCTCACCACCTTTACGCCTGGCGGAAGCCCTGCCTCGATGTCGCGGAGCTTCTGCTTCACCCGCTCGATCACCTGCAGGGCGTTCTCCCCCTGCCGCATGACGACGATCCCGGCGACCGTCTCGCCGCTCCCGTTCCAGTCCGCTACGCCGCGGCGGATATCCGGTCCCAGGCTTACGTCGCCCACATCGTAAATGCGAATGGGAACGCCGCCGGCATTCTTCCCGAGCACGATCTTGCCGATGTCGCCGGTGGACTGCGCGTACCCCCGACCCCGCACCATGTACTCGGCGCCGGTGAACTCCACCAGACGCCCCCCCACGTCGTTGTTGCCGCTACGCACCGCCTCCACCACCTTGCCGATAGGAAGGTTCAGCGATTGAAGCTTGTTCGGATCGACGTTGACCTGGTACTGCCGCACGAACCCGCCCAGCGGGGCCACCTCGGCGACGCCCGGAACCGATTTCAGGTAGTACCGCAGATACCAGTCCTGATAGCTGCGCAGGTCCGCCAGGCTCTGCTTGCCCGTTGTGTCGATCAGCGCGTACTCAAACACCCATCCAATGCCGGTCGCGTCCGGTCCGAGTTCCGTCTTCACGCCCTGGGGCAGCCGCGGCAGCACGTTCGAGAGGTATTCGAGCGTGCGCGAGCGCGCCCAATAAATGTCCGTGCCTTCGTCGAAAATGATGTACACGTACGAGTACCCGAAATCGGAAAACCCTCGCACATCCTTCACCTTGGGCGCGCCCAGCATCGCCGTAACCAGCGGATAAGTGACCTGGTCTTCGATGATGTCCGGGCTGCGGTCCCAGCGCGAATATACAATCACCTGGGTGTCGCTCATGTCCGGCAGCGCATCCAGCGGCACCGTGCGCATGGCCCACAGTCCGCCCATGACCGCCGCCGCGATCAGGATGAAGACGACGATCTTGTTCCTGGCCGAGAACTCGATGAGCGCGTTGATCACCTCTTTTTCGCTCCCATACCGGGCATTCCGGGCATGCCCTTATCCTCCGGCTTGGGCTCCTTGCCCGCCGGCGATTTCATGGGCGCGTTGGTCATTCCCGGCATCCCGGCCATCCCTCCCATGCCGGCCGCCGCCGCTTTCAACTGGCTCTCCGAGTCGATCAGAAAGTTTCCGGACGTTACGATGCGCTCGTTTCCGCTCAGGCCGGAGAGGATCTGAATGCGATTCCCGTCGCGCTCGCCGGTAGTCACCAGGCGCGGCTCGAAGAAGCCGTTGCCGCGGTCCACGAACACCGTCTTACGCTCGCCCGAGTCGAGTACCGCCTCGGCCGGAACCGTAAGTTGAACCGGAAGATTCACCCGGAACTCGACGTCGGCGTACATGTCCGGCTTCAGAATCAGGCCGGGGTTGGCCATGTCCAGCCGGACCTTCAGCGTGCGCGTCGTCGGATCCACTTGCGGCTGTTCGTAGTCGATCCGGGCAGTGAAGGTCCTTCCCGGCGCAGCCTCCAGAGTCACCCGCGCGGTCTCGCCAATATGTATGTTGGCAGCCTCGTATTCGAACACATCGGCCATGATCCACACCCGGCTCAGGTCCACGATGGTGTACAAGCCGGTGTCCGGCGTCACTTTCAATTGCGGGAAGGCCTTGCGCTCGGTGACGTAACCCGCGATGGGCGAATACAGCGTGACGTTCTTGATGGGCTGGCCGGTCTGGAGCACCTGGTCGATCTGCGCGTCGCTCAAATCCCAGAGTTCCAGCCGGCGGCGCGCCGCCCGCAGCAGCGATTCGCTCTGATCGAAGGCCACCGGCAGAGGATTGTCTTTCATCGTCTCCCGCGCCTTCGCCGCGAGCAACAGCTCCCGCTGCGAGGCCAGCATTTCGGGACTGTAAATAGTCATCAGGGGCTGGCCCTTGCGAACGAGCTGGCCGGTGTAGTCGACGAATACCTGGTCGATCCAGCCCTCCACCTTGGTGTGGATCTGCTGAATCCGCGTTTCATCGAACGCCACCTTGCCCACCGCGCGAATTGTGCGCGAGCCGCCGCGCCTGTCCGCTTCGCCGTAGGTCACCCCGATCAACTGCTGTTTCTCCGGCGTGATCTGCACCGTGCCAACCGGCATCGCCGAAAGGCTGCCCGGCGGGACCGGGCCCGCGCCGGATGGCGCCGCGGCCGACGGACCGGCATCGGCGTACACCGGCTGGAGCTTCATCCCGCAGTCCGGCGCAATCCCGGGCTTGTCGGACTTGTAGGCCGGGTGCATGGGATCGACCCAATACAGGATCTTCCTTCCCGCGCCGCCCGCGCCGCCGCACCTGATGGCTCTGTAAACATAGCCGCCGGTGAACGCGACGGCCATCACCGCGAGAAACGCAAATGTGCGAACAGCCTTCGTCTTCATGGCTTCAATCCGTCAACGCCTGGCCGGTCATTTCTTCGAGACGGCTCAGGGCCAGCTCATAATTGAGTGCCTCGTCGTAATAGTTCATCTCGTAATCCAGCACGGTGGTGAAGTTCGTAAGCACCGACAGGAAATCCACGGCGCCGGTTTCGTAGGTCGATAACGACGATTCAAAGGCCATGTTCCCCTGAGGCACGATGGTCTGCGTGAACAGCTTCATCAGCCGCGCTGAGGCTTGCGCCATGGTGTAATCGTTTTGAATGCGGTAGTGCAGCGATTGATCCGTAGCCTCGAACGTCCGCCGGGCCTGGGAGAGCGCGCTCACCTGTTCGTTCACCCCCGCGCGCTGCTTGCGCCAAAAGTAGACCGGCACCTTGAAACTGGCCTGAACCTGGTACATGGGCGGCATAGACCCCGAGTTGAAGTACCCCCCGGTGAGAGTCATGTCCGGATAGTACGCCTTCCGCGCGGAATTCACCGCCAGTTCCGAGCGCTCGATCATCTTCCGATCCCGCCGCAGCACGGGCGAGTTCCGCGCGGCCGCCGCATACAGATCTTCGAGCGTCGCCGCCAGTTCCTTCGGCTTCACGTCTTCCGGGCGGCCGACCGGCGTGCCGGGGCGCCGGTTGAGAATGCTGTCGATCTCCGCCTGGCCGCTGATTCGTTCTTGTTCCAGCTTCACCAGGCGCGTTTCCAGGATGCTCACCTGAGTCTGCGCTTTGAACACGTCCTGCTGCGCGGCCTTGCCGACCGAATAGCGGGCCTCGGTGACGCTGACCAGTTTATGCAGCACGTCGCGATTGCGGCTCAGCAAGTCCGACGCGGCGTAAGTGTACTGAACGCGGTAATAAGCTTGCTTGAGCCGCGAAATCACATCCAGTTGCACGGCCTGGTATTGCTGGAAGGCGGCCTCGGCTTCCTTCGACGCAATCTCGCCCCGCAGTTTCAGCTTGCCGGGGTATGGCAGCTCTTGCGAATACATCACCCCGACGTTGGACAGCACCTGGGTCCCCAGCCCCGCCCCCGGCAGCGGGTTGCCCACACTGGTGTAGCCCAACGAGATCATGGGATCCGGCAGACTGTTCTCCTGGCTGGGACGCTGCCGCGCGGCCTCGTAGCTCTTCTGGGCGGCCACGATTTCCGGGTTGTTCCTGATGGCTTCGCCGGCCAACTCCCGCAGGCTCACGCGAGCCTGCGGCGTTTGCGCGGCCGCGGCAAACACCAGCGTGACCGCAATCGGGATTTTTCTCAATCGATCCTCGCTAGCCGTGGCATGGCAATACATCTGCCAAACTTGGTTGGCGCGGATCCCGCAGGCAAAGAGGGGCCGCCCGGCGCCGTGGGTTGCCGGAGTTGAGGCACTGGCGCGCCCCGGCTGGCGCATTTGAGGCAGCCTGGCGCCGAAGCTACGCCAGCAGGCTGAGTGTGCTTCGCTGCATTTCGTCCGCCACCTTGACGCTGTCCAGGTTCGCCTGGTAGCTGTTGCGGGCCTGCAGCAGCGCCACCGCGTTGCCGCTCAGCGACACGCTATCCTGGGACGCTCGCGCGGAGAGCGGAAGTTGCGCCAAGCGCGAAGCCGTCTGGTTCAGAAGTTTGTCCGCCTGTTGGAGTCCCGCCAGGCCGGCGGCAATCGCTTGCATGATAGGGTCCTGACTCGCTCATCGGCCGCTTCCCGGTTTCCTTGCGGCCGGCGCCACACCCTCCTCATACAGCCCCAGCAGATTCCCCGCCGGGTCGCGAAACGTCGCGATCCGGCTGCTGCTCCCCGGCGAGTCCGCGTGGGGACCCTCCACCACCTCGCCCCCATGCGCCGCCGCGCGCGCCAGCGTAGCCTCGATACCGTCCACCCAGATGGATACGATCAACCCGGCTTCGCGCGCCGGAGCCAGCCCCGTGAACCATGCCCCGCTCACGTTTCCCGTGGCGTCGTCGAAGCTCGGATGCCCGCTGTCCCGGCCCCGTATGTTCCAGCCGAATACTTTCTCATAGAAGGCCGCCGACTGCCCAACATCCACCGCCGGAATCTGCAGGTAACACACCCGCGGGCGCGGCAGCAGTTCCAAGGGGCTCTTGATCTCCGCCACCGCGGCGCCCCATGCCTCCGGCGGCACGTCGGCGGCGGACTCGGTGAACACCCAGCGGTTGCCCGCCAGGTCTTCCGCGGCGTACTGCCGCTCGCCGAACTCCTTGGCGCCGGGTTCCATCAGGATTCCGGCGCCGAACCGCCGGGCCCGCTCGCAGTGCGCGTCGATATCTTGCACGCGCACCACCACGGACCGGACGAAACCTCGCTCGCCCGGCGCCCCGCTGGTCAGAATCATCGAGCCCAGCCCAACCGCCAACTGCGCGTGGTGGATCGTGCCATCCGGCCCAGGCTGGGTGCGCAGGCGCTCGCTGAACCCGAAAGCGCCGCAGAGCCACGCAATCGCCCCGGCCACATCCTCGTAAACGAGGCATGGAATCACCGGCCCAGGCGGCGCCGAGCGGTTCAGGATCACAGCGCCTTATAGCAGTCCCGCGCCGGATTGCATTCGTAGTCGTCCGCCACCTTGCCGTCGGGACCCAGGCAGTTGTAAGTGTGGCGGCACCAGAACAGCCGGTCGTTACCGTGCTGCACTGTGGGGTCCCATTCGGCTTCGATGAACTGGCCCTTCCAGTTGAGGTTCCGGCAACGGTCCTCGCCGATATTGGTCAATCCAGGACGTTCCATGCTATACCTTTCCGATGGCCGCCTTGAGCAGGGCGCGTTTCACGGCCACGCGTGCGAGTTGCACCTTATAGCGATTCTGGCTGAGCGGCGTAGCGCCTTCGAGCGCCGCTTTGGCAATCTCGCCGGCCACCGCCTGGGAGATGGATTGCCCCGCGGCCGCGCGTTCTCCCTCGGCCGCCACCCACGGCGTGGGCGCCACGTGCCCCAGCACGATGTGCGCGCTGGAGATGCTGTCGCCGGTCATATTCAGGACCACCGAAGCCGTGGCCAGGGGCCAATCCAGCGCCTCCTTCTGCCGCACTTCGTAGGTGGCGCTGTGCGTGTCCACCTCCGGCAGCAGGATCTCCGCGACCAGTTCGTTGGGCAGCAGCGCGGTCTCTCTGCCGGCGGCGTTGCGCGGCGTCACGAAGAACTTCGCCGCGTCCACTTCGCGCCCCCCGTTGGCCGAAACCAGCCGGATGCGCGCGCTCAGGGCCACCAGCGCCGGTCCCAGACTCGAGGCGCTCACGAAATACGCCGGGCCGCCGTTGCCCAGGATGGCGTGATATTTGTTCTCGCCGCCGGGGATCAACGATTTGCCCTCTTTATCCTGCCCCAGAAGACCGAATCCGCCGCGGTAATACCAGCAGCGCGGCCGCTGGCACAGATCTCCCGCCACCGTCCCCATATTGCGGATCTGCGGGCTGCTCACCCCGCGCGCGGCTTCGGCCAGCACCGGGTACATGCGCCGGACGTCCGGATTCCGCGCCAGTTCGTCGAAGGTCGCCGTGGCCCCGATGCGCATGCCCGCGCCGGTCTTGCGCATGCCCCCCAGTTCCTTGATGTTCTTGATGTTCACCACCCGCCGCGGCGTTTCCAGGCCGTCCTTCATCAGGCTCAGCAGATCCGTGCCGCCCGCCAGCACACTCACATCGCCCCATTGCGTGCCCAGCAGGCCCACCGCTTCGTGGACCGTGGTGGGGTTCGCATATTCGAAGGCTTGCATCATGCGGTCCTCCCTTCCAGGGCGGCCAGCACGCGGTCCGGGCTCGCCGGAACGTGGGGCACCCTCACGCCGATGGCATTCGCCACCGCGTTGCTGATAGCGGCGATCACCCCGATGGACGGCGGCTCGCCCAACCCGATCACGCCGCGCTTGTCGTGCTCCGGCGCGACGTCCATGTGCACCACGATCTCGCCGATATCGGCGATGCCGGCCAGTTTGTAGAACTCCATGTTGGGGTTCAGGTACTTGCCGGTCTGCGGGTCCATCACCCGCTCTTCGTACAGCGCTCCGCAGATGCCCATGATCACCGCGCCCAGTACCTGGCTCTCGGCCGTCTTGGGATTGATGATCAGGCCGCAGTCCTGCACCGCCACGAATTTGTTCATCTTGACGATGCCGGTCTCCGTGTCCACGGAAACGTCCGCCATCTGCACGCCCCCCACGCCGCTGGACATCAGGCCCCCCGGGTTGCGCGGATTGTTCTCGCCCATTTCCGAGATCTTGGCCGTGCCCAGCTTGCGGCAGGCATCCTGCCACGGCAGGCTCTTGGACGGATTGTCCTTGACCTGGATGCGCCCGTCCACGGCCGCCAGTTGATCGGGCGAGGCGCCCAGCGCGGGCGCCACCGCGGCGAACAACTTCTCCAGCGCGTTCATGGTGGATTTACGGGTGGACGGCGAAACGCCGCCCACGGTGGTCGAACCGCCCGATGCGCCATCCGGCGGATAGTCGCTGTCCCCGATGCGCAGGTTGATGGCGTCCAGCGGCAGTCCCAGTGTTTCCGCCGCCACCATGGTGATTACCGTGCGCGTGCCGGTGCCCAGATCCTGCGTGCCGATCTCCAGCAGCACCGAGCCGTCCGGATTGATGGTGGTGCGGCACTGGCTGGCGTGTCCCCCGCCGCCCCAGGTGTTGATGCCCAGGCCCAGCCCCTGCTTCACGGGCCCGTGGCCTTCGCCCCGCGGATGCCAGCGCTTCTTCCAGTCCATCAGCTCCGCCGCCTTGCGGAACTGCGACCGGTACACGCTCTCGCGCGCCGTATAGCCCAGGTTTTTATCGAACAGGTCCAACGGATCCATGCGCAGCTTCGCCGCCAGATCCTCAAAGGCCGCGCAGGTCAGGAACGATGCCTGCGGATGGTTGGGCGCGCGCCACGCCCGCGCGCTGCCCGTATTGATGGCCACCGCGGTGTGATTCAGGCGCTTGTTGGGGATTTCCGTAAACACGTACGGGATGGGCGGCATACCGCCGCCGCCCATGCCGCCGGTCGCCCACGAGGTCGATTGCCACGCCGTAATGGCGCCGTCCTTTTTCGCCGCGACCTTGATATTCGCGTAGGCCGACGGACGGTTGCCCGCGATCGCCAATTCCGTGGCGCGGTCCAGGAACAGCTTCACCGGCTTGCCGCCGCTGGCCTTGGAGAGGCGCCCGGCTTCGACGCCCCACAGGTCCGCCGTGAATTTGCTGCCGAATCCGCCGCCGATGTATTGCATCCGCGTATGTACGTTGGCGATGGGCACTTCCAGCGACTTGCCCAGGTCGCCGCCGATCCCCGACACGTTCTGCGTCGAGGGCCACAGGTTGACGTGGCCGCCGCTGAACTCCACCACGTTGCCGTGCGGCTCCAGGCAGCAGTGCGTGATCACCGGGATGCCGTAGCTCCCCTCGATCACCGCGTCGGCTTCCTGGAAAGCCTTGTCCGGATCGCCGGTCACCTGCTCGCCCGCCGCCTTGGCCCGGTTGCCGGCCTTGGCCAGATCCTCTTCGCGCACCAGTTGCGGCAGCACTTCGTACTGCACCTTGATCTTGCGCACCGCGTCGTAAGCCAGTTCTTCGCTGGCCGCCGCCACCGCCGCGATCTCGGCGCCTTCCCACTGCACCTCCTTGCCCGCCGCCGTGATCACCCGCACCGCCGTCACCCCCGGCATGTGCTCGGCCTCGGTGGTGTCGATGCTGGTGATGCGCGCATGCGCGTAGGGCGATGTCAGCAGCGCGCCGAACAGCATGCCCGGCGGCTTCAGGTCCGACGTGTATTTCGCCTTCCCCGTGGATTTGTCCAGTCCGTCCCGGCGGCTCGTGGCTTTCCCGATCACCCGCCGCTTGTCCATCGCCGGCCAACTGTAATCAGGCATGGCGTCCTCCCTTCATTTGCTTGGCGGCTTCCAGTACGGCCTGGCGCACGCCTACGTAGGTCCCGCAGCGGCACAGGTTGCCGCACAAACCCTCCTTGACCTCTTCATAGCTTGGGTTGGGGTTATGATCCAGGAACGCCTTGGCCGCCATCACGAAACCCGGCGTGCAATAGCCGCACTGCTGCGCATCGTTGTTCACAAAGGCCTCCGACACCGGGTGCGGCTTGCCCGCCGAGATGCCTTCGATGGTCTGGATATCCTTGCCTTGCGCGTCGATAGCCAACACCGTGCAACTGTAGACCGCCTTGCCGTTCAGGATCACCGTGCACGCGCCGCAGGTGGCCCGGTCGCAGACGCGTTTGGCTCCGGTTATCTCGAGGTGGTTGCGCAGCGCGTCCAGCAGCGTGACCCGCGGCTCCACGCTCAGATTTTGCGGCTTGCCGTTGATCTTGAGTGTGATGGGGACCTCGCCGGGGCCCATGACTTTGGCGCCCGCCTGGGTCGCTGCCGCGGCCTGCTTCTCGAGCATTCCCGCACCCAGGACGCCGCCGCCGATGCCCGCGCCACGGATGAATCCGCGCCGCGAGACGCCGCGCTTGGTTTTGCCGGGGATCTTAGAATCGTTCGTTCCACTCACCAGACACACTCCTTTCCTGCCGTTGACCCCCCGAATATACCAGATTTTTAACGGTATGGAACTGTCCGTTATTTCACCGCGGCGGCCCTTCCCCGCGCGGCGACGACCCGGTACCCCAGCAGCACCGCCAGCAGTGAAGCGTAGAGCAGTGGCTTGCGAATATCCGACTTCACCAGCCAGTAATAATGCACCGCGCCGGCCGCCGCGCTCACGTACACCAGACGGTGCAGGCGTTGCCAGCGCCGCCCCCCCAGCCGCCGGATCCATCCCGCCGTGGATGTCAGCGCCAGCGGCAGCATGGCCACGAAACCGGTGAACCCTGCCGTGATGAAGGGCCGCTTCCAGACGTCCCTGGCAATTTCGCCGAAGTCGAAGAACTTGTCCAGCCACAGGTAAGTCATGAAGTGCAGACACCCGTAAAAGAACGCGAAAAGGCCCAGCATGCGCCGGAAGCGGATTAACTCGGGCCGCCCCAGCAGGCGCCGCAACGGGGTCACCGCCAGCGTGATGCACAGAAAGCGGATGGTCCAGTCGCCGGTGGCATGGGTGATGAATTCGATGGGGTTCGCGCCCAGGTCCTGGTGAAACGCCCTCCACGCCAGCCACAGCGCCGGAGTCAGGCACAGCACGAATGCCGGAATCTTCAGCCGCTTCATGCCGTGTCTTAGAAATCCTTGCGCAGGTCCATGCCGGCGTACAGGCCCGCCACCTGCGCGGCGTAGCCGTTGAAGGGCAGGGTCTTGCGCTTCAGAAACTCACCCAGGCGGCGCTCGCTGGCCTGGCTCCAGCGGGGATGGTCCACCGCCGGGTTCACATTCGAATAGAAGCCGTACTCGCGCGAGTTCGCCAGGTTCCACGTGGTGGGCGGCTCTTTGTCCACGAACCTGATCTTGACAATCGACTTGATGCTCTTGAATCCGTATTTCCACGGCGCCACCAGGCGCACCGGCGCCCCATCCTGATTCGGCAGCACCTGCCCGTACATGCCGAAGCACAGCAGCGCCAGCGGATGCATGGCTTCGTCCATGCGCAGGCCTTCCACGTAGGGAAAGGCGATGCCGGCCGACCGCGGCGAGAGCATGATCCTGGAATCGTACAGGCTCTGGAAGGCCACGTATTTCGCCTTGGCGGCCGGCTCCGCGGCCTTGATCAGCACGCTCAACGGAAAACCGATCCACGGAACCACGATAGACCACGCCTCTACGCAGCGGTGCCGATAGATGCGCTCTTCGAGCGGCGCCATTTTCATGATGGCGTCCAGGTCGAAGACCTTGGGCTTGGCTACCGCGCCTTCCACCGCGATGCTCCAGGGCGAGGTTTTCATGCGGCCGGCGCTCCCGGCGGGCTGATCCTTGCCGGTTCCGAATTCATAGAAATTGTTGTAGCTGGCCACGTCCTGAAAGGGCGTGGGCTTTTCATCGGTGCTGAACGGACCTTTTACCGCGGCCAGTTTCGCGGCCGCGGCCGCCCGCCCGGCGGGGAGTGCCGCGCCGGCCAACGACATGGTTGCCAGGAACCGGCGGCGGTTCAGATAGACAGACTGGGGGGTAACCTCGGAGTGCTTCATATATCTTCGATTATAGAAGACGGTTGGCGGCCGTTTGATTCCATTCGAGCAGCGCCGCCACGCTCCAGGCCTGCGCCATGCAGCCCCGGGCGCGGTGCGGCGGATCGCCATCGAAGATCTCCGGAAGCTGGCCGCCGCCCTCCCGTTCCATGTATTCCAGGAGGGCATCGAAGGCGTGCGGGGGATCGCACCCGTGTACATACCGGTAGGCCGCCACGAACGGCCCCATCAGCCAGGGCCATACCGTTCCCTGGTGGTACGCGGCGTCGCGGCTGGCCGGACCGCCCTCGTAGCGGCCGCGATACCTGGGGTCGTCCGGCGCCAGCGTGCGCAGGCCGTACGGCGTCAGCAGGCGCCGCTCCACGGCGTCCACCACGGCCCTGGCCTGGTCCGGCGGCAGCATCTTGTGGAACAGGCTCACCGCGAAAATCTGGTTGGGGCGCATGGATGCGTCCCGTTCGCCGCCGTCCACCGCGTCGTACAGGCAGCGCGCCGTCTCGTTCCAGAACAGCGGCGCGAAGCTGGCCCGGGCGCGATCGGCAAGCTCACCGTAATGGGCGTCGCCGGTGATGTCCTCGATCACGCGTAGGGCGTTGTACCACAGGGCCTGCACTTCCACCGGCTTGCCCTGCCTCGGCGTCACCACCCGGCCGCCGGATTTGGCGTCCATCCAGGTCAACTGCACGCCCGCTTCGCCGGCGCACAACAAACCGTCGCTGGCGGCGTGGATCCCGTAGCGCGTGCCGCGCTCGTGCCAGGCAATGATCTCCGCAAGGGCGCCCGCCAGATGGGCGCGCACGAAGTTGTAGTCGCCGGTGTGCGCCAGCAGCGCCCGCACCGCCTCGAAGAACCACAGCGTGGCATCCACGGTGTTGTATTCCGGCGCCTCGGCGCCGTCGGGAAAACGATTGGGCAGCATGCCCTGGTCCACGTGTCCGGCCCACTCCCGCAGGATGCTCCTGGCCTGGTCATAGCGGCCCGTGGCCAGCGTCAGCCCCGGCAGCGCGATCATGGTGTCGCGCCCCCACTCGCCGAACCAGTGATAGCCGGCGATCACGCTGTGCCCGTCGCCGCGGCGCACCATGAACTGCCCCGCCGCGCGCGCCGCCATGCCGGCCCCGCTACCGGCATCGGCGGGCGGCGCGGCCAGCGGCGCGGTGGAGGCGGTGACCGCCGCGCGCGGGACGCGTCCGAGGTCGAACACCAGCACCAGCGGATTGAACAGGTCCTCGCGATAATCCAGCCCGCGCTCGCGCTCCGCATCGTACTCGAAATTGCGGTACCAATGTCCGGCCGGCAGCATGTCCGCGCCGCCATGCGCCAGGTAAAGCGGCGGCAGCCCGGCGTACGGCGTCATCTTCACCCAACCCGGGCCGGTCTCCAGCCGCGCATCCAGCGCGCCATTTTCCCTGGCGGTGGCGTGGTAGTCGCGGAATGCTATCAGCGGCCGCAACTCCAGCATTAAGCCCGCGCGCGGCGCCCTCAGCGCGTAGCCGATGACCGTGGCGTTCTCGCCCTGCACCATGTACACCGATTTCTCGAGCTCCACATCTTCCACTTCGTACACGAAAACAGGAAAAGGGTCCTGGCGGAATTCGCGCAGATACCGGTAACCCGCCGGATGCACCACGCCCGGATAGCGGTTGGCCGAAAGTTCGTAGCGCCGCCCCTCGATGACCAGGGTCTCTTCCATCTTGGAAAGCAGCACCATGCGCCCGCCGGGAGGCCTGGTGGCCGCCACCAGCAAGCCATGATACCGGCGCGTGTTGAGGCCGATGATGGTGGACGACGCGTAGCCGCCCAGCCCGTTAGTCTCCAGCCATTCCCGCCGCAGGGCCGCGTCCAGGTCGCGGCAGACGGACTCATCGCAGCGGATCATGGCGCGCCCGACAGCAGCGTTATGATAACCAATCCCGGAGAGTGCGCCGGATGGATGCGCCTCGACCAACAGCCAGTCTCACGATTCGAAGCGCCAGCGCCCTGTCTTTTTCGATCCGCCAGGCGAGATCCTCGAAAGCCGGCGAGTCAAATTCCAGGTTTTTCAACGACAGCCTCGAGTGAGAGTCCCTCCTGGCGACCATCACCTCAGCCGGTTCGCCAGCCTCATTGGAGACGATCTGGATCCCGGCGTTTTCCATGGGTTCAGTGTACCGTAGCACTGAGCCTTCGGCCTACATCCCCGCACGCCGCCACATTTCGTCCACCCGCCGCTTTACGTCGTCCGTCATCCGGATCACTCCCGGCCACGGCCTCGCGAAGCCCTCCTGCGGCCACTTGCGCGTAGCGTCCACGCCCATCTTCGAGCCGTAGTTGGGCAGCCGGCTGGAATGGTCCAGCGAATCCACCGGCCCCATCGTAAACTGGATGTCCCGCTCCGGGTCGATGTTGTTCAGCGCCTTCCACGCCACCTCGCGCACGTCCTGCACGTTGACGTCCTCGTCCACCACCACGATGCACTTGCTGAACATGGCCTGCCCCAGCCCCCAGATGGCCGACATCACCTTGCGCGCGTGCCCCGGATACGACTTGCGGATGGCCACCAGGATCAGGTTGTGAAACACGCCCTCGGCCGGCATGCAGATGTCCCGCACCTCCGGCAATTGCAGCCGCATCAGCGGCAGGAAGATCCGCTCGATGGCTTTGCCCATGTAGAAATCCTCCATGGGCGGCGGCCCCACGATCGTCGCCACGTAAACCGGATCCTCGCGCTGGGTGATGCAGGTGACGTGAAACACCGGGTATTCGCCGGCCAGCGAATAGAACCCGGTGTGGTCGCCGAAGGGTCCCTCCGTGCGCAGTTCGCCCAGCTCCACGTATCCTTCCAGCACGATCTCGGCCTGCGCCGGCACTTCCAAGTCGCAGGTCCGGCACTTCACCATCTCCACCGGGCCGCCGCGCAGGAAGCCGGCGATCATCATTTCGTCCATGTCCGGCGGCAGCGGCAGGATGGCCGAGAACATGGTCGCCGGATCCGCGCCGATGGCCACCGCCACGTCCATGCGGGTCCTGCCGTGCGCGCTCAGGCGGCGGTAGTGCTCGGCGCCCTGCTTGTGCGTCTGCCAGTGCATGCCGGCCGTGCGCTCGTCGTAAATCTGCATGCGGTACATGCCGCAGTTGCGCTTGCCCGAATCGGGATTGCGCGAGAACACCAGCGGCAGGGTGATGAAGCGCCCGCCATCCTCCGGCCAGCACTTCAGCACCGGATAATCGAACAGCGAGAAGTCCGCCGTGCGCACCACGTCCTGGCACGCCCCTTTCGACACCGTCCTGGGAAAGAACGATCCCATCTCCGCCAGCTTGGGCAGCATCTTCAGCTTGCCGATCAGCCCCTCCGGCATGCGCATCTCCAGGTATTCGGCGATGCGCCCCGCCACGGTCTCCACCGCATCCACCTCCAGCGCGATCTCCATCCTGCGCATGCTGGCGTAGCTGTTGATCAGCACCGGAATGCCGTAGCCTTTCGGGTTCTCAAACAGCAGCGCCGGACCGCCGGCCTTCACCGCCCGGTCGGCGAATTCGGCGATCTCCAGCAAGGGGTCCACTTCGAACGGAATGCGCCGGAGTTCCCGGTTCTTTTCCAGCGCGGCAATGAATTCACGCAGATCGGCGTAGGCCATAACGAGAGCGTCTCACTTTCTACTATGATTGAAGTTCACCAATAACGCATCAAGGAGTAGTTATGTTCAATCGAGTGGCGTTCGTCACGGGCGCCAGCCGGGGCATCGGCCGGGAGATCGCGTTGACCCTCTGCCGCGCCGGCTTCGATATCGTGGTGGCCTCGCCGGAGATCGAAAAGAACGAGGAAGTGGCGGAGATGATCCGGGCCTGCAGCGGCCAGGCCCTCACCGTGAACCTGGACCTGCTGTCCTACGACTCGATCCGCGCCGGCTTCGCCAGGGCCCTCGAACACTTCGGCCGCATCGACGTGCTGGTGAATAACGCCGGCGTAACCCGCGACGGCCTGGCCGTGCGCATGAAGCGCGAGGATTGGGACAAGGTGCTCCAGATCAACCTCCACGGCGCCTTCTTCGCCGCGCAGCAGGTGCTGCCCGCGATGATGAAGCAGCGCTACGGGCGCATCGTCAACATCGCCTCCGTGGTGGGCGAGAGCGGCAACGCCGGGCAGGCCAATTACGTCACCTCCAAGGCCGGCCTGATCGGCCTGACCAAGGCCCTGGCGCAGGAAATGGCCGCGCGCGAAATCACCGTCAACGCCGTGGCGCCCGGCTTCATCGACACCGATATGACCGCCGTGCTGACCCCCGAGCTGAAGGAAAAGCTACTGGCCCAGGTGCCCCTGCGCCGCCTCGGCCGGCCCGAGGAGATCGCCGCCGCCGTCCGCTTCCTGGTCAGCGACGAAGCCGGCTACATCACCGGCCACGTGCTCAACGTCAACGGCGGGATGTACATGTAGGCGTCCCCGCGCCGCCCCGGCACAGCCCAACCCTCAGAATCGCCGTTCGCCTGTGCGGATTGCCGCACGGCCGCCCCCGTCTTGTTTTTGGGTCCGGTCCTATGCTATGGTCGATCCTTATCCGGTAAAACATCATGGCATACGTAATCGCAGAACCCTGTATCGGCACCAAGGACACCGCGTGCGTGGACGCCTGCCCCGTGGACTGCATTCATCCGAAGAAGGATGAAGCGGCCTACGCCGAGGCGGAATTGCTGTACATCGATCCGGTCGAATGCATCGACTGCGGCGCCTGCGTGCCTGTGTGTCCGGTTTCGGCGATCTTCGCCCTCGACGATCTGCCTGAAAAATGGTCGGGCTTCACCGCCAAGAACGCCGCTTACTACGGCCGCTAGACAGCGCGCCGTAACGAGCCGCGAAACGTCCAACCGCCGTGGCCCGCCCCCCCCCCCCCCCCCCCGGCGCGCGCCCGCGCCACCGCGGAAAATGGGATGGTGCGGGCGCGCCCGGCCGCATGACCGGAGCCCCCCCGGGGCGCG
>VFSW01002771.1_pt1 | contig 26387 bp, 24 predicted proteins | sample 5358111 | NCBI WGS metagenome assembly VFSW01 (sample SAMN11554181, study PRJNA540505) | mine drainage metagenome | isolation source: sediment from site ElyBrook_90M | place: USA: Ely Copper Mine, Vershire, VT | collected 2017 | reverse complement strand
AGAACGATTGCTTCCCAAGCAATAAACGCGAGTCCGATTCTCGCTACCCGCACCGCAGAGAGCACGTCAGGAAAAAGAGCCACGGAGTTTGCAAAGAAATAAAGGAAGTAAATGAATCGGGCTCGGCACATATGTGTCGAGCCCGTTTCCCTCGTCATGTGAGTGCTGCTCCTTTTTTCTTTTGAGCAGCATAGATAGCAACTTTTGCCGCGAGGTCGGCCGCGAGGTTTGCCGGACTGCTCTTGCGCGAGTTCCGGTATTCATCGCATTTGATTCTTGCAAATCCTGCGAGCTCGGCGATGAGGAGGGGATTGCCGTTCATCTCCTCAATGACCGTGCTGCTGTGAGGGCCAAGAGCGGCGAAAAAACGTTCCGCAGCCATGCGAGTCTTCCTCGCCTCGATAAGTTTTTCTAAAAACATGCTGCCTCCTCGGTCTGAGCCAATTGAATGGCGCTAGGCATAAGCCCGGAATCGCTCCGGTGTCGTTGCGCAGAATCCCAAGCAGAAGGAACACACGCTCATGCTATAGTACAATAAAATATAAATCGTGCAAGTCTTTGTCCACACAGCCAAATTTTTGGAGCACATGATATACTCGCTTAATAACTCACACGAACATGGATAAAACCGTCACTATTTACAGCACCCCGACTTGCCACTTCTGCCATATGGCAAAGGATTTCATGAATGAAAAAGGTATTACTTTCACCGACATTAATGTCGCAGCTGACCGCGAAAAGGCTCAAGAGATGATCCAGAAGTCCGGACAGATGGGCGTACCCGTCATTTTCGTCGGCGATGAAATGATTATCGGTTTCGATCAAGAGCGGCTCGCATCTGTTCTTGGCGTGACCGTATAACTCGTTTTAGCCCGCGTATCTTCGCAGGCTCGATACGCGGGCTCGTTCGGAGAATTCGCCTACACGAGGACGTGCAGCCGCATTTCCTCTCTTCGCCCTTGTAGTTCAATGGATAGAACGGCTCACTCCTAACGAGCTGATTCAGGTTCGACTCCTGACAGGGGCACCGGCAAGCGAGATCGACTTATGCACTGCATGAGTCTTGTGCATTACCTATATTGATTCACAATTAACACGATTGGACATGGTGGTATCTTTTAATTATTAAAAATATTTTATGCGCATACACGTAACCACTCGCACTTTCTTCTCCATCGCTCTGTTCGCTCTCGTGTCGCTATTCGTTCCGATATCGTATGCCGCCGCAGATGCACTCACCGTTACGCCATCGGTAACGGGCTCTGATAATTTAATCGGCGCGACCCATACACAATGGGTGTTTACTGCGACGACCACCGGACAGATTGACAAGGGCAATGTGGTTCAATTCGTCCTGCCGCCCGTAGTTCAAGCCCAGCCCTTTAGTGTCGGCAGTATTGCGCTCGTCGCCACCTCAAGTATCGATCTCTATACCGCAACCACAAGCTCGACTGAAGGGGTTTCTGTTGCCAATATTTCAAACAGCCCTGTCATTTATGGGTTCGCGACGAGTACGGTTCCCGCTGGGACGACATTTTCGGTGACCTTAAGCGGCATCAACAATGCGACGGGCCAACTTTCCTCGATGAGCAACCTTTTGTGGACTCTACGTTCCGGCACTTCGACCGACTCAAGTCAGCCCGGCGGGAGTTTAAGCGCGACCTCGACGGATGCCACGTCGACAAAGAGCCTGATTCGCGCCGGCGGCGCCCTTGTATCCGATGCCAATTCGAAAATAACGCCGAGTACCACAGACATTGGCGCATCGAACGTTTCCTACACTTTCTCGATTAAAACAACCACACAAATTCCGATTGGCGGTAAGATAATGATCAATTTTCCTGCCGAGTTTAGTTTGCAAAACGCGACAACAACGGCGGTACAAACTATTTCAAGTAGCGGGGCGCAGGTGGTGGCCGGCGCTATCGCCACCTCCACAGGCATGGGGATAAATCGCGTCATCCTAACGACGAGTTCTGCAGTCGTTACTGCGGGCAATGTGATTACCGTGACCGTGAACGGTCTCACAAACCCGGCGACTGCTGGCGTCTACCGACCTTTCTCGATCTTTACTACAGAGGCAAATAACGGCCTCATCGACGGCTCTTACTTCGGTTTCGAGCAGTCCGATTACAGCAACGGCGCACCGCCGCCGAGCGACACGATATACATCGGCGGCAAGAATACGCTCATCGTGCAGGTGCTGAAGTCTGATGGTGCTGGAGGAACGACCGCGCTTACGGCGAGCGACATAGCCCAAGTGAAAGTCGGCGTGGGTTGCCCCGACAAAGGATATTTCATGGGCACACAATGGCTAAATGCAAGTGGTGTGGCGACCTATAGCAATATTCTCGACTGCAACTACATGACGGGTGTCGACCCGTTCAACGGGGGAAGTTCTTCTTTCTACAGCACCTTTTTGCCGCCCGGCATGCAAATGGTCAACCTCGTTTCTTCGGGAGGTGTCGGGCAGACATCGACAACCACTCTCGTCTTTGGCGTGCCGAATGCGACGACAACACTTGCACTCACGGGTGGTGTCTCAGGGAAAACCGCATTCATCAATGCTTACAGTGCTGACAACCAATCCTTTGCCAACGTCTACACTACGACTGGTTACTCGGTGCTGGGCTTCGATGGTAGCGGAAACGGCTACGCGCAGATACCCATCAACAGTGGCGAGGATTGGAACTTCACTGTCATGGGCGGATCGTTCGGCTCAAGTGCGAACTTTACGAGTGGGGGTACTGAATATTGGGCACCGGTCATCCCTTCTGTCAGATTGACTGGTGCGACGACAACGCCCGTCAACCTCGGCACCTTCGCGTATGTGCCGGCAAGTAACACGCTTAATGTATCGCTAGTGGACACTTCTGGCGGCGCAATTACCAATGCGTGTGTCGGGGTCTCCCGGAGCGGCGGCGGTGTCTTCATGAGCCAACAAGATGTGATTTGCAGCCCAAACAGCGGCAATACGTATGTGTTCAAAGTCCCATCTGGCGCTATCACCATTAACGTCAACAGGAACGGATTCGGTATGCCTGTGCAGTATCCGGTGGCCATCTCAGGAACGACGAATAAAACCATCACACTCTCTGCGCCGACATCATCCATCAAAGTACTGGTCCAAACGAGCGGCGGCACGCCGATCAGGGGCGCGCCGGTGTTTGCGAGCGGTAGCAACGGTTTCGGCAATGCCATGACCGATGCAAGCGGCGCAGCAAAGATCTACGTTCCATCGGGAACCTATTCGGTGCAGGGATTTGCTCCGGCATTCGGGCAGCTCACGGCACAGACGGTTGTGACCGATAATGCGACGACGACATTCACGATCAACACCGGCACACTGAAAACAATCTCGGGTTCGGTCACGCAGGGCGGCGTGGGAGTTGCCGGCATCAGTGTCGGTGCACATGGCACGGGTTCGACGACTGGCGGCAACAGCACACAGACCGATGCAAGCGGAAAGTATACGTTATATGTACCGGCCGGCACGTACCAGGTGCAGATATGGTCGCAAAACACCGGTGGTGCTACTCCGCAAAATGTTGACGCAAGCTCAGCAGATGTCGCGGACGTGAATTGGGCGCTTGGCGCACAAGGAACGTTGCATCTCACGATTCAAAACGCTTCCACCATTAGTCCGCTCTTCGCGGGAGCATTCGATGCTTCGACAGGGAAAGGCAATGGAACTAATGCTTGGACGACAAGTGGCACAAACGAAGTAGCCGACATACCGCTTCCCGCTGGCACTTACAACGTGCAAGCCGGCTCTCCCTCACTCGGGCAATTTGGGAATCAGACAGGAATCTCGATTACCGGCGGAGGCACGACCAATGTCACGTTCGATGCGCAGGCGAGTTCGACGTTCGTGACGCTCTCTGGGTCAGTGGCCACAGGAGGAACTGGCGTCGGAAATGTGAACGTATGGGTTAGTCGCACCAACGGACAGGGATTCTTCTCGACACAGACCGACAATAGCGGCAATTACTCTCTTCAGGTTCCAGGATCGGCGACCTATCACATGGGCGTTCGCTCGCTTGCCTACATCGCAAGCGAGGGCGATGTTGATGTATCGGTCTCGACGACTACTGCAACGCAGAACTTCACGCTCACATCGGCCGGCTCTACTATCATCGGTAAGGTGCTTGATTCAGGTGGAAACGGCATCGCGAACGGCTGGGTTATGGCGCTTAAGACCGGCGTGGCAAGCTCCACCCAGATTGGCACCCCCACAGATGCCGGCGGCAACTACACGCTGAACGTCGATCCGAGTTCAACGTGGAGTCTTATTGCACAAGGACCTTGCTACTTGCCGTCATCGGCCATGACCGCGACGGCTGGCGACACGGGGAAGAACATAACGCTTGCCGCACAGGGCGGGTGTAGCGTCCCGACGCCGGATGTGAGTGCCATTACCGACTCTTCTGGCGGGCAGATCTCGAAGAGCGATATGACGTTGAATATTCCGGCAAGTGCGCTTGGTACCTCACAAAATTCCGTGAACGTATCCGTCACTAACGCGGCTTCAGTCGTTTCGTCTGCTAACGCGACGCCGCTCGCGGGATCCGTGAAGGACATCACTGCTACGAACTCATCCGGTCAATCCATCACCTCGCTCAATAACGACGCATCGCTTTCCATCACCTATGATCCGTCACAGTTGCCGGTCGGCTTCGACGCATCGAAGCTTCAGCTCGGCTACTTTGACAACACGACAGGTCAATGGGAACCGGTCGCGGCGACAGTTGATACGACGAATCACACTCTGACTGCACAAGTAAGCCACTTCACTGAATACGGACCGATTTTGCCGGGAGTTCCGAGCGCACCGACTAGCCTCTCCGCCACGGCGGCATCCGCTTCAGGAATTAATCTATCGTGGACAGCATCACCGACCGCGACGAGCTACACCGTCTACCGCAGTTCGACGAATTCCGGCTTCACGACCTCGATAGCTACGGGAGTAACGAGTGCCAGCTATGCCGACTCTGGCCTCTCGGCGAGTACGCAGTATTACTACGAAGTTGCCGGAGTCAATTCAAGCGGTGAGGGACCGAATTCCAGCTCGGCCAATGCTACGACGAATGCGGCTGCGATAGTTTCAAGCGGGAGCGGCAATGGCGCCATATCCATCCCGGTACTTTCTCCTGTGACGAGTGCCGGAACAGTTGCGAACATGCCCTCAAGCGCACCAGTAACACAGACTGCGGCCACTTCGTCCCAAGTGAAAATTTCCGCTGCCGTTTCCCTTCCAAGTTTTTCTCGAGTATTGCGCGTTCGCTCAACAGGCAAGGATGTCGCACAGTTGCAAGCGCTTCTCGGCGTCAAACAGACCGGATACTTCGGCGCCCTGACGCGCGCCGCCGTCGAAGCATTTCAAGTGAAGTACGGCATCGCAGTTCGCGGAAATGCGGGGTACGGCGTCTTCGGACCGAAAACGCGCGCGAAGATTGAAGACGTATTCAGGGGAACTTCTGTGAATGAGAGCACACAGTCTTCACTCGTAGCTGGGCGGATACCGACAGGGTTCAGCTTCACTCGCGGACTTAAGATTGGTGTAACAGGGCAAGAAGTAAAGATGCTTCAAATGATTTTGAACAACGATCCCGATACGCGCGTCGCCCAAAACGGCTACGGCTCGCCTGGAAATGAAACAACCAATTTTGGTTCAGCTACTAAAGCCGCTATCGGGAGATTCCAGCTCAAATACGGCATCGTGTCGTCAGTGCGCAGTGCCGCGTTTGGTCTTGTCGGCCCTAAGACGCGTGCAAAACTCAATGAGCTATTAGCGGCGGCACCGTAGTTCTATCTGGCCGTTCTCAGCATCATCGCCATTGCGACTGGGCGGGTCAGATTCCTATGAAGGATACTTCATCTGATATACTGAAGAATATATATGGACCAAGAACTAAAACGCCAGCTTGAAGAGATACATGCACTCGCAAAGGATAATCATCAGATGCTTCGCGCTATTCGACGCCACCAGTGGTACAGTTTCATCAGTACGGTTGTCGTGTGGGCATTCGTGCTTATTACGCCACTCTATCTCTATCAGCAATATCTCCAGCCGCTCATCGCGAAGTTCGCAATGACGACCGGTGTGACGACTTCGGGGCCTTTCGGCCTCCCGACTTCCGCTGATCTGCAAAAGCTGATAAACTCTCTCAAGGCGGGGAAATAGTCCCCGTGACGCTTGGATAGCTCAGTTGGTAGAGCATTCCCCTGAAGAGGGAAGGGTCCCCAGTTCGAATCTGGGTCCAAGCACCAAATTGACGACTCTTGTTTTTAGTTTTATACTGAGCCCGGATAGTCACGCACGTTACCGTACTCAAACAAGTCTATAGGGAGACCGAAAACATGAAAAAGACATTTTTGCTTGGGGCTGACGACCCTGAGATGCGCGCTATCGAGCGGCTTCTAATCGCTCACGATCTCGCGCTCTTGCATGCCTCGATAGAGGGAGTGCGCGCGAGCCCGGGAAATTCCTATCGGGTGGACGTACCCGATGTCCCGGACGCGTGCCAACTGGCTGTGGTTGAATGCGCATTCGAGGATATGCCTGATTCGGTGAGTATCATTGATCATCACCGCGAAGGCGATCCCGGTTTTGCGCTCGGTCCGGATCGCTTCTGGGAGGCGTCGAGCATCGGGCAGCTTCATAAGCTTCTCGAGCTCGAGCCCGATCACAATGCGCTTGTCATGGCGGCCTTCGATCACTGCTTCGCGGCAGCGGTTCGGGGCGAATGCCAGGGTGTCGATGCGGAGGAAGTAATACATCTTCGCATCATCGAGATAGCGAATGAGACCAGTACCGGCCGCTCTGCAGTGTGGAACACAGTTCTTGCTTTCCGGAGTATGCTCACGCAAGCCCCGGAAATTGAGATAGGCGGGCAGACCGTGAAAGACTTCCGCCCAAAGGACATGGGAGACGGTTATTCACTCTGGTATCTTTCGGCGCAATTAGCAGCATACATGAGTGGTCATGCCGTGCTCTTGCGTCATCATGACCCTGTCAGGGAAGGAGAGAAAAACACTCTTACCGGACATGTCACAGCGGCAACCATCGAGGATTTCATGAAGATATGGGCGCCGGCTCAGGGTCTCGAGCGGGTGTTCGGCGTTCCGGAGCGCGGGTATGCCGGAGGATTTGTCGGGAGACGTTCTTCCTCAAGAATCGTTTGAGAGAAATCTGAGGACTGCCTGGTGGAGACATCAGGCGGTTTTTCTTTGTATACTAAGAGATATGCGCGCGCTTTTCTCCTGGCTGCAGAAGTATGAACGGCACCTCTCTGCCGTCGCTATGATTGCCGGTTTCATCGCCGACAATCTTCTTTTTAAGCGCGTCGATCTCTGGCAGACGCAGGCAGTCTTTGCAGCTTATACCGCAATCTGTTTTGTCGCGATTCCGCTTCTGCACTGGCTCGAATCGCGTGCGACACACCCGCGCGTGCGACTGCTCCTGCCTTTCACTATCCAATTCGCGCTCGGCGGGTTCTGGAGCGGGTTCGTGATCTTCTATGGGCGTTCGGCCGATATCGGCGCATCGTGGCCGTTTCTTCTCTTTCTCTTTCTCATATTTCTCGGGAGTGAATACTTCCATCGTTATCACGATCGACTGGTTTTTACGAATGTTCTCTTTTTCTTCGCGCTCTATTCCTATGCGATCTTTGCCGTGCCGATATACACCGGCACTATAGGGACACAGACTTTCCTCGAAAGCGGTCTGATCGCGATTGGCCTCTTCGGGCTTTTCACTATACTGTTGCGTCTCCTCGCGCGGGAACGATTTCTAAGGGATGTCTCGCATATTCGCTCAGGTGCGCTCGCGGTACTGATTATCATAAACATTTTCTATTTCACCAACATTCTTCCGCCCTTGCCGCTCTCGGCTGAGGCTGTGGGCGTGTATCACGAGGTGACCCGTGTTCCGGGGGCATATTTCGGAACGAGCGAAGGAGAGCCGTGGCAGGTGCGGTATCTCGGTTTCGCGCCGACTCTGCATGTGGTCATGGGCGAGTCGGTCTCAGCGTACAGCTCGATCTTCGCACCGACCGCGCTCACGACGACGATCGTGCATCGCTGGGAGTGGTATGACCCGCTGAAGAGGCAGTGGGTTTTGAAATCGACCGTTGAATATCCGATTTTCGGCGGTCGTGATGGCGGCTATCGCGGTTATTCGACGGTGCCTATGACCGAAGCGGGGCAATGGCGCGTGAACATAGAGACCATCGATGGACGCCGCATCGCGCAACTTCCGTTCATTGTTGAATATGCCGCAGTTTCGGCACCGGTGGAGACAGTGACTCTTAAATAAGGTTTAAAGACGGTTCCCCCGCTGAGCGGTAAAACAGTCCGTCTCGCCATCCCCGCCGCAAGCGGACGCGGCATTCTGGCCGATCCCAGTAAAAATTAGCCGGCTTTCACGCGCAGCTTTGTCTGCTTTGCTTTATCGATCTTTGGGAGGGTGATGGTCAAGAGGCCGTCTTTGGCGCTCGCTGTGGCTTCTTCGACGTCAATCTCTTGCGGGAGCATGATCATGCGAGAAAAAGATCCCCAAAAAAGCTCGCGAGAAAAATAGTCAGGTTCTGAGATTTGTTCACGTTCGCTGCGAGAACCCGAAATCTCAACTCGGTCACGACTTATCGAAATATTGAGCTCATCGGGGCGTACGCCAGCAACGAAGGTACGAATAATGATATCGCCCGCAGTCTGATGTACATCGACCGGAAGCTGTCCCGCGTTCTTCACTGAATCGTCGTCGAGCATCGCGGTGTCGCCAGTGCGGCTATGCGTTGGCGCGGCAGTCGGAAGTTCGTCGTCAAAGGAGTCGAAAGAATCTTCATTCGACGAGTTTCCGGCGAGGCGTCCAAAAAAAGAGCGTTTCGTGGTCATGGTTGGAAAGGATTAGTAGGGAGAGTGCGATACTGGAAATATTTCAGCACCTCGAATGCCGCAAAGAAAATCACTGCGGATACCCAGATGAGGAACACCGCAGCAAATGTGGTCGAAGTACCTTGGGTAATAATAAGCGCGTTAAAGAGAGTGTGCAACGTGATGGCAAGGATAAGTCCGGAGGCTCCAGCCAGTATGCGGACGGCGGGACGGCTCATGTCCGAGAACGCGAGTGCGAAACCGATGGATGCAGAAGCGAAGACGTGAAGCAAGTTGGGTCCAAGGAAACGTACGTCGCCAGTGAATATCGTGGAAGCAATTTGGCCGTTTGAGAGCGGTGTAATGAGAAAAACCATATTCTCTGCAGCTGCGAAGCCGAGCGCCACCGTGAGCATGTAAATGACATAGTCGGGAGCCTCGTTGACCGCTGGGCGCCAGAGAATGAATGCAGCGGCCATGAGGTATTTGAGCATCTCTTCGATGAGCGCCCACGAAATGAGAACGGGCAAGCCGCTTCCGAGAGCTCCGTGCGCATATTGCTCAAGCGGGATGGCAAGGGGCACTGCCGCCATACCGGCGATAAAGGCGAGTGCGATCATCCTCTTCGGCTCATGATGCTTCGCGTCTTCTTGTAAAAGGAAATAGAGCCAAATGAATGATGGAAGAAGGCCGCCGAGGAATGCGTAGCCGAGCGTAGTGAGGGTCATTACTGCGTATTGTACCGTATGAAAAAGCCTCAGAGCTGCTGAAGCAGAAAAATGGGTGCGTTCCGGGCCACTAAGGCCAAGTCTTTACCCCCATTTTTCTGCCCCAACAGATCTTCAGCTTGGCCACTTCGCGACCATGAGGAATGCAGCGTCTTTGGTCGGCATCGATTGCCAGATCTCTTCGGTGACGAATGGCATGAAAGGGTGGAGAAGGCGCAGGGTGCGGTCGAGGAGCGTGAGGAGGAGACGCCCCCTCACCGCGCGCGCTCCCTCGTCCTCGCCGTTCAGGATAGGCTTTGACTCTTCAAGAATCTTGTCGGCGAGCTCGTGCCATGCGTAGTGGTAGAGTTTCTCGGCGGCGAGGTAGATGCGATACTCCTCGATATCAGTCGTGACTTCTTTTGTGAGTTTTTCGAATTCTTCTAAGAGTGCATGTTCCCGAGGAAGAAAATCGGCTTCTCCTACAGAAGCATTCTCTAAGATAAAACGGGCGATGTTCCAGAGCTTGTTCGCAAATTTCTTATAGGCGCCTATCTTGCGCGGATCGAGGTTCATGTCGGTGCCGGGCGTGTTGCCGACAATGAGCCCCATGCGCAGCGCGTCGGTGCCATACTCATTTGACACATCGAGCGGCGAGATGACGTTGCCCTTGCTCTTGCTCATTTTCTTGCCTTTGGCGTCGCGGACCATGCCGTGCATATAGACCTTCTCGAACGGCACCTCGCCGGTGCGATACAGGCCAAGCATGATCATGCGGGCCACCCAAAAGAAGATGAGGTCGGCTCCGGTCTCCATAACAGACGTCGGATAGAAATTTTTGAAGTCGGGTGAATTGGGGTAGCCGAGTGTCGCGAAGGGCCACTGGCCGGACGAAAACCAGGTATCGAAGGTGTCGGGATCTTGCACGAGCGCGCCGCCGCAGGTGGGGCAGGCATGGAGTGTATCGTCGATATCGACGAAGCCGCCACTACACGCTTCGCAGAGTTTCGCAGGGATAGGGATGCCCCACACGATCTGTCGCGAGATGTTCCAATCTTGGATGTTTGTGAGCCAGTGATGAAGTATTTTGTCGTGTTGCTCGGTGAGAATTGTCACGCGACCATCGTCGACCGCCTCGAGTGCTTTCTCGGCGAGCGGCTGCATCTTCACAAACCACTGCGCTTTGATCTGCGGCTCAATCTCACGCTCGCATTTGTAGCATACGGGCACCTCGTGCACGTAGGTCTCGTCAATCTTCACCAAAAGCCCTTTCTCTTTGAGCTTCTCGACCATCTTTGGCCGTGCTTCTTTGATGTTCATGCCTGCGAACTCGCCGGCGATGGGAAGGAGCTTACCGCGCCAATCGATGATCTGCTCATAGTCGAGGTTGTGGCGTTTCGCGATCTCGAAGTCGGTCGCGTCGTGCCAAGGCGTGATGGTCATGACGCCAGTACCAAAGGCCATGTCGATGGCCTCGTCTTTAAGGATAGTCGCGGTTATCGGGCCGTTGATCCACTCCAGGTCGATCGTGTCGCCTTCACGGTATTCGGCATATCGCTTATCATCCGGGTGCATTACTACGTATTTGTCGCCGAACTTCGTCTCCGGGCGCGAGGTGCCGATGACGAACGGCCCGTACTGGAAGTAGTAGAACGGCTCGGTGCGGGTCTGGTAATTCGTCTCAAGATTCGAAAGCGAGGTCTGGTGCTTGGGACACCAGTTGACGATGCGTGAGCCGCGGTAGAGGAGTCCATCTTCGTCGAGCTGTCTGAAAGTTTCGTACACCGTCTTTATGACGCGCTCGTCGAGCGTGAAGAGCTCGCGCGACCAGTCACAGGAGGCGCCGAGCTGTCGGAGCTGGCCCTCCATGAACGATTTGTTGTCGAGGGTGAACTTCATGATTTCGTTGTAGAGATCGCGCGGCTCCATACCGAAGCGCGAGCGGCCCTCTTTCTCGAGCTTCTTTTCATATACGACCTGCGTCTCGAATCCGGCGTGGTCGGCGCCCGGGAGCCAGAGCGTTTTCTTGCCGCGCATGCGCGCGAAGCGAATCATGATGTCCTGGAGCGTGACGAAAAGCGCGTGTCCGGCGTGGAGGCTGCCGTTGGCATTTGGCGGCGGCATGATGATAGTAAACGGCTCGCTCCGTTTCCCGGGGAGATTATCAGGATTGAAAAGGCCGCTCTTTTCCCACTGTGCATAGACGCGTGCTTCGGTCGCGGTCGAATCGTAGGGTTTGAGGAATTTCTCGTCCACCCCGTTAGAGACGCCTGACTTCGGGGTCAGGCCACGATTCTTTGAGTCGTTGTCTCTAACGGGGTCCATTGCCCTTAAAATATAGCAAATAAAAGCCTTTATGCGAGGGAGAGGTTTCCGTTCGCTTTGATATCAGTCACGAACTCTTTTCGAGAGGCTCGGTAGAATCCAGCGAGGGCGATCATGACGGCATTGTCAGTCGAGAGCGCCGGGGATGGGATACGAAGTGCGACATGGGGGTACTGGGCGGTTACGGAATGGGTGAACGCACGGCGGATGTGGGTGTTCGCTGAGACGCCGCCGCCGATGACGAGTGTCTGTGCTCCAGTTTCTTCGAGCGCGCGTGCCGTCTTCTTCCATAACACTTCAGTCACGGCATTTTCAAATTCATGGGCGAGATGCTGTTTCTCGCGTGCGTTTAGTTCGGGGTATTTCTTCAAGAGATAGAGCACCGCGGTCTTGAGGCCTGAAAATGAAAAGTCGCAGGTCGCCTCAGTGAGCATCGGCCGCGGAAGCTCGCCCTCGAAGGTCCGGAATTCCAAGGTTCGACCTTGGGAACTTGCATTAAGGTCGAACCTTTCGGACCTTACGATTTCAGCGAGCTTAGAAATTTCTGGACCGCCCGGGTAGGGGAGGCCGAGCATGCGCGCCACTTTGTCAAAGGCTTCGCCGACCGCATCGTCGAGCGTCTGGCCGATGAGCTTATACGAGAGCCACTCTTTCATGAGCACGAGCTCGGTATGGCCGCCGGAGATGAGAAGGGCGAGTACCGGCATAGGGACGTCCTTGATGATCAACTCCTCGTCAGTGCTCTTAGCAAGCGCGGCCATGATGTGTCCCTCCATATGATTCACCGCGACGAGCGGCTTGTTCCATAGGAGTGCGAGCGCACGCGCGAAATTGATACCGACCCAGAGCGCCGGCTCGAGGCCGGGGCCAGCGGTGACAGCAATTGCATCAATCGCAGGTACTTCGCACTCGCCGACGAATTCGAAAAAAGCTTCGGCGAGGTCCGGCTCGCGCGACAACAGTCCCGCAATGCTGCTGCGGCTCTCTTCCGGTATCGCTTGCGTGTCTTCGTGCAAGAGCTCGGCCTCCTCGAGAGCCGCCTCGAGGACAGGGACGAGATTCTTCGCGTGTTCGCGTTTCGCGAGCGCGGGGAACACACCGCCGTATTCTCGGTGCAGCTCTATCTGCGAGAGGAGTGCGTTCCCGAGCACGCGGAACTGCGCGCTCTTTTCGTCACCCTCGCATTCGAGTATCGCGATAGCGGTCTCGTCGCAGCTCGTCTCAATCGCGAGGATTTTCATATTCACTCTTCGTCGATCTCTTCCCACGGCATGACACTCCCATTCGGAATAAAGAAACCAGAGGAACCCGGATGACCGCCCCCGCCGTATTTCGCTGCGATGACCGACACATCGACACTTCCATCGCCGCGGATAGAGACACCGAAACCATTTGGGTGCGCCGTCACCATGAGCGCGAAGGGGGGTAGTTTCTTGTACAGCTTATTGCCGACATAGGACTTCATTGTTATGTTCGGATGCGTTGCGGCAAAATAGACCTCGTATCCCTCGAAACGGACTTTTTTCGCGCGCTCGACTGAGGAATCTGCAAGCGCGTTGAAGAATTCCGTGTAGGCTCTCGCCTTCTTCAAGACTTCGTTGCGTTGTGCATCATCTTCGAGACTGAGCATGAGTTCATCCCAGGCAGAGAAATCAAAAGGAAGAACGAGCAGGTAGGAAAAGATGTCACGAGTCTCGGGGAGAGCATAGTGGTACAGGTCTCCGTCTTCGAGGTGCTGCATGAGGCGCGGCATCGGCGTGTCGGGGTGGAAGTAGCTCCATGCGATAGTCGCGCCCGAACGCTTGGTGTCGAAAACATGTTCAGGGATTTTCTCCACGTTCTCACGGGAGCTTTCGTGGTGGTCCAGCACGACGAGCCGTTTCGTTATGCGCTCAAGCTCCTCGTTCTGCTCTGCTAATTCGTAACAGAAGTCGACGACATAGACCTCTTTGTGAGCAAGCCCTTCGGGGAGCGCCTCGCCGTATTTGACCGGAATGTAGTCAGCGGTATCGCCGAATTTCTTCCAAGCTGCGTAGGCGCCCCCAAACCCATCGGGGCAACCGGCGTGATAGAGCACAACGATCTGTTTATCGGTCATGCTCCTATACTACCGCACAAAGCGCACATAGATACCCGCAGGTATAACGCGTTCTCCCGAAGATTCTTGTATGAAAAGCTCGCCGCACTCGCCGTCTATTTCTCCAAAAACGCTCTCGACCGCCTGCGCGAATGCCCGGGGTGCGTAGCCGGCCGCGTAGCCGTTCACGAGAAAGAATGAACCGGGCTTATCTCTAAATATTTCTCTGAGCGTTTCCAATAGTTCAGGGAGCGCTTCTTCGATCTTCCATACCTCGCCCTTCGCGCCGCGACCGAAGGCCGGCGGGTCGAGAATGATGCCGTCATATTTCGCACCGCGACGCGCCTCGCGCTTCGCGAACGCGAGTGCGTCGTCGAGGAGCCAACGAATCTTGTCTTCGCCGACACCCGAGCGGCGAGCGTTGTCGTGCGCCCAATCGAGCGACTGCTTCGAGGCGTCGACATGGGTCACGTGCGCACCCGCTTGGGCGGCGACGACGGAGGCGATGCCGGTATAGCCGAAGAGGTTAAGGACTTTTGGAGTACCGATTTTCTTGATCTGTTCCGCCGACCATTGCCAGTTCGGGGCTTGCTCGGGGAAGACGCCGGTGTGCTTGAATCCCGTGAGTGCAGCCGTGAAGCGAGTGTCGTGCCACGCGAGTTCCCATGACTCTGGTACGGGCTTCTTCACATCCCAGCCGCCCTTCTTATCGCGGAAGGCGAACACCGCATGCGCAGAATTCCAGAGCTCAGGTCGTTGCTTCTTCCAGAGCGCCTGTGTCTCGGGGCGTGCGACGACGACGTCGCCGAAGCGTTCCAATTTCATATTCTCGCCTGAGTCGAGAAGCTCGTAGTCGCTCCATGGGAGGGACGTGAGGTGGCGGTCGCAAGTGATTTTTTTTGTCATAGAGCCTCGGGGTGTTTCCTGCTCCACTCGTAGAAGACGACCGCTGCAGAGACGGCCGCGTTCAGTGATTCGGTGCGCGAGTGCATTGGGATCGATAGCGTGACGTCGCACGCTTCGAGCGTCTTCTCGCGGATGCCAGCCCCTTCATTACCGATGATGAATGCAGTGGGAGCATCGAATTTTTCGCTCATAAGTGTGACGTTGCCGCTCATTGCGAGACCATAGACCCAGAACCCCTTTTCTTTCAACACTTTGAGCGTGGTATTCACATTGCCGATGGAGACGAGCGGAATCCGGAAGGTCATGCCGGCAGAGGTCTTCACTACGGTACCGGTGATACCTGCCTGATGGTGTGCGGGGATCAAGACGCCTGCGAGACCGAAGGCCGCAGCAGAGCGGATGATAGCTCCGACATTGTGCGGGTCCTGCACTTCGCCGAGGATGGCGATGGCTGGATTTGTTTTTATATCAAGGGCCTCCAAGAATGAATCAAGCGAGATGAGAAGGGCATCGGGGTCCATGATGGCGATGACGCCCTGGTGTACGGCATCGCGTCCCGCGAGCTCTTTGCCTTTACCAGTTGCAAGAGGAACGGTCGGGATATTGTTGTGTGCAAGAAGCGCTTTCAGTTCTTTTTCGGCCGCTTCATGCGAGAGAAAGACCTTCTTGATAATGTGCGGTGTGCTCATGAGCGCCTCCATGAGCGCGTGTTTGCCGTAGATATAGACTTTTTCTCGCCCAGGAGAGGAGGTTCGTTTGGGTCGCATGAGGAATATTATAGCACAAAACCTGGATTTTTGTTGGTGCGCGGTGAGGAACTCGAATCCCCGACCCTCTCAACGTCAATGAGATGCTCTACCAGCTGAGCTAACCGCGCCTGCGGAAACTATACCACAACATGATTCTTCATGAAATATGAGTCTCATATGAAAGAATACAGGCGCGGCCTGTGGCCGCGCCTGTATTCTTTACTGGGGAACCACGACTAATTATCCGATGTCTGTGTGGATGAAGAGGTCGATGAACTCTCGCTTGAACTCTCCGATGATGTCGATGATGCAGTAGCGTCTCCTGAGCTGCCGCTTTCACATTCGCTCTCCATCTCCTTGGCGATCTCGCTGCGCGTCTGCGGACCGACGATGCCGACGGTGCTGATGCCATGGCTTTCCTGCCACTTCTCTACAGCGGCGCGCGTCGCTTCGCCGTAGTAGCCGGTCACGAAGCCTTCGGGGTAGATGGACTTATCTTTGCTGAGGAATGCCTGCAAACGGGATACTTCTCCCTCTGAGGAGCCGTCGGTCGAACCGAGACTGAGGTTCTGCGAGAGGGTCGCACAAACATTGACATTCGTTGGTTGGGTTGCCGTATCGACGGAGGTAGTCGTGCTCGGCGTCGAGGAAGACGTTACAGTCGAGACCGGTGTACCCTCGAGCGCGGCCTGCACATTCGCGATTGTCGTTGCGTCTGCGCCGAATGCCTGCAAGAGATTGGTAATAGAATCTATCTGAATGGGTGTAAGCGCCGCCGCGTGAGCAAACGGCGCGCTCGCGATGAGCGAGACGGCGAACGCGATACCAGCTGCCGAGGAGAGGACACGGGGGTTCATAAAGCGATTCATGGTGCAAGATTGATTACTGGATTTAATTAAATTAAATGGGACTGACCTCTCAAGTATAGCGCGTCTTGGCCCCTCGGCGTGCCTTGTGCACAAGCGGCGTATCTTTTTTCTGAGCCAACGGGGACCGCGAGTACGCTTATCGAAGCATACCGCTTCAGTACACCTTGCGGGTAATTTGCTCCAAGCATTCGCAAATTACGCTCGCAAGGTCTTCGATTCCCCGCCGCAGTGTCTCCCAGACACTGCTTGGGAGTCACAAATACAAAAACCGCCGGAGTGGCGGTTTTTGCATTTGTGACCCCACGGGGAATCGAACCCCGATTTACGCCGTGAAAGGGCGCTGTCCTAACCGTTAGACGATAGGGCCTGCTTTGCAGACCATACATCCGTCGCTTCGTTCGGAACAAATGAGATCTGTTCACTCACTCGGCTAGGCTGTAGGGCCGTTCTTCAAACCTTATCATTTTTGCTTCGGAATGCTAGGATGACGAATATAGGAGGCGTGGCAGAGTGGTCGATCGCGCTAGTTTCGAAAACTAGTATGCTCGAAAGGGTATCGGAGGTTCGAATCCTCCCGCCTCCGCAAAATGAAACCGTGCAAGCGGTTTTTCATTTTGCGGGACGAACCCTGCCGGCGGCAGGGCGTGGAGGATTCGAAGACCTTGTGAGTCTGAAATTGAGCATGCGAAAATTTCAGCCACAAGGTGTACTGAAACTGTAAGTTTCGAATCCTCCCGCCTCCGCAGACGTAGTATACTAGGAAGAAGATGTCGGTAAATTTCATCACTCAGCTGATACTCCAGTACCGGTACTGGATACTTATCCCACTCTCATTCATCGAGGGCCCGGTTGTGGCGTTTGTCGCCGGCACGCTCGCTGCGGTCGGTATTTTCGATATGTATTTCCTCGCAGTGCTGTTTTTTGTGCGAGATGTCGGGCTTGACGGCGTATATTATGCCATCGGCTATTTCGGCGGTCGCACCGCCTTTACCGAGCGCATGCTCGCGAAGATCGGTGTTACCGAAAATCATCTGCAGCAAGTTCGGGCATTGTGGGAGAAGCGCCCATTCATGACGATGTTCATCGGCAAGCTCTCTTATGGCATAGCCTCAGCATTTATCGTGGTAGCGGGCATGGTGCAGATGCCGCTCCGTATCTTCTTTAGATACGGGATACTCGTTGCGATACTCGAATATGGCACGCTTCTCTATGCTGGCTATTTCTTGGGTGCCTCGCTTGGCGGGAATGTCGTCCGGATGATTGACAATGCGCAATATACGATTGCCTTCGCTGCCATCGTCATATCGGGCTATTATTTTTTCACCTGGTATATGCGCGGAAAGTTCCTCAGGTCTGACGAAGAGATAGAGGAGACGCCAGTATGAATCCCGTCAGAAATACTGAATCAGTCGTTCGCAAAATAATATGAGTGGCAACAGTAAAAGTTCTATTTCTAACGGGGTGAAAAAAATAGCGCTTGTGACCGACGCATGGGCGCCGCAGGTCAACGGTGTCGTGCGGGTGCTCGCTGCGCTCATACCGCTTCTTGAGGCGCGCGGCTATAGTGTTACGGTCGTCGAGCCGAGGCAGTTCAAGACTATACCGATGCCGTTCTATCCGGAGATCCGCCTCTCGCTCTTCCCGCGCCGGCGCATCCGGAAGGTGCTCGAGGAGCTCAAGCCGGACGCCGTATGTATCGTGACGGAAGGAGTGCTCGGTTGGGCGGCGCGCTCGGTATGCCGAGAGAAGGGCATACCGTTCACGACGTGGTATCACAGCCATTTTCAGCTCTATGTCGACGTGCGTCTCCATGGGCTCCTGCGCCCGATCTTCGCTTTCATACGTCATTTTCATTCCGCAGCCATGCAGACGATGGTTTCGACCGAAAGTTTGAAACGGGAACTCGAGTCTGGGGGATTCAAGAACCTGGTCCTTATGCCGCTCGGCGTCGACACGGAGCTTTTCATCCGTAACCCGTCTCCGTCTTTGCCTGCGCTCCCGAAACCGGTGTTCGTGTATTTCAGTCGTCTCGCACCAGAGAAAAGCCCGGAAGAATTTTTGAACTTGAAATTACCGGGCACGAAGCTCGTCATCGGGCCCGGTCCCTTGCGCAAGAAACTCGAAAAGAAGTATGGAAAAGAAAACTTGTTTGTAGGACCAAAGAAAGGTCAGGAGCTGGTCGACTGGCTCTCCCTCGCCGATGTCTTCGTCTTCCCCTCACGCACTGAGACCTTTGGGCTCGTCGCGCTCGAAGCGCTTGCTTGCGGCCTCCCGGTTGCAGCACATGATGTCATGGGTCCGCGAGATATTGTCACAGAAGGGAAGGACGGATATCTGGGTGATGATTTACAGACGATTGCAGTACAGTGCCTTCGGCTTTCTCCTGCCGATTGCCGTGCGAAGGCAGAACAATTTTCTTGGGAACGTTCAGCAGACGCTCTCATAAAAAATCTCTTCCCCGTTCTTAGTTAGTTGACAAACAACACATTTTTCTATATACAAAAGTCCAGCAACTTAACTCTGCTCTTTGAGGCCGAAGAGCATTTACTGAGGAGGTGGGAGATGGAGAAGAAAAGTTTGTCGGGAACAGTTTTCTGCTCTTGCGCTATGGCCATATGGGTATTCGGCATGTGCACCGTGCTGCCTGTCATGATCGTGGTCTTCGAAAGGTATCGAGCCGGATTGCTGTCCGGATTGCTGTGGGATTTCGTCCTTTTCTGTGCCATCACCTTTGCCATCATTGCCGTACTGTTCTCGCTTGCAATCAACCTCATGATACCGATTCTGGTCGATGAGGACCGATCTGTGCGATTCCAGGTGTGGCTGATTAAGAGTGCGCGATGGACCCTGTTCTACACAAATCCCATTGGTCTGCCTGCTCGCTACTTCTGGCAAAAGATATTGGTGCCGCTTGGCGAATGGCTCGTGGGATGGGTATGTCTGCTGCTCTTGATCAGCCTGCCAAACCGAGACGAGGGGCAAGAATAAGACCGCCGAGAGAAACGCTGAGCATCTCTCTCGGCGGTTTCTCTTTTTCCCTGTTCAACGCACAACGGCCCACTCTTTATAGGCAGCTCGTCCGTACAGCATCACCGAGAGACCGTTTTTGATCCATGAGGCATACACGCGCAGCCAGCCGAGTTTGTGCGGACGGCGCAGGGAATGCTGCACAGATAGTTTCCAGTACGAAAGCGTCCGTCCGTGATTCGCGAGTTCTCGGAATAATTCATTGTCTTCTCCTGCCGCAAGATTCTCTTTGAATCCCCCTTCCTTGCGGAAAGCTTTGGCGCGCACCATCTGGAATTCGCCCGAAGAATTGCCCGAGCGGAATATATTGTTCGCGATGATATATGCCCAATTGAGCGGCTTGCAGAAGAAGGCGTCCACGAGCGAATGATTTTCGGGCCAGGGCGTGAGCGGTACAGTCATGGCGACAAGCTTCGGATTCTTTTTGAAGGCCAACAGCATCTCTTCGAAAAAAGCATTCGGTTCGGGAATGAGTACGTCAGCATCGATGAAGACGAGATAGTCGCCCTGCGCGCGCGCTGCGCCGGCGTTCTTGGCTTCACCGAAAGTCTGACGGCGCGGCAAGTCCCATACGACGATTTTGTCGGCATAACGCTCCGCGATAGCAAGCGTCTCATCAGTGCTACCGCCGTCGGTGATGATAATCTCATGCGGTAGGGTCAGTTCCTTGAGGTTTTTAAGCGTGCGTTCCAGAAACGCGCCCTCTTTCAGGGTCGGAATGATTATCGAGATGATGGGCATATATGGATACTAGCACCGCTACTGTTTCTTCACCCAGAGGTAGAGATCCTCGATCGCCTTTACGCCAGCACCGGCTGCAATGTTGTTCTGATGATACAACTCATCAGTGCAGTCGCCGGCGGCCCAGATGCCAAGGGCGCTCGTGCTCTGGTTTTTAGGATCGGTGATGATGCGGTTGACCGTATCGAAGTCGAGAAGGCCTTTCACGAAATCGGTGTTGGGGATGACTCCCGCCTCGACGAAAATACCGGAGACGGAGAGTTCGTGCGATTCACCGGTGTCCTTGTCGAGGTAGACGAGCCCGGTCACAAACTGCTCGCCCTTCACCTCGGCCGGCTCGACATGCGCGAGGATGCGCATGTTCGGATGCGCTTTCGCTTTCTCGACAGTGACTGGGTCTGCTTTGAAGTCCTTGTGCCGATGAAAGAGTGTCACGGATTTTGCATAGGCCAGGAGCTGGAGCGCGGTCTCGAAGCCGGCATTACCGCCGCCCACGACTGCGACGTCCATGCCGCCGAAGAGCGGGCCGTCGCACGAGGCGCAGTAGGTGACGCCCCTGTTCTCAAATTTCGCTGCGCCAGGGATGTCGAGCTTGCGGCGGCCGGCTCCGGTCGCGATGAGGACGGCCTTTGCAGTGAATTCTTTGCCGTTCTTCGTCGTGGCGGTGAAACCGCCATCAGTCTTCACGAGCGACACGACGCGTTCGCCGAGAGCGAGCGTGACAAAGTCGTCTTTCACGGCATCGAGGTGCGCCCGGAACGATTTGGCGAGATCGGCGCCGCTGATCTTCACCGAGCCAACCCAATTCTCGATGCCATCAGAGATGGAGGATTGTCCGCCGATCTCTTCGGCAATGAGCACGGACTTCAATCGTTTGCGCGCCGCATACACGCCTGCGGCGACTCCAGCGGGCCCGCCGCCGATGATGATAATGTCGTTCATAGTGGAGAGTATACCAGAACGCGATGCTGGGAGCATCGCGTGGATAAAACTTATTTCTTACTGCCAAGCGAGAGAGTGGAAAAGAAATTCATATTTCATTTTCCCGAACGAGCGCTGGTAGAAAGAAGTAATTCGAAGAATTACTTCTTATGCCTTCGCAAGAAAGTCGGTATTGCGCCCCATGCTTCGTCGTCTTCGGGAGCAGGAGTCACTTCGTCGCGTTTCTGGGGGAGCGCGGTGACGATAGGCTCTTCCTTTTCGATCAATACGATAGGATCTTCTTTCTTTTCCTCGAGCTTGTCTTTGCTTTTTACTTCCTCTTCTTTCTTGTCATCGCGTTTGAGGACTTCGTGATAGATACGGCCGCGCTCTTCTTCGCGCCGCTCGGAAGTCATGGAGAAGAGGGAACGCTCGGGGCCGCTGTGAGAGGCATGTGCGGGACTCTCGGGGAAGCCGGTTGCGATGACGATGATGCGGACCTGACCCTTCTTGAGCTTCTCGTCCTTCATCATGCCGAAGATGATCTTCGCATTCTTGTCGACTGACTCGTTGATAATCTTTGCTGCCTCCTGCACCTCCATGATGCCGAGATCGTCGTTGCTTGCGACGACGAAAAGGATGCCCTTCGCGCCGCCAATCGAGACATCGAGAAGCGGGGAATTGACGGCCTGCTTCGCGGCATTTGCTGCGCGATCGTCGCCGTCGGCGATGCCGATACCCATGAGTGCCGGGCCGGCACCTTCCATGATTGCCTTGATGTCGTTGAAGTCGGTGTTGATGTCTCCCGGAGTGGTGATAATGTCGGAGACGCCTTCGACTGCTTGGCGGAGAATCTCGTCGCACATCGCGAAAGCGCTCTTCGCAGTGGTGTTCATGTCGACGACGGCGAGGAGCTTATCGTTCGGAATGACGATGAAGGCGTCGACTTCTTTCTTGAGTTCGGAGAGGCCGCGCTCGGCGATTTCTTTGCGCTGTGCGCCCTCAAATGAGAACGGCTTCGTCACGATAGCGATGACGAGCGCGCCGATTTCTTTCGCAATCTTTGCGACAACGGCTGAAGCACCGGTGCCGGTGCCGCCTCCCATACCGCAGGTGATGAAGACCATATCGCTTCCCGAGAGCGCTTCTTGGATCTCCTGACGAGTCTCTTCGGCAGCGCGCTTGCCGAGCTCGGGGTTCATACCGGTGCCCAGTCCGCGCGTGAGGTTCTTGCCGATATGAATCTTTCTTTTCGCGAGTGAACGATGGAGATCCTGTGCGTCGGAGTTGATCGCGACGAATTCGACGCCGCGCACTTTCGACTCGATCATGTGATTGATTGCGTTCTTGCCGGAACCGCCCACACCAACGACACGGATTCGTGCGAATGTTTCGATCTCGGGTTCAACGCGTTTGGACATAGGTTTGGATTGATTGCTTTTCGTCATCATAGCAGAACCGAGGTTTATGCAAATATTGACAATTCGCGGATACGAATCATTCTCTAGGGTAAGAATTGCTGCACAAACTTATTGAGGAAGGCGCCGAAGTTCTTTTTCGGCACATTGGTATCGCCAGTGAGCCCCCAGAGGGCGAGGCCATACGAGACAGCCCAGGTGGCGTCGCGAATTTTTGCGTCGGGAGAGATGTGGAATTCAGCGAGCCGGGCGGGAAGCTTGAGCGACCCTTTTGCGATGTCACTGATGCTCCCGAAGCCCGCACCGCCGCCCGAGATGATGATGCCGGCAGGCAGCGGGCCGCGGCGGCCGAGCGATTTCAAATGTTTGTCGATGAGAGTGAACATCGCGATGAGACGCGTTGTGATGAGATCGTCGATTTTCTTACGAGGATACATTTGCCCGGAGAGCCGCCCGAGCTTGACTCGTTCAGCCTCTTCGAGCGAGACGCGGAAGCCGAGCGCGATGTCGTCGGTGATGTGGCTCGAGCCCATAGGGAACACTTTGACTGACATGGGGATGCCCTCGTCATAGACGACGATCGAGACGGTTTCGGCACCGATGTTCGCCAGTACGCAGCCTTTCATCTTTTGTTCGCCCTGAAGAAGGACATAAGAGCCAGCCAAAGGCGATGCCATCTGGTCGATAATCTCGATATCGGCATCCTCGACCGCTTTGGCAAGCGCGTCGGCGTGTTGGGCGAGGCAGGTGACAAAGAGGTAATCGACTTCGAGCCGGACGCCCTTCATCCCGATAGGGTCACCAAGCACTTTTGTGCCATCGATGCGGTATTCGAGAGGAATACTGTGCAGAACGTGGCGATTTAGGAACCCGGGAGCTGCCGCCTCACGAGCGACTCTCTCGGCCTTCTCGAGATCAAGCATAGTGATCTCTTGATCGGCACGCGAGATAATCGCGAATCCCATCGCGCGCGCTTCATCAAGCGAGATGCCCCCGACCGCGAGGAACGCCGAGCGTATCGGCACGCGAGCTGCCGCTTCAGCCTGCCGCTTCGCCTCTTTGATACTCAGGAAGACCTCGTCTTTATTGACGATGTAGCCATGACGAAGCCCTTTCGACTCAGCGAGGCCAGTACCGATGATGCGCAGCTGCCGCGCGCCTGAGCGCGAATCAGTGACTTCCTCGACGACCACTATCTTTACTTGGTACGTCCCGATGTCTATGCCGGTTGCTATTCTCCGCGACATAGTTGTGGGGCGCGAGAAAAGGGAAGTCTGACTTCCCTAGTTACTAGGGAAGTAAGACTTCCCTTTTCTGTGAGAATCGTATTAATAGTTTTTGCTCGCATCGTTCCATAGTACCGCCATGCGCCCATCCCTTCAAATGCAGCAAACCGTGGATAAACAAAAAGAGGATGAATTCTCGCTCGTTCATCTCGTGTGCGGGAGCTTGTTTCGCCGCTTCATTCAGGCAGATAAAAATTTCGCCGCTCTTGTCGCCGACCTCATAGGAGAGGACATTCGGAGTGTAGGACTTCCCGCGAAGTTGCTCGTTTAGTTCCTGCGCCTTTTTCGGCCCGATGAATACAAGCGATATTTCCCAGTCAGGGAGTACTTCGGAGGCGACGGCTGTGTATGCAAAACGCGGCACAGAGCGCCGCGTAAGATTGGTTATTTCAACTCTTGCCATTTTTCCTATCGTTTGCGAGTTTTCTTGGCTGCCGGATCAATCTTGCCGAGCTTCACCTGCTCATTGTAATTCTCGCGGCGAACTTTCGAGATGAGCGCGCGCTTGCGCTCGACGTTCTTTGACATCGGACGTTCCCAATAGCGGCCATCGCGGACGGCACGAACGAGACCGAGTCCCTGGGCGCGACGAGTAAAACGGCGAATAAGCGCGGTTGTGCTTTCATTCTTGCTGCGCTTCACTTCGACGCGTGTTCCTGCTGTTGTTGCTGTCATAATGGAATGAATCCTACCACAGAGGGGTGGTAATTGTCACGCGACCATCTTCAGGCGCTCGATGAGATTGGAAAGGGGAAGCGTGGTTTCGACCTGAGTCTCTCTGTTGCGGAGGATGGCGGAGCCCTCAAGCGCCTCCTTGCGGCCCATGATGAGGAGGTAGGGGCTGTTGATGCGCTCAGCAATCCCCAATTGCTCGGTGAGGGACTCGACGCCGATGTTCTGGGTGAGCGGCACACGCGCTCTGCGGAAGTCTTCGGCGAGGCGAATCGAAATGCGCTTTGCTTCGTCGCCGATATGGACGAAGTGGAAACGGAGCCGAGACGGAGTCACTTTCTTCACTATCGCACCTTCGCTCGCGAGATAGAGCACGGCGCCTGTCGCACTTATCGCGGGAGCAGGGAAGAAATGTTTGGTGATATCGCCATAGCGTGAGCCCCAGGCGACTCGTTTGCCGCCAACGGTGAATTCGAAGCACATGTCGTTCCAGACATTGCCGCGGCTGATGAGCTCGCGCGCGAGCTCATAGGGCGTTCCGGTCATCTCGAGGTATTCAAGCAAATCTTCGAAGCGTTTGCGCGACGCATCAGAGAGGTTCTCGGTCGGTGCGGGGAGATCGCATGCACAGTCGTTTGCGATGGCGAACTCGGCTGCAGAAAACGTGTCGCACTTAGCGCGCGTCACGCACTCTTCAGGGAGATCATTTGCGCGTTTCTTGAAGAAATTGCCGAGCTCGCGTGCATAACGCGCGCGTGTCTCCTTATCGCCCATCGAATTAATGCGAACGACAGGCTCTTCGTGGTAGAGGTCGCGAATGAGTGCGATGAGTGCACGGATGATGACAGTGTCGGCAATCGCGCGGTCAGCGCCAAGTGCGTGGAACTGCACCGTGACTCGTTTTTGTGCGGGACGGCCGGGGGCGATGTTAGTGTGCCACACAAAGAGCGGTTGTCGCGGCGAAGGGACATGTTCGATGTTCTGGCATTGCTTCAAGAAATTTATGACGGAACTAGCGACAGGGTCGAGCGTGAGAGAGCTGAGTGCTTCTGGAAAAGGCGTTTTCACTCGTGCACTACCGCGTGCCTTCGCGGTGAGCGAGGAAAGCGGCGTGAAGCCGTAATATTGGCCGATGGCATGTGCCTTACTCAATATCTCTTCTGCCGGAATGATTTCGCGTAGCATGTATTACGGGGTAGAAGGGGTGGTGGTTGCAGAAGTTGCACTCGCATAGGACGCGGCACCAGGGAAGAAACCGATTTTTGAAAGAGGCAGGAGCCGCAGGTCGACGCGGCCGGTGATATCCTTCTGCGGCAGGACGCCCCACACGCGGCTATCAGAACTGTTGGGGCGATTATCACCCATGACGAAATATTCTCCTGCGTTCAGAGTGACATTTTTCGTATAGGTCGCATCTTCGTTCACGATATAGGGCTCGTTGAGTGTGAGTGTCTTCCCGTCGGCAGTCGTGATAGTGACGATACCGCGATTGATGGACACCGTCTCACCCGGGAGGCCGATGATGCGCTTAATGTAGAAGATCGACGGGTTACGCGGGTAGCGGAAGACAATGACATCGCCGCGCGCGGGTGCTTTGAAATCGTAAACCGCTTCATCAACGATGAGATAGTCGAGGTTCTCGAATGTCGGGTGCATTGATTCGCCATCAACGACGAACGGCGAAATGACGAAGAGGCGGATCGGAATGACCACGACCACAATGAGGAACGTAAGTGTGAAAAGATCCTTCAGAAGACCTTTCCAAAAATCTTGCATGCGTGCATTGTACGCTCTCGGCAAACGCGCGCAAGTTTT
>VFSW01002770.1_pt1 | contig 26391 bp, 22 predicted proteins | sample 5358111 | NCBI WGS metagenome assembly VFSW01 (sample SAMN11554181, study PRJNA540505) | mine drainage metagenome | isolation source: sediment from site ElyBrook_90M | place: USA: Ely Copper Mine, Vershire, VT | collected 2017 | reverse complement strand
GTAATACTCGCGATTGGCGGCGCACTTTTGCTCGGCCTCTTTTCCTATACGCGCCCGCAAGTATTTGTGGCGACGGCGACCGTGCTGCCACCGGAGCACGAGGGAATGGGGGGCCTGCTTTCGTTTCTATCTACTTCTTCCGCCGCTTCGGCCATTAGCATGCTTGGAGGAAATATTGGCGCCAACCCCACGCTTGAATTATTCAAAACGATCATCGAATCCCGATCCGTCGCGGAAGATGTCGCGACGGACACCGCCATCCATTCGTTCTTCTTTCGGCGGGACACCAGCCAACGGGGAATTGTTAATACCCTTAATGGCAGCGTTAAGGGCGATGCGTTGCGGACCGGAGAGTTAAGCGTTACCGTGCGGTGCAGCGCGCCGAAGTTTTCTTCCAAGGCGGAGTTGGATTCGACGCGCCGGATGACCGCGTATATCGCCAATAAGTTTATCGAGGCGCTCGATCGCTTCAATCGCGACCGGCTGATGACAAGCGCGAAGAACACGCGCATTTTCGTTCAGGAGGAGTATACGAGCAAAATGGCGGAACTCGATAGCGCCTATGGCCGATTGCAGCAATTTCAGGAAGTCCACGGTGCCATTGCGCTTCCGGAACAGCTTACGGCGACCGTTAGCGCAGCCGCCAAGCTGACGAGCCAGATGCAGCAGCTCGAAATGCAGCGCACGGTGGAAGCGCGCGAGCTTGGCCCGAACGACCCTCGCATCAGGGAACTCGACGCCGAACGTGAAGCAGCGCAGGAAGAATTGAGTAAGTATGATAGCGGTGGAGTAGGGAAGTATGTGCTTGCCCTAAATAGTGCGCCCGAGCTTTCGCGCGAGTTGGCAGGTTACCTTCGGGAGGTAAAAGTTCTTGAACAGGTAACCGCATATTTGCGAGGAGAGCTCGAACAGGACCGGATTTCGGAGCAACGGGACCTTCCCTCGCTTCAAGTCCTTGATGCGGCACTCCCGCCAACGGCTCCTTCGTCTCCGAACCGAAAGCTTTTTGCGGTCGTGGGTTTCCTGCTCGGTCTAATCATCGCTATTGGCCTTACCCTCTTCGAGCATTTCTACCGGGATGTGCGGGAGCGCCCGCTCGTCCATTATCGTCTTATTAATGTGCTCTCCGCAATGCGCTACGGGAACCGCGCCGAATTATTGATGCCCCTTCAACCGCCGACCTCCGCTACGGAAATTTCAACACAACCGCCGGAGCGCGAGGTAAACGGCTGATTTTGCTTACCGGCCATGCGGACCCTGATCGTGAATTCCATGTTCGCCAGCGCCGCCTATCGCCGGTGCGCGGACGAGCTTGGCGCCATTCCTGGTGTGACGCTCACGATGCTATCCGTCAAGGAATGGCGGATGAATGGGCTGCGGATGCCGTTCGACGCGGTCTCGGCAGATGCACCATACGCGACCGTGGTTGGTAATGCCGCGTGGCGCGGTTATGAGAATCGTGGATTTTATACATCTGGACTTCTACGCGCCTTTCAAATTTCACGGCCGGAAATCCTCTTCTTGATGGAAGAACCGTTTTCGATTTTCGCCGCGGAAATTCTTTTTGCCAAGTCGCTTGTCGCGCCGAACATTCCGGTGATATTTTTTACCTGGAATAATCTTTCCCTCACTACGTTCGATTATCGCCCTTCTTTCTTTTATCGCAACATCGCGCGGCGAACGTTACCACGCATGCAATATGGACTTACCGCGAATTCCGATGGCATAGAAGTCTTGCGCAAGGCAGGATTCAGGAAACCCATTCGAACAATAGGTTATGGCGTAGATACCGCCGCTTTTCAATTGCAAAATCCGAATCGGTCGCGTGAACTTCGTGCGTCCCTCAATATTGGCTCCGATGACATTGTAATCGGCTATATTGGCCGAATCTTGCAGATGAAGGGTGTCGATTTGCTCGTTGAGGCATTCGCGGAACTAAAAGCTCAGCATCGCAACCGTGGAATAAAGCTGTTGCTGGTCGGAAGTGGAGAGGCGGAGCAGGAAATCATGAGGCTTGCGCAAGTCCGTGGCATTGTGGATTTCATTCGCCACGTCGCCTCGGTGCCGCAACGGGAGGTGCCGGATTACATGCGTGCGCTCGATGTTCTCGTGCTTCCCAGCCGGCGTCAAGCGATGTGGGCGGAGCAATTCGGGCGCGTGCTTGTCGAAGCAATGGCGGCCGGCAAGATTGTCATTGGTTCCTCTTCCGGCGCGATTCCGGAAGTGATCGGTGATGCGGGATTCGTTTTTCCTGAAAATGATTCGGATGCGCTAGCCGGGAGTCTGGGCCAAGCCATTGCTCTTCCTCCTGATGATCGAGCCCAGCTTCTCGCCCGCGCTAACACTCGCGCCGAATATTTTAGCTGGCGCCGGTTTGCGCGGGATGCTTACGATGCACTATCTTATTGCCATGCTAATGCATCCCCTCGTACCGCCAGGGACGAATCGGGAGGCGACGCGTGAGCGCCCAGCGAATCACCCGCGGGTTTGCATGGAACCATCTCTACAAGCTTGTCGAGTATGGTGGCCTTAATCTGTATGCGATCATGGTGGTCCGCTCATTCGGGCCTGAACTGGGTGGAAATTACGCGGTCTATCTTTCCATAAGCGGGACGCTGAGCATCATTGGCGCTTTTGCGGTCGATGGCGTACTTCTCCGCTATTTGCCACGCATCTTGGGCGGCGAGAGGTCCTTTGGCAACGCGAAGGTCGAGGGCGTCCGCCCTTTTCTAATCGAGATGTTCGCGTTCCGATTGTTCGTCAATCTGTGTCTTGCTTTGTTTGTCGTTTTTGTTCTCGGAATCCTTCCCTATTATTCTTCAGGTCTGGCGGCATCGTTGGTCGGTATCCGGCAGCTTTGGCCCTACTTTGTTGTTTTTTTAATCGCTCAGACTGGCGTTGCATTCTCTACCTTCACTCTCATTGGCTTGTTGCAGGTTAAATGGGTGTTTTATGCAAGTCTTGTCGTGCGGCTGGCTCTTCTTGGCGCGGGAATGCTACTGCTCCTCTCCGGTCATGCAACCATCGAGGGGGCAGTGGCGATTCAGGCGTTTGCCGCCGTAGTGAATGCGGGCTTGCTCTTGTATTGGGTGAATCGTCACGTCGAACATGAATCGAGCCAAGGGTTGAGAGTGGAATTTGCGAACCTTCGAAGACGTCTGGGGGAGTTCGTGAGCAAACCCAGTCGTGTGCGAATGTTTCTGCTCATGCCCTTTATGTTATATGGGGTGACAACATGGGGCTCCGACGTGCTCAGCACGATCCTCGGTCGGCAGCCAGATATTTTGATGATGCGTGCAATACTCGGGGAGAACGCACGGGACATCGGCCTCTACGAGGCGGCGGCACGACTGGCCCTCATGACGGAATATGTATTCTTGTTTGGCCTGGGGGGAACACTTGTCAGCGTATTCAGCGAATTTGCACATCAAGATGAAAGCAAAGCGATTGGAGAGCGGGGTCTGGGATCCCGATATCCACGTCTTCTCAAGGCGCGTCGGGATATTGCCGGTTTTCAAACGGTTAGCACCGCCCCCCTCTTCGCATTTATGCTGTCGTTTGCTCCATTGGCGCTTACGGTTGTTTATGGCAGCCGGTTTGCCGGGGCGCTGCCGATGCTTGTTGCCAGCATGGTACTTCAAGCGATCACCGTGATTGCGTTTGGCGGGGGAATGCAAGTTACTTCGCTAGTGGTCATTGGAAAAGAGCGCGTCGTATTTATCAACCGATTAGGCTGGGGCTTGCTCAATCTGGTCGTTAATTATTTTTTGATTATACACTATGGTGGCTTGGGCGCGATGATCGGAACCCAGGCCGCGAACCTCTGCGTGGTTATCACCGAAAGCTTCCTATGCTACCGCTGGATTGGTCAAAGTCTCCAGTCCATACGCACGGCTGCGATCCTTGCCATTGCTATTGGGAGCGCACTAATAACCTATTATGCCGCGACATTTCTAGTCCCCTCAATACCGGCGGTGCTTGGTCTTCTTTTCGCCGCCATATTGATGTCGCTGCTAACCCTGAATGGGTATGCACTGTTTCGTATTCCCGAAGCGCGGAAGGCATGGGGAAAGATTCGCTCGCTCGCGGGATTTCAGGAAGAGGTTGGCGAAGAACCGACACTTTCGCCCTAAGGAGACTTTCCGACTTGTTCGTTCGTTAGAATGTATTTGGCTCGTTGCCTTTCGTGTCTATTCTTCAACCTAACGAACCGATTTTATGCCATATATTGCGGGTATCACAACAGCGACTCCGCCGAACGTTCTCGAACAACAGGATGCGAAGCGATTTGCTGAGCAACTTTTCGGCGGAGAGGTTAAGCACTTGCTTCCGGTCTTCGATAACGCGCTGATTGATCGGCGCCATTTCGCGACCGAAATAGATTGGTTTTTTCAACCGCATACCTTCACGGAATCGAATGACCGTTATATCGAATCTTCGCTTTCGCTTGCCGAGGAGGTCGTTCTAAAATTAGCCGAGCAATGTGGTTTGGGAACGGAAGAATTCGATGCTATTTTTTTCGTTTCAACCACCGGACTTTCGACTCCCTCGATTGACGCTCGACTCTTCAACCGAATCCCCCTGAACCCGCATATCAAGCGTATTCCGATTTGGGGGCTAGGCTGCGCTGCGGGCGTGGCCGGAATCGCGCGAGCGAGTGAATACGTCCGCGCATTTCCGAAGCACCGGGCACTCGTTGTCTCAATCGAGTTGTGTAGTCTTGCCTATCAATTAGGAGATCGTTCCAAGAGCAATATTATTGCCGCCGCGCTCTTTGCCGATGGCGCGGCCGCCTGCTTGATTGCGGGCGATGAAGTTCCTCATCCTAATCATGAGCTCGCTCAACCCGCAATTCTCGGAAGTCTCTCCACCACGTATCCCAACTCGTTGGACGTAATGGGCTGGCGAATCACGAGCGAGGGGTTTAAAATTGTGCTTTCTCGCGACATACCCTCTATTGTGACTTCGCTCGTTCGAGAAAATATTGGAGAGCTTTTGGAGATGTACGGACTTACCGTTCCACAAATTAAACACTACCTTGCGCATCCCGGCGGCGCAAAAGTGATGGATGCTTATGCCGAGGCGCTTTCGCTGACGCATGGCGAGCTTCAGCCATCGCTCGATGTGCTGCGAAATTTCGGGAACATGTCGAGTGCAACCGTCTTTTTTATTATGGAACGAGTTCTTCGCGACACACGTGGAACGGTGGCCGAATATGGGCTTGCCTCCGCTCTGGGTCCAGGGTTTAGCTCCGAATTAGTTTTACTGCGATGGGAATGAACCTCATGGATGGTGCATACAGTCACGGGATTTGGTTTGCTATCATGGTTCTCTTCCTAATTGCGGAACGGCTGCTGGAACTGAAATCCGCGAACCGGAACGTTCGTCGTCTCATCGAATTGGGCGGTCAGGAATTTGGCGCGGCCCACTATCTTGCGATCGTTGTGATGCATACCGCATTTTTTTTAACCATAATACTAGAATTCGTCGCTCGCCGCTGTCCGCTTGCGCCATTTTGGTCAGCGGCTCTGACAATTTTCCTCGTTGCGCAAGCGCTCCGGCTTTGGACCCGCCGCACGATGGGCGAGCGCTGGACTACACGTGTTGTCGTGATTCCCGGCGAGCGGCTTATCACGAGCGGCCCATTCCGATTCGTTCGGCATCCGATTTATGTTGCCGTTGCGCTCGAATTATTTTCGTCGCCTCTGATCTTCGGGCTTTACATCACATGCATCCTATTCTCGATTCTCAATGGAATCATGCTGCTCGCATTCCGAATTCCTTCCGAACGCGCTGCTTTGGACTGGTCACAAACGAACCTGAAAACAACGAAATTAACACCATAGATTTGGCGTTGTCCCCCCATCATGGCCGAACAGAGACATATTCCGAAAAACTTCTCGCCCGGTGACGGCGATGGATCGTCAACGATGCGCCCCGTTTATTGCTCTTTTTGCGGACGAGCCTCCGAAGAAGTCCAGACGCTTATTTCCGCGCCGTTTGGCAGCGCTTTTATCTGCGATGTTTGCACTGCAAATCATGTCGATTTGCTTCGCGCGCATTTGCCGCAATTCGCGAAGAAGAGCAATGTTCGCCGCGCGGGGCTTGCCACATTTACTCCACGCTCGATCGAACGCGCGCTCTCCGAGCATGTGATCGAGCAGGACCGCGCCAAGCGCATCCTCGCCGTTTCCGTCTATAATCACTTTAAAAGAATTGACTCGGAGTTCCTCGTTGGCGTCGAAGGATTCGAGGACACGGAGATCGAAAAATCGAATATTCTGCTCTTAGGTCCAACGGGAACCGGAAAGACGCTGCTTGCAAAGACGCTTGCCAAAATTTTGGATGTGCCCTTTTCTATCGCGGACGCAACAACGCTCACCGAAGCCGGTTACGTCGGCGATGATGTGGAATCGATTCTGAGTGCGCTTCTGCAGGCTGCTGATTTCGATGTGGCGCGCGCGGAGCGGGGAATCGTTTATCTCGATGAAGTAGATAAGATCGCGCGCAAATCGGATTCGGCTTCGATCACGCGCGATGTTTCCGGAGAGGGCGTACAGCAGGGATTGTTAAAACTCCTCGAGGGAACGATTGCGGGCGTGCCGCCGAAAGGCGGACGCAAACATCCGGAACAGCCGCTGGTACACGTCAATACGAAGCATATACTTTTTATCGCTGGCGGCGCATTCGAGGGATTAGATAAAATCATTTTGAAGCGGCTGCACCAAAGCCCGATTGGGTTCGGCGCAAAGATTCCCTCTCGCGTCGATGAAAAAGCGGTCGATCTTTTCCAATATGTCGAAGCGGAGGATTTGCTCAAGTTTGGATTTATACCCGAACTCATCGGGCGCTTGCCTGTGATCGCCCCGCTGAATGGTCTTTCGCGTGAGGCGCTTTATCGGGTGCTGACCGAGCCGAAGAACGCGCTCATCAAGCAATACCGCAAGCTCTTCGCGATGGAAGGTGTGGAACTGGAATTCGAACGCGCCGCGCTCGACCTCATCATCGACAAAGCGATGGAACGTGGCTCTGGTGCCCGTTCGCTTCGCTCGATCCTCGAAGAAACGCTGATGGAAATCATGTTCCACCTGCCCGAAAATGAGCGGGCCGAAAAAATTGTCATCACGCGCGAAACGGTCATGGGTGGTACGCCGATGGTGATTAATTCGGAGCGGATGGCGGCGTGAAGGTAGGGCCGCGAAATACGAAAGGTCCTCCAATGAAAAAATCTCTCGCCGCCGCTGCGGCATTTCTCCTCATGCTCATTCAGTCGAGCAGCGTTTCCGCGCAATGGGGCGTGGAATTCGGCGCGGGCGGCACGAATCAGCAAGGGCATTATCTTGCCCCCTGTGGATGTACGTTTGGCTTTGGCAGCGGATATGAGGCTATCGCCGCCATTACGCGTGATCTTATTTCTGTTCAAAACTTTACCGTCGGCGTGAGGGTGGGCGGAGAGTTTAATCAATTTCTCTCCAGCGAAACAGACCCTTCCGGCTCGGAACTTATTCTTCATGGGCATCAGGAGGATGTGAAGCTTCTCTATCTGAGCCTCGCGCCGTACCTTCGGTATAATATTATGGGAAGTCCAGTATTTGTTCAGGCCGCGCCGGGCGCCGCGTATGAGGTATCGAGCCATTTCCTGCATATTGGGGCGCTCGATTCTTCGATCAGCCCGAATGCGCCGCTCGATATTCGCTCGATGCGCTACGATGCGAAATTTTCCGCGGGATATAATATCGCTCTTTCCGGACTGACGCTCGCTCCGATGATTACATACGATCTCCCGCTGAACGATCTCAGAACCAGTCATGCGGAGAACTGGCGGCTATCGTCCGTTTATGGCTCGATTGTGCTTCGGCTGAATTTGTGAGGAAGTTGTAACTTTCGTCGGCCTTCCGTGTTTTTGTTTCTATGAGTATCGTTCAACGGGGTCTTCGGTTCGGCGGCGGCATTCTCGTGCTGTTTTCGCTCGCTAGCTATGGGTTGCCTGCCGTTGCTCAAACTGGGGCGCCAAATTCCACCGGCGTTCCTCCGGTTGTGCCCAAGCAGCCGTTGGGTGTTGAGCATAGCATAATTGGAATTCAATTTGGTGTCGGTCAGAACTCGCAGGAAGGAACCTTCATGTGCGATTGCGGCGCGGTGTTTAATGGCGGCAAGGGTATGGGCTGGAGTGAATCGGCATTTTTCGAATTCCCTTTCGCGCCGGATTTATTCACTGGTATCAAGGTAGGACTCGACCACAAATACACAACCACCACATCCGCGGTAAATGAATTAGTGGAAGTTGTTCCTCCTGATGGCCCCAAAATTGATACTGTCATGCTCCCTACAAATCGGACCGGCAACCTCACCATGACGCTTTTAAGCTTCAAGCCATTTATTCAATATCAGGTATTGCATTCAAACTTTTTTGTTCAGGTGGGCGCCGGAATTTCCGCGCTTACGAGCAGTAATTTTACCCAAACGCGCACGATGACAACAAGCAGCGTCACGCTGCCGGATGGCACCACGATCAATAATCTGACATACCCAGATGGCAGCCGTTCCGATGAAATTCAATATGGAGCCTTGAGCAATGCAACAAGCGTATTGTTCTCCGGGAGGTTCTCGGCTGGATATAATTTTATCGCTGGGCGAATGCGCCTTGCTCCAATGGTGACGTATGACTATCCTTTTTCGAAGGTTCAAAGTGGTGAAAATTGGAAGGTCGCCTCGTTTTATGGCTCTCTCGCGCTCGGATTCCAATTGAATTGACGATTGCTTACTTTCTAACGCAACATCCCGAAACCTGCGGGCGAGCGAAGGTGTTGTCGCGCTTCCAGTATTGCCTCGTGGCCTAATGGTATGGCGGCTGACTCTGGATCAGTAGGTTCCAGGTTCGAGTCCTGGCGAGGCAGCGCGAAAAACCAGTAAGCCATTAATTCTAAAGGAGTTAATGGCTTTTTTATTTTTTCGCGTCAAGCGAGTGGGGACACTATGGGGACAATTCCTACAAAAATCAGTAGCAGCCCATCCGCCAATCTCAGTTTGGTGGTTCCCAGCTGGAGTCGCTGCCTAAGAGAATCCGCACTCGGTGCTTCATTCGGTCAATGTCCAATTCAACGAGAGGCATCTCGTCTGATTCGATCATTTCTCACTCGATCGCATTTGTCGCGTCTCCTACGGTTTCACAGAGGCTATAAAGTTCATCTTCAATTGGTCGCGCACCAATTCGGAACCATGCGACCCGGCCAAGCGATCAACTCACACTTTCGTCGTGGCCGTAAAACCAATTAATTAGCATTCGCGCGCGAGAAAATCCAGCTACTAAATGCACTGTGGCCCGTGAGACGGTTCGTGAGGCGGAGTCAAAAGTTTTTAAGATAATCTTCGCCGAGCAACTTTTCCATCTTCACTTCGAGGGCGTTAGCAATTGCGGCGATAGAATCGAGCGTCGGAACGATCTCACGCTTTAGGACACGGGAGAGCCAGGGTTCATTGGTTGCAGGCTTGCCGTTGTGCATCATGCGGGCCAACCGATACGGCGTAATTCCGCGCTCTGTCAAAATCGCGCGGAGATTCACAATGAACTGATCGTACATTGCTTTTTTAGAATTCGCGCGATCTGTGTTTTCGTCCACGGGTTGCCGGTCCTGCTTTTTATGCCTTGTTCGTTCAGGGCAACGACAACGGACTGCATGGAAAGATTTCTCGAAAGCCTGTGAATCTCGGAAATTACCGCCTGTTCCTCGGGATTCGGTTCAAGGTTCAGACAGCCCAGACAGCCGGTTCCGCGACACTTCGGCAAGTCCTCATCATCGAGGACGTGCTTGCCATCCTGTTTTAGCTTGAAGCCATAGGCAACGGAGCCAACGCGCTCGCCGCGCGCCTTTTTCGCTTGCAGGGCGTCGCGTGTGCGTACTCGTGTTTGTGCCCGTTCTATTTCCGCGAACAAATCGAACATTCGGCGCTGCATCAATCCCGAAACGTCATACTCATCGACTTTGCCGGAGCCTTCCCCGGCGGCGGAATACAGCGTTGCCTTTCGCTTCTTGAGCATCCATTCGACGAAGCCAATGAGACGCGGTTCCCTCGCAATACGATCGCGCTTCGCAACTAAGAGGGCGTCGCCTTTTTTAATCTCGCTCAAAATACTCCAAAGTTTCGGCCTCGCTTCAATCTCGCTCGCGCCGGAAATCGCTTCGCGCTCCATGCGAATTGAGGTACAGCCAAGTTTGGCGGCTAACTTACGGCAGGATTCTTCCTGCGCCTCTAAGCCCAGGCCGGAGCGGTCCTGTTCGTCGGTAGAAACCCGAAGATAGATAAACGCCTTCATTCGAAAATTTCCAGAGTGAAATCCGCTGGCTTTGTTTTATGAAAAGGCGAAACGAGGTTCAGGATATTTCGAGCGAAGGTGTCGATAGACTCGCCGGGAACGCTCACGAGTCCATGCTGGCGGCACTGGAATCCGGTCGCGGTCGTCTCGATCTCGCAAACAGGTTCGTAATCGCCTGACGGGGAAAGAATTTCGAGCGTTAAAATACCCTCGAAGATGGTGGTTTGGAGCCGGTGTTCAAATTGTCGCATACGGTTCCTTCAGACTCGGTTATAGAAAACGTGCGTTTCTCCATCGTGGCGAACATCGAAGTAATCTCCGCCTAAGAACAGGTCGTTGGTGAACCTGTCCGTGTCAACGTATGACCGAAGGTGTTCGGGAATTTGGGCATCGTAGCCCAACTCGTCCCAAAGCTGTTGGCCGAAAGTTTTGGGGTTTGGGAACGCGCCCTGATAGGCTTCTTCGAAGTGACTGGCGGCTTCCTGAACGTCGTACCCGGTATGTTCCATGTACAGGCCGAATATCTCGCCGTGACGCCGCACGGCGTTCGCTGTGCCGATTAGAGTGGTAAGGTCGGGATTCTCTCCGAGTGAAGCAGGAAGGCCGTCGTAATCGTGAATGGCCCACTCTTCGGCTCCCGGCTCCGGGCTTGCCCGTAGCATGGTCGCAATCGCTTCCTGCAAGCTCTCCGGGGTTGTCTCGTCCGTTAGGTCAATCCAGTTGCCGTGCAACCTGCCGTTGTTGTATGCGGCAAGGCAAGCGACGTAAATTCTGGTGACGGCGCGAGGAAGGCTTGTTCCGGTGTCTGTCTGTTCCTGATGCGTGTTCATTTTTGATAATTGCGCTGTTATGGGCAGCGCGGTTCGTGGATTGAAATTAGAATGCTGGTGGAAATTCGTCGTAGTGGCGCCGTTCGGCTTTCCGGTATGCCTCAATAAGAAGCGAACGGGCATGTTTCGAGGATTGGCATTCGGACACGACAGAGTCAAGCTCATTCAGCCATTCGGTTTCGCAGTCCCCGCGCGTCTCGCTGTTCCATTCGTAGTATTCTGGATGGAAGTCAGGAATTGCGATGTTGTGAACGAACGAATCAAAGCCCAGCCCCTCCGCCGATAGATAATTCCTGTGAGTCTCGGAGCGTTTTAGGTGCGTCCCGAATACGCGCCGGTTGGCGTCATTCCGGCTCAACCGGAGCATCTTGCCCCACTCGCCCGAAATCGCCCGCAGGATGTACTCCCGTGGCGAATTGGGGGCACTACCGACGATCTGCCGCCATACCTCAGCATCGTTCGATGTGACTGCGATAGGATGAACGGGAGTGTAAATGGCCCGCCGGCGGAATACGCGCCGGGTGTGAACGGTGTATTCAACGCGCTCCGGGGACGGTAACGGAGAAACGATGGAGTGCCACGTTCCCGCTTCTCCCTCTACGATTGCTACCATTTTATTGGAATCTTGAAAGCTAAACATACTTGTATGACATACAAGCATTGTACCAAATACAATCAAGCTAAAACACCCTGAATTCGCACGTTCTAAAAGACATAATCTCAAAATAGGACAGTCGCTCTTTGCAATGATTCCATAACTACTTGTATCTAATACAATTAGTCGGTATTCGCATTATGGTGATCGAATCGGTTCAGTGTCTCAAAATTGGACACTTTTGGGATTACTGCTTTAGCGGGTAGGGGGAATGCTTTGCGCTAAGGTCTTGAACCTGCAAATGCAGCTTTAGTGCGTTTTTTTGGTTCTGGGCGAACTCCTGTACCCGCTCGATTACATCAAAACTATCGCCCCTCTTGGCTTCGCTTACCGTATGTATTATCCTACTGAGAGTATGCCAAGTGCAATAGTCGCACATAAACGGCACTTTTTCACAAAAAACGCTGAATATCGTGACCTTTTGCCATTTTTCGACAAACAACTCGTAAACTCTTTGGTATCAATGAGTTACAGTTATAAATAACCAGAACATTCTTACTCTACGGATCGAGAAAGCTGCAAAAAATGCGGGTAAGGGTGCCCGGTGTTTACCATGAACCTCGCGTGAAGTAATACGGCGATAACCCGAACTTAACGGTGACACTAATTTGAGCCTTGCTGAGAGACAATGAGCGGCGTTCGCCGGATTCGGGTGGATCGTTCGGGGGTGGAGAGAGAGGCATGGACGTGCCAGGACTGTTCACGCAAATCGGATGGCGGGAAGCCCCGGAAGCCGGAAAGCTTGCCGAATGGCGAACACCGGATGACCGTCTTGTGTACGGAACGCGGCCCGGAAGGGGGGCGGGTCCCCATTAAGACCCTCCGGCGCGGCGACCGTGGGGGCACCCACGGAGAATTTTTTAGAAAATCGAATATATAAAATTTCTTGCTGAGGTCGTGGCAGAGTCCGAGTACTATTCAGTCCGCGCCTTCAATCGAAGATGCGCGCCCGGTTCCATCAGGAGGCCCGGCGAGACTTTCAGTACCTTCGCGATCTTTTCGAGCATGACGATCGTGATTGCGTACTCACCCTTCTCGACGTACTTCAAATATGAAAGGGAGATTTTGGCCTTTGCTGCAAGCGCTTCCTGAGTGAGGTTTTGCTTTTGTCGGATGAATCGAATATTGTCCCCGGTCACACGGCGAATGTCCATACGACATAATAGCCAGTATGCTGACTTTCGAGTAGCCAGTATGCTGGCTATAAATGTCGTATCTTTGTGGGATGAAGATTATCATTGCTGCGATTCTTCTTATCGGGACAGCCTCTGCGGGGTGCGCTCAGCGATGGCCGCACGTCGGCGTTTCCGATGAGTTGAAAATGAACCCTCCTGAGAGACCGTGTGGCGTTGATCGGTGGGATGTGAAGGTATTAGCCGACACAGCCGGTATATTGCGGGACACGGTACTGACGACAGTTGGAGCGCAAGCGCGGATCGTTCTGCCGCCACAGAAGGGATGGGAGTCGAGGGGCCGTGATTTGTCCGAAGATACACCCTATATCATAACCGGCTACATCGTAGGCGGCTGTGAGGAATCAGACCATGATTATCATCTTGAACTCGTTGACAGCGTTGGTGGCATCAATCGAATGATTATCGAAATTCCGTCTCCCAATTGTCCCGGAGCGGAACCGCACAGGGCAGAATACGGGTCGGCGCGTCTTACTGCTGATTCAATGTTTAAGAAAAAGATTACCTGGCGCAACTTGCGTGCGCTTCCATTCCCCGCTCACGTTCGGGTTATCGGCTTTGGGTTTAATGATGACGCGGAACACGGACGGCCTGCGCACATAAAAAGAACAGTGTGGCGTGAAATCCATCCGGTGCTGAAAATCGAAGTGCTGAACTCAAAAAAGGAATAGCATCGTAATATAGGGATTATAGACTAACGATGAAATCATTGTGGCGTTTTACGACTGGTTCGAGTTTCGTTATTATTTATCACTCACACCCGGGTCCTCCCGGCTCACTTGCTCCGTTGGGAGTCTTTGGGAGTGTCTTTCATTCCTCAATTAATCTATAGTCGATTGCTTCCAAAAAGTGATTTTTGCTGATCGTCTCGGAAGCGGAGAGATCGGCGATGGTTCTTGCTACTCGAAGGATACGCACATAGGCGCGCGCGGACATAGCGCGTGGCGCACAATCCTGCAAAAGCTGGAGAGTAGCTTCATCGAAATTACCTATTTCGAGCCGCGCATTAAGCTGTTTCTGCCGGTTCCATTGGCGCCATTGTGCGCCATAGACTCGGTTCCGCATGGTGCCGGATGCTTCGGCAAGCGGTCCACGGAGTGCCATGAGGGTAGTGCTCGGAATTTGAACGTGGATGTCGATACGATCGAGGAGCGGTCCAGAGATACGCGCGCGGTATTTTTTGATGGCTTTAGGATCGCAGCTGCAATTCGGATAATATCCACACGGGCACGGATTCATTGCCGCTATGAGCATGAATTTAGCTCGGTAGGTGCTGGTGCCGCCAGTGCGCGAGATCGTAACCGTATCCGCTTCTAATGGCTCGCGGAGGGCTTCCAGCGCGCCACGGTTGAACTCCGGCATTTCATCTAAGAATAGCACGCCGCCGTTTGCCCGCGAGATCATGCCGGGCCGTGGTATCGACGAACCGCCACCAATTAGCGCGGCATAGCTCGCGGTATGATGAGGGGCGACAAAAGGTGCGGGTTCTGTCGTCCCGTCGGTGTATTGAATGGGCGGCATGATGGTGGGTACACGTTTCGCGAGCATACTTTTGCCCGCTCCGGGTGGTCCGATCATCAGGAGATTGTGGCCGCCGGCAACGGCAACCTCGATTGCTCGTTTGGCAAGGCGTTGGCCTCGAACATCGGAGAAATCCGGGCTGGATGGTTCTGCCTCCGGTTCGGGCTTTTCGGGCGGTGGCCCGTTGAGCCATAGCTTGATTAGGCGGTGGAAGTTCAATTGTTGGTTTTGGGTTCTGTCCTAATTTGAAGCGCTCAAATTAGGCGTTATACTTTTTGATATTATGTTGCTAATTGAGCGGCCAAGTTAAGCCCACTCCTAATTTCGTTTGAGCGGCGTAGTCAATCGAGAGAAAGGCGGATTGAGGAATTGCTACGAAAGCAAGCTTCACAACAACCCCATAATTAAACGACACATTCGAAGAGAATGAACCCGCTGTTCCGCCAGTCCAAACAGGACCTATTTCCGGCCCAATCTGTGCCCACTTGCCTTGTGAGAGAAGCACAAGTGCCGCACCTATCTGCGGCCCGATGGTAAGAAAGCTCCACTGTCCCCCAAGAAGGAAAGCCTTACTGATCGCGTGCTCGTCGTCAGCCGAGAACCCCGTTTCGGAGCCTTCGCCGATTCGATAATTCACGCCGAAGAACGCTGTCTGTGCCCGGATGGAGCCGCTCGTAATGAGCGAGCACAGAATCGCCGCCCAAATAATTTTTCGCATGTTGGTGCTGAATGGATGGTTAGAACGCGCCAAATCGCAATCGGACGCGAGTAAATAAAATACCGATTCACGATATACCCGGAATCGGTAAGTACAAAAATAAGTAAAAACCATGCGTGACCCACCGAAAAGCGATTGGAGAAAACATCCGAACCCTACGCCTTGCGAAGGGTTGGACGCAGGAGACGCTTGCACGGCGGACGCGATTAACGTCTGGTTACCTCAGCACAGTCGAACTCGGTCAAGAAAATATCAGCGTGGATAATCTTGCTAAAATCGCACGGGCCCTCAAAACCACGCTGAGTGAGTTAGTTAGGGAAACTCCATAATGCGCGAAAGCCCGCGTCTTGGCGGGCTTGGGCTTTCGCTGAAATTTCGAGTAACTTTTCAAAACAGAAAGGTTATTCGAAATGATTCCCATATTCAACGTCGCTGATCCCGTATGGCATATAGACGGAACACCTATGGCCGTCGAAGCTATCGAATCTCATACGCGAATCAGATGCGTTTGGGATGATGAAACTGGCATACCCCATAGAGTCATCTTCCCATTAGAAGAATTGCGCAAAACGGCTCCCTTGGAGATTATGGCATAAACCTATCACCAAGGCGCCTAAGCTCATCGCTGCTAAGCGGAGGTGTTTTCTTTTTGACCGTTAGTAGTGCTTTGGGATAGGTGTCCCTTTGAGGGGCACCGTTTTTATCATCCCAGGAGACAGTGACCTGATCTCCTTCGATCTTCTCAACGATCTTTAATATTTTCGAATTCGGTGTGGTGACCTCTGATCCTTCCTTGATTTCGTCCATTTTGAAAAGGGTTTGTTTGATGTAAAAAGCCGGGTGCTCGTCACTGATTAGGTGAGTGCCCGGCTTTATTACAAACAACCGCACGAACCGTCCGTTCAACTAAGTATCGGTACCCATCCCCACGCCGAATCGGTCACTCCTGTTGTAACAGCCGAAGTGGTACGTGAAGGCGAAAAATGGGAGGGAAATTCGCCTCGGTGTTTCAGGTAATTCTGTCAATAGTTCCGAAAGACCTAATTGCTCCCACATCGGCAGAGGCGGGGACTATTTTATTTGGGTAGGATGCCGTCCGCGCGTTCTGCGTTTCATAGTTAGTCCGAGCAGTTCCATAGTGTCCATCGTTTCGATCTCATCTTCTGGGAACGGGTACGTGCGGGCAAACTCCCCTGCTTCGTCTTCGCTTGACGTGGTGAAGATTCCTGGAAAATTTTGATCTGCCTTCTCTTGCAAACGAGCTTGGAACGAGGGTTCGATATGCGGTCCCCAGACAATACCCCGCAGCCGAATCTTAAAGTGTGCCTCATCATGGAATGGCAGCCGAATAATCGGCGTGCTCAGGTAAATACGATCGCGACCGTTTTTCTTGTCAACGTCAGCGCAGGTAAACTCAAGATCGGGGTTCTCAGCGAACCCAAATTGAATCGAAAGATAGTCGATCACGAGCCGGATTTCTTCCTCCCATGACATCGAATCGCGGTTCGTGAATGCTGCAAATACAGGGACACGCAGGAAGTTCAGCGGGAGGCCGACGCTCGCAAGTAATTCCTCTTGAATCCGCTTTAGGAATGAAAACTTCTGGCCGTTTGTGTAACCGACGTCACGAAGATGGTAAAACTGGCGACCGGCAACGTCCGCACTCACGTCTTTCACTTCCAAAATTAGGCAAACCCCGGTTCCGTGTTCTGCGTAATCTTCCCAGAATCGTGGGTTGCCAAGTTTTTTTGTAAAGCACATCCCATAAACCTGCTCTCGAACACCTTCGGGCGACAGGCATTTCTCCGGCTGCCCATCGTAGTCAAGAGGTAGATGATAAAAGCCATGCTGTGGATGCCATAAGCCAGACTCCTCGCAGAACTGCGAAAATTCCTTATCGTCACTTTGTGAAGCGAGGTTTGAGATTTGCACTCGATAGGTCGAAAGAATGCTTTCGGCGAATGCTGGGCTTCGAAAATGGAACAGGAGCTTGTGTTCACCGCGCCGATCATAAGCAACACTATCGAGAAGCCTATCGAAAGGTGATGATCCTGTACGCTCGAAAGTGGATCGGAGGTTAAGAAACCCTTGATAGGTCTGAGGAAGGATGGATTCTGAATCAAGTTCGATGCCGATTCCCGCGTTTTCAAACCCGGCTTGGATTATCTTTGCTGCTTTTTGGCGCAGCTCGTTTGAGAGATTGTCCACGGGAGATTTGGTCGTATTTTAAGGAGTTATAATCTCGGTTCAATTATTCACTTTCAACACCTCATCACCCAAATTGTTCTTTTGCTCCACCCAAAATTGTTCAGCGATCGGCGAAATGCGGCTGAATGTTGGATAGCCGAAGGGATAGCATATTTCCTTCTACAATCACAGTACGGAAATCGAGTTACTCACGGAGTGTCATAGATACTCGCTAACTGATTAAGCTTTCGCCATAGTGGAAGCAAGATTCCTCATTAGATCGGAATAGAGTTGTACTGCCCTCAGACACAGGAGTTCATCGAACTCGTCCTCACTCATTGCTTTGGCAATTGCTGCGAGCGGAGTATGCTTCGCCGTCTCAGTCAGTTGATCCTTCACTTGCTGGTATGAAAGGAATTTTTTGAGCCACCAGCTTGGAAACGTTCGTGTGAAGCGGTTCCCCGGAAGTCTTGGAAGCATTTCAACGATAACTTTGGAATAGCCGAACTTGGTGTCAACTATCGACTTAATTTGCCAGAGAATTCCAACCATCGTCACGAAGTCGCGCTCCTCATAGCTTGGTTTAGCAAGCCGGTTGAAGGCGTCGTTCCCGTTCAAAATCGCACTCCGAATAACCGTCATCGGCCAGTCCAAAGGCACAGCGAGTAGTTCCTCACAATTCACGAGCACGCATTCAACCTCGAGTCCGATGGTTCGAATAGATCCCTTCAACTCCTCGACAGTTACGGTTGAATGAGACCTTAACGGATGTATTTGAGACGACTGGTGGCCGTATCCCATGTGGTACGACATACTCAATACGAGACGCTCATTTAAGGGAAGAGTTGGCAGCGCGACCAGCATCCTTTTGCGATGTGACGAAAATCGCGGCCTCGATCTTCGAAATGGCCTCGCGACTTCAAGATACCAAGCACGTTGCAAATCAAGATTCTTTTCAATCTCCTCTACTGTCTGCGTCAGCGATTCTTCTACTCCCGGTGGGTCCGTCTGGTCACAATCGTAAAAATCGCGAAGGTCAGCGCGCTCTTTATATCCGCCTTCTATCGCCTTCAATGCGTACCAGTGGAGCAAATAGCTCGCTTTATTATCACCGCATTTGGCTAAAAGGTGAGTGTCGATAATTAGCTCGGCTATCTTTCGTTTCCAGAGCGAAATTTCGTCTTCGAGGCCGTTATAGTACACACGGCCATTTAGGGCCGAAGGATCGCCGCCTTCTCCCAACAGCCTTGCAAATCGGTGTGAAGCGGCGATAGATTTTTCTAACTCATCGAGTGTATTGTAAATGAAGAATTCGAGTGGCTTCTCAAACTGGATTCGTGGGTTTGCCAAATACTCCTCCTCAGTTATCAAAAGTGAATCCCGCATCATGCGACAAGCTGTGAGAGGAAGCCGAACCCACAACAACTCGGCGTCTTCATCACTCATACTGGTCAAAGTCTCAGTGCTTTCCAGCATATTCACTTACATTGATAAACCTTCAGCACCTCATCACCATAATTATTTATCACCTTCACGGCGATCTGGCCAGTGCGAGGGGTATCGAATGGGCGCGAGACATTTGAGTAGAGCGATTCCCAGGCCGCTTCATCTATCTCGGCTTTGAGGGCGCGTTTGAGTTTGTCGTAAGGCTCTTTGTCGCCTAAGAAATAGGCGTGGCGCACGAAAAAGCTCTTGCCGTCGTAATTGGTGTCGATGAACCAGCACGCAATGTCATTCGTGGAATCGGAGCGCACTTCGCCCGTCGTTGGGTCATAAACATCTACACCGTTCAGCGTCACGATCCACTTCCCATCTTTTGATTTTTTCGGATCGATGTCCGGCTCGCCAAAGACCATGAAGAGATTTCCAGCGCCGGTCTTTTTCAAAAGTTCATCGCCCATCGCAAGATCGGGATTCATCTTCGTCATCACGATCGGAAGGCTGCCAAACTTCGATTTCTCCGTATCGACATACGGATCGAATGAGAAGCCGAGCACATAGAGCGCGTCGTATTTCGGGCGAGCGCGGACGGCTTCCACTCCGGCCTGTTCGATTAGTTCCGGCGAGACAGTTCCATGTTCCGGCCCAACCGCGATAGCAGCCATACGTTCTTTACCATCTTTATCGGTATAGAATCCTTTCGCGTTTATCCACGGACCCGGCGCTGGCTCTATTCGATCGAACTTCAATCGCTCAATCTTCTTCGTCGTTTGAATCGGCGCTTTGCGAAGATTGTCGAGAATGATAGAAACGAAATCGGACGCTTGTGGCGGAGGCATTTGCGCTACTACCGGCGCGCCGCCAATGGGACTTTCTTCCATCGAGAGAACGCGGTGCGGCGAAAGGCTCTCGACCGTGAACGGCCCTGCTACGCGAATACGGGATTTATCTTCGTAAGGCTGATCGAAGAGATATTCGATGTCCGCGCGGCGGGCAATGGAATCATCTATCTCGCGCTGGCGCTCGCGTTTGAGCTTCCACCATTTTGCATGAATTTCACGCGCCTTGTCACTCCACTTCGCATCCGCTTCGCGTGGTATTTGCCATTCTTCGAATTGCTGCTTCGTGAGCTTGTTGAACTCGGCACGAAGCGGTTCCATCTGCGATTGATACCGCTCGTAAATAACATCTATCTCTTCGTTGTTCGCAATGGACTTGAGCGTGACGTGCGGCACACGCTTATAGACAAATCCTTGCCGAACATCCGGCGCAGAAACACGCCCGGATTGTTGTGGCGCGGTTCCCGCGCTGGCCCCAAGAGTCAACTCCATCTCCTTCTTGCGTCCGTCTGCCGTATCGCGTAGCAAATAATACGGATACTTCGCTGCCATTATGCGTGTGCGGGCAAGCGCAAGCGCCACGCGGCTCGTATCTATCGTGATCCACCTGCGGCCCCATTGCTCCGCAACATACGCCGTCGTTCCGCTACCGCACGTTGGATCGAGAACGAGATCGCCGGGGTCGGTTGTCATTAACATGCAACGTTCTATGACTCTTGTGCTCGTTTGAACTACATAGACCTTATCTGTTGCCCCACCAAACTCGGTCCACACGTTGTTTCGAGCTGTTGCTGGAAAATCACCGAAGTATCTAACATAACGAAGGACGGAGCCCACTGCCTCGACTCTACCCGCAATAATCAACTTAGGGAAGCCCGCCTCACCTGTCTTCCAAAAATTCGTTCGAGGAGTGTACGTAGCACCCTTGAAAAAGACTGGGAAACTACCAGGCGGACGTTGACTCGTGAGATCACCGAGAGTGAAAGGCCTTGCACCTTTAGGAAGTTTACTGATGTCATTATTCTCATCCGATGTAAGTGTCCTTCGGGTACCATCCGCAAGTTCAACTCGTCCATAAGATGTGGCTTGAGAAAGCTCCTTAACCTCGAACAAATCGCGATATTTCACGGATTCTTTAACCTTCGCATACCATAGAATATAGTCTGCAACACCTGCGAGTAATTCCGTTGTCGCGCCACTTGTCTTGGTCACGCAAATTAGGGAGCAGAAATTTTCATTGCCAAACACCTCATCTATCACAGACCGCACCAGATGCACATTCTCATCGCCAATCTGGACAAATACACTCCCGGTCACTGTAAGTAAATCGCGAGCAACCACCAAGCGATCACGCAGATAATCGAGATAGGAATGAATACCCAGCTTCCAAGTATCCCTAAAAGCACGGATTTGTTCGGGCTGTCGAGTCGCATCAGCAGCATTCGAATCTTTTACATCACGCTTGTTGGTTGATACCTGCCAGTTCGATCCAAATTTAATTCCATACGGCGGATCGAGATAAATCATTTGGACTTTGCCTTTCAATCCTTCCTTCTCGGCGAGCGAGTTCATCACGAGTAGCGAGTCGCCTAAGATCATTCGGTTCTGCCAGTTTTGTTCGTGCTGGTAAAACTCGATCTGGTCTTCGAACTTGATGCCGTTGAAATCGGTGAAGAGCGCAAGTTCGGGTTCCGGCTCACCGGACTTCGCAGTCTCGCGCAAGTTCTCGATGATAGCCTGAGGATGGATTTTCTCCTGAATGTAGATCGGAACTTCTGGCACTTCGAGCGGATGCGCGTCCTGCTCGTCTTTTCCCCGCCACACAAGCTGCGGGTCTTTGGATGGGTCGCGCGGATAGAGCAACGGTCGCTCGTAGAGCGTCGTCTTTTGCCGTTTCTCATCGTCCGGCATGAAGTCGCGCAACTCCTCGGTTGGAATGTTCATGCGCTTCTCCTCATGCTTGATGGAGGAGATGGGGGTGGGTGACTTAGTTGGCGTTGTGCGGCGCTTCGAGGTCTTCATTCCGCTTCAAGTTGGGTTAGAAATTCGTTTGCTTTCGCCGCAAGGCAGCGCGATCTACCCTCAAGCCATTCGAAGTATTTCTCAACGGGGGTGTCCGCTACGCTCGGCAGTTCGTAGTTATCCTTGCCAACTTCAAAGCTACCAGAAACATATTGCTGGGCAAGCTTTTCGTTGCTTATCTCATACTTAGCAATATACTTCATTGGATCCTTAGCACTAATTCTGATATTTACGGTTGGTCCTATTATAGCAATGTTGGAAAGCGCGTTAATCTTTTCTTCGTCGATATTAGCGACGGCAAGAAACTTTCGGGGAAATATATGATGCCATTGCGGTTTAAATCCCGAGAGCAACTCGGTCTTTTCAAACCCTATTCGATTTCCCTCTTTATCCCAATCCCTTGCTTCATTTCGATAGATCATTAGGTAAAGAATAAAACGACCGAATCTTGCATCGCCATAGTCTCGCATGAAGTCGTCCGCCGTAATGTCCTCCACTTTCGGAAGCCGTTTCATCAGCCGGGAGATGGCATCGCCGAAGTCAGCGGATTCGCGTATGTCCTTAATGTCTTCTTCAAGTGCAGTCGTACTGGAACCACTATAACGTTGGTAACGTGTGGCTTGAAGCAACCAATAAATTGCGCGATCAAAGTTTTGAATAGTATATTTGTCAAGCAGTACAACAAGCGTTACGAGAGCATTTAGCGTTGGCAACGGATCGTCACTTAGAACCCCATATTCTCGGAACTTAATTACAAGATTCTGCCATCCTCGTTGGACGCGCTGAAAAGTTGCCGTAACCGAGTTCTTTTCCCAAAAAGCATCGTCAATGTCTTTGAACCTAACCTTTCCCGCACCAAGAGCTGTAAGCGTTCGAAAAACCAGATTTGGCCCAACGTCGAAGCCGGATTCCGCTAACTGACGGACGAACGGAAGGAAAACGTCCCGTACCCAAATTGGTGCTTTTGAAGCCACCAATCCGAGATAGATGTCTGCTTCAGTTACTCGCGTGCCTTTACTATTAAGGCGAGCGAAGATTTCCGCGACATCCTCAAGATCGTGAGAAATGGTGACGAGGGCGACCTCTTTCTCACGAATTTGCCTTACTCGATCCAGCCGTGTGTACACCTCCATTACGGACATGTGTTTGCACAGCCCGGCCCCCTTGATCTCCTCAGCCAATTTCTCAAGTGCTCTAACGTCTTCCTGCTTCTTTGAGTCGAGGTTCAGTAGCGTATGTAGTTTTACGTATTGGGGTGAATCATTTCGACGTATCGTGGCGTCTGCAACGCGAAAGAATGGTTCCTCCGTGGCGTCAATATCAAATCTGACATCGTATCGCGAAAGTAGATGGCTCCAAGCTTCACCGTCGGCATCTGACCACCAATAAGGCTTTCTCGCAAAGAGAATGCAAAGGGCGGTTGTACGCTGCTGTCCATCAACGACCCAAATCGAAGGGTTCATACCATCTGACGGGCCTCGGCCCACGACCGCATCGCTCGTGGCCCAAAGCAACAAACTTCCTATCGGATAATCAAGCCACAGCGATTCCGCCAGATCGCGAACGGCTGGGGATTTCCAGACAAAGCCTCGCTGGAACACAGGAATACTCCAATTGTGATTCACAGCACGCTCAACGATGTCGAGCATTTTCACGCCTTCGAATGCCATAATTCTTTTCCTCTATGATTTTAAAACGCTGCTAAACTCTTCAACCACGCGATAAGGATTCTTCACCTCTAAAATATCCCACCTGCCGTAAGTACCAGCATTGTGAATTGCCGGTAGCCAGAACGTTCGAACGGCGTTTACCTTCATCTCTTTAACGCTTAGGTCTTCCCCTGAAACTTCTACGATGAGGTTCAGAATTCCACCGTCGCTCTTGCGAAGCTGAACGATAAAATCGGGATAATACTCTCGTTCTTCGTTCGCGTAAGTGTAGGGTATTGAAAATCCGAGGTGATCGTTCTTTACATAGCTAATCACTTCGTCGCGGCTTTCTAAGAATTGCGCGAGCTTTTGTTCCCAGCTATTCGTGTCGCAAACAACATGTGATATGTGACTCCTCTGTGTCAGATAAGTTGGCCTCGCGGTATCGAAGCGAACGTAGTCTGTCGAACCGATGGAGTCGAAATCCCTCATTCGCGGCATGATGCGCTTCTCGCCCTCGTTCGCCCCGGCGATAGAAGAGTAAATCTTTTCAGCCGCAATATGGAGCGGCTGCGAGAATAGGAGAAGTTGCGGGAAAGCATCGTCGTCGCAAGTGACCTGAGTACCCAACCACTCGCGCGTGATGGCGAGAACCTGCGGGAAGTATGTCGCATCGACAAATTCCGGCCCGGAAGGCCCATTGCTCACCATAGCTGATCCACGCACCATTGGTGCTCCACCAACCATGGCTGCTGCGTTATCGAGCTTCTTCGTGAAGTAGCGCCCAAGCGTTACCTTCGCAATTTCAAACGCGACACGCTGCATCCTCTGTCCGCGATACCATTCGAGCGAATGCTTCGCCGCTTCGCCAACAATGCCCTGCACTTCGGTCCACGTCGTATGCTCGCTTCCGCGAATGTGATATTTGGAAGCCTCGGTGAACTTGAACTCCAACCGCCTTTCTGGAAATTCATATTTGTATCCCTGCACGCGTGGGAATGTGATCTTGAGATGCTCGCGCTCTTCGATCGCGTGGACATGCGTGACGTGTTTCTGCTCGGGCGGCACACCGCTCCCGGCTGTCGGGATGAAGCTAAATGGTACTCCATAGACTTCGGCATATTCCGGCTCGAACATTCCATCGGCATTCGCGCCATAGCTCACGCGGCGGAGTCCGCGGCCAACAACTTGCTCGCAAAGTAGCTGCGTGCCGAATGCGCGAACACCCAGGATGTGCGTGACGGTATTAGCGTCCCAACCTTCCGTTAGCATCGAGACGGAAACGACACAGCGAACCTCGGCGCCAAGCTTACCTGGCTTCCCAACGGTGTTCATCACTTCGCGGAGCAAATCCTCATCGGTTAGCTTCTCAACGTCGCGGTCTGGGAATCGCTTGCGGTACTCGGATTTGAACTCCTCGATCTCTCGCGTGGCGATCTTCTTGAAATCGGAAGTCATTGCGCCCTCGGAATCAAGCTGCTCGCTATCGACAAGGATCGTGTTCGGACGTGGAAGCCACTCGCCATTCTTCACGTTGCTGAATAACGCGAATTTCCCAGGCGCGGGGCGGGTGGTGCCGTCGGGTTGCAGCTTGTCGTCCCCGGCAATGTATTGGTGTACAAGATTCGATACGTTCGTATTGTTACAAACGACGATAAAGACGGGCGGCGTACTGCCCTCGGACTTTATCCGTTCCCAACTATCGTAATATTGCTTGTAATTGTTGTATAGGCTTTCGAGGGCTTGCTGAAGCTCGATCGGCAGCTTTTCGGGATCATCCGCCTTCTCGGTGCCGCGTCCTTTCTTGGGGAGTTTATCGCGAATGTTGAGCCACAGCGATCGGAAAGTCGGGCCTTTCGAATCCATGCGGCTATCTTCGACCGGCACTCGCGGAATCTTGACGATACCGGCTTCAATCGAATCAATGAGAGAAAAATCGCTCACGACCCAGCCAAACAACGTCCCCTCCGTGTACCCGGAGCCTTGAAGGAAGAACGGAGTGGCGGAAAGGTCATAGACCATCTTGACGCCCACGCGCCGCCTGATTGCTTCGAGACCCGAAATCCAAATGCGGGCGGCTTCGTCGCGCTTCTCGGCTTCCTTGCGCTCCTCGCCTTTCAGCGCCTCGCCATCTTCTTCGGCCTTACGGCGATAGCAGTGGTGGGCTTCGTCGTTCATGACGATAATATCCTTCTTGTTGCCGAATTCGCGGAGCACTCGCCGGACCATCTTCGCCTCGTCCTCGGTGAAGATACCAGGCTCCGGGTTCTTTTCGCGCCCAAGGAGGACGGCTTTGTTCACGCGGCTAATATCTTGCAGCGTTCGCGGTCGGAACGCATGGAAGTTCGTAATGACGATCTTCGCCTCAAGCAGGCGGTTTAGCAAATCGGGTGGTAGGATGTCCCGCTCCTGGTAATAATTGCTCGGATCATTCGGGAGAAGGACGCGGAGCCGGTCGCGGATGGTGATGCCGGGCGTGACGATCAGGAATGCGTCGGAGAACCGGGCGTCCTGCTTGTTGAGGATCTTATTCAGGGCCTGCCATGCAATGAGCATGGCCATAACTACCGTCTTACCGCTTCCCGTTGCCATCTTGAATGCCATGCGTAGCAGTTCGGGATTGGCTTCGGTATTCGCCTTCTGGATGTCCTGCAAGAACCGGGTGTCGCCGGCGCGACCAGCAACTTCCAAAAGATAGATTGCTGTTTCGACGGCCTCGATCTGGCAAAAGAATAATTTGTTCTCGCGCTTCGGGTCCGTCCAGTATTCGAGGAGCTTCCGGGGCGTGTAGGTGACGTTCGGATATTTCTGCTCACGCCAGAGATTTACGTGCTCACGAATTTCATCGACAAGCTTATTCGATTGCTTGCGCTCTTCAAACCAATCGCTTTGCGTTACCGCGTTGCGGGAGCGGGGGCGCGGGATAGGGATGAAGTAGGTGCTGGGGCGGCGCCCCTCCGCAATAGTGTTGGTAATGCCTTCATCATCGAAAAGGAAATGCCGTCCCGGTTCGCGGTATGGC
>VFSW01002769.1_pt1 | contig 26394 bp, 22 predicted proteins | sample 5358111 | NCBI WGS metagenome assembly VFSW01 (sample SAMN11554181, study PRJNA540505) | mine drainage metagenome | isolation source: sediment from site ElyBrook_90M | place: USA: Ely Copper Mine, Vershire, VT | collected 2017 | reverse complement strand
CTGATTTTCAAGGTGTTCGAGCATATGCAGGAAGGCGTGTCGATCAACGATGAGAACGGCAATGTCCTGCATGTCAACGCGGCATTCAGCAGGATCACGGGTTATGCGCGCGACGAACTCACCGGGAAAAATCTGCGCATACTCCAGTCGGGCCACCAGAGCGCCGCGTTTTATCAGTCCATGTGGCAATCCGTTACAAGCGCCGGGCACTGGTCAGGAGAGCTCTGGAATATCAGGAAGAGCGGCGAGCTTTATGCAGAGTGGTTAAGCATTTCTGCGATCCGAAACGAGGAAGGCGCGATCGCCAACTATGTTGGCATCTCATCCGACATCACGCAATTCAAGCAGCATGAAAAGCAGCTCGATCACATCGCCCATTACGACACCCTGACCGGATTGCCCAACCGCACATTGCTCAACGACAGGCTGAAGCAGGCCACGTTTCAGGCCACGCGCGAGAAAAACATGCTGGCAATCTGTTATCTGGATCTCGACGGGTTCAAGCTCGTCAACGATACGATGGGCCACGCTGTCGGAGACGGAGTCCTGGTCAAGGTTGCGCAGCGCATACAGCAGACGATACGCGGCGGAGATACGGTTGCGCGCATGGGCGGGGACGAGTTTGTCGTGTTGCTGCAGGGGCTTGAGCGCGGCGATGAATGCAGCATAGCACTGGAGCGTCTGCTTTCAGTGATTGCGGAGCCCATCCATATCGCCGGGAAGGATTTCATGCTCGGTGCAAGCATAGGGGTGAGCCTCTATCCGCTGGATGACGAGCATGCAGACACGCTGCTGCGTCACGCGGATCAGGCCATGTATACCGCCAAGCAGTCCGGCAGGAACCGTTTTCACATCTATGATCCGGCATTGGATCACCGCGCGCGCAATCAGCAGGACATGTTGAAGCGCATCCGGGAAGGCTTGAAGGAAAACCAGTTCGAGCTGTATTACCAGCCCAAGGTCGATCTGCGAACCGGGAAAATGGTTGGCGCAGAGGCGCTGATACGCTGGAATCATCCCAAGCTTGGGATGCTGATGCCGGGCAGATTCCTGCCTGCCGTAGAAAACTGCGAACTCGACATCGAGCTCGGAGAGTGGGTGATTGCCACCGCAATGAAGCAGATGGCGCTGTGGCGCGAGACCGGGTTCGATCTCGAAGTCAGCATCAACATTTCAGCCTATCATCTCGGGTCATCCGGTTTTTCGGAAAAGCTGCAGCAGCAGCTCGCGCGCTATCCTGAGATGCCAGCAGGAAGACTCCAGGTCGAGGTGCTTGAAACGTCGGCTTTCGAAGACATCGCGAAGGTCAAGCTCATCATTGAGCAGTGTGTGAAACTGGGCGTGGGATTCGCGCTGGACGATTTTGGCACGGGTTATTCCTCTCTCTCCTATCTCAGCACTTTGCCGGTCAACACGCTAAAGATAGACCGCTCCTTTGTGCGCAATCTGGAGGCGAACAAGGGAGATCATGCGATTGTCGCAGGCATCATCGCGTTATCGCGCGCATTCGAACTCAAGACCGTTGCGGAAGGCATAGAGACGCAGGCGCATTTTGATAGCCTGCTCGGGTTGGACTGCCAGATCGGACAGGGATATTTTATTGCGCGCCCCATGCAGGCAGCAGCGCTCTATGACTGGTCAAGGTCTGCAGCATCCGTGCGAGTTGAAAGTCAGTCAGGCGTGCCTGCCAACATGCATAAGGCGGTCGAGTGTCTGCTCGCCCTGCCTGCGATGCCGAAGATTGCGCAGGAAATACTGGCGATCAATCTGGCGACCGACGAAGGTGACGAACTGCTGCTCAAGCTTGCGACCAAGGATGCTGCAATCCTTGCCAAGATCATCAGTCTTGCGAATTCGCCGATGTTTTATACGACCAGGAAGGTGCTGTCGATGAAGGATGCATCGGCCGTGCTCGGCATCAAGCGCATCAAGATGATTGCGCTGGGAATTGCGATGAATTCTTCGCTTATCCGCAAGCCTGCCGGATTGCTGAATGCTGAAAAGTTGTGGCAGCACAGCATGGCTGTCGCGCTGGCGATGGAGGTGATTGCGAAATCCATGCCGCGCAAGATGCGGCCCCCGGAGGAGGAAATCTATCTCGCCGGGCTGCTTCATGACATAGGCTATCTGGTTCTCGATTATGTCGATCCTGAGAAAAGCGATCTTTTTCATGCGCGCATTGCAGCGGAGAATGTTCCGGATATGCAGATCGAGGCCGAGACGCTGGATGTGAGCCACGGCGAGCTCGGGGCGCTTTTAGCCGAACGCTGGGGTTTGGAGCCGAACATTGTCGATGTGATGCGTCACCACCATCTGAACGATGCGTCCAGAGAGGCGCCGGGGCAGCCTCTCATCGCAATCGCGAATCTCGCGGAAAGGCTGCTGCAGAATTTTGGCATCAAGGAAGCGGCATCCTGCGAGATACGCAGGGAGGAATGGCATGCGCTTTCCATCGCCGATGAAAAGGTGGACGAGATCATCGCAGCCATCTTCAAATGCGCCGACGAGGTGGCCCAGGCGTTCGGTTGATGCCGCTTGTCGTATGCATGGATTTTTTAGGGGGCGTCATGTGGGTATTGGTTGTAGTCAAATGCTGCTTGGGCCATGCTCGTCCTTTGGGCGAACCCGCGAGAGTTTGCATGAATGCCGGTTGAAGCCATGAAGACCCTTCAACCTGCAGAATTGCGCCTGACCATAGAGCCGGAAAAGCTGGGCTTTTCCGACACGTCGGCAATGCAGGATTATCCGCTGCCGTGGATCGGCCAGGAGCGTGCAGAAATCGCGGCCCGTTTCGGTCTTTCCATGGAACAGCAGGACTACAACTTGTTCGTCCTGGGCGAAGTGGGCAGCGGGCGTTCTTCGCTCATGCAACAGGCGATGCGCGATGCGGCCCGGCATAGATCCGTTCCACCCGATCTTTGTTTTCTGAACAACTTCGATGCGCCGGAGCGGCCACTCGCGCTGCGCCTGCCGGCAGGGCAGGGGAAAGTGCTGCGCCAGTTCATGGCGGAGATGACAAAGTCGCTGCAGACAGAGATTCCGCAACGCTTGAACAGGCAGGATTTCAAGGACGAGAGCCTGCGCATCGAAAAAAAATACAAGGAGGAAGAAGCCAAGGCTTATGCAGAGCTCGATGCGTTTGCGGAAGTGCGCGGATTCACGCTGCACCGCGAGTCCGGTCATCTGGTGTTTACCTTTCTGAATGAGGGAAAACATCCGCTGACCGAGAACGAGATGCTGGCTTTGTCCAGGGAACGCCGCTCCGAGATCGAGAAATCGGAGCAGGAGCTGCGCGATGAAATCACGCGCTTTCTGGACAGGACGCGCCCGATGGAGAAGGCGATGAACGAGGCGCTGGCCGTGTTGCGGCGCAAGCTGGTGGGCGCGCTGCTCGAAATCGAGATGCAAAAGATCCGCAGCCAGCTCAGAAAGCAGATCATGGATGCGATCAAGTTGGGCGGCTATCTCGATCAGGTCGCACAGGACTTGCTCGAAAATGTCGAGCTGTTCGAGCCAACGGACGCGGATGAGGCTGGCCGTCAGGAAGCGCTCGCAGCCCTGCTCAGTCGCTACCGCGTCAACCTCGTGGTCGACAACGGCGGGCTTATTGGGGCGCCCGTGATTATCGAAGACAATCCGCTGTTCAGGTCGCTGTTCGGCAGCATCGAATACCAGAGCGAGAACGATGTGCTGGTGACGGACTTTTCGCGGATCCGCGCGGGCAGCCTTTTGAAGGCGCACGGCGGGTTTTTGCTGTTGCACCTGCGCGATCTTCTGGTGGACGGGCTGGTCTGGGAAAAGCTGCGGCGCTTTTTGCGCAGCGGCAGGCTGCAGATCGAGGAGCCGGGCACCGCATTCGCGCCGATTTCTGCGGTGTCCCTTTCGCCGGAAACGGTGGATGCGGAAGTCAAGATCGTGCTGATAGGCTCGCGCGAGCAGTATTACGAGCTGCAGGAAGAAGACCCGGAGTTTGCGCGCCGCTTCAGGGTGAAGGTGGATTTTGCCGAGAGCTTTTCCTCTTCCGCAGATACGCGCCGCGCCTTTGCGATATTTGTCGCGCACAGTTGCAAGAATCTGGGCTTGCCGCATTTCTCGAGCGGCGCTGTCGCGCGTCTTCTGGAGGAGGCGCACCGTGCCGTGGATGATCAGGCGAGACAGAGCGCGATTTTTTCCGGGGTCGAGGCACAGCTCGTGGAAAGTGCAGCGTTTTGCCGGCAGCGCTTGAGCGTGCTGGTCGAGGCTGAGGATGTGGAAGCCGCGCTCGCCGCGCGCATCAGGCGTCACGATTACCCCTCGCAGCGCCTGCAGGAGTCGATCCGGGACGGAGAAATGCTGATCAGCCTGGAGGGAGAGAAGACAGGGCAGATCAACGGGCTGACCGTGGTCGATCTGGGCGATTATCGCTTCGGCTATCCGATACGGGTCAGCGCGCGCACCTTTGCGGGCAGCGACGGCCTGCTCAACATCGAACGCGAAGTGGAGATGTCAGGGCCGATACACGACAAGGGCGTGCTGATACTGCAAAATTATTTGTCTGCGCTGTTTCATCACATCGCCCCGCTTGCGCTCAACGCTTCCCTTGTTTTCGAACAGGAATACAATGGCGTGGAAGGGGACTCGGCTTCGTGCGCAGAGTTCTATGTCCTGCTTTCATCCCTGTCAGGCTTGCCGCTTGATCAGGGCATCGCTGTGACGGGTGCGCTCAACCAGCACGGAGAGGTCTTGCCGGTGGGCGGGATCAACGAGAAGATAGAAGGCTATTTCGAGGCCTGCCTGTCAGCCGGCTTCACCGGCCGCCAGGGGGTGATGATCCCGCATCGCAATTTGAATCATCTGATGCTGGGCCGCGATGTCGTCGAGGCGGTGGAGCAAGGCAGGTTTCATGTCCATGCGGTGTCGCACGTGTATCATGGCATGGCGATTCTGATGGGAATGGATGCGGGTGCGCCGGATGTCGAGGGAAATTATCCCTATGCCAGTGTGCTGGGGCGTGCGCAGAAAACCCTGCAAGCCTATCGGCGCGCTTGCTGGGCATCCGAACATCCCAAACCCGCCAGGAAGCATGGGCGTTAGAGAGCGTTTCCTGATTCTATAATGAAAGGGGAAATATCATGTTTAGTGATAGACAGGATGCCGCAAATAAATTGGCGCATGCGCTTAAAGAATATCGCGGCCGGTATCCGCTGGTGCTGGCGATACCGCGCGGCGCGGTGCCGATGGGAAAGACCATCGCCAAGGCGCTGGACGGCGAGCTGGATGTGGTGCTGGTGCGCAAGCTGCGCGCGCCGGGCAATCCGGAATTCGCGATCGGTTCGGTGGACGAGACGGGCTGGACCTATCTTTCGAGTTATGCCGAGCAGCTTTCACAAAAATACCTCGAGGAAGAAAAGAACTACCAGCTTTCGGTGATGCGCGAGCGGCGCGCAAGCTACACCCCGATACGCGCGCCCATAGACCCTAAAGGGCGCATCGTGATCGTGGTGGACGACGGGCTTGCGACAGGTTCGACGATGATCGCCGCGCTACATGCGCTGCGGGCGAAGAACCCCGAGAAGTTGGTCTGCGCCGTTCCGGTCGCGCCCGCCGACACGCTGGAAAAAATCTCGCCCTATGCCGATGAGGTCGTCTGTCTGGATACGCCCGATCCGTTTTATGCAGTGGGCCAGTTCTACCAGAGCTTTCCCCAGGTCGAGGACGAGGAGGTGATCGAGACCTTGAAGGCCTGAAGATCGCGAGCCTAATCACTGGATTTATTTGGCGAAGGCTAACTGTTCGGCCTTATGGAAAGCTTCACATAAGGCCGAGGACAGGACTTCGGACATAGCAATCATTCAGACCATATTAAAAAATGTCTGGATCCATGGGTCTCTGGATTAACTGTTAGATTACAGGAATAGAAATGGAGCCGGAAGTACTGCTAGCCCAACTACGCGCGACCTTGGAACGTGCGCCTGATCTTGAGCGATATTCACCGACATCGCGCGAACAAGTCATGTGGCTTGGGCAAGCCCATGCCCTGATTAACCGGTGGGATCGTGTAGAGGCGATGGCGTTCCAGATGGCTGCAGATGCGCTGCCCATGGAATTTGTTAGGGCGTCGAACATAGCCAAGATATTTGGAGTCCTTCATCGGGCGATTGCAGACCTGGAACTAAGGGTGCCACAAAAGGGGCAAGTTGTCTTCGCGGCGGGGGAAGTCTACGACTTTTTCCGGGAGCTTAATCGAGTAATCGCGTCCGCCGACACGGCAATCTTTATCGTCGATCCGTACCTAGATGCAAGCGTGTTTGATCAGTATCTGAGTTCAAGAAAAGCGAATGTCACTGCAAGGCTTCTCTTGGACAAAAACGCGGCTGCAATAAAGCCAGCCGTAGAGAAATATATTCAGCAGCACGGGACGGTCTTGGAGGCCCGCAGTAGCAATACAATTCATGATCGGGTTATTTTCATTGATGGTTATGTTTGCTGGATCGTGGGGCAGTCTCTCAAAGATGCGGCAAAGGCAAAGCCCACGTACTTGGCGCCCCTTGCTCCGGATGTGGTTCCAGCCAAGCTAGCTGACTATGAAGCTATTTGGGCGCAGTCCAATGCAATCTAACAACGCCATCAACGCGGGCAGTGAACGTTGGGCACCTGGAGAAGCCATGCATAGAGTCTTTGTCCAATGTTTGTTGGTACTCGCAATAACTCCTCTGCCTGCGTTTTCCTTCACCGTCGACGGTTTCTCGTCCGGTATGTCTCGTCAAGAGCTCACTGCGCTCGCTACGCATAGAGATCTGGATGCATGGGATATAGGTTCCGGGAATATGGCCATCGGTAGGCGTTCCGAACCTTGGCCGGAATTCGCATTGAAGTGGGAGGCGAACCATGCGACTGCGTTCTTCGCCGCCTATTCGAGCGCGCCGGGTTCCTCGAACAGATGGGTCGCGCCGGGTATCAATATCAACTGTTTCTCGCAGTTCAAGTGCGCATAGGCTTCCCGGTTCAGTTCGATCACCGTGTCGTCGAGACTGCCCACGATGAGCAGGGTGGGGGACTTCACCCGGCTTAAAGCGAGCTCTCCTGCAAAGTCGGGCCTTCCTCCGCGAGATACGATCGAGGCGATGTCGCCATTCATGCTTGCCGCGGCAAGGAGTGCTGCTGCGGCGCCCGTGCTTGCCCCGAAATATCCGAGTTGCAGCGTGGTCTCTTTCTTCAGCCAGTTGGTCGCGCACGTACCAGGGGTCGCGTCTTGACATTGAGCATCTTCGTTTGCCTTTTAGCAACCGGCTCGCTGTAGAATAATGCCAATGGGCAATTTTCGGGTCTGTAGTGCAGTTGCCCAACCCTTGTTCCATCATTTGATGTATTATATTCTATCAAATGAAATCAACGGGAGGATGTGATGACTAAGGCGGCTGCCCGAAAACGCCCCGAAGGATTTGGCCAGTGGAAGGTTGATATGGTCAAGGCAAATCCCGGCGCGAGGATCAAAATCGTCCGCATCGGTGTGCCACCCGGCATTCTCGTTTCCGCAAGCGAACACTTTGGCATGCCGCGCAATGCATTTGCCAAGCTGATCGGCATATCTCCTGCGACTGCGGAACGCAAAATAAAGTCCGGCAGCCTGTTGGGGCAAACCGAGACAGAGCGATTGGAACGCATCGCGCTGATCGAGAACGAGGCCGAGAAGGTGTTCGGGGCTTCCGGTATGGCGCGCGACTGGTTGACCAGGAAAAATACAGCGCTCGGCGATGTGCCGTTGTCCATGCTGGATACAGAAACTGGCGCAGGAGAGGTGCGCAAAGTGTTGTCTGCCATTGCCTATGGCGGCGCAGTCTGATGCAGTCATGGCGGATTGCCAAGAAGGCTTATGCGCTCGATCGTCTGGGAACCGGTGCGCGCCTGACCGGAGGGCGCTGGAATTCGCAAGGCATCGCCGCCATTTACGCCGGGCTGACACCGGAAATTGCAGCTATGGAAAAGCTGGTGCACACCTCGGACCTGCTCCCGAAGGATCTGGTGCTGACCAGGATCGATTTGCCAGGCGGGCAGCGGCTTTATAAACGTCACAAGGTTGAAGACCTGCCTGACGGCTGGGATGCCCTTCCAAGTTCAACGGCCGCAATCGCCATGGGCGATGCGTTCCTGCTTTCCGCCAAACATTTGGGGATGATCGTTCCTTCGAGCGTTATGCCGGAGGCTTTTAACGTTGTTCTTAATCCGAACCATCCTGCGTTCAGCGCCGTGACAATCAGCATAGTCCGTCCTTTCGAATTCGATTCACGTTTGCGTGGATGAAAAATTTGTCAGGTTTCTGTTCGATCCGAATTGAAATGCGTTAGAAACCAGCCTGCTGCGTTTTTTGCCGCCTGTTCGAGCGTGCCGGGCTCCTCGAACAGGTGGGTCGCGCCGGGTATCAGGATCATCTGTTTCTCGCAGTTCAAATGCGCATAGGCCTCCCGGTTCAGTTCGATCACCGTGTCGTCGAGGCTGCCCACGATGAGCAGGGTGGGGGACTTCACACGGCTTAAAGCGAGTTCTCCTGCAAGGTCGGGCCGGCCTCCGCGGGATACGATCGCGGCGATGTCGCCGTTCATGCTTGCCGCGGCAAGGAGTGCTGCTGCGGCACCCGTGCTCGCCCCGAAGTATCCGAGTTGCAGCATGGTCTCTTTCTTCAGCCAGTTGGTCGCGGAAGCCAGGCGGCGCGCGAGCAGGGCGATGTCGAATCGCGCCGAATATTCCTGGTCCTCTTCGGGTGTCAGGAGGTCGAACAGCAGTGTGCCCATGTTCTGCTGTTGCAGCACATGGGCGACATAGGTGTTGCGCGGGCTGAGCCTGCTGCTTCCGCTGCCATGCGCAAAAAGCACGATGCCCTTCGCATCGGGCGGCACATGCAGCATTCCGTCGAGCCTTGTCTTCCCATCGGGAATGGATACGGTATTCATGTTCTTCTCCTCGGATTTTCGAATATCAGGAAGAATGACATGGCCTGCGCAAGGCCTGCAGAGACAGGTCTAAAGCGCCATGCCGATCACCGCAACACAGACGGTCAGCATCCCAAGCGTCAGGTTGATGCCGACCAGTTTGCGTATCTTGCCCAGCATTTCTCCCGCTTCCTTCCACTTCTGTTCGGATACGAAGCGTTTCAGTTTCAGGTAGCGCGCAAAATACACATGGCCATATATTGCGATCATCGCGATGCCCAGCGCCAGCATGATGTGCACGTGAGGGCCCACATGCGCCATGCCGCCATAAAGCGAAATCATGCCGATGCCGCTTGCGAGCAGCAGCGCGATCGAAGCCCACACCCACACAAAAAAGCGTGTGAACACCGCGTCCCAGAGTTTCAGCCGGGGCGGCGGGTCAAGCGTGTCCACTGCGGCGGGGCGCAGCACGATATAGGCGAAAAACATGCCGCCTACCCAGACCAGAACAGACAAAAGGTGCAAGAGTTTCAGGTATTGCATTGCAAATCTCCAGTGTGAGTGTTTTGATTCTATCAGGAACTGCAGGACAGCATCGAGCAACCCGGCTTGTCCAGCGCCCAGTCCGGGCGCTTCGCGGTCAATGCCTCCGGGATATTCTCGTCATAGGGATGGCGTGCGGCTTCCATCAGTCTCTCCAAAACAGTCATATCGTTTCGCATGGCCGAATCGATCGCCTGCTGCGCGAGATAGTTGCGCAAAACGAAGCGCGGGTTGACCGCATTCATGCGCAACCTTCTGGCTTCATCCGTGTCCTGCTCTTCGGACAGACGCTTTGCATAGCGCAAAAGCCAGGCGCTGAACTGCGCCTCGTGCTCCCGATAGAGATGGTCCCGGTAAAACGCTTTTCTCAGCAGGGAAAGTTCCGGAGCCTGCTGTCTTATTTTCGCGAGCGAACGGAAGAATTCCCTCATGTCGACGTTGGTCTGATGCATCAGTTCAAATGCGTCCTCCACCAGGCTCGCGGCTTCGTCATCTGCCCGTTTCAATCCGAACTTTGCGGTCAGCATTCCGGAAAGATATTCCTGCAGGCGTTCGTCGAAATGCGCGAGTCCTTCATCCAGGATTGCGCGGGAGGGTGCTGCCGTTTCCAGCGCATCGGCCAGCCTTTCGAGGTTCCAGCGCGCGATGGAAGGCTGTTTGGCAAGCGTATAGCGCCGCCAGTCGAAGTCCGTGGTGTTGGGCGTCCAGCCCGGGTCGAAGTTGTCCACCCAGCCGTATGGGCCGTAGTCTATCGTGACTCCAATGATGGACATGTTGTCGGTGTTCATCACGCCGTGCACGAATCCGACGCGCAGCCATTCGACGACCAGTTTCGCAGTCCTTTCGCAGATCGTCCTGAACCAGATCGCGAAGCGGTCTTTGGACTGCGGGTCTATTTCCGGAAAGTCGCGGTCCATGGTGAACGCGATGAGCCGATTCAAAAGCTCGCGTTCGCCGCGCGAGGCAAGGATTTCGAAATTTCCGAAGCGGATGAAACTTCTCGATACCCGGCATACGATGGCGCCCGGTTCCATCGCGGGATTGCCGTCGTAAAACATGTCGCGCATCACGGGCTCGCCCGTTGCGATCAGGCTCAATGCGCGCGTGGTGGGTATGCCAAGATGGTGCATCGCCTCGCTGCACAAAAATTCGCGCAGCGAGGAGCGCAGCACGGCCCGGCCATCCGCGCGGCGCGAGTAGGGCGTCATGCCCGCACCCTTGAGCTGCAGTTCCCAGCGCTGACCGCGACGGTTGGTCGTCTCTCCCAGCGCGATTGCGCGGCCGTCCCCCAATTGCCCTGCCCAGCTTCCGAACTGATGGCCGCCGTAGCAGGCGGCATAGGGCGTCATCCCGGGCAGCAATCGATTGCCCGAGAAAGCGTCGAGAAACGCCTGGGAATGGATGTCCTGATCCGACAGGTCCAGCATCTGTGAGACTTCGCTCGAATAGGCGAGCAGCCTTGGATTGGCGACCCCGGTCGGATGCGCGGCTGCCCAGCAAACGCCCTGCGTCTGCCGGGATTGCAAAAGCCCCGTCGCGTCTCCGGGAAGCTCGCTGACGAAGCGGTTGTCGAAATTGAGTTGCATCGCGCAGTTTCGGATTGAAATAACGCACATATTACCTGACTATTGTTGTCGGGAAACGAATCCTGAAAAATATTTATCCGCATCCGGGCGGGCTTGAAATGGCGGGTATACTTGGGCTTTGCAGACAGGCATGCATGAAATGGGAATCAGCCAGATCGATGATGAGGACGATGACGAGGAAGCATCGCCGCTGCCGCAGGGGGTGAAGAATTACATCACCCCGGGCGGTTTTCGCAGATTGCAGGCGGAGCTCGAGCAGCTCTGGAAAGTCGAGCGTCCGGTGCTGGTCAATACCATCGCCTGGGCTGCATCCAATGGCGACCGCTCCGAAAACGGCGATTACATCTATGGCAAGAAACGCCTGAGGGAAATCGACAGGCGCGTGCGCTTCCTGCACAAGCGCATGGAAAAGGCCGAGGTGGTCGACCCCTCACAGCGTGCAGATTGCGTGCAGGTCTTCTTCGGCGCGACCGTGACCGTCTGCCGCGATGACGGGATCGAATCGACTTATGCGATCGTCGGTGTGGACGAGGCGGATGTGTCGCGCGGACATATCAGCTGGGTGTCGCCTCTGGCGCGCGCGCTCATCAAGCTGTACGAGGGCGATGTTGCAAGACTGCAGACGCCGGCGGGCATGGTCGAACTCGAGGTCATCAGGGTGAGCTACCGGTCTTTGGAATAGCGTCATTTTCTGATTATCTTGCTACAATGCGAAATCAGTCCGGAGTTTCCGGGAAACACGAGGAGTGCGTCATGAAGAAAATCGAAGCGGTGATCAAGCCTTTCAAACTCGACGAGGTGCGCGAGGCGCTCTCCGAAGTGAACATCAGCGGGCTGACGGTCACCGAGGTGAAGGGTTTCGGCCGTCAGAAGGGTCACACGGAGCTCTATCGAGGCGCCGAATATGTGGTGGACTTCCTGCCCAAGATCAAGCTCGAGGTGGTGGTGTCGGATGAGATGCTGGAGACAGCCGTCGATGCGATCGTCAAGGCCGCGCACACGGGAAAGATAGGGGACGGAAAAATCTTCATCTCCAGCATCGAGCAGGTGATACGCATACGCACAGGTGAGCTCGACGAGACTGCGCTGTGAATGCCCTGAAATCCTGATCCGTCCCCGGGTGGATTTACCAGTTCGCCCGGGATGCGTATAATTCGCGCTTTGCCGAGGTCTCCCTATGCGCATCATCCAGAAAGCACTCACCTTTGACGACGTACTGCTCGTCCCCGCTTACTCCAATGTCATGCCGCGCGATGTCGGCCTGCGCACGCAACTGACCCGCAACATCAGCCTGAACATACCGCTGTTGTCTGCCGCGATGGATACGGTCACCGGTTCGCGTCTTGCGATCGCTCTGGCGCAGGAAGGCGGGATCGGCATCATCCACAAGAACATGACGTCCAAGGAGCAGGCGGCCAAGGTTGCCAAGGTCAAGCGTTTCGAAAGCGGCGTGGTCAAGGATCCGATCACCATCACGCCTGACATGTCGGTGCGCAATGTGCTGACCCTCACGCGCCAGTACAAGATATCCGGTTTGCCCGTGGTTCAGGGGAAACAGCTTGCAGGCATCGTGACCAATCGCGATTTGCGTTTCGAAAACAATCTGGACCAGCCTGTCTCGAACATCATGACGCCGCGCGAGCGTCTGATCACCGTCAAGGAAAACACCAGCCTCGACGATGCGCGCAACCTGATGCACAAGCACAGGCTGGAGCGCGTGTTGGTGGTCAACGATGCGTTCGAGCTGTGCGGCCTGATGACGGTCAAGGACATCCTGAAATCCAGCGAGCATCCTTTGGCCTGCAAGGACAGCCGGGGCAGGTTGCGCGCGGGCGCTGCGGTGGGTGTGTGCGAGGGCACGGAAGAACGCGTGGCATTGCTTGCCGAGGCCGGCGTGGATGTGATCGTGGTGGATACCGCGCACGGGCATTCGCAGGGCGTGCTCGACCGGGTCAAGTGGGTGAAGACCAATTTCCCTCATATCGACGTGATCGGCGGCAACATCGCAACGGGCGCCGCCGCGCGGGCTCTGGTGGATCACGGCGCGGATGCGGTGAAAGTCGGCATAGGCCCGGGCTCGATCTGCACCACGCGCATCGTCGCAGGCGTGGGTGTGCCTCAGATCGGCGCGATACAGAGCGTGGCTGACGCATTGCAGGGCACGGATGTGCCGCTGATCGCAGACGGCGGAATACGCTATTCCGGAGACATCTCCAAGGCGATCGCAGCGGGTGCTCATGCGGTGATGCTGGGCGGTTTGTTTGCAGGCACCGAAGAGGCGCCGGGCGAGATCGAGCTATTCCAGGGGCGCTCCTACAAATCCTATCGCGGCATGGGTTCACTGGGTGCGATGCAGCAGGGATCGAGCGATCGCTATTTCCAGGAAGGCGAGGGCAATCAGGACAAGCTCGTGCCCGAAGGCGTGGAAGGGCGCGTGCCTTACAAGGGCAGCGTGCTTGCGGTGATACACCAGTTGATGGGCGGGCTGCGCGCCAGCATGGGATACCTGGGATGCGCAGACATCGCGATCATGCATGCCAAGGCGGAGTTCGTCGAGATCAGTTCATCGGGCATCAGGGAGTCGCATGTGCACGATGTGCAGATCACCAAGGAAGCGCCGAATTACCACATAGATTAAACAAGCAGGATTGAGGATTGCGGATTGAGTTAAAACCAGCCCGCCCCTCCTCACTCCTTAACTCGATCCACAATCCTCGATCCTCAATCCTAGTCATGTCACACAAGAAGATACTGATACTTGATTTCGGCTCCCAATACACGCAGCTCATCGCGCGTCGCATCCGCGACTCGAATGTCTATTGCGAGCTCCATCCCTGGGATATGAGCGCAGACGAAATGCGCGCCTTCGGGCCCGCCGGCATCATCCTGTCCGGCGGTCCGAACTCCGTCACAGAAGGCGATACGCCGCGCGCGCATGATGCGGTATTCGAGATGGGCGTGCCGGTACTTGGCATCTGTTACGGGATGCAGACCATGGCGGCTCAATTGGGAGGAAAGGTCGAGAGCGGTCTGGTCCGCGAATTCGGTTATGCGGAGGTTCGCGCTCAGGGGCATTCGGCGCTGCTTGCCGGCATACAGGACAGGATCAACAGCCAGGGCCACGGCCTGATCGACGTATGGATGAGCCATGGCGACAAGGTTGCGGAATTGCCTCCCGGATTCTCGGTGATCGCAAGCAACCCCGCCACGCCGATCGCCGGCATGGCCGACGAATCGCGCCGCTTTTACGCGCTGCAGTTCCATCCCGAGGTCACCCATACCCTGCAGGGCAAGGCGATGCTGGCGCGCTTCGTGCACGAAATATGCGGCTGCGGCCACGACTGGAACATGCCGGACTACATCGGCGAGGCGGTGGAAAAGATCCGTTCAGACGTGGGCGACGAGGAAGTCATACTGGGGCTCTCGGGCGGCGTCGATTCATCCGTTGCGGCAGCGCTTTTGCAGCGTGCGATAGGCAAGCAGCTCACCTGCGTGTTCGTCGACAACGGTTTGCTGCGCTTAAACGAGGCGAAGGAGGTGATGGAAACCTTCGCGCTCAACTTGGGTGTGAAGGTGATCCATGTCGATGCGAGTGCGGAGTTTTTGCATCACCTTGCAGGGGTCAGCGATCCGGAACAGAAGCGCAAGATCATAGGCCGCGAATTCGTAGAGGTGTTCCAGCGCGAATCCGCGAAACTGTCCCAGGCGAAATGGCTGGCGCAAGGCACCATCTATCCCGACGTGATCGAATCTGCAGGCGGCAAGAAGAAGAGCGCGCACACCATCAAGTCGCACCACAACGTAGGCGGCCTTCCCGATAGTTTGCACCTCAAACTGCTCGAGCCCTTGCGCGAGCTCTTCAAGGACGAGGTGCGCGAGCTGGGTGTGGCGCTGGGTCTGCCGCCCGCGATGGTCTACCGCCATCCTTTCCCGGGTCCGGGGCTGGGCGTGCGCATATTGGGCGAGGTGAAGAAGGAATACGCGGCCCTGTTGCGCCGCGCCGCTGCGATCTTCATGGAAGAGTTGAATGCGGCAAAGGATGAGGAAGGCAAGTCCTGGTATGACAAAACTTCGCAGGCCTTCACCGTGTTTTTGCCTGTCAGGAGCGTGGGCGTGATGGGAGATGGCCGCACCTACGAATGGGTGGTTGCGCTGCGCGCGGTGCAGACCCAGGACTTCATGACCGCGCGCTGGGCCGAACTGCCCCATGCGCTCTTGGGCAAGATTTCCAACCGGATCATCAACGAAGTGCGCGGCATCAATCGCGTGGTGTATGACATCTCTGGGAAACCCCCCGCCACGATAGAGTGGGAATGAGCCTGTTTTTAACCCCCAGTGGTCATTGCAGGCGAGAAGTTTGAGAAGTATCTGAAGACGGCAAAGCTCGGGAAACTGAAGAAGGCGGGCCTTGCCGACCTGACAAAGGCGGAGATGGAGGCGGCTATCCGCGTAAAGCTGCGGATGAGTTACCTTTACAACATGGAGTGGGTTGAAATGTCATGCTCGAACTCTCGAGGCAAAACGGACACCCGGAGCGCATGGTCGTTGCCCTCGAATACAAGCCCACCGAGCGCGTGTTGCGGCTGGTGACGATTTCGTGAACGTGTAAAGCACAGCGCGAAAGCAAGGCCTTGTCCTGTTGCCGAATAGTCATCCAGTTCTCTTTATCAACGCTACGCAATTGCCGGTTACTATACTTCGACTGGCATGAAGCGATGCCTACTACCTTTGCATTGCGGAAGTTCGAGAAATCCTCATGTCTACCCGCTCACGAGTCTAGTGAGGACTGTCACCCAAATTGCTTGCGAAAGGATACGCGGAGCGGTTGCCTGTGGTACTGAAATCGTATATGCTTCGAAAGTACATTTGATGAGGTGCATCATGTCCAAAGAAGCTGTTTTCACGATGAAGCTGGAACCAGAGTTGCGTGCCGAGTTCATGGCCGAAGCGGAGGCCGTACATAGGCCGGCTTCGCAGGTCCTGCGCGAGTTGATGCGCGAGTTCGTACAGCGTCAGCGGGAGAGTAGGGAATATGACAAGTTCGTGGGCCGAAAGGTTGATGCTGGTCGTGCTTCGATGCGCGCTGGCGTTGGTCACTCCAATGATGAGGTTGAAGCCACGTTCGCCGCTCAGCGTACAGCCGTGCCGAACCAGGCGTGAGGGTCATTTGGACGCCTGAAACGCTGCAGGATCGCGCTGATGTTTGGGACTACATCGCGGCCGACAACCCGCGAGCGGCGGCCCGTATGGATGTGCTTTTCAGCGATGCGGCCGCTGGGCTCGCCGATCATCTGGACGTATTGGCTCAAAAGCCGCGCCGTTATTGGTGATTTATTGCTTATTGATAATCGAGTGGAAGTGAGGGTTTATCATAACTAATTGATTAACCCCTGACGGGAAATCCTCCGGCTATGCCGGGATGGCAGTTGAAGTTTGACATGTACGGGAGTCTATCAGCGAAACTCCAGACGTGAGCCGCCAAGCACACGTAGAAAGGAGAGTCGGGATGAGCGATAGTGAAAGCCTAAGTCATAGTAAATGGGAATGCAAATACCATTTAGCCTATAAATTCAAATCAAGTGATGGGTTTTACAAGAAACTCTATCGTCTTGCTAACCTTGACATATAAGTTGGAACGAACCATGTCCAAATCTGTTAAGCCTACTGCCATCCAAACAAACGAACCGCATCGCCCAGCAGCCTCATTAGAATATCTACGCGTTGCAAAATCGCCCAGCGTTAGTCCATTCCCTATAGTCGGCATCGGCGCATCAGCGGGTGGACTTGAAGCGCTTGAGCTCTTTCTGGGGCACGTACCAGAAAAGTGCGGCATGGCCTTCGTTGTTATCCAGCACCACGCTCCCACGAAAAAAAGCATGTTGCCCGAACTGCTCCAACGCGCGACGACGATGGACGTATTCCAGGCCCGCAGCCACATGAAGGTTAAACCCAACTGCGTCTATCTCATCCCCCCCAATGCGGATCTTTCCATCTTACATGGTACATTGCATCTGCTCGATCCGGTCGCGCCGCGCGGCCTGCGCTTGCCGATTGATTTGTTCTTTCACGCACTGGCGGAAGATCAGCGCGAGCGCAGCATCGGTGTGATCTTGTCAGGCATGGGTTCGGACGGCACACTGGGTCTTCGCGCCATCAAGGAAAAATCTGGTCTGGTGCTGGTGCAGGATCCTGGCTCAGCCAAATTTGATTCAATGCCGAAGAGCGTCATCGATGCCGGGTTAGCCGACATCATCGCCACCGCGCAAGAATTACCGGTGAAGATCGCCGAGTATGTTCGCCATGCGCTGCCCGTTGACAGGACTGCATTGGAATCTGCAAGCAACGAGAAAAAGGGGGCACTGGACAGAATCCTCATCCTGCTACGCGCGCGCACCGGCCACGATTTCTCGTTGTACAAGAGGAGCACGATTTACCGTCGCGTTGAGCGGCGCATGGGGTTGCATCAGCTGGCAAGGATTGCCGACTATGCGCGCTATCTGCGCGAAAATCCGCAAGAAATCGACCTGCTGTTCAGGGAACTGCTGATTGGTGTGACCCGTTTCTTCCGGGATCCGGCATCATGGACGTACTTGCAGGAATACGTGCTGCCCTCGCTGTTGTCAGGCATCCCGACTATTCAAACGATACGCGCCTGGGTGCCCGCCTGTTCCACCGGCGAGGAAGCTTATACGCTGGCCATTGTCCTCATGGAGGCCCTGGAACAGGGCCAGCCGAAATTCCCGATGGAAGTACAGATTTTTGCCACCGACCTGGATGCGGATGCCATCGATAAGGCGCGCCAGGGATTTTATCCGGCCAACATCGCCTCCGACATATCGGAGGGACGACTCGCACGCTTTTTTGTCAAGGAAGGCGTTGGCTACCGCGTCGGCAAGGAGATACGTGAAATGGTGGTATTTGCCCCGCAGAACGTCATCATGGATCCGCCATTCACCAAACTGAATCTTGTCACCTGCCGTAACTTGCTGATTTACCTGGGGCCGGAACTGCAGCAGAAACTGCTGTCATTGTTCCACTATTGCCTTAATCCTGGCGGCATCCTGTTTCTCGGCAGCGCTGAAAGCGTTGGCGATGCCCCCAACCTTTACATACCGCTGGAAGCCCAGGCGCGGATCTACCAGCGCAGCGACAGCCATGTCCGGTCTACGGAAATTAAATTTCACAACCCCTTGTTTCCAGTTCAATCCACGCTGGGCCAAGCTTCGAAAAACGCACCTGCCGCCGTGAATCTCCAGTCCATGGCTGACCGATTGTTGCTACAGCAATTTTCTCCTGCCGCTGTGTTGGTCAACAGCGAGGGCGACATCCTCTATATCAACGGACACACAGGCAAATATCTGGAGCCAGCCGCAGGCCGCGCCAACTGGAACATCTACGCGATGGCCCGCGAAGGGCTGCGCCAGGAGCTGGCGCTGATGCTGCCGCAGGCGTTGCGTGTCCAGGAAACGCTTGCCCGGCCAGCTATTGCAGTCGATATCAATGGGGTCACGCACACTTTCAACCTCACCGTGCAAGCCATCAAGCAACCTGAGGCTCTGCGCGGCATGTTGATGATCGTGTTCAGCGACGTGCCGACTCCCGTATCGGCGCAAGCCGGCTCCGGCAAACGCACGCTGGGGCGAGGTCGAATGGCGGAGTTGGAACGGGCCTTGCAGCAGGCGCGCGCAGTCGGGCAAAAGGTGCTCGAAGAAATGCAGAACAAGCAGGATGAGATCAAATCTACCAACGCGGAATTGCAATCCACTAACGATGAATTGGCCATTTCCAAGGAAGAAATGCAGTCGCTCAACGAAGAGTTGCAAACGGTCAACTTTGAGCTGCAAGCCAAACTTAATGAGCTGTCGCACGAAAAGGACGATTTGGATAACCTATTCAATAGCACCGATATCGCCACGGTGTTCCTCGATAATGCGCTCCATGTACGGCGTTTCACGAGCACGGCGAAACAGCTGTTCAGGCTGACCCCCAACGATGTTGGGAGACCGCTGAGCGACTTCGCCACCGACCTGAATTATCTGAGTCTGTCGACGGAAGCGAAGGATGTGTTGCGCACCCTGGTGACGCTGGACAAGCAAATACCCACTCACGACGGGCGCTGGTTCAAAGTGCGCATTCTGCCTTATCGAACGCTGAACAATATGATCGCGGGCGTGCTCATTACCCTGGTAGACATTACCGAGATCAAGTCGCTGGAAATGGAATTGCACAAAATGCAAATCGTCGCCAATGTTATCGAATTACGTGACCCGAGCACGGCTGGACATGAACGTTGGGTGGCCGGATTGGCCTGCGCTATTGCAAGCGAATTGGGGCTGGATCAGAATAGGATAAACGGCTTGCATCTTGGCGGCATCGTGCATGACATCGGCAAGGTACAGATACCGTTTGAAGTACTGCGTAAATCGGTACGATTGTCCGAGATCGAACGCCAGTTGGTCAAAACTCATGCTCAAGCAAGCTACGATATTCTCAAGGATATTCATTTTCCATGGCCGATTGCCGATATGGTTTTGCAACACCATGAACGGCTGGATGGCTCCGGCTATCCGAACGGGCTCAAGGGCGATGCCATCATGCTCGAAGCGCGCATTCTCGGTGTCGCCGATGTGGTCGAGGCCATGTCAACCTCCGCCACGGGTCGTGCGGGGCACGGCATAGATGTGGCATTGGCCGAGATCGAAAAAAATCGGGGCGTTGCCTACGATACCGCGGTGGTGAATGCCTGCCTCAACCTGTTTAGAACAAATAAATTTTCCTTTGAGCGCGCATAACCATCTGTCAAAGAGTGTCAAGCGGAGAGTCCACTGGTAGAATAGGGTCAAAACGGCCGGATTGTGCACAATCACGTCTGCTGGGTGTTTAAGGAAGAGTGTGTGAAAAAAAAGACCGACTTGAAATGGAATAACGCTGAATTGAGCCATCGTGCCGAGTTGCGCCATCGCGCCGAGTTGTGTTTAGCACAACCGCATCCAGCCATTGCAACTTCGGATGCGGATGCGCGCAAGTTATTGCATGAACTTCAAGTGCATCAAATCGAGCTAGAGCTTCAAAACGAAGAGTTGCAGCAGGCGAAAGATGTGGCTAACACGACGTTGCAGCAATTTTCCGAGCTTTACGAGTTTGCACCGGTCGGCTTTTTCACGCTCGGTCAGGATGCCTGCATCCGCCGCGTGAATCTGGCAGGAGCAGGGCTACTCGGCAGCGAGCGCAGCAAACTGATTGGTTGTCATTTTGGTTTTTTCTTCGAAGATGACAACCGACCTGCTTTCGCCGCGTTTTTGGATAGCGTATTTTCGGGAACAAACAAACAAATCGTTGATCTGGTTATCTCATGCCAGAGCCAAACAACCCGCTTCGTTCATATCGAAGCCGTTGTCGATGCAGCAGGGCAATACTGTCACCTGGCCGTCACAGACCTGACGGAGCGCAAAAGGAATGAAGCTGCGCTTGAAATCGCCGCATCGGTACATCAGGCGATTGGTGAAGCGGTGATGGTCGCGGATGCAAATAACCATATCATCTCGATCAATCCTGCTTTCACGCGCATCACCGGCTATGCACCGCATGAGGCCATCGGGAAAGACACCAGTCTGCTTAAGTCCGGCCGCCAGGACAAACTTTTCTATCAACACATGTGGCAGACACTGGAGAGCACCGGACACTGGCAGGGCGAGATATGGAATCGGCGCAAGAACGGTGAAATTTACCCGGAATGGTTGTCGGTCTATACCATCTACGACAGGGCTGGCTGCGTATTGCGGCGTGTGGCGCTGTTTTCCGATATCACCGAACAAAAGCGAATCGAAGCAACGATCTGGCAGCAGGCGAACTACGATGCGCTGACTGGCCTGGCCAATCGCAGACTGTTCCGCGATCGACTGGAACAGGATATTAAGAAAGCGGAACGCTCCCACCTGCCGGTGGCATTGCTGTTCATTGATCTCGACAAGTTCAAGGAGATAAATGATACCTTGGGGCACGACAAAGGTGATATTCTGCTCATCGAGGCGGCACGACGCATCATTGAATGCGTTCGCGAATCGGACACAGTGGCACGACTGGGCGGCGATGAGTTTACGGTCATTCTGCCCGAGTTGGATAACATGGCCAGAATAGCCATGATCGCCCAAGACATCATCGACAAAATACTGCTTCCTTTTCAACTTGGGGAAAAATCAGGAGATGAAGCAATCAGCGGCGCGGCACCCAATTTTCAACAAGTTTTTATTTCTGCCAGCATTGGCATCACGCTGTATCCCGATGATGGCGGCACGGTCGATGAATTGATTAGGCACGCAGACCAAGCCATGTATGTTGCCAAGGATGCGGGCCGTAACTGTTATAGTTATTATACCAGTGCATTGCAAGAGGATGCAGTGAAACGTTTGCACCTGATCGAAGATATGCGCAGCGCATTGGTGGACAATCAATTTCGAGTTTATTATCAGCCTATCGTGGAATTGGCGACGGGCCACATTCACAAGGCTGAGGCGCTGATCCGCTGGCTGCATCCCAAGCAGGGCTTGGTTAAACCGCTTGAATTTATCCCGTTAGCGGAAGAAACCGGCATGATTGTTGAAATCGGGGAGAGGGTATTCATGCAAGCCGCCAGACAGGCGAAAAACTGGCGAAGAACCCACCACCCGAATTTTCAAATCAGCGTAAATAAATCCCCAGTACAATTTCATGATAAAACGCAAAAGGGGAACTGGCCAAGCTATTTGCAAGAACTGATGCTGCCGGGCGAAAGTATCTGCGTGGAAATAACGGAAAGTCTGCTCCTGGATCAATCGGTGCAAGTTCTAGACAAGTTGCAGTGCTTCCGTGATGCGGGCATTGCTGTCTCTCTGGATGATTTTGGTACGGGTTATTCGTCGCTGTCCTATCTCAAAAAATTCCACATTGATTATCTCAAAATCGATCAATCCTTCGTGAGCAATCTGGAAAATGAGGTGAGTGGCATTGCTTTATGTGAAGCCATCATTTTGATGGCGCACAAACTGAATATCATAGTGATCGCCGAAGGGGTGGAAACTGAATTCCAACGTGACATTTTGCAAGCGGCAGGCTGTGATTACGTACAAGGATATTTGTACTCCAGGCCAGTTCCGGCAGAAGAATTTGAGCATCTGCTGGATAAGATGGCTGGTTGACAGCAACTGGACACAGCACGCGCTTGCGGTTCACCCGGTGGCCTTGCTCCCGCAAGTACGCAACCATCTTGCGGCTGCCGTAAAACGGGCGGCGGGTATATTGTTCGTCGATCAGGCGCAGCAGCTCCAAGTCTTGTTCACTGGTCGGTGCGGGCTTGCGCTTCGCTACACTCATCGCCCGACTCCTTTTGCTTCGGATTGCAGCTTAAACTACTGTCTCAAATTCGGGAACCGCTATAGTGTAAGCAGGGAAGACCCTTGCAGTCTCAGGGAGGGGAGGATGTCAATTCGCTTACATAAGGGTCAAGGCTTCTCATTTCCTTATCTGTGGGAGGGCGCAATCCATGCCAAGCCAGTTTATTTATGAATTGTGCGCCTTCAGGCGTGCGCTCTGCGAAATCCATGATGAGGCTTGTCATGCCTGTTATCTCGCCTGATGAAACTTTCGGGTTTGCCAGGATGATCAAAGGGGGAACTTTACCCGTCGTCGCCAGGATTTTGACGTTGTTTCTGATTTCTGCCGGCATCTGAGGCAGAACTATGGCCGAAATTCCGGCTGCAGTGCTTTCGCCCCGCAAAACATCAAGTGCCGCGCTATTATGTGATAATGCATAGTGAACAGTAATATCCCGTCCTGGTTCCAGGCCGTTGCTGCGCAAGCTCTGCATGCTGAGCATGGCAATGATGGATATTCGGGGAGGGAAAGTGACCGTTTTCCCGCGCAGTTCGCTTATACTGCGTATTGAACTGTTTTTATTTACCACAAATATACCTACCTGATCGCTCTTTGGTCTTAGCATGGGCACATATCCTGCCTCAACTTGCGCCAGCCGAGCGAAATTGGATCCGGTGATGACGAAACGGTATTCGCCTTTCTGGGTGCGTTCAACAAAAGTTTTCTGATCGTGCGCGGTGACTAAGAGGACCGGCTTTTGCAGCCGCATTTCCAAGTAGTTTTGCAGTGGATGATAAAGCGTAAGCATTGCCTGGGTGCTCATATAAGGAAATATGCCGATTTCGAGGGTTTCTTCGGCATTCGCTGTATGGAGCATCGACCAGGCTGTCAACAGCATCGCAGGCAGCAGTTGCTTTACCCGGCGCATCAACAGACTGCCTTTATGAAAGCGCCTTGTTCGAATCGGCGCCATCCATCTGCCAAGCGTTGAAGAGGTGCAATGCCAATTCATTCGTTTGCGCGTGAAACTCCGGCGTTCAGGCCGGGGAGGTAGAGCGCTGAACACACCGTGTTCCTTGCTCTGGTGTCATACCGTCACGCTTTCCTTATCTCGTTTGACACCTATTCGCGGATTCAAATTCGAAGTGCAACACCTGGCGGTGGTTTGGTATAACGCACCGTCTTCCCGAAGAATACCTCAAACGGGGTTCTGAATCCAAGCATGTTGGCGCCGATTGAATATTGACCCAGGACCGGTTGCTGTTTTTTGAGCCGGCAACTGTGGATAAGTGTACCAAGAACGGGTATGGGCGGTACACTTTTTCCGTGTTTGGAAACGCAGTATTGTAATCTTGGTGGAACGTTACGGCGTAACGCTAATCACGCCGCCAGCTGCCGACCACTCTTGAATTCTCCTTATTTTTCAGTCAGCAGCGATAATGGTAGGTCATTCTCGCGACGGAATGTGGCGCAGCATAAGCGGCCGGACGTTCCATCTATCGCCGTCAATTTGGTTTAGCGATAACCGATTCCCCAAAAAGGGGAACTCAGCGCATAACCGGCACAATACCCTGCTGGAACTGTTCGATGATGAGCGGTTTGCAGAAAAGGAAGCCCTGGAAATGATTACAGCCCTTTTCGAGCAGGAATTGTCGTTGCACTTCCGTTTCGACGCCTTTGGCGATGACATCCAGGTTGAGGTTTTGCGCCATGGCGATGATGATTTCCTCGATGTCTTCCAGCAGCAGGCTTTCCGTCAGTTCAAACATGAGACGTTTCGGATTAATGCCGTGGCGGTGTACAGCGGCCAGCACCCGAGTCTGGTTGAATTTCCAATTGCTGACGTTCACAGGCAGAACGAGATTGGTGGTGCGCTCGTCCTCCACCCAGCGAATCAATGCCTCTGCTCCGAGCGGGCGATTTTCGCCATCCATCTGAACCTGATAGTACAACTGAAAATTCCGGTTCTCGATCGCTTTGTGCAATTCTTCCGCTGTTATCTGCTGACTGCTAAACAGAACTGCGCCGATGCTCGCGTTGTTCCGATATTTGATCTCACCCAATTGATAGGGGCGGTTCAGTTCGGCAAAGATTTTTTCGCTGACGTCTTTCGTCTGCGCCGCAGCTTCGATGGAATTCTTGCTCAGGTCTTCCAGGATCACGACAAACTCATCGCCGCCAAAGCGCGTCACGGTACCGGCATCGCGCACGCAGGACAGCAGACGCTTTGCAACCTGTTGCAACAAGATATCCCCTTTGTCGTGTCCAGGGGTGTCGTTACTCATTTTGAAATTGTCGAGATCGATCAGCAGCAGTGTGACATTTCTGCCGGAACGTCCGCTTGAAATCTGCGCCAGAGTTGGTGCATCCGCAAGCCATGATATGTTTGCACTGAATTATCCAGTCATATGGAGTCGATGCCATGCAGAATCAACTTGTGTTTGTCTGGACGGCTGTTTAATTCAATATTGCGGTCTGTGTTAAATCAACTGTCGATGCCTGTTATGGCACCAACAGTTATTAGGGAAACGCTGATTTATTCTTGATCGTCGTTCCCGCGCAGGCGGGAACCCATACATGGACGCCCACTTTTGCCAAGCTTTCAATTGATGATTTTGAGAATAGGTAAAGATTGCAGCCATACATCCGGATTTTGTGTGATGCTTAAAGCATCTATCCCTGATGGAATCCGCTGAGCAACACCAGATCAGTTAAACGCACTCGAAGCGCTCTGGGTTCCGCTGGTTTTGTCACTCACGGTCTGACCTGTCTCGCCATCATTTCTTGATTGCCTGTGCAATCGGTGGTGCAACTCCTTTGCCCGTTAAAAAACAGTTTTTAATCAGCCGACTCGATTAGGCTCCGGCAACCACGGCTGCCGGAGTGTAATCGGGCCGGAACATTCTGTCATTGGCTAACAGCGCCCAAATGATGCGGGCATTCTTGTTCGCCAGCGCGGCGGCCGCCACATTCTTGTTACGCCTTGCCATCAGTTTCCTCAACCAACTATCCGGCTCCGCCTTGTTTTCGGCAAAGCGAATAACTGCCCGCGCACCGTGGATCAGCAAGGTACGCAAATACGTGTCGCCACGTTTGCTGATACCCAAGAGGTTCTGCTTGCCGCCACTGGAATTCTGTCGGGGCACCAGACCCAACCACGCCGCCAACTGGCGACCGTTCTTGAATTCCCGCGCATCACCCACAGTTGCCACAATCGCGCTCGCCGTGATGGGGCCAAGGCCAGTATCTCTGCCAGCTTGCGGCTCGCCGCATTCTCGCGGTGCCACAATTGGATCTGTGCTTCCAGTTCGTTCACTTGCCGATCCATCTCCTTGAGATTGTCCGTCAGCCGTTCAATCAATTGTCGCATCATGCCAGGCAAGCCATTCTCGCCATCTTCCAGAATATCCGGTATATGCTTGCTGATCGTTTTAATCCCCAACGGAATGACGATCCCAAACTCCGACAACAGGCCGCGTATCTGGTTGGCCTGCGCGGTTCTCGCTTTCACGAATCCTTGTCGTGCCCGATGCACCGACAGTATCGCCTGTTGCTCCGCCGTCTTCTTCGCCACAAACCGCATGTTCGGCCTGCTCACCGCTTCGCAGATCGCTTCTGCATCCGCAGCATCATTCTTGTTGGTCTTCACATACGGTTTTACAAATTGCGGCGCCATCAACTTCACGGTATGACCGAACGATTCCAGTTTACGCGCCCAATAATGCGCACTGCCGCATGCTTCCATGCCAATCAGACAAGGTTCCAGATTCACAAAAAACTTCGCCATCTCGCCGCGCTTGAGTTGCTTGCGCAAAACCCCATGACCTCGTTCATCTACACCGTGAATCGCGAATACTTCCTTTGCCAAATCAATGCCAATTGTTGTAGTCTTCATGATGGATGCTCCTTCTCCGTTAAGTGATTGCTTGCAACCACCACTTTGGCACTTTGATGCCGTTGACGCTGTAGAAAAACCCCTTTTCGCTTTAAATCCGGACATAAATAATGCG
>VFSW01002768.1_pt1 | contig 26397 bp, 27 predicted proteins | sample 5358111 | NCBI WGS metagenome assembly VFSW01 (sample SAMN11554181, study PRJNA540505) | mine drainage metagenome | isolation source: sediment from site ElyBrook_90M | place: USA: Ely Copper Mine, Vershire, VT | collected 2017 | reverse complement strand
GTGGGGGCGGGGGCCGGGAACGGTCCGACTCCTACAAGCGCTACTAGGTCCACGCCCCTCTCCCGGACCCACAGAGCGAGAACCTCTTCCCCCACCCGAGAGGGCGGGGGCTCGCCGATATCGGCGGGCGCTCGTGATTAAATAATAGCGGCCGCTCTCGCGCTCGTCCATGGCCGACGAGTCCCGCGAACTGGTCCTTTACGTCCAATCCAAGAAAGCCGTCACCACCTTCTACCGGCCCCCGCCGAGCTCGTCGCGCGGCCCGATCGCCGGTCCAAGCACGGCCGCTGCGCCGAGCGGGAGCGAAGAGTCTCAATCGGTCGGTGAGCCGGTCTTCTTCCTCTCGGACGACCAGTCGCGGTGCATGGCTCTCACCGAGGAGATCGCGGGGAAGCGCGGTTTCCACGTTCGGGTCGTCGACGTCGAAAAGGCCGGGCGGCTCGAGCGGCTCATCACCGAGCACCTGCGCGGCGTGCAGAAGTTCCCCGTGCTGATCTCGCCGCTCGGCCGACGGCTCGAGGGCGTCGAGCAGTTCACCGAGGACGATCTCGCCGCGATCATGCCGACCGACCTCAAGAGCGTCCGCGCCTTCTCCTATCTCAAGGTCCGGGGCGGCGACCTCGACCGGATCCGCCGTCTCCTCGAGACCCTGCCCGAGGTCAAGGAACTCCACTTCCTTACCGGCGACTGGGACATCCTGGTCGTTCTCGATTTCGAGCCCAGCGTGTCGAACAAGCGCCGGGTCCTCGACTTCGTGACCGACCGGATCCGAGGGATCCCGGAGATTCTCGACACCTCGACGGTCGTCCCCGAGTACTCGCTGACGAAGTTCCCGCTCACGTAGCCGGGCGACGCCGTCGGCGCCGCGCGGCAGCGGGTCGCCGGTGCGGCACCACCGGCTTCGGGCGGACCGCGCCGAGATCTCCGTCGCGTGACCCCGGCTCGGGCGTGCCGTACAGCGCGTCGACCGTGAGCGGATGCTCCTCGAGCCAGGCGACCCCCTCCACGTAGGCGGCGAACGGTTCGAGGCTGGTGAAAAGGGGCAGGCCGAGCTCGACCGCGCGGCGTCGTAGGAAGTACTCGTCCTCGAGCATCTGCTCGAATTTCTCCTGCGTCAGCGACAGGGGGACGTTCAGGAGGAGGTCGATCTTCCCCGCGTCGAGCTCCTCCCGCACGTTCGGGTGGCGGTCGGGCTCCGAGACCTTGTGGAGCGTCCGCACCGGACGCACGCCGTGCGCGGCCAGGTAGGCGCCCGTGTCCTCGGTCGCCGCGAGCTGGAGACCGAGCGAACGAAGCCGCCGGGCGATCGGCAGGAGCTCCTCCTTGAGCGCCCGCCCGCCGACCGAGAGGAACGCCGTGCCCCGACGGGGGATCAGGCGCACCCCGGTCGCGACGAGCGCTTTCACGAGCGCGTCCGAGAACGTCGGTCCGAAGCAAGCGACCTCGCCGGTCGACTGCATCTCTACGCCGAGGAGCGGGTCGGAGCCCGAAAGCTGGAGGAAGGAGAACTGGGGGACCTTGACCCCCCAACGACCGGGGGGGAGCGGCGCCACTCCCTCGCGCGAGATCGGTCGCCCGAGCATGGCGCGCGCGGCCTCGGTAAGGAGTGGAACACCGGTCGCCTTCGTCAGGAACGGGAGCGAGCGGCTCGCCCTCAGATTGAGTTCGATGATCTGGTACGCGCCGTCCTTGACGAGGAACTGGACGTTGAACGGTCCTTTGATCGCGAGCGTGCGGGCGAGTCGGCGCGCGGCATCGAGCAACTTGGCCTGGACGTCCGCGGGCGTGTGGCGCGGCGGTAGGCAGAAGATGGCGTCGCCCGAGTGGATCCCCGCGCGCTCGACGTGCTCCAGGATCCCACCGACCAGGACCCGCTCCCCGTCCGAGATGGCGTCGAGCTCGACCTCGTCCGCCCCTTCGATGAATTTCGTGATGACGACCGGGTGCTCCGGGGAGACCCGCGCGGCCTCCGAGAGGAAGTGGGCCAGGTCCGACCGGCTCCAGATCACCCTCATCGCCTGCCCCGAGAGCACGTAGGAAGGTCGAACGAGAACCGGGTAGCCGACCTCCTCGGCGAACGCGCTCGCCTCCTCGATCGTGCGGAACGCCCGCCAAGCCGGCTGCGGGATCTCGAGGCGCTCGAGCAGCTGGGCGAATCGAGCCCGGTCCTCCGCGTTGTCGATCGATTCCGAGGAGGTCCCCAGGATGGGGAGGCCGCACATGTGCAACAGCGGGGTCAGGTTCTGCGCGAGCTGGCTGCCGACGCAGGTCACGATGCCCGAGAACGCCTCGATGTCGTAGAGGTCCCGGACGCGCTCGAGCGTGATCTCGTCGAAGTAGAGGCGGTCGGAACGGTCGTAGTCGGTCGAGACGGTCTCGGGGTTCGAGTTCAGGACCGCGACGCCCGGGACGCCCTCCGCCCGGAGGCCTTCCACGAGGTTCATCGTCGACCAGTCGAATTCGACGCTCGAGCCGATACGGTAGGGGCCGGCCCCGATGACCAGCACCGAGCCTTTCGGCATCGGTCGTATATCATCGGAGTCGGCCCGGTAGGTGACATAGAGATAGTTCGTCCGCGCCGGCCACTCGCCGGCGAGCGTGTCGATCATCCGCACCCGGGGGCGAATCCCCGCCGCCAGTCGGAGACGACGGACTTCCTCCTCGTCCCGACGTGCCGCGCGGCCGATCGCGCGGTCGGAGAGCCCGAGCTCCTTCGCCCGGCGCACGAGCTCGTCCGGCAGATCCCCGTCCGGTCGGACCGCGAGATCCCGGTGGACGGTTTCGATCTCGCCGAGGGCGCTCACGAACCATCGGTCGATGTACGACGCGCGGCTCACGGTCTCGGGGTCGATGCCGGCTCGCAACGCCTCGAGGACGTTCGAGAGGATGGCGGGGGTCGGGGTGGAGAGGTCGGCAAGAATCGTCTCGACCGGCCGCACCTCGGTCGGGGGCAGGAGGTCCGAACGCGGGTCCGCCATCCGAACCGCCTTCGAGAGCGCCTCGGGGAACGAGGCCCCGATCCCCATCACTTCGCCGACCGACTTCATCGACGGACCGAGCCGCCGGTCGGCCCGCTCGAACTTGTCGAGATCCCACCGCGGGAGCTTGACGACCACGTAGTCGAGCGCCGGCTCGAAGCACGCCGTGGTGACCCCCGTGATCCGGTTCTTGAGCTCAGTGAGCGAGTAGCCGAGCGCGAGCTTCGCGGCGACGTAGGCGAGCGGGTAGCCGGTCGCCTTGCTCGCGAGCGCGCTCGAGCGGGAGAGGCGGGCGTTGATCTCGATCGCGTAGTACTCCTCGCTCGCGGGGTCGAGGCAGAACTGGATGTTGCACTCGCCGACGATCCCGACCTCCTCGACCGCGCGCAGCGCGGCCTGGCGGAGCATCTGGTACTCGGAATCGGTCAGCGTCTGGCTCGGCGCGACCACGACGTTGTCCCCGGTGTGGACGCGCATCCCGAGCACGTTCTCCATGTTGCAGACGGTGAGTGCGTTCCCCTTCGCGTCGCGCACGACCTCGTACTCGAGCTGCTTGAACGCCCCGACGTATCGCTCGAGCAGGACCTGGCCCACCGGGCTCGCGCGGAGCCCGCGGCCGACGACCGCCTCGAGCTCTTCGGCGGAGTGCGCGACCCCGCCGCCCCGCCCGCCCAGCGTGAACGCCACGCGGACAATGACGGGGAACCCGAGCTCGCGCGTGGCGGCGAGCGCCTCCTCGTAGGAGTACACGGCCCGGCTCGGGAGCGTCGGGACGCGGGCCCGGGCCATCGACCGGACGAACTTCGCCCGGTCCTCGGTCGCTTTGATCCCGCGCAGCGGCGTTCCGAGCACCGAGGTGCCGGTGCGCTGGAGCACCCCCTGGTCGGAAAGCTGAACCCCGCAGTTGAGGGCGGTCTGGCCCCCGAAGGAGAGCAGGATCCCTTCCGGGCGTTCCGCGTCGAGGATCGGTGCGACGAATCCGGGAACGATCGGCTGGAAGTAGACGCGGCCGTTCTTCGGCGGGTCGGTCTGCAAGGTCGCGATGTTGGGGTTGACGACGACCGCGTAGATCCCCTCCTCCTCGAGCGCTTTGAGGCACTGGCTACCGGAGTAATCGAACTCCCCTGCCTCTCCGATCTTCAAGGCACCGCTCCCGAGCAGCAGGACCTTCTTCGGCAGAGAACGGTTCATGCGCGTCGCTTCACCGCCCCGACGAACCGGTCGAAGACGAACCCCGCCTCCTGGGGACCCGGGTGGCCCTCGGGATGTCCCTGGAGCGCGAGCACGCGGCCGCGACCGTCGCGGAACCCTTCGAGCGTCCCGTCGTCCGGGTTCGTCGCCCAAGGCACGAGGCCTGTCGCGGTAAGCGATCCCGGGTCGACCGCGTAGCCGTGGTTCTCGCTGACGATGAGCGCCCGTCCGTCCGAGAATGTGATCGTCTTGTTCTGTCCCCGGTGCCCGTACTTGAGCTTGAAGGTCGTGCCCCCCCGAGCGAGCGCGAGGAGCTGGTGGCCGAGGCAGATCCCGAGCGTCGGGAGGTCGCGGTTCGACGGCCGCCCGAGCTCCTCGATCGTCGAGGCGAGCTGGGCGGGGTCCCCCGGGCCGTTCCCGACGAGGAGCCCCCGGACCCGACGGCCGTCCCAGCGCGCGGGGACCTCGTGGTCGAACGGAAGACGGAGGACGGAGACTCCGCGTCCGAGGAGCGCCCGTAGGATGCTCGCCTTCACGCCGCAGTCGAGCACCGCGACGACCGGCACCTTCGGCCGGCCGAGGAGGGTCGGCGTCTTCGGAGCGACCTCGGCCATGTAGTTCTCCTCGGCGTAGCCGGGGGCGCGAGCGATCGCCCTGGCGAGCTCCGCGTCCGTCGGAAGGTCGCCCGGGGGGCCGACATCGATCACGCCCCGGACCACGCCCTCCGTCCGCAAGTGCTCCGTGAGCCGCCGGGTATCGACCCCTCGGATACCGGGCACTCCCTCGGCGGCGAGCCAATCATCGAGCGACCGAGTGCTCGACCAGTGGTTCGGTCGGGTCGTGCCGCGGACGACGATCCCCCGGACCTGGACCCCCTCGCTCTCGAGGAGGGGGAGCCCGTCCGGATCGCGAGCCGCCGGGTCCGGGACCCCGTAGTTCCCGATGAGAGGATAGGTGAACGTGAGGATCTGGCCGCGGTAGGACGGGTCGGTCAGCGACTCGGGATACCCTACCATCCCCGTCGAAAAGACGACCTCGCCGACGCGACGGGTCGCGGCGCCGAACCCCACACCGTCGAACCGAGTGCCATCCTCGAGAAATAGGGTGCCCCGCAGCGCGGCGTCCCTTGGTCGGGCCGGCTCGGGCGTCAAGAACCCGGGGGAAACGAGGAAAGGTGCGGCCCTTAACTTTTGCCGTCGCGCGCTCGTGCGGTCGGCAGCCAAAGCGTTCGGCCCGGCCAGCGAGGCATCAAATCTTCCTTCCGAGTGGGCCGGGCGATGGCCGGGTTTCCGCGCTTGCAAGAGTCGTACGACTTTGTCATCGTGGGGGCGGGTCACGCCGGGCTTCAGGCGGGTCTCAAGGCCTCTCTCCTCGCGTACTCGGCGCTCCTGATCGATCGCGGGCCGAAGTACTCCCGGTCGTACTACGCGCCACGGATGGACAACATTCCCGGGTTTCCCGAGGGGATCTCGGGCCACGCCCTCCTCGACCGGCAGATCGCGCAAGTTCGAGCGGTCGACGCCCGAGCGACCTACGTCACTCCGGCACGGGCGCTCGGCGCGACCCGGACCGCCGCCGGCTACGAGGTGAGGTTCGAGTGGCTTCGACAGACGCACGTGGCCCGGGGGCGGGCGCTCGTCCTCGCTCTCGGTGTCGTCGACCGCATTCCCGTGGTGGGCGGGAGGATCGACCCGATCTTCCCGTGGGCGAACTTCGGGATCGTCGACTTCTGCGTGCTCTGCGACGGGCACACGTTGGCCGAACGCTCGGTCGCGGTGATCGGCCACGACCCGTTCGCGGTGCGCACGGCCCTCGACCTCCTGCACTTCCACCCGCGATCGGTCGAGCTCCTGACCCACGGTCGCGGGCTCCTCGAGGGCGCACGGCCCGAGGAGCGCGCGGCACTCACCTCGGCGCTCGCCGAGCACGGGGTCGGGGTGGTGGAGGGGGAGGTGGCCGGGTTCGACGAGATCCGCGAGAAGCGCTTCGGGGTCCGGTTCACGGACGGGAGCCGGCGCAGCTACGACAAGGGATTCAGCGCGCTGGGCTGGTTCGACATGCACGACACGATCCCGCGATCCCTCGGATGCGCCTTCGACCCGGACGGCTACGTGGTGACCGACGAGGACTGTCGGGCCCTCTCCGCGGAGAACGGCTCCCCGATCCCCGGACTCTATTGCGTCGGCGACCTGCGCAACGGCTGGAACCAGATCCCCGAAGCATGGGCGACCGCTGAGCGCGCGGTCATCCACGCCTACGCCGAGTACCTCTGACGGGACGTCGGTTCACGCGGGCGGGGGCGAGGCGACGTCGAGATGCCGGGCGAGTTCGGGCAAGTCCCGGGCGACCGCCGACGCGCCCGCGGCAAGGAAGCGATCCTTCGTCATCGTCGCTGCCGTCCCTTCGGACGGGTCGGGAAGCACGGCGTAGAACCGGGCCCGCGCCCGCGTGGCGCACTCGGCATCGATGAGGTGATCTCCGACCAGGAGCGCGCGGTCGAGCGGCACCCCCATCTCCTTGAGCAAGAGCAAGAGCGCCTCGGGTGCGGGCTTCGCCGGGCCGGGGGAACTGCGGCTCCGCAGGTAGGTGAAGTACGGGTCGAGGCCGGTCCGTCCGAGCGCCTGGCGCGCGAACGTCTCGGAGCTGCGGGTGAGAAGCCCGAGGCGGAATCCCCGGTATCGCAGGGCCCCGAGGAGCTCGACCGCGCCGGGGCGCGGTACGGTGCGCGGAAGCGCTTCGAGCTCGATCGCGTCGACGCGCCGTTGGTACTCGGCCTCGAAGCGGTAGAGCATCCCGTCCGGCGCGCCCCCCGTCCGGAGCTCCTCGCGTGCGGCCTCGACGATGCGATGGATCGGCTCCTGGACGGAGAGGTGACCCGGGACCACACCGTGCGCCTCGGCGATCCGGATCACTTCGGCGCGCATCCGTCGGAAATCGTGCTGGGAAAGAACGAGCGTGCCGTCGAGGTCGAAGACGATCCCGAGGAGCGGCTCCAAGAAGTGTGGCTCGCTATCCCGCACGGGCATCGCTCCCCGTTCCCGATCCCCGACGCGTCTCCGCCCCCGTTAAGGGTTTCCTTCCAAGCGCAGGCGGCGTCCGTCGGGAGGCTCCGCTCCGACCGGGTCAGCCGGTCGGGGCCTGATGGTACGCGAGGCCGTACCACGTGCCGCGCTCCCGGTCGAACGTGGTGCCGCACTGGTAACAGAAGAAGATCCGATGGGGCGGTTCCTTCGGCTCTCGCTCCATCGCACCGCCGCAGACCGGACAGCAGAGCTTTCCCTCGACCTCGGGGAGCCCGTGCCAGGCGTCGCGACGACGGTCGTAGACGACCCCGTCGTGCGGGCAGATGAACATGGGGTACGCTACCTTGGGCAAGCTCGGGCCGTTCATCGCACGGCCGCAGACCGGGCAGAACATCCGGGTCGAGGAGAGCCGCCGGCCCCGATGAACGTGCCGCTCAGCCGGCGGACTTCGGGCGCGCCAGGGTGACGACCGACTCACGCAGTTCGAAGCTGCGGCGCTGACCGCTCCGACGAGAGCGGGCGACCTCGACCGAGACGATGGAGAAGCCGAGCGCGGCGCCGATTCGGGCGAGCAGGAGGTCTCCCGGCACGTACGTCCCGGCGAGCAGGGAGTCGCCCACGACCACCACGAACCGTCCGCCCGGGACCAGCGTCCGCCGAACGTCCGCGAGGACCGGCACAATGTCGGAGAAGTACCGGTGGACGACCGCGTGCATGTCGTCCCGGCGGTACGTCCCTTTGCGCCGGATGTTCTCGCGGATGCGGGGAAGGATCTCCGCGAGCCACGGGTCCGGGAGGTGGTCGATCGCGACGTACGCCGCCGTCTCGCTCCGGGGAAGATTGTCGCAGGCGACCTCGACGCGTCGGAGCGCCCGAAGGTCGCCGTAGGAGCGGGCGTAACCCAGCCAGGCGAGGTCAACCTTGTAGTTCATCACGTAGTCCATCCCATTGACGTACGGAGGGCTCGTGACCGCGAGGTCGACCGAGCGCTGTGGCCAGCCTCCGTCCCGCGCATCCCGTTGCCGAACGGTGGCGGGGGGTCCGAGACGGACCCGCTCGGCCCGGACCACGCCGAGGTCTTCCGTCATCTCGCGTACCGCGGCGCGAAACCGCTCGAAAGGGCCGGGCCCATCCTCTCTCGCCCGCCGGTCGTAGCCGAGGCATGGCGACCGGTGGAGCCGGCTCGCCGGGATCAGGATCTGGCCGAACGCGAGCCGCAGGGCGTCGGCCACCGGGGACCCCTCCGGGGGTAAGGCGTCCCGCAGCCGGGTGAGCTCGCCGAGGGCGGCGAGGGAGAACTGTCGGCGGGTCTCGCGCAGGAAGGGCAGCGGGCCGGGGCGTCGGCGACGCGCAGCGACGAGGAACTGTCGGGCCCCCGCCGCGAGGTGGGACGGAACGAGCTCCAGGTGGGTCTTCACGCGCGAGGCGAGGACCGCGGGGGCCAGGAGTTCGGTCCCCCATGCACGGGCGCCCGCGCGCCGCGCCTCCACCAGGCTCGTGCCACTGCCGGCGAACGGGTCGAGGACGGTGCTTCCGCGGCCGACGCCCTGCTCGGCGAGCACGCCGGCGACGAACTCGGCGGAGTAGCCCTGCACGTACGGCCACCACCGGTGTACGGGGAGCGATTCGTTCGACCGGAAGGTAATGGGGCCCGAGTACCGTCCGAGGGAGACCCCACTCTCCTGCTCGAACCGTTCCACGAACGCGCGGGGATCGACGAAGTCCGATCGGCCGTCGAGGCGTTCGTACGCGCTCAGCATCCACAGGCCGCGACCGATCCGAAGGACGTCGCCGCGCCGGGAGAGCGTGTCCAGCACCGCCTCGATACGGCCCGGGGTATCTTCGACCCGTCGGGCGAGCTGGCGAACGGTGGCCCCGAGCGCGCCCGTTTCCCCGAGCGCCGATCGCACCGCGAACGAGAGCGTCCCCGGTGCCGCGGCCACGAACTCCCGGAGACGTTCGCGTTAATGAGACCGCGGATGCGAGACTAGGTCGGTCGGTCGGTCCGGGCAAGAGCCCGGCGTGGCGGCCGAGCTGTCTCGAGCCGCTCCGCGAGAGAGCGCCGCAGCGCACGACGTTCGGCGCGCAGTGCTCTTCCCCAGCGGCTCTGACGGAGCCCCGGGTCGAACCCCAGCAAAAGGACGTCGAGATCGTGGAGGTGACCGAGCTCCTGCTGGAGCCGCCGCAGCGGCCCGAGCGGGGGCCGTACCCCGGCCGGGTCGATCGTCCCTGCGAGATCGGAGAGCTGACGGTAGCGACGAACCCGGATCCGGAGCCGGTGAAGCCGGTCCATCGACGGTCGTCGCCGAGCTTTCCGATGCGCCACGATGAGCCTCCTGTGCAGCCGGCTATGCTGCTCGCGAAGGAGGCGAGGGACGTGGGCGGATGGGAAGCGGCGCAGGTGACCGCCGAGTGCGGCCCCCAGGGCCTCGAAGAGGCCGGCTTCCGTTTCGGAGCGCAGCCGGGCCCGCAGGAGCTCTCGGCCGGTATGGGCATCGTCGCGGAGGCGGCTCCGGTAGCGGTCGAACTGCTCGCGCTCGCGCCCGGCGCGCACCGTGTGCTCGACACCGGCGAGCAGCTCGACCATTACGTCGCGGTCCCGTACTTGGCCGACGAGCTTTGCGAGTCGCCGGACGCGGCGGTCGAGGGGGGCGACGCGGGCGAGCTCGGAGGGGGTCAGCAGCTCCTCCCAGAGGGAGGCGCCGAGGTGGACTCGGCGCAGGTCACGGTGGAGCCGATGCAGGCCGGCCGCGGTGGGGTGGGGATGCCCCACGACCTCCGCGACCTCGTGTCCGACCTCACGGAGCAGCCGCTCGAGCTCGGCGCGGAGACGCTCGGGGCCCTCCCGCCGGGAGATCCGAGCCCGAGCCTCGGCCATGGTCCTTCCCGACCCCACGTGCCGGCAGTACTAAGCCCAGCCCGAAGAGGCGCGCCGGCCGCCGGTTCGACCCGAGGATAATTAGAGGCGACTTGGATGCCTGCTCGTGGATCGCGGCCGTGCCTCTGTCGAGCGACCGCGGAACGGTGCCCGCTCGCCGACCTTGCTCGCGGTCGTCGACATCGGCTCGAACACCGCCCGACTGGTCGTTTTCGAGACCACAGCGGAGACCGCTCGGGCGATCTACGAGTCGAAGGACGTGCCACGGCTCGGCTCGCGGCCGGGGACCGACGGGAAGCTCGCGGCGGAGGCGATCGAACGGGGCCTCGCAACGGCCCGACGTTTCTCCCAGACCCTGGAGTTCCTCGCGATCCCCCGGACGCTCGCGGTCGCGACCAGCGCAGTGCGCGACGCGCCGAACGGCGCCGAGTTCGTTCGGGAGGTCGAGAGAACGACCGGGCTGAGCCTCCGGGTGCTCTCGGGAACGGAGGAGGCCCGGTATGACTACCTCGGCGTGGCGAGCGCTTGGGAGCTCTCGAACGACCTTGTGGTCGACCTGGGCGGCGGCTCGCTCCAGCTCGCCGAGGTCCGTGACGGAGCGCTCCGCAATTCGGTGAGCCTGCCGCTCGGGGTCCTCCGGCTTTCGCAGCGGTTCCTCGAGCACGACCCCCCGAAGCGGCGGGAGTGGGACGAGCTGCGGGAGCACGTGCGGGTCGCCCTTACGTCGGCCGTGGAGGCGTTCGGAGGAAAGGGGTACCGTCTCTTCGGGATCGGTGGGACCGTGCGCTCGCTCGCCCGCGCCGCGATCGAGCTCCGTGAGTACCCGGTGCGCCGAGTGCACGGCTATCCCCTCTACGACCACGACATCGAGGCGCTCGGCGAGCTGCTCGGCGAGATGCCGACGGCCAAGCGCCGGGCGGTCCCGGGGATCGGAGGAGATCGGGCCGACGTCATCCTGGGCGGCATCGCCGTCCTCGGGGAACTCCTCCGCGCGGCAGCGTCCGACCGGTTGACCGTGTCGGGCACGGGGGTCCGCGAAGGGATCGTCCTCGAGGCGATCGGGGCGTCGCTGCCCGCGCCGGCCGAGGTCCTCGCCGAACGCAGCGCGACGGCCGCGGCGGGATCGTTCGCGTTCCGCCTCGACCACGGCCGCGAGGTCGCGGAGACCGCGAACGCGCTCTTCGAAGCACTCCGGCCGCGCCTCCACGCGGGGCGGAGCGAGTCGCTCGCGCTCAAGGTGGCGGCGTGGATGCACGATTCGGGCCTCTCGATCGACCTCTGGAACCATGCCCAGCACTCAGCCTACCTCGTCCAAAACTACCCGATCTGGGGGCTCGACCAGCGCGAGGTCCTCCTGGCGGCGATGGCGACGTACCTGCACGAGGGGGCGTCCCCGCCTTCCGAGTGGAAGAAAGGCTACCTTCCGATCATCCGCCCGCCGGACCTCGAGCTCGCCGTTCAGCTCGGCGCGATCCTCGAGGTCGCCGAGGTCCTCGCCCCGGCGCATCCGCGGTTTGCGCTCGGAGGAGGACGGTCCGTCGCGCTGAGCTTTTCTGCCTCTGCCGGTACGGCCCTCCCTCTACGGTGGGCGGAGAAGGTCCGTAAACCGATGGAGCGGGTCTTCGGTCTCGAGGTCCGACTGCGCGATGCGTGATGCCCCCGCGCGCCCTCACGGATTCCCGGGCCGTCTCCTCGTCTTCGAGGGGCTCGACGGGAGCGGGAAGTCGACCCAGGCGGCGCTCCTCGGGAAGTGGCTCCAGTCTCGGGGCCACCGGGTCTTCTTCACGGAGTGGAACTCCTCCCAGCTCGTCTCGAGCACGATCCGCCGGGGCAAGAAGAAAGGTCTCCTCACGCCGACGACATTCTCGCTGTTGCACGCGGTCGACTTCGCGGACCGCTTCGACCGCCAGATCCTTCCCCCCTTGCGGGCGGGCTACCTCGTCGTCTGCGATCGGTACGCGTTCACGGCGTTCGCGCGGGACGCGGCCCGGGGCTGCGACCCGGCGTGGGTCCGGACGATCTACTCGTTCGCTCCACGGCCGGACCGGGTCTTCTACTTCCGCGTCCCGGTCGCGATGACCCTGAAGCGCAAGCTGGCCTCCCGGCTCAAGATCAGCTACTACGAGGCTGGAATGGACCTCGGGCTCTCGGACGATCTCCCCGAGAGCTACGCGCGCTTCCAGTCCCGGCTCCAGCGCGAGTACGACCGCCTCGCCGTCGCCGACCGGTTCACGGTCGTCGACGCGACGCGGACGGTGGAGGCGATCCAGGCCGAGCTGCGCGAGAACCTGCGACCGATGCTCGAGAACTTCCCCACGGTCGCGAGGCTGATGCATGATGGGTAGAACGTACGGTACCCGGCTGCCCGGCATGCCGACCGAGCCGCTGCCGGGCAAGCTAGTCGTGATCGAGGGGGCGGACGGCTCGGGCCGGACCACGGAGGTCGCGCTCCTCAAGACCCATCTCGAGGTCGAAGGGCACGCGGTCGTCGACACCGGCCTCCGGCGATCGGACCTCGTGAGCGCCGAGATCGACCGGGCGAAGCAGGGTCATACGCTCGGGGCGACCACGCTCGCGCTCCTCTACGCGGTGGATTTCGCCGACCAGCTCGAGAACAAGATCATCCCTGCGCTCTCGGCGGGGTCGACGGTCCTCGCCGACCGGTACATCTACACGCTCATGGCGCGCGCGATCGCGCGGGGGGCGTCGCGGGAGTGGGCCCGCGAGCTCTACGGTTTCGCGCTGCGGCCGGACCTCGTGGTCTTCCTCGAGGCCCGCCCCGAGATCCTCTTGCACCGCTCGATATCGAAGTACGGCTCGCTCGACTACTGGGAGAGCGGTATGGACCTGAGCCTCTCCCGCGACCTCTTCGAGAGCTTCTTCCTCTATCAGGACCGGCTCTCCCGCGAGTTCGACTGGATGGCGGGAGAGTACGGTTTCCGCCGGGTCGACGCGAACCGGACCATCGAGCAGGTACACGCGGACGTGCAACGGCTCGTCGCGCCGCTCTACGGACACGAGAGACCGGGCGCGAGGTCCGCCTCCCGGCCGCGGCGGCGTCGCCTCACTCCGCCATCGCCTCGAGCTGCTTCCGAGTAAGCAGCCAGAGGAGGCGAGCGGCCCCGGGCCGCAGCGCCGCCGGAAACTCGAGGCAGGCCGCCCCGCCCTTCCCGAGGCGGGCGACGGGGAGGCCGTCCCCGGTGAGCGCGAGACCGACAAACTCGGCGAGGGTCGGCTCGTGGCCGACAAGGACGAACTCCCAGCCCGGACGGAACGCGGCGCGCAGCCGGTGGAAGATCGGCTCGGCGAGCTGCCCGGTCCCGAGCTCCGGCCAGGTCTCGACGCGACGTCGCGTGCCCCCCAGCGCGTCGCGCACGGCCTCGGCGGTCCTGAGCGCTCGGTCGGCCGCGCTGGTCGCAATGTGAGCCCCGGGGGCGAGGAGGTGCGCGATCCCGCGGGCCGCGCGCCGAGTCTCGCGCAGCCCCTTCGGGGTCAGCGGCCGTCGGTCGTCGTCGGGCCACCGGACGGGGTCGCGCAGCTCCGCGGGCCCGTGACGCACGACCACGACTCGGGCGTCTCGGGGCTTCGGCCGGTGGGGGAGCATCGTACCTCGGGGCACCGGCACGGAACGGTGGCAGCGGAAAACGGCTCGCCGCCCGTCCGCCCCCGCTCGGTCTAGGCCGGGGGCGGCATCGCGACGTCGCGGAACGGCACCGCGGGGACCGCCCGTTCCACGGGCAGGGACCGGTCGAGCACGACCTGCGCGATGTCCTCCGCGTAGGCAATCGTTCGCCCGATCGATTCCAGGATACGGGCGACCGCCGCGGCGGTCGCCGGCGGCATCGTGCCGCTGTTCACCGCGGGAAGCAGCCGGTCGGAGAGCGTCCGACCTGAGGCGAGCAGCGCCTCTCCCGTGTCGAGAAGGTCGTTCGCGGTCGCGCCGTCGCCGGCCGCAAGGACCCCTTCGAGATGGTCCATCGCCTGGCGGTGGAACTGGCGCAGGGAGGTGAGGGGCCCAGCACCCTGGGGGAGGTCGACCAGCCGCCGACCCTCGTCGCCGAGGATCGCCGCGTGGTCGGCGATACGCTCGAGACTGCGGGCGACGGTCCACGCTCCGAGGACCCGCGCACCGCCCGTCCCGTCCCCGAGACGGATCGCCGCGAGCCGCTGGATGTACCACGCCTCCCGGTCGATCTCGTCGTCGCGCCGCTCCCAGGCCCCATCGGCTCCGAGCGGCAGAAGCGACCAGCTCGCGACCGCCGCGCGGTGGAACTCGAGCACGAGACGGCCCATTCTCCGAAGCCGCTGGTCGAGCGGCAGCGGGCTCTCGTACGCGAGGTCGCGTAGCGTGAGTCGGCCGGGCTCGTCGGAGAGGATCTCGGGCTGTCGGGTCCGGCGGCAGAAGCTGCGCACGACCTCCCGGGTGTTCGGGCTCACGCTCGGGCGTTCGCGGAGGGCGAACTCGCGCGCGCCGCCCAGGTAGGCGCCGAGGAGGCGGCGGAATAGGTGCTCGGGAGGTTCGTGTCGGCTGACCAGGATCGTGGCGGTCGTGCGGTCGTTCGGTTCGAACCGACGGGGCGGGTCGAGGGCGGTCGGAGGGGTTCCCGGAACCGCGTCCGTGGGGCCCGCTCGGCCCAGCCCGGGAGAGTGTTGCGTTCGCTTCATCGAGCCGGGTACGACGGTAATTGAATATATAGAATTTGAATTTAGACTATAGTATATACCATAGGTATGGTATTGTGGCGGGGGGGGGCAGCCCACCGGGGGTTCGCGCTCAGGCGGCGCAGCCGCTCACCGCGTAGTCGTCACCGTTGAACTCGGCGAAGCCGTAGTCCTCGTAGAGGTCGTACTCCGTGACGGTGACCTGATTGACGGGATCGTAGAACTTCACGACGCCCGTGCCCGCGTTGTAGGAGAGGATGACCGACGGTCCGAGCATCTTGTGCAGGGTCGCGAGCTCCGAGGCGGGGATGGACGGATTGTCGGTCTGGCACGCGGCCGAGACGCCCCCCCCTCCGCCCCCCGATCCTGGGTTCACCGGATTGCTGACCTTCACGAGAGGCGCGGGCGTCGCGCCGAGCGGATTCGTACCGGCCACTGCCGCCAGGACGAGGACGACCAGGATCGCCGATCCCGCCCGGTAGGTGGCCGGCCAGCGGCTCGGCGCCCGTCGATCCTTGGCTCGGGAGGACGCGGCGCGGCGTGCCGCTCGGCTCCCGCGCGCCTCCGTCGGGGCTGTGGTCGGGACTCGGTCCTCGACCGGAGTGCGTCGGAGGGCGACGGCCAGCAGGTTCCCGATCAGCAGGCTGACGACGATGCCCAGGGAGGGCAGGAAAAGCGGGAGGAATGCCGCGGCGGTACCGATGGCGCCGGCGTAGAGGACCTTCTGGTGAGCTGCGCCCGGGGACGTTCGTGGCTCGGGCACCATGAACAGCGCAAAGAAGAGCGTCGCCGGATCCGCGACCTGGAGGAGGAGCAGGCGGGGGTCGGTCGCTGCGCCGACGACCACATGCTGCACGATCGAAAGGACCCCATAGCTCGCCAGGAACACCGCGGGAAGCCGCCAGGAGTGCGGGGCTCGGGCGATGAGGAGGAGTCCGAGGGCCACCACCGCGATCTCTCCGTAGGGGCCGATTCCGACCCACCAGGAGGGGGCGAGGCCGAAGAGGAGGGTGCCGAGGAGGACCCCGAGCGCGGCCGGATTGAACCACGGTCGACCCCGATAGCGCAGGGCGTGCCGCAGGGCGACCGCAGCGAAAGCGACCGCCCCGGTCAGCAACAGGGGGGCGACCGGCGGGAAGATCAGGGCGAGGAACAGCCCGGTGACGAGCGCGGCGTCCGGGAACCGCCAGCGCGTGAACCGGATCCCCTGGAAGGCGAGGTCCACGATCGCGGCCACGATGGGGATCGCGACGAGCGAGGCCGCGCCGAGGCCGGCGAGGTAGTACGACTCGTAGGCTCCGAGCCCGGCCAGGAACAACCAGGCGAGTCGGACCGGTGGCAGGTAGCGGATCCACGCGAACGCCGCGCCGGTCCGGGCCGGCGGGCTCTCCGCTGCGGTGTCACTTGGGGCAGGGGTTGCCATCTCGGTCGATCGATGTCGCGTGCTCCGAATAACGGTTTCCGGTCGGGGGCCGGACTTCCGGATCGCTCGAATCGGTCCGCTCGACCCCGGGGCCCGAGGGCCAGACGACCTCGGTCGGGAGCCGAGCCGCGAGTCCGGGAGAGGATAAGCCCTCCGGGCGTGGGGTCCTCCCATGCGCCTCGAGGTCAGGTGGTCCCTCCTGGTCCGGGGTCGGGTCTAGCATGGCCCTCCTGTCACTGAGCGGCACGACCCTCCTCGTCCTACTCCTCGGGGTAACCCTCCTCGTCGGATTCGGGGCGGATTGGCTCGCGTCCCGGTTCCGAGTCTCCGACGTGCTGTGGCTCATCGCCCTCGGGTTCATCGCGGGACCGCTGCTCGGGCTGCTCTCCCCGGGTTCGCTGCTCCCGATCGCCCCGGTGCTTGGGGCGACCACGCTCGTCCTCATCCTGTTCGATGCCGGTATCGACCTGCGGATCACTCTCGTGCGCCCGCTCGCTGGGTCGGCGCTCCTGTTCGCCTTGGCGAGCTACGTCCTCAGCTCCGCCGTCCTGTTCGCGGCGGGCTACTTTCTCATCTTTCCGGGCCACACGGTGCTTTCGCTCCTCTTTGGGTCTGCCCTCGGGTGCACTTCGGGCGCCGTCATCATTCCCCTCGCGAACCGCCTCGGTCTCGCGCCCGGACTTCGCAGCTTCCTTCAACTGGAGGCGGCGGTCGAGGATGCGCTCGCGGTCGTGACCGTGACCACGCTCCTCGCCCTGCTGGCCCCCTCGTCCGCGTCGCTTGCCCTGAGCCTCACCGCCTCGCTGGTCCTCCCGCTCCCGGTCGGAATCGCGTTCGGCCTCGCGGCCGGCTTGATCTGGCTCCTCTTCCTGTACAGCTGGCAGGACCGGCCGTTCGTCGCGCTCGCGACCCTCGGGTTCCTCTTCGTCACGTACGCGGTGACCGAGGCCCTGGGGGGTTCGGGGATCATCGCGGCGCTCATCTTCGGGGTCGTCGTGGGGAACGAGGAGCTCGTGCGACGGTTCCTGCGTCGGTCCCGGCCGTTCCAGATCTCGAACGACTTGCGCAAGGTCGAGGTCGAGATCGCCTTCGTACTTCGCACGTTCTTCCTCTTCCTGATCGGCCTCTTCGCCTCCTTGGCCAACCCGGGACTTCCCGTGGGGGCGACGGTCGTGGGACTGGTCGCCGTCCTCCTCCTCCTGCGCCGAGCGGTCGTACCGGCCGTGACCCGCCCGGCGACCGTGCCGAGGGCTTGGTCCGACCCCATCGCCTCCTTCTACGGCCGCGGACTGACCTCGGCGGTGCTCTTGATCGTCGCGCTGGAGCAGGTCTCCGCCGCCTCCCGGTTGCTCTTTCCGGCGATCCTGCTCATCGTCGGGACGAACATCGCGATGACGGTGTGGATGTTCGCTAGGCCCCCCCATCCCGGGCCCGGGACGGAGGAGGTCGAGAGCCGATGGGCGGCGGCCGCTTCCGGGCTGATCGCCTTTAGCGACGAGGCCGGAACGCTCCAAGGGGCCGGACTGAGCGCACCGGAGACGGACCGCGATCTCCCAGACTTCTCCGAGACGAACGGGTCGCGACCGCGCCCACCCCTGCCGAAACGTCGGAACGGCCCGTGACCGATCGCTCGGGAAGCCGTCCGGGAACTCGCGACGGTGGAGGGGGCGCGGGGCGTCCGGAGTCCCGATGGCCCCTCCCTCCGCTCGAGCGGGGCCCCTCCGGGTCGACCCGACGAATCTTTATTCCCTTCGGAGGGTGACCGACCCAGCATCGCGTGCCATGACGACCCGGGAGAACCTCTTTCGCCCGATCCACAAGGGGATCCGCTCGATGGTCTACGAGCTCGGCCTGCGTCTCGGGGTCGTCGATTTCACGAACCTCGCGGAGTCGAACGCGGTCGCGATCCAACTTCGGGCCGATCTTACGAGCGCGGTCTCGAGCTGCATCCTCTGCCTGCTTCAAGCCCACTCCCGTCACGAGGAGCGGGATTTCTTCTCCGCCGTGCGCCCGTTCGACCCGGACGTCGTGGACCTGATGATGAAGGAACATCACGAGATCGCCCAGCGCGTGGGGGGGATCGCTCGGACGTGCGACGAGCTCCTCGCGATTTCGGAGCCGGCGCGCCGCGTCGAGGTGGGAGACCGGTTGACCCTCGAGGCCAATGACCTGTTCGCCCTCTATCTCGCTCACCTGAACAACGAGGAGGCGACCCTGGTTCCGGTCATGTGGGAACGCTTCTCGGACGAGCAGCTGCGGACCCTGCGCGCCCAGTTCTACAACACCATCCCCCTCCCCCGATTCGAGGAGTGGATGCGGTGGACCCTACCGGCGCTGAATCCGAACGAGCTCGTCGTGCTCCTCTCCGGCATGCGGACCGACCCCCCTCCGAACCGCTTCTCAGATGCCCGGCGGCTCGCCGAGGAGACGCTCGATCCCCCCCGATGGTCGCTCCTCGAACGAGCACTCTCCCACTGAGATCGAATGGCCCGGGGATCGCTCCCTCGGTCTCCACAGGTCGGGGTCCCGGACTCCTAGGGGCACCCGACGCGCCGCCCGGAGTGAGGTCACGACGGACCCGTGCATGGGGGCGTCCGTGTCCCGGCGCCACGGTCGATCCCGAGACCCTCTTCCCCGAACCCTCGAGCCGCCCGGCGTTCCTTCGCGGAGACACCGGCCCAGCGCGTGCTATCGACCGAGTCGAGGAGGGCCGCGCGCGAGGGCCATTTCACGGCCGGTCCCGAGATTCCGACCCCTCCGACGAACACCTCATCCGATGCGGGGCCTCGGGCGTCCTGTCATGAAGGCGTTCCAGGACTACTACCCCGACGATCTCGCGCATTGCTTCGGATGCGGCCGCCTGAACTCGGACGGCCACCAGATCAAGAGCTACTGGGCCGGCGAGGAGAGTCTCGCCCGGTTCACGCCGAAGCCGTTCCACACCGCGATGCCCGGATTCGTGAACGGAGGAGTCCTCGCGTCGTTGATCGACTGCCATGCCACGGGGACAGCTGCGGCGGCGGCCTATCGGGCCGAGCAGCGGGAGATGAGCTCCCTGCCTTCGCACCGGTTCGTCACGGCCTCGTTGCACGTCGACTACCTCCGTCCCACCCCGCTCGGGCCCGAGCTCGTCGTGCGCGGGCGCGTGAAATCGATCGCCGGCCGCAGGGTGGTAGTGGAGGCCACGATCTCCGCGCGGGCCGAGGTCACGGTTCGCGGTGAGGTGGTCTGTGTCGAACTTCCCGACTCCATGCGGCCCGGTGCCTCGGCCTCCGACCGCCCACAGAGCCTGTGAGCCAAGGTCCGTTCGGGTCGAGCCTCTTCCCGTGGGACCGCCCTCGCCGGCCCCTCCCCCGTACCGAAAGGAGCCGGCGAAGAGGCGAGCGGGGACGCGAGGTCGGCGGTCTGAAGTGTCGCTCGCTCACCCGGTCAGCAGCAAATAGGCCGCGAGGCCCCCGCCGACCGCGACCATGAGGAAGGTCAGTGCCCACTCGAGCGCAGAGTGCACGCGGTACCGCCCCGCCTCGAGGTCCGAGCGGGTGGTGAGGAACCGCAGGAAGGCCAGTACCAGGAGCGCCGAGCCGGCGAGGACGAGCAGCACGCCCGTCCCCTCCGAGACCGGAGCGGGCACCGTCGAGCCTCCGGTGCTGCCGGCGAACTCCCGCAACAGGAGGCCGAAGCGCGCCACCACGAAGCCGAAGGCCATGATCGTCACCGAGGTCCGGACCCAGGCAAGGAAGGTGCGCTCGTTGGCCAGGTGGTCGGTGGGAGCGGCGCTCACCGAACCCTCGATTCCGCCGAAGCGACCCGGAAGGGAACGAGGGGGGAGCGTTCTAGGGGGTCGGCACACCGGCGGAGTGCGACCCGACTTCCGACCGCGACGTGGAGCCCCCGGCCGAGCGCCGTCGTAGGCACGGACAGAGAGGAGGGCTCTCTGACCTCGCTCGAAAGGGGGGAAACCGGGCCCATGTCGCCGCTCCGGGGAGCAAACCCCGAGCGCATCTACCTTGCGTCGCCGGGGTCACCGGATGCCTTCAGGCCGAGCGCCTGCTCCGACCGGCGCCGCGTCCCTGGCGAACGTGGGCCGTTTCGGAACCTGCCTAACGTGCTCGACATCACGGCAGGCCACCACCCGGTCCATGGCCGAAGCGGTCTTACGGTGGGGCAGAGCCGCCCGGCACCGGTCGCGCGGCGGGCGAGCCCCGACCTTCGGCGAATCGCGGGAGCCACGCTCCTCCCCCGCGGTCCGTCGCTCCTCGACGCAATCGCGCTCGGCCGAATGTTCCCGATTCGGGGAAGAGCTTTCCCCCTTCGGCCGTGTCGCGGGAGGAGATGGTGAACGCCGCATCCCCAACGTCGCCCTCTTCCCCGGCCGGCAAGGGCCCGCTCCGGCCCTGGCATGTTCGCCTCCACGAGCTTTGGCGCCGGGATCCCCGGGGGATGGCCATCGACCTCCTCCGCGTCGGGATGGGAGCCATCTGGGCGCTGAACCTCGTCTTCATCGTGGACCCGAGCAACCGGTTCTTTCCTACGTTCGAGAGCGTGGCTCTCTCGTTCGCGCCGACGTCGCTCGGGGGGCCCGGCGTGGCAAATTTCGTCGCGGCCCACCCCGGGATCTTCGCCGCGATCACCGCCTTCCTCACCGCGTATCTCGCGGTCGCGTTCCTCCTCGGGGTCACGACCCGCCTCGCCTGCGTGGTCGGGGGACTCGCCTCGATCGTGTTCCTGCTGACCCAGTGGCTCAGCACGTTCGGCGTCCCGGGAGGAACCGACGTGGGCCCCCACCCCCTGTACCTTCTCGTCTATCTGGTCCTCTACCTCGGTGGCGCCGGTACGTACGTGGCGGTCGATCACTGGATCTGGAGGACCGGTCGCGCGAGGTTCCCCCGGCTCTCGCGCTGGGTCGCGGCCCCGCGCGAGTGATCGGGGATCGGTGGGCCGTGGAGGACGGGTCGGGGCGAAGAAGAGAGGCGAGCGAGTCCGGTGGGGAGCCCCGAACGGAGGTCCAGAGTCCTAATCTCTGCCCGGAACTCGACGTGTATTCGTGAGTCCGCGGGATAGGGACTTCGGCCGGCACCGCGCTCGTCGCCGATGGTTCCCTCTTCCGCCTCAAGACGGTGAGCCGTGACGACCCGCGAAAGGCCGCTACGGCTCGCTGTGGCCAGCGATGGGTGGACCGGCAGCCGCTCCCGGAGCGCCTTCACCTACGCTCAGAGCGTGCTCCTCGCCGCTCGAAGCGTCGGGATCGAAGCGGAACCCTACGCACAGCCCACTTCTTACGGAGCTCGGATCGGGGGATTCATCGCCCCCTTTCTGCGATCGGCCCTGGGGGGATATTCGGTGGAGGACGAGGTTGTCGTGCACCAGGCGACTCACGGTGCCCGACGCGGGGTCGATGTGGCCACGGTCTTCGACCTGTACGCGTTCCGGGAAACGGGGGGACTCCCCGGCCGATTCCGTCGGAGCGCGGTGCGAGCTTCGTTGCGACGTGCGAAGCGGGTTGTCGCGCTGACGGAATCGGGGGCGCGGGAGATCGGTCGCGCGTTCCCGGAGTACCGGGACAAGCTCCGCGCGGCGCCGATGGCGTTCGAGGCGATCGCGGCGCCCCGCGGGGAAGAGCTCTACGACGCCCTTTGGGTCGGCGTCTGGGACGACCGGAAGAACCCCCGCGCCTACCTTTCGCTCGCTGCGCGATTTCCTGAGCAGAAGTTCGCGATGCGGGTCGAGCGTAGCGCGCTTCCCGAGAGCACGGGGAACCTCGTTCCACTGCACGACCTCTCCGAAGCGGCGCTCGATCAGCTCTACCGGTCGGTCCGGGTTCTGGTGGTGACCTCGACCGTCGAAGGATTCCACGCGCCTTCGATGGAGGCGTACCTCCGAGGGGCCCAGCTGCTTCTTCCCCGGATCGAACCGTTCACCGAGATCTACGGACGGGACGATGGCAACGTCTTCTGGTTCGATCCCACCCGAGGACCCGAGGAGATGGGGACGGCTTTTCGGTCCGCGATGGATGCGCGACCCCGGGAGCCCCATCCCGACGTCGTGCGCTCCGTCTCGTATCGTTCGGTCGGGGAGCGGCTGAGAGGGATCTACGAGGAAGTGCGGTCTCGCTGAAGGGGATCGCTATCGGGCCGGCGACCGGCGGAGTCGCTCGCGGAGGGCTCCCCCGAGGTCCGGCCCGCACGCGCTTTCGGGCGGGTCCGGAAACCCGCCGGGGCCGACGGGCCACGGGCCGGGACAGATTCGATGCGCCCGGCGGTTCGAGCATCTTGGAAAGTGACGTCAGCGGAATCCGAGCGCAGGTCGGTTCACACCACGACGTAATGTCGGGCCTCGACAATCTGGCTCCGGAGTCTCTTCGCTTCCGATGCGTCGTCGCTCATCGGTGGTCGACTCGATGCCGTCGTTCTACGCTGGGGAATCGACGATGCTCTGAGTCACCGTGACGGTCACCTTTACGAAGGTCAAGTCGAAGAAGATGATCATGTAGCTTCCCGGGGCCAGGTTGACACGAAACTGGTCGGATGTGGTATTGATGTCATCGTAGATGTAGTGGGCGAACGTGTGGGCCCAGAACGAAGAATAGAAGACGCCCAGGTCCGGCTGGGCCACCACGAACATGCTCCCTGGCCCGCCGGCGGAGGCCCATGCGCCTGCAAGAGTGTTCCCCCAGCCGGCGTCGAAACTCACGGATGTCGAGTAAATATCTCCCGAGTAGGGTGCGTAGAGGGGTCCGAGCGGCATTTTCGCGAACTGGCCGCTGTTCGGGATAACGGTCTGTACCTCGGGAGTAGGATGAGCCGCGGTCCACCAGTCGTATACCGCGATGCCCCCTATCAAGGCGGCAAAAACAACGCCAAACAATACCACGGCCGCCCAATCGCGCCGCATGCTTCGGCCCAACTAGCAGGGATTCCCGGAATAATCGAATGCCCAGCCGCCGTTGCTGGACGATCCGTCCAAGCTATAATAGTCATAGTTGCCCGCGTGATCGAACGTGTAGCTAAACGCGTTCGAGGCGCTGGAACTCATGGTCAAGCCGGCACTCGTGCTGACGGAGCCGTAGGAGATTGCAACACTCAGACTGAGGGACTCCTCCTGCGAATTCGAGACTGCCTGGGTGTACGGAGGATCGCAAACGAGGACATTACCCTTTTCCGTCTGATACATGTTATTGAAGTCGACCCCAGAGTTCCCCTGGAATCCGGGGACGTTCTTCACCTGGGTAATCTGATTGTTGATGTCGTTTTGGTAGGTTCCGGGCCCGTTCACCATGATCGACGTCTCGTACCAGTGGCCGGTCGTGCCGGTCATCAGCGCCGTAGTGCCGTCCCCTGGAGGTTGGCAGTTCTGGCCAGGGCCGGGCTCAGCCCTCGTCGTAACGTAGTACATCTTGTAATCGTCCAGCTGAAAGACGCCCACGGAGTCCCCGTTGACGGCGGAGGCTTCACTAGACGTCGTAGTGCTTGTGGAATAGGTCCCTATGAAGAAGCTCAAACTGAACCCCGTACTGGTTGAGCTGGATCCGGCCGCGGACCCAAGGTACGGAGAATCCAGGAGAATCACCGGAGTCCACCACTGGCCGGATCCGATGAAGTTCCCCAGGACACACACATAGTGGAAGTCGAGGGCCTCCGCGGTGGATGCGGCAGCCATACTCGGAAGCGCCATCAGCAGGACAGTCAACGACGCAAACACCAGTACTCCCTTCCGCAGTCCCCTTCCCATTGCTCGCCTCTTCTCTCGATTCATTCCGTTCTTTTCCCTTCGGTATGGTCCAAGGTCCTCACTCCCTGTGAGCCATAGAGCCAAACCAGAAGTCGTAAACCAGTTGAGTGAGCCGGTAAACAGCACAGTCGACTTGGCCGGAGTGCAACTGACCGGCAGGGATGTCCGGGGACGCGCCAGTAGCAACCCAGCCTGAGCACACGATGTTTGAATCTACTTGAGCCGGAATCGGCCCCAGCCTCCCTCTCGGTTCAAAGGCTGGAAACACGAACAGTTGATGCTCGACACACCCCCACCGGTAACCCGAAACTGTCGTTCCGGCCTGCGACCGTACCCGGTTCGGCCCAGGCTGGCGCTCTTCGCGCACAGCCATGTTCTCCCTCAGGGGGGTGTTCCATGATAGTAGTCCGTTTACTTAATCGTCGTCCACCCCCGGTTCTGTAACGTTGTCGAGACTCTGGGCGCTAGGCTCCGTCAGACAGGCCGGTCCAAGAGCCCCGAAGCGTTACAGCACCTCGCGCTCGCGTCTTTCGGACGGGCAAGTCGATGGGAGCCTCGGACCACGGTCTCGGCGGGTTCGAAGCACAAGGGGAGAGGGAGGAGTTCGTTGCGGGGGTATGGGAGGCGATCCTGACCGACAAGGAGGGGGCAGCCGACCTCTACGCGGGCATTTCCGCGACCGCGCAGTTCTCGCTCTCCTCGCCCGCCCTCTTGCCCCGCGTTCGGAAGATTGGTCCGATCCAACCGTTCACGTTCCTGACGGCGAGGTTTCTCGAACCCTCACCTGACCCCACCGAGGATCGCTCGGAGCTGGTGGCGTTCGTCCCGACCTCGGACGAAGGAGCCAGAGCGAAGCTGATGCGACTTCCCCGACAGCGGTCCTGGGGCTCAGTCCTCGAAGCGTTTGTTCGGCACCGAGATCGAAAGTGCGGGTTCGATGGCGAGGGCCACATGGCCCGCCGTCGAGTCCTCGTCCGCAAGTCCAAAATCGTCGGCCTCGGCAAGGAGGCGAACCGGGTCGAGGCGGGACGGGTGCTTGGGCTGGCGGCGGTCGGTGGGCGGGCAAAGCACTACGTCGACCCCGACCCGTTCAAGGGGAGCGCGACCGAGGTCGCGAAGAGGCTCGGGGTGAGCCGGAGGACGGTGTTCAACATGCGGCGTTGTTGGGAGATGGCCTGAGACCCATAGTCGGGCCCGCTGAGCGACACCATTTTGGACCGAGCCACCTTAGCCGAATCCCTCGGAGAGGAATCAGCCGATGCGATCTACCGAGCGTAGCATCAAGAATATCGACTTCGGGCTGGCTGCTGCAGAAGAGGAGCGCACAACTCGGCCCGAGCTCCTTCTTGAAGGGTTCTTCGACGCGTTCGGATATGTCGACCAAGTCATGACTGGGTCGAAGTTCCTCATCCTTGGCCCGAAAGGCTCCGGAAAATCTGCGATAGCATCCCGAATCGAACTGCTTTCGAAGCTCAAGGAGAAACTATTCGTTAGCAGCTATCCCCTCGGGACGTTCCCATATGATTCTTTCACTGGCCTGCTGCCTGGTGCGGAGGCTCCGGAAATCAGGTTCCCAAGCCACTGGGAGCTCCTCCTCTTGGTTGCCCTCATTGAGAGCTTCAACAAAGACCCCGGGAGCAGTTCGTCAGGGAAACCAACTCACCGCGAGGTTGCTGCCGCGCTAACGAAGCTTGGATTGCTACCGAGCACCGATTTCACTCAACTCGTAAAGCAAACGACCTCGAAGCAATTCAAGCTCGGGATCCCTCAGGTGTTTCAGTTCGGGGCTACCTCGGAAGCCGAACGCGGACCCGCCGACACCCGGCTGCTCCTTCGGACTCTCCAGGATGTTTGCTACAAAACGCGAGTTTCCGGGACCCATCTACTCTTCGTCGATGGCTTGGACGATGTGTTAACGAGGCGAGGCAAACAATACGACGCTCTGGCCGCGCTCGTTGTGGCTGCGGACAGGATGAATCGACGGCTTCGCGACTCGGGTGTGGCTGCGCGAATTGTAGTACTCTGCCGGACAGACCTGTTCGACCGTCTCCGACCCGAATAAGAACAAGATTCGGCAAGACAACTCGGTTACACTAGACTGGTACCAATCTACGCGGGAAGTCTATTCCACCAACCTCGTCAAGTTGATCAATCTGCGTGCGTACGTGTCCTTGAAGGAGCAGGTGAACGTCTTTGATGCATTCCTGCCCAAGGAAGTAGTTCACGGTCAGCCTACTGTCAAGACAATCCTCGAGAACACGAGGCACACTCCCCGCGACTTGATCCAGGCGATGCGGAGAATCGCTGAGATGTCACGGGGCCCCATAGCGACCGAACGGGAAGTGCTCGCGGCCCTCCGGAATTATTCGGTCGACTACATGATCCGCGAGATCAAGGACGAGCTTTGCGGACTCGTTCCACAAGAAGAGGCAGAACGTTCCCTTCAGCTCCTAAGCATGTGTGGGTTCCCGAAACTCTGGCCCCGCCTTTCCCGAAATTATTGACCCACCCTGC